>PVML01017182.1_pt1 | contig 331488 bp, 307 predicted proteins | sample 1853371 | NCBI WGS metagenome assembly PVML01 (sample SAMN08533508, study PRJNA380276) | Human gut metagenome, whole genome shotgun sequencing project. | isolation source: participant 1, chromium library | host: Homo sapiens | collected 2017 | reverse complement strand
TGATAACAGCGGAAATATGCTCTCAGATGGAGAAATGTCTTATCTCTATGACGGTTTCGGAAGGCTGGAACAGGTGACAAAGGCAGACGGAAACTTCCAGAAGAACCATTATGATGCAGAAGGACTGCGTGCAGAGATGGAGGAAAACGGACAACTGGTAAAATTCCTTTATAATGAGGACAGGAAAGCAGTAGCCGAAGAGGAGTCCGATGGCAATGTAATCCGTTATATCCGCGGACTGGGGCTGATAAGCTCTGACAGTGAGAAGGCGAAGACCTATTACCATTATGTATCTGATGAGCAGGGAAGCATCACCCATGTGATAAATGGTGAAGAGAAGGAAAGCGGGGAACTCCCACAGGAGGATGTACAGTCACGTGTACTCAACCACTATGAATACGATGCATTCGGCAATACCATCAGATGTGAAGAGCAGGTGCACAACCGCTTCCGTTATACGGGAGAGCAGTACGACCCGTTGACAGGGCAGTATTACCTGAGGGCAAGATATTATAACCCTGTCATTGCCAGATTCACACAGGAAGATACCTACTATGGTGACGGACTGAACCTGTATACCTACTGTCAGAACAACCCGGTCCTCTACCATGACCCGACAGGACATGGAACAAAGGAGAACAGCCCATACAGCAGGAATGAACAGCAGTACATTGATGCAGGGGCAGATCCGGATACCGCCAGACTTGCAGCACAGTGTTACCCGGATGCAAAATCGAAACAGGACTTATACAATAAGTACAAGAGTCAGGGATATAATGCAACAGATGCGAAGAAGCTGGCAAACTATGAGATTGTCCATGGTGAGGAGAGGGCAAAGAACTATGCTGCCAACAATGTAAAGAAGAGTGGTCCTGATTACACAGCGACTTTCCCAAGAGAGAATCCGAATACCGACTGGAGAACCCAGAACAGGCTGAATGCGCAAAAGAAGGCAGGAGCAGGTAAGAGTGGTACGAATACTATTGATATGAGTAAGTATACTGAATTATCAAATGCAGAAGTTGTAGATATATTGAAAACAAAAGGTTTAGGTGAAGATGCAATAAATGATTTGATTACTTCGTTTGATGGCCCAATATACAAGAGAACAGGTTATGAAGGGGAAATATTTACAATCACAGAGTCGAAGGTTGGAGACGCCTCTGGTGTATTTGTAACAAGATGTTCGGCAGGAAGTACACCAACGGAAAGAATTAATAATTTGGCATTACCACCTAATAATTCAGCATTAATAGAGAGTCAAGTGGAATTGACAAGAACTCAGATATTGCTAGAGGGAAAAGTTGCACCTCAACGAGAATGGGCATTGATAGCAAATGATGGAATACCAAGAACAGGTGGTGCATGGCAAGTTGTTACTGATGGTGGAAAATATAGTAATGCAATAAGGAGATAGCCATGAAAAAGGAATTAGAATTATTATGTGATTATCTAAAAAAAAATGGATATGAAGATGATTCAAAAAAAGTAGAAGAGATTATGCATGATATTACGAAAGCGAATTCAGAAAATGCAAAAAAACGTTTAATAGCAATGTGTAATCCAAGATATTTAGGAAATTTGAATATTGATGAATTTGATAACGTTTATGAATGGTGGAATTTTTTAGCAGATATATCCTCAAAGGCAAAAAGTGAAGATATATAATTTAATTATGTATCCACATAGAGTTTGTTAAGTAAAGTGTGCAAGTTTTTTATTTTTTGGGGTTGTCGCTTTAACGAATGAAAATTCGTGAAGCGGTAGCTTCAGTTACACTGTTATTCGAATTATTTATTATATTTTTTCTGATATCGTCAGAGGTGAGGATAAGGAGAGCGGAGTATCAGAACAGGGCAGAGAGCAGGACAGAATACTCAATCAATATGAGTATGATGCCTTTGGGAATACCATAAGCTGCAAGGAGCAGGTAGAGAACCGTTTCCGTTATCAGGGCGAGCAGTATGATCCCATTACCCGGCAGTATTATCTCAGGGCACGTTACTATAACCCTGTGATCGGACGGTTCATACAGGAAGATACCTATTATGGAGACGGACTGAACCTGTACGAATACTGCAGGAATAATGCCATAACGTATAAAGATCCGACAGGGCATAATATCTGCCCGACGCAGAGAGACTTATACCACAAGTATAAAGAAGAGGGAATGAGTCTCCAGGAAGCCTACCAAAAGATGCGTAAGGAATTAGGACTGGATAGTAAGTCCGGGTATAAAGACAGCGGGGTAGGTAATGGGAAAGATCCTTGGAGAAGTTATGAGAGTGGTAGAAACACAGCAACGACAATAAATTATTCTTATAAATTTGATAGGGAATTAGCCAATTTTAATGATGGTTATGAGATAAGAACAACTGTAGATAAGGATTTAATATTAGTGCAGTATAGTTCTGACGCACCAGATGCATCCTTATGTTATTGGACAACGGTTGATGAAGCAAATAGAATTACAACATTGAATGATTATATGGATAAGTTGGCTTTATCAAAAGATTGGGGAAACAGAAATACTGTAAAAGTTGCGAGAATTCCTGCTGGAATAGAGGTTAAGTATGCTGTAGGAACTGCAAGAGAACAATTATTGATTGCAGACCCTAGACCAGGTGGTGGAGTTCAATATTTGTTTAATCAATTTGATACAGATTGGATAACAGAGATTAGAAGCTTTTCAAATTAAAGGAGATTGCTATTTGGATAACAGACAAGAATTATTGAAAAAGTTGCATCTATTGGTACAAGAAATTGATAAAGCCAAGGAAATGGTAGATGAAGAAAAAAGTCAATACTTAAATAACTATGAAAATAGGATTGAAGCCTTAATAAAAAAATTACAGGATGGTACATTACCTGCTTCTAAAGGTGGGCTTATTGGTACAATGAGAGGAATTTCAGAATATGACAGTTTGGCTTCTATAAAAGCGTTGTATGATGCAGCATCCGATGTGGATTTATTTTATAGCAAAGAATGTCAAAAATGGTAATATATTATTTTAATTATGTTTCCACTTAAGGACAACCACCACCTAAAAAATAAACCACAGTCTTCAAATTATTCGGAATGGTTCTCACTGATGGTGATGTAATCCATGTAGATTAATTTGAAGACCCTAGGGCGAAATTTTCCATTTGGGTGCACTTAAGGACATCCGAAATCAAAACTGAATATTTAGTTCCAATATGGTAAACTTTTAAGCAGATGTAACAGTCGGCTTTGGGAAGTGTATTCATTTTTCGGGGTAGGAGCATCGGCTTGGATAATTAAAAGGGTAAAGATTCTTTGTCAAGAGTGGTAGTTTATCAAATTATTATAATCCAGATGGAAGTCCCATATGGCCACCTAATAGAGGATTTGATGGAAATCCAATAAAAGTTACATTAGAACCTGGTACTTTAATCGATAGATATGGATATGATGGAGGAACGTTTGTTTCACCGAAAGGAATACCCTATACGGAAAGATCATTGCCAATAGGAACAGACAAAAAACCGTATACAGTCTTTGAAGTTGTTAAGCCAGTTGAGGTACAAGCTGGAAAAATAGCTCCGTGGTTTGGTGAAAAAGGAGGCGGAATTCAATACGAATTTAGTCAAAAAATATCAGATTTATTACAACAAGGAATATTACGAAAGGTGTAAAATTAGCATGAACAAACAAAAATTGGAAGAAGTATTATTATTAAATAAAGTTCCAAAAGACTTATATTCTCTTTCAGGAGGTTTGCCTAATGAATCGTATTGTTTGGAAAAAGAAAAAAATAGATGGCATGTATACTATAGCGAAAGAGGAATAAAGACAAATGTAGGATATTTTGAAAATGAAGAAGCAGCATGCGAGTGTTTGTTAAAAGAAATTAGGAAAATAGTAAGTATAGTCTAGTTATTTTTTGACAATAAGTATATCCGAACTGAATATTGTTTTATCATAGATGCAGAACACATTGTTTTCATGGCACTTGGTGCTGTGGAGATGATGCGTTTTTGTAACGGCTGGTAGAGGATGTTTCCTTCTTCTTTTTATTTATTATGTATCCACATAAGGACAACCAACCTCCTTTCCCTTGTAACCAACAACCACTATCGTAATAGAGTAATAAGTAAATGATAAATACTGACTAAATCCCAAACTCGCCGAAGGCGCTCGTTAATGTTGAGGTCTTTTTGATAGTCTAGGGCGAAATCAGCAGGAGACTGTGACCTACAGTTATGACAGGCAGGGCAATATGCTCTCTGATGGCAGGAACCGGTATGCCTATGATGACTTCGGAAGACTGGTATCGACTGTTATATTGCTGTATTATACTTTGATGCATGTATTTTTCAGGAGGAAAAAGGAAAAGCGAGTTTTCTAATAGATAAAGAGCGTGTATCAAAAGAATTACAGGAGAAGATTCGTAAAGAGGAAAATAAACTACGAAAATCAGTTGAATTTGAGAATGGAATGAAGAAGAATAATCCTTGGAATACTATTATGAGGTTTAATAAGTATTATCAAAAAAAGTATGGAATATGTATAATTTAATTGTGATTATACTTTTGAACCTTCAAAAGCCAATAACTTCAACCCGTCTATCATTTAATTGTTAACCACTATGGATGTTGTGAAAGGGTGCGTTTCGTTTTTTGAGTGAAGTATTATTATAAAAGTAGTAACTGTTCTATAATGAGTATATCTATTATAGAGACGGACTGAACCTGTACGAATACTGCAGGAATAATACCATAACGTATAAAGATTCGACAGGGCATAATATCTGCCCAACGCAAAGAGACTTATACCACAAGTATAAAGAAGAGGGAATGAGACCCCAGGAAGCCTACCAAAAGATGCGTAAGGAATTAGGACTGGACAATAAGTCCGGATACAAAGACAGTGGAGTAGGTAATGGGAAAGATCCTTGGAGGGGTTATGAGAGTGGCACTACTTCTAGTAAGGGTGGCAATGATTCAATATTAGCTTTGCCAGCTCCTAGTGGAACTAATCCTTGGTTGGAAAAATCAGACATTGTATCTATGCCAGCTCCAGATGATTGTTATATAGATATGGCTTTGGCACCTGGACAAAATAAACCAGGTGGATGGGGGACACTTGATAGTATTCCAGATGTAGATTATGTAAGAAATAGCCTTGCTGTTACACCTGAGTTTAAACCGGAGGTTGGATATGTACAGAGATATAAAATACCTAAAGGGGTAAGAATTCAAGTAGGTACAGTAGGACCACAGCAATATAAAGGAAAAATATATGTTGGCGGTGGAAATCAGGTTCAAATATTAAATTTTAAAGATAGAGCTAAACTGATTCCAATTGGTAAAAAAAGACCTATTTACTAGGAGGTATTGTTTTGGAAAATGAAACTATTGTAGTAAAATCAAAAAAAAATAATTATACATATATGATGCATAAGAATATAATTATTGCTAGTGGTAAAGATAAAGATTATACAATAGAACTACCACATAAGGACAATATTTTATGCTTTTATGATATGTATTATGTTAATAATGATTTAATAGTAATAATAGCGACTAGAGGAAATTACGATATTAGATATGAATTAGATGAACATAGCTTAAATTTAAAAGAAATAGCATATACAAAATAATGGTATAAGTGGATTAGATTATAACTGAGAAAACGAGATATCCTTAATGGTATGATTGCTATCTCGTTTTGGGTAAGTACTTCAAAACAACACGTTCCTTGTATTTTAAGCCTATGGGATTCTTTTATAAATCTCATAGGCTTATTGTTGTGGGGCGGATAGATCCTGTTGAGTGCGAGGCGAGTTTCTCAGAAGAGAAATGAGCTCGCACTAAACATTCCCCCACTATATGGGTGCGCGACAATTGTTATACAAAAAATTGGAATAGTAATTGAAAACCAGCAGTTAATGAACTAGCAATTGGAAGTGATTGGCAGGAAATAAATATTCCAGGCTTTGTTATGGATACAGGAGTTGAAGAATTTGTAATTGATGGAGGTAATCATATGCCAGCGGAAAGTTATGCGTTTAAAATGGATGATTATGGAAATATTACAATATTAAGAAGGTGATGATATTATTGAAAAAGAAGATGTGTTGTTTGTGTACACATTTGGAGGAATGTGGAAGCAATATATGGTTAAATGATAAGATTGACTATCAGGTAAAACGTGTGGGAGAAAATGGTATAGTATGTGCCGTTATGAGAGATTATCAATATTATTTTATTTATGAAGAGGAGGGAAAACTTTTTAAATATCAAATTACTCAAGAGGAATTTGAACAAATAAATGTGTGGGGAAAAGATATAAATAAGATTGAGCAGATAAAAAGCAGACGTCTCGGGTGCGATAAATGTAATGAAGCTGCTGTTGATTATCAGAAAAGGGATTGCCTTATAAAAAGGGGCATTAGTGCATTAAAACAGGCAGAGCTTTATCAATGTAAACAATGTGGAACATATTGGGAGTATGGTGTTTATAAATATTCTATTGTAGATGATTCATATGTTAGAAAATATTATTAGTTAAGTTTTATGTTTATAAGAGGATGTTCTAAAGCATATATTTTTTAATACAATTTTGAGGAGTTGCTTGCTATGATACATGAATAAATTATATTTTGGAAGAAGAATGGAAGAAGAACTTCACAGAGGAAGCTATGTTGGAAAGCCATACAGTATTTACATTTTTGCTAATAGAGAGTAGCAATGGCAACTGATTGAGCAAGGCAGACAGGCAGGGTAATATGCTCTCTGATGGCAGGAACCGGTATGCCTATGATGACTTCGGAAGACTGGCATCGACTGTTACGGCAGAGGGAGATATCCAGAAGAACTGTTATGATGCCGAGGGCCTGCGTGCAGAGATGGAAGAGAACGGCAGATTAGTGCAGTTCCTCTATAATGAGGACAGGGAAGTAGTCGCAGAGAAGGACTACAGCGGCAACCTCATCCGTTATATACGTGGACTTGGCCTGATCAGTTCTGACAGCGAGAACGCCAAGACGTATTACCATTATGTATCTGATGAACAGGGCAGAGAGCAGGACAGAATACTCAATCAATATGAGTATGATGCCTTTGGGAATACCATAAGCTGCAAGGAGCAGGTAGAGAACCGTTTCCGTTATCAGGGCGAGCAGTATGATCCCATTACCCGGCAGTATTATCTCAGGGCACGTTACTATAACCCTGTGATCGGACGTTTCATACAGGAAGATACCTATTATGGAGACGGACTGAACCTGTATACCTACTGCCGGAATAACCCGATCCTTAACCATGACCCGACAGGACATGGAACGAAGGAGAACAGCCCGTACAGCAGGAAAGAACAGCAGTATATTGATGTGGGAGCAGATCCGGATACCGCCAGACTTGCAGCACAGTGTTACCCGGATGCAAAATCGAAACAGGACTTATACAATAAGTACAAGAGTCAGGGATATAATGCAACAGATGCGAAGAAGCTGGCAAACTATGAGATTGTCCATGGTGAGGAGAGGGCAAAGAACTATGCTGCCAACAATGTAAAGAAGAGCGGTCCTGATTACACAGCGACTTCTCCAAGAGATAACGTCAATACTGACTGGAGAACCCAGGAAAGGCTTAATGCGCAAAGGGAAGCTGGAGCAGGTAAGAGTGGTACTTCATCTGTCAAGACAGATTTTTATGTTAAACCTAACGGAGGGATTGTGCCTGCTACTGGATATAGATATATGCCAGCGGAGGCAAGTTACATGGAATCGCTAAAAAATACAATGGAGATACCAGCGAATCCTAGTGGTACATATATCACTTTTGATAAATTTGATGTACCTACTCCGGGCAGACTTCAGGTGCCACACGATGCATCTATTTGTGGTTCGTTTGATACATTGCAAATTATTGATGATATCAGAGTACCAAACGGAAAGTGGGGACAAGCAAGTTGGTTAGAACCAATTACTAAGGTTTTTCCTAAGTATGGTCCTGGAGGTGCAACACAGGCACTAACATATCAAAAAATTAAGCTTAATAGTCTTAAGGACTTGTCACGATAAAGGAGGAGGGTACTATGCTTTTTTCAAGTGCTAACGATTATAAAAGGTGCACAGAAATCGTAAGAAAAAAACTATCACAAAGAAATATTTGTGTTAGCGATGATGTTCTTGATAAGATTACAGAAGATGTTATGAATATTACATATGCAAAAGGAGGGAGCTATTCATATGATATAGTTCAATGTTTTGCAGAAACATATGTGGAAGAAGAGTTTTATAAAAAATTTCTTGAGTGTTAGCATTAGAAGTAAAGAACAAGTCGGCAAGGAGTTTCCGCTGGAGGAAATAGCAAACAGGTATGAATTAGATTTAGATGATGCATGGAATAAAGATTTGCTACCACATCAGGGTCGTCATCCAAATGCTTATCATGAATATGTTCTTGATAGTATGAAACAATTTGACAACATTGCACAAGGAGACAAAGATATATTCCTTAAGTTATTTGATAATTTAAAGAATAACGTAAAATCAAAACCTGACATGTTGTATAAGGATTACTGGAAGTAAGGAGAATATGGATGAAATATTACAAATTATCTATGGATATGGAAAGAGAAAATGATATAATATGCCATTTTCAAAATGATTATGGAATTCAGCAAAATGCATTAAATACTGGGAAAGTTTTTGAAAACTGGGATGATAGATTTGAATTTTTCTATACAAAAGAAGAAGGAGATGTTTGGACTGATTATCTTGCCAATGATAAAGGATGGTTCTTGGTATCAAACAGGTTGAAGACATTATTAGAGTCAGTCAATACGGATATACAATTTTTGAAAGTTGGCATAAAGGAAACAAATAATGGAGAGGATTTTAAACAATATTATATTGCCAATATTATTAAAGTTGTAGATGCGTTATGCTTGGATAAATCAGAGTATTTTGAAACAGAAATTGAGGGAATAGGAACAATATATACAGTAAGTAAATATGGTATATATGCTGATAAAACGGATAGCGCAGATGTCTTTAAGTTGTCAAATAGGCAAGAAATACCAATATTTGTATCTGAAAAGTTTAAAGATTTAATTCAAAAGGTAAATATTACGGGTATTTCGTTAACAGAGATTAGTGTAGTATAGTACTTATTATGGCTATACTTTCGGACATCCAACAACCTACAACTCCTATCCGGCTATTAATTAACTCTCCATCCGTAAAGGAAGAGTACATTTGAGTAAGCAGAAGGACTAGCCAGCGTGATCTGAAAGGCAGAGTGACACAGTGGACAGTTATCTGGGGTCATGGAGAATGGCAGGCAACAGGACAGAGCGTATCCGGGGAGCAGTTCATGAGCAGTATCTTTATGATGAATGTAACCGCCTGTTACAGATAATAGATGGTGCAGATACGGTTAAGAACTATACCTATGATAACAGCGGAAATATGCTCTCAGATGGAGAAATTTTTTTATCTTCTCTTGACAAGGGCAGTTTGGGATGCGTATACTGACTATTGTTGAGAGCAAACAAAGGGGTCGTATGGTAGTAGTCATACTACCCCTTTTTCGCTCATTGTTGTCTGATAAAAAACAGGAGGAAAGATTATGAAAAAGAAAGTCGTAAGTTTACTTGCAGCTATGACTCTGGCAGTCTCTGCACTGGCAGGATGTGGCGCAGCCGCTGATTCCACTGCTGACATGGCAGCAGCAGAGAATACGCAAACAGCTGCAGCAGAAGATACTGCTGCAACCCAGGAAGCAGCTGATACAACAGCAGCAACCGCTGGTTTAAAGGCAGGTTTTATTTTCCTGCACGATGAGAACTCTACTTATGATTTGAACTTTATGAATGCTGCAAAAGAGGCATGTGAGAAGCTTGGTGTGGAGTGCGTGACTAAGACAAATATTCCTGAAGGCCAGGAATGTTATGAAGCAGCTTGTGAACTTGCTGATGCGGGATGTGATTTTATCTTTGCAGACAGCTTTGGTCATGAGGATTATGTAATTGAGGCAGCTAAGGAATATCCTGATATCCAGTTCAGCCATGCAACAGGTACTAAGGCTCATACAGAGAATCTGGACAATTATCACAATGCATTCGCATCTATCTATGATGGACGTTATCTGGCTGGTATCGCAGCAGGTATGAAGATCAATGAAATGATTGCAAATGGTGATATTACAGAAGACCAGGCTAAGATGGGTTATGTTGGTGCTTATACTTACGCAGAAGTTATTTCCGGTTATACATCTTTCTTCCTGGGTGCGCGTTCTGTATGCCCTTCCGTTACTATGGAAGTTACCTTTACAGGTTCCTGGTATGATGAGACAGCAGAAAAAGAAGGCGCTAATAAACTGATTCAGGATGGTTGTGTACTGATCAGCCAGCATGCAGATTCCATGGGTGCTCCTACAGCCTGTGAAACAGCAGGTGTTCCAAATGTATCCTATAACGGAAGTACAGAAAGTGCATGTCCTAATACATTTATCGTATCATCCAGAATCAACTGGGAGCCATACTTTGAATATGCAATCAACTGTGTAGCAAATGGTACTCCTATTGATACAGACTGGTGCGGTTCTCTGGAAACAGAATCTGTAGTATTGACAGATCTGGGTTCCACAGCAGCAGAAGGTACACAGGAAGCAATCGATGCAGCCAAGGCTGATCTGATTGCAGGTAAAGTACATACATTTGATACCTCTACATTTACTGTAGGTGGGGAGACTCTGACCAGCTATGAGGCAGATATTGATACAGATCCTGATTATACACCAGACCATGAAGTAGTACTGGATGGATATTTCCATGAATCAGGCGAAGGATTCCGTTCCGCTCCTTACTTCAATGTACAGATCGATGGAATCACTCTTCTGGATCAGGCATTCTAAATTTAGAAATAAAGAATAAGAAGCCTTGCAATTAAGCTTGTATACAATTGCAGAGGGCGGCACAGCGATTATCGCCGCGCTGCCCTCTTTCTATATGGAAAGGAAACAAATGATGGAAACCAAAACAGCCGCAGTTTCAATTAGAAATGTTACCAAGACATTTGGATCTGTAATTGCCAACGATAAGGTAAATCTGGATATTTATAAGGGTGAGATTCTGGCACTGTTAGGAGAGAACGGCAGTGGCAAGACGACTCTAATGAATATGCTGGCAGGTATTTACTTCCCGGATGAGGGACAGATCTATATCAATGGAAAAGAAGAAGTTATCAAGTCCCCCAGAGATGCGTTCAATCTGGGAATCGGCATGGTTCATCAGCACTTTAAGCTGATTGATGTATTGTCGGCAACAGAAAATATCATTCTGGGACTGGAAGGAAAGCTCGATATTAAGGAAGCTTCCCGTAAAATCGAAGAAATCTGTACAAAATACGGTTTTGATGTAGATCCGAAGCAGAAGATTTATGACATGTCTGTCTCGCAGAAACAGACAGTAGAGATTGTCAAGGTATTGTATCGTGGTGCGGATATTCTGATTCTGGATGAGCCGACAGCAGTATTGACTCCACAGGAGACAGAGAAGCTCTTCCGTGTATTACGAAAGATGAGAGATGATGGTAAGGCCATTGTAATCATCACACATAAAATGCACGAAGTAGAGTCACTTTCTGACCGTGTAGCAGTACTTCGAAATGGACAGTACATTGACAGTATGGCAACGAAGGATACCGACGTCACGGAAATGACTAACATGATGGTAGGTCATGCGGTAACATTGAATATTGAGAGACCTGACCCGGTAGATCCAAAGCCTCGTATCGAGGTAAAGGGACTGACTGTGCGCAGTGAAGAAGGTATCATCAAGCTTGATAACGTATCCTTTACTGCCAACAGTGGCGAGATTCTGGGCATTGCAGGTATATCAGGCTGTGGACAGAAGGAGCTTCTGGAAGCAATTGCCGGATTGCAGGTAACAGATGCAGGTGAGATCTATTATATAGAAGATGACGGCAGCAGAGAAATGCTGATTGGTAAAGATCCTCTTAAAATTGCAGAAATGGGTGTTTCCCTGTCTTTTGTCCCGGAGGACAGACTGGGAATGGGTCTGGTCGGTAACATGGACCTGACAGATAATATGATGCTTCGTTCCTTTAGACGCGGACGTACACCATTTACAAACCGCAAACCGCCTAAGAAGCTGGCAAAAGACGTTGTAGAGAATCTGGAAGTAGTGACACCGGGCATTACAACACCTATCCGCAGACTTTCCGGTGGAAACGTGCAGAAAGTACTGGTTGGTCGTGAGATTGCTTCAGCACCAACAGTATTGCTGACTGCATATGCGGTACGTGGATTGGATATCAATTCTTCCTATACAATATATGAACTGATCAATGAGCAGAAGAAGAAAGGTGTTGCCGTAATCTTTGTTGGCGAAGATCTGGATGTGTTGTTAGAGCTGTCTGATAAGATTCTGGTTCTGTGTGGCGGTAAAGTAAGCGGTATTGTGGATGCAAGAAAGACAGATAAAAACGAGGTCGGTATGATGATGACCAGAGTAGGAGGCAGCGAAAATCATGAATGAAAAAAAGAAAGAACCGTTTTTTCATATAGTGAAGAGGGATGCTCTTCCCTGGTATCAGTCCGTAGGAATCCGGGCAATTGCCATTGTACTGGCACTGATCGTATGCGCTATTGTAACGACCATTACAACAGGTATTAATCCAATACAGGTATATGAATCCATGATTATTGGTGCCTTTGGCTCTGCCAGAAAGACCTGGGTCACATTTCAGAATATATCCATTCTGTTACTGATCGCTTTGGCGCTGACACCTGCTTTCAAGATGAAGTTCTGGAATATTGGTGGTGAAGGACAGGTATTGATTGGCGGTCTGGCAGCAGCGGCAAGTATGATCTGTCTGGGCGATAAGATGCCCAATGCACTGATCATTGTCTGTATGATCATTGCCAGTATCGCAGCAGGGGCAGTATGGGGATTTATTCCTGCTTTCTTTAAATCAAAGTGGAATACCAATGAGACACTGTCTACTCTGATGATGAACTATATTGCGACACAGCTGGTTGCCTTTTTCACGATTGTGTGGGAAGTGCCCAAGGGATCAGGTAAGATTGGTATTATCAATCAGAATACCAATTCAGGCTGGCTTCCGCAGATATTTGGTTCTAAATATCTGTTGAGTATTCTGGTCGCAGTGGTAATCACGATATTTATGTATATTTATCTGCAATACAGCAAGCATGGATATGAGATTACAGTAGTGGGCGAAAGTGAGAATACAGCCAAATATGTAGGCATCAAGGTAGAGAAGGTCATTATCAGGACTATGGTGTTATCCGGTGCCATCTGCGGTCTGGTAGGATTGCTGTTAGTCGGCGGTATCAACCATACAGTAACAACTACCATAGCCGGTGGGCAGGGATTTACCGCAGTTCTGGTGTCCTGGATGTCCAAGTTCAATCCGCTGGTCATGGTATTCTCCAGTTTCCTGATTATTTTCATGGATCGTGGAGCCAGTGAAATATCAACGAATTTTGGACTGAATCATTCTTATGCGGATATTTTGACAGGTATTATCCTGTTCTTTATCATTGGCTGTGAGTTTTTCATTACCTATCGGCTTCAGTTCCGTAAAAAGGCAGAAAAGGAGGAGCAGTAATCATGTGGAATTTTTTACTTGCATTTATTCCAAGAGCAATTGTACAGGGAATTCCTCTTCTATACGGAAGTACAGGAGAAATCATTACAGAGAAATCCGGTAACCTGAATCTGGGTATTCCCGGTGTCATGTATGTAGGTGCGATCAGCGGTGTCATTGGTTCTTTCTTCTATGAGAGAGCGGTAGGAAGCACTGGTATGAATCCGGTTCTTGCGGTTCTGATCCCTGTGTTGTGCTGTCTGCTCGGTTCTCTGTTAATGGGGCTGTTGTATTGCTTCCTGACAGTTACACTTCGGGCAAATCAGAATGTAACAGGTCTTGCCATGACTACCTTTGGTGTTGGCTTTGGTAACTTCTTTGGCGGCTCCCTGATCAAGCTGGTTGCCAGCGATGTTCCATCCATTGCATTGAGTGCAACGAGCAGCTATTTCAGCAAGTCACTTCCTTTTGCTGCAAAGCTTGGATGGTTTGGTAAGCTGTTCCTTTCCTATGGATTCCTGGCTTATCTGGCAGTTGTGATTGCTCTGGCAGCTTCTTATGTACTGAATCACACACGCGTCGGCTTACATTTGCGTGCAGTGGGTGAGGGTCCTAATACTGCTGATGCAGCGGGCATTAATGTAACGAAGTACAAGTATGCAGCGACCTGTGTAGGCTGTATGATTGCAGGTCTTGGAGGTCTTTACTACGTTATGGATTATGCCTGTGGTGTATGGTCTAATGATGCATTCGGTGACAGGGGATGGCTTGCAATAGCACTTGTTATTTTTACAATTTGGCGTCCGAATTTAAGCGTGTTGGCATCTTTCCTGTTCGGTGGACTCTATATTCTGTATCTGTATATTCCTACAGGTATGGACCACATGGAGTATCAGGAGCTGTATAAGATGATTCCCTATGTAGTTACGCTGGCCGTTCTGGTTGTGACAAGTATGCGAAGCAAGCGGGAGAACCAGCCGCCTGCAAGTCTTGGACTGGCATATTTCAGAGAAGAGAGATAACGTATATGATATGGAGCAGATCTGCAGTGGGTCTGCTCTGTTTTATTGTGTCCGGTTTGTTGTGTCTGTGGGAAAAGTCCGTTATAATAGTGGATAAGGTTATGAAATTTATCTAAGAGGGGGTTATATCTTGACAACGAGACAGGAAGCGCTGGATTATGGACTGTCTATGCCCTATACTTATCAGGAAGCGCCGTTTCATGATCCAAACTGGCAGTTAGTGCGTGTACATGGCAGTAAGAAAGCCTTTCTATGGACATATGAAAAAGACGGGTATATTCATCTGAATGTAAAGGTTGATCCGCAGTGGCGGGATTACTGGAGAGGGGCTTTTGCATCCGTAATTCCTGGATATCATCAGAATAAGGAACATTGGAATACGATCATTCTGGATGGTACGATACCTGATGAGACCATTAAATGTATGATTGCAGAAAGCTATGATCTGGTATCAGACAGCCCGACCAAAAGAATCTATGAAGCAGTAAAAAAGATTCCCCAAGGTAAGGTGGCTACATATGGACAGGTGGCGGCATTGGCAGGCAATCCGGGAATGTGCAGGGCAGTGGGCAATGCACTTCATAAGAATCAGGACCCGGAGCATGTACCCTGTTACCGGGTAGTGAATGCCAAGGGGGAATTGTCCGGTGAATTTGCCTTTGGCGGTGCAGGACAACAGGCGAAGCTGCTGCAGGCAGACGGAATCGAAGTAAACAATGGCAGAGTCGATCTGCAAAAATATGGAATTGTAGTAGAAGGAAATAAATAATAAAATACTACTTGCATAAATTATTTTTACATGATATATTACTAAAGCACATAAAATTGTCTAAATGGGACTATAAATTTTACTGTTTCTGAGAAAAACAGTAGAGTTATAGTCCTTTTTTACTGCGTATAGGAAAAGCAGGATAATTCAGAAGGGAGAAATTTATGAATCAGACGTTTATGAAAGAAAAGAAAGTAATTCCATTGGTGTTTTCCATGTCCATGCCAATGGTGCTGTCCATGCTGGTAAATTCACTGTTTAATATAGTAGACAGTTATTTCGTTGCCAAAGTAAGCGAAGCTGCCATGACAGCCCTGTCACTGGTCTACCCGGCACAGCTTGTAGTAACGGCAGTCTCCGTAGGCTTCGGAGTCGGAATCAACGTATTGATCGCCTTTTATATGGGAGCAGCTGAGAAGGACAAGGCTAATATCGCAGCGTCACTTGGAACAGCGCTCAGCTTATTGCACGGTATTCTCACTACCGTAGTGTATCGCATCATCATGCCGCATTTCCTCGGTATGTTCACTACAGACAGTGAAGTATTGGGACTTGGAATCGTATATGCCAATATTGCCTTTGCTTTTGCACCTATTGTTACAGTGGGAATCACCTATGAGAAGATATTCCAGGCAGTCGGCAGAATGAAGGTATCCATGATCAGTATGATGGTAGGTTTTATTGCCAATATTATATTAGATCCGCTTATGATATTTGGTATCGGACCTTTCCCGAGAATGGAAACAGCAGGTGCAGCCTGGGCGACAGGCATTGGACAGGTGCTGACACTGCTATGCTATTTTGGCTTCTATTTCTGCCGTCCGATTCCTGTTAAGATCAATCTGCAAAATGTGAAATGGGACAGCGCAATTGCGGGCAGGCTGTATTCTGTCGGAGTACCGGCTACCCTGAACATGGCATTATCCTCTGTGCTTTTATCAATGATCAATGGCATTCTCTCCGTATTCGGACAGGGCTACGTGCTGGTATTTGGCGCATATTATAAGCTGCAGTCCTTTATCTACCTTCCTGTAAGCGGAATCATTCAGGGCATTCGTCCGCTGGTGGGCTATAATTACGGCGCAGGAGAGCATAAACGTGTGACACATATTTTCTATACAGCGCTTGTTATGGCGGTTGTGATCATGACAGCAGGAACGATTCTGTGCTGGGCGGTACCAGGCTGGCTGATTGGCCTTTTCACAACAAATCCTGATACGATAGTATTAGGAATAGATGCATTGCGCATGATAAGTCTTGGATTTATCATTTCAGCAGTCTCCGTAACCTGTCAGGGTGCTCTGGAAGGACTGGGTAAGGGTACTCCGTCACTTGTCATTTCACTGGCAAGATATCTGTTCCTTATTATACCGGCAGCGTTTATCCTGAGCAGAGTGATGCAGTCAGCCAATGGTGTATGGCTTGCATTCCCTGTTACGGAGGTCATTGCTGCTGTGATCTCGGTCTGGGTATACAAAAGACGGCATCATGATACAGAAGGCTAGACTCCAAAACAGTCGTTATGCTACAATAGCCTACAGAATGGATGTCAGCAGTTGACATTACAGGTATGAGAGAAAGGTACAGGTATCATTATGGCAGACATTATGGAAATCACCGATCTGACAAGTCCAGAGCTGGACATATATGCCAGACTTAACGAGACACAGCTGCGGCACTTATATGAGCCGAAGCCGGGTATATTTATCGCTGAGAGCCCGAGAGTGATAGGACGAGCACTGGATGCAGGCTGCGTGCCGATATCCTGTCTGTGTGAACAAAGACATATAGAAGGTGCGGCAGAAGACATCCTATCCCGATGCGGTGAAATCCCCATATACACAGCAGAATATGAGGTACTGACGAAGCTGACGGGCTTCGCACTGACAAGAGGCATGCTGTGTGCCATGTACCGTCCAAAGCTTCCCACAGTACAGGAGGTGTGTCAGAATGCGCACAGAATTGCAGTATTAGAGGATATAGTGAATCCTACTAATATCGGAGCCATATTTCGTTCCGCAGCAGCCCTGCAGATGGATGCGGTACTTCTGACCCCTGCATGTAGTGATCCTTTATATAGAAGGGCAATACGTGTCAGCATGGGAACAGTATTTCAGATTCCGTGGACGTATCTGGATCAGGATGGACTAGATTCTATCAGGAAAATGGGATTTAAGACAGCAGCTATGGCACTGAGGGATGATTCTGTATCCATAGATGATCCTGCATTGGAAAAGGAAGAGAAGCTTGCAATCGTACTTGGAACAGAAGGGGACGGGCTTGCGTCTTCAACAATAGAAGGCTGTGATTATACAGTGCGGATTCCTATGGCATGCGGAGTAGACTCCTTAAATGTGGCGGCGGCAAGTGCAGTGGCATTCTGGCAATTGCGCAGGAGATTCTGAATAGTTACAATAGTTTAGGTTTTTTTTATAAATATTATTGGAAAAGATTGTTGACAACAAAAACGATAAGTAGTAACTTATTATATGAAGATATTAGCACTCCACTTAAACGAGTGCTAACAAATCTCAACAGCTAATCAGATATGGCGCTGATAAGTTTCATGAAAGGAGCGTGGCAGGATTGGATTTGGATGAGAGAAAATTGAAGATTCTGCAGGCAATCATCAGAAACTACCTGGAGACAGGGGAGCCAGTCGGAAGCAGAACGATTTCCAAGTATACGGATCTGAATTTAAGTTCTGCGACCATAAGAAATGAAATGGCTGATCTGGAGGAGTTAGGCTATATCGTACAGCCACATACCTCCGCAGGAAGAATCCCTTCCGATAAGGGCTACAGATTGTATGTAGACCAGATGCTTGCAGAGAAAGAGGAGAAGCTCGATCATGCAGCACAGGAAGTCAAGGAGATGCATCAGATGCTCCTTGAGAAGGAAGACAAGATGGAATCCATCTTGAAGCAGATGGCGAAGATGCTCGCAGTCAATACGAATTATGCCACACTGGTAACGGCACCCCAGGTAAAGGGGAACAAGATCAAGTTCTTGCAATTATCCAGAGTTGATGTGGGACAGTTGCTGGCGACCATCGTAGTAGAAGGCAATGTGATCAAGAATAACATGATCCATGTAGAAAAATCACTGGATGATGAGACATTGTTGAAGCTGAACATTCTGCTGAATACCAATTTGAACGGACTTCCAATTGAAGACATCAATCTGGCGATGATTACGAAGCTCAAGCAACAGGCAGGTATCTATGATGGCATTATCGCAGAAGTGATGGATGCAGTAGCAGCCGTGATCAGAGAAAATGATGACATTGAGATATATACCAGCGGAGCGAATAACATTTTCAAATATCCGGAGCTTTCTGATAATCAGAGAGCAAGCGAACTGATCAACACCCTCGAAGAGAAACAGATGCTGACAGAGCTGGTTCAGGATTCCATGGCAGATGAGAACAACACCGGTATTCAGGTGTATATCGGTAATGAGACACCGGTTCAGACCATGAAGGACTGCAGCGTAGTCACAGCAACTTACGAACTCGAAGAAGGCGTGAAAGGAACGATAGGAATCATCGGACCCAGACGAATGGATTATGATAAGGTAATCAGTACTCTGACGACTCTCAAGAGCCAGTTGGATACTATCTATAAAAAAGATGATGACAAAGAAACATAAAATAGAAGCATAAAACAGATAGAAAGGAAGACGAGTAAGAGTGGAGGACAATAAGGAAAAGAATTTAAACGAAGACCTCGAACAAGAGGACACCACCCAGAAAGAACCCCAGACAGAATCTCAGGAAGAACCTCAGGAGGAAATTCAGATAGAGATAGAGGAAGAGCAGCAGTCAGATGCAGAACAGAAGAGTGAAGAAGAGACTGACAGCAAAGATGACAAATCCGATAAAAAGAAATCTTTCTTTGGTAAGAAGGATAACAAGCTTCAGGATAAAGTCGATGAACTGGAAGACAGAGTAAAGCGTCAGATGGCAGAATTCGAGAACTTCAGAAAGCGTACCGATAAGGAAAAGACAGCAATGTTCGAGACCGGTGCCAAGAGTGTGATTGAAAAGATTCTTCCGGTCGTTGATAATTTTGAAAGAGGTCTGGCAGGACTGAGTGAAGAAGAGAAGAAACAGCCTTTTGCAGAAGGAATGGCTATGGTATACAAACAGCTTATGACAGAACTTGATAAGCTGGAAGTTAAGCCGATTGAAGCTGTTGGCTGTGAATTTAATCCAAACCTTCACAATGCAGTAATGCAGGTGGAGAGCGATGAATACGAATCAGGTATCATTGCACAGGAATTACAGAAAGGCTATACCTACCGTGACACAGTCGTTAGACACAGCATGGTAGCAGTAGTTCAATAAATATTGTAATAGAAAATCATAGTGATATAGAAATATAGGAGGAAATGCGTTATGAGTAAAATTATTGGTATTGACTTAGGTACAACAAACAGTTGTGTAGCCGTTATGGAAGGTGGTAAGCCAACCGTTATCGCTAATACAGAAGGTGCAAGAACAACTCCATCCGTAGTTGCTTTTACAAAAACAGGAGAAAGATTAGTAGGTGAGCCTGCAAAACGTCAGGCAGTTACAAACGCTGAGAAGACAATCGCTTCTATTAAGCGTGATATGGGTACAGACAATGGCAGAACAATTGATGGCAAGAAGTATTCTCCACAGCAGATTTCTGCTATGATCCTTCAGAAATTAAAGGCAGATGCAGAAAGCTACTTAGGTGAGAAGGTAACAGAAGCAGTTATTACAGTTCCTGCTTACTTCAATGATGCTCAGCGTCAGGCTACCAAGGATGCTGGTAAGATCGCAGGTCTTGATGTAAAGCGTATCATCAACGAGCCTACAGCAGCAGCTCTTGCATATGGTCTTGATAATGAGAAAGAACAGAAGATTCTTGTATACGACTTAGGTGGTGGTACATTCGATGTATCTATCATTGAGATCGGTGATGGTGTCATCGAAGTATTAGCTACAAACGGTGATACACATCTTGGTGGTGATGACTTCGATAACAAGATCATTCAGTGGATGATCGATGAGTTCAAGAAGCAGGAAGGCATTGACTTATCCGGTGATAAGATGGCAATGCAGAGATTAAAGGAAGCTGCTGAGAAGGCTAAGAAAGAGCTTTCAAGTGCAACTACAACAAATATCAACCTTCCTTTCATCACAGCTACAGCAGAAGGTCCTAAGCATTTCGATATGAACCTTACAAGAGCTAAATTTGATGAATTAACAAGCGACCTGGTAGAAAGAACAGCTATTCCTGTTCAGAACGCATTAAAGGATGCTGGTATGACAGCAAGCGAACTTGGTCAGGTATTATTAGTTGGTGGTTCTACACGTATTCCAGCAGTACAGGATAAGGTAAGACAGTTAACAGGCAAAGAGCCTAGTAAGTCTCTGAACCCTGATGAATGTGTAGCAATTGGTGCTTCTATCCAGGGTGGTAAGCTTGCAGGTGATGCAGGTGCCGGCGAAATCCTTCTGCTTGATGTTACTCCTCTGTCACTGTCTATCGAGACAATGGGTGGTGTAGCTACAAGATTGATCGAAAGAAATACAACAATTCCTACAAAGAAGAGCCAGATCTTCTCTACAGCAGCAGATAATCAGACAGCCGTTGATATCAACGTTGTACAGGGTGAAAGACAGTTCGCGAGAGATAACAAGTCTCTTGGACAGTTCAGACTGGATGGTATCCCTCCAGCAAGACGTGGTGTACCTCAGATCGAAGTTACATTCGATATCGATGCAAATGGTATCGTAAATGTATCTGCTAAGGATCTTGGTACAGGTAAGGAACAGCATATCACAATTACTGCTGGTTCTAACATGTCTGATGAAGATATCGATAAGGCAGTAAAGGAAGCTGCTGAATATGAAGCACAGGATAAGAAGAGAAAGGAAGCAATCGATGCAAGAAACGATGCTGAATCCTTCGTATTCCAGACAGAGAAGGCATTAGAAGAAGTTGGCGACAAGATCGATGCTAATGAGAAGGCTTCTCTTGAGACAGATTTAAATGATCTGAAGTCCTTACTTGAGAGCACAAAAGATGCTGAAATGACAGAAGATCAGGTATCTGAATTAAAGAGCAAACAGGAAGCTCTGATGTCCAAGGCACAGAACCTCTTCACAAAGATGTATGAGAATATGCAGGGTGCTGCAGGTGCAGCTGGTCCTGACATGGGTGGTGCACAGCAGACAACACAGGATGCAGGAAATGCTGATGATGTAGTTGACGGAGACTACAAAGAAGTATAAGATATATAGGTGTTATGCACAGGAGAAATGCCCGCAAGGGCATTTCTCCAATTCATTCAATAGATGTAGAAAGGCATGAGTAATTAACATGGCAGAGCAGAAGAGAGACTATTATGAGGTATTAGGCGTTGATAAAGGCGCAGATGATGCCACAATCAAAAAGGCATATAGACAGCTTGCCAAGAAATATCATCCTGATATGAATCCGGGTGATAAGGAAGCAGAGAAGAAGTTCAAAGAGGCTTCCGAGGCGTATGCAGTATTAAGCGACCCAGATAAGAGACGCCAGTATGACCAATTTGGACATTCTGCTTTTGAAGGTGGAGGAGCTGGAGGTGGATTCGGCGGCTTCGACTTCAGTGGAGCTGACTTCTCAGATATTTTTGGCGATATTTTTGGTGATTTCTTTGGCGGCGGAAGCAGAGGCGGCGCAAGAAATAACGGCCCTATGAAGGGTGCTAATCTACGTACCAGCGTGCGCATTTCTTTTGAGCAGGCTGTATTTGGCGTAGAGAAGGAACTGGATCTGAATCTGAAAGATACCTGTAAGACCTGTAACGGCAGTGGCGCAAAGCCTGGCACTTCACCAGAGACCTGTCGTAAATGTGGAGGCCGTGGTCAGGTAGTGACACAGCATTCTACTCCATTTGGTACGATTCGTAACTCACAGGTATGTCCGGACTGTGGCGGTACAGGTAAGACAATTAAAGAGAAGTGTCCTGATTGTCACGGAAGTGGATATATTTCCAGCCGTAAGAAGATTCAGGTATCTATTCCAGCCGGTATTGATAACGGACAGAGCGTACGTATCAGAGATAAGGGTGAACCGGGTGTAAATGGCGGACCAAGAGGAGACTTATTGGTTGAGGTCGTAGTTGACAGACATCCTATCTTCCAGAGACAGGAGATGAATATCTTCTCAACTGTTCCTGTATCTTTTGCAGTAGCAGCGCTTGGTGGAGAGATTCTTATTGATACTGTAGATGGTAAGGTAGTATATGATGTGAAGGCTGGAACACAGACAGATACACGTATCAGATTACGTGGTAAGGGCGTTCCTTCACTTAGAAATAAGGATGTTCGCGGCGATCATTACGTAACACTTGTTGTTCAGGTTCCTGATAAGCTTTCTAATGAAGCAAAAGAATTATTGAAGCAGTTCGACAAGGAAACAGGTAATTCCCTGGAGGCTGTAAAGAACATGGAGAATAATAACAACTCCGGTTCTAATGATGAGAAGAAGAAACGTAAGTTTTTTAAATAAACAGTGATGTAATATAAATAAAAAGGTGTCACAAAGTGGCACCCTTTTTCATTTACGGAAACATATTTATGCATTATAATAATAGATAATTGCATTGAGAAAGGAATATAGTTCTATGAAATGGAAGAAATTTATGGTGAAGACAACAACAGAGGCAGAGGATATCATTATCAGCACTCTGTATGATATTGGATTAGAAGGTGCTCAGATTGAGGATAAAGTGCCTTTAACTCCACTTGAGAAAGAGCAGATGTTTGTAGACATTCTCCCGGATGGACCAGAGGATGATGGAATTGCTTATCTGAGCTTCTTTGTAGAAGAAAAAGAAGATGGAACGATGGAGCTTCTTGGAGAGTCCGTAGATACAGATACGGTAGTGGCACGTATGCAGGCTGAGCTGGAGGATCTGAAATCCTTCCTGAATATTGGAGAAGGCTCTATTATGGTATCTGAAACAGAAGATATTGACTGGATCAATAACTGGAAGAAGTATTTCCACCAGTTCTATATAGATGATCTGCTGGTTATCCCTTCCTGGGAAGAAGTGAAACCGGAAGATAAGGATAAGAAGATATTGCACATTGATCCGGGAACAGCTTTCGGAACAGGTATGCATGAGACAACACAGCTGTGTATTCGTCAGCTCAAGAAGTATATTACACCTGAAACGGAACTTCTGGATGTAGGAACCGGCAGTGGAATCCTCTCTATCGTATCTTTGATGTATGGTATTCATCATGCAGTAGGAACAGACCTTGATCCATGTGCTGTAGAAGCTGTCCGTGAGAATATGGAGACAAATCATATTCCTGCAGAGAAATTTGACATGATGATTGGCAATATTATTACAGATAAAGCTGTACAGGACAAAGTGGGATATAACAAGTACGATATTGTAGTTGCCAATATTCTGGCGGACGTATTGGTACCTCTGACACCTGTAATCGTGAACCAGTTAAAGACTGGAGGTATCTATATTACATCAGGTATTATTGACAACAAAGAGCAGACAGTTGTCGATGCAGTCAAAGCAGCAGGTCTGGAAGTACTGGAAGTTACTTATCAGGGAGAATGGGTCAGCGTTACAGCCAGAAAGAATCAGGAGTAAGGAAGCTATGTATCATTTTTTTGTGGAGCCGGAGCAGATACAGGACAAAGAGATTATCATAACCGGCAGTGATGTGAACCATATTAAGAATGTAATTCGTCTCAAAGTAGGTGATGAGATCAGTATCAGCAATGGAATAGATGGCAGAGATTATCGTTGTGGTATTGCCCAAATAACAGAGGATGAGGTACGCTGCGAGCTTCGCTTTATCAAGGAAGACGGGGTAGAACTTCCTGTTAAGGTATGTCTTTTTCAGGGGTTGCCTAAGGGTGACAAGATGGAACTGATCGTGCAGAAGATGGTGGAGTTAGGTGTCTATGAGATTGTCCCGGTAACAATGAAGCGCTGCGTCATGAAGCTGGATGACAAGAAGGCAAAGAATAAGATTGCACGCTGGCAGGGGATTGCAGAGGCAGCTTCCAAGCAGAGCAAGAGAGGTATTGTGCCGCAGATTCATGAGGTCATGACTTACAAAGAGGCATTAGCATATGCCAAAACCATGCAGCATCAGCTTGTTCCATACGAAATGGAAGAAAGCCTGGAAGGCGCATCCGGCATGGCAGGAACAAGAGCGGCAATAGAGGCAGTACAACCAGGGGATATGGTCGCTGTCTTTATCGGACCGGAGGGTGGCTTTGCAGAGGATGAGATTGATGCTGCCATTGGGCAGGGAATGAAACCAATCACTCTGGGCAGGCGGATTCTTCGTACAGAAACGGCAGGACTTACTGTGATGGCATGGATCATGTATCACGCAGAAACCTGATATAATCTTATTGTACAGAAATGAGGTTTAACATGCAAAATGAGGTATTACGCAGAATTCAGGATAATGTAGCGAAAGTCATGATAGGCAAAGAAGAAGTTACGAAGCTTCTTCTGGCTTCTCTGGCAGCGGGGGGACATGTATTGCTGGAAGATGTACCAGGAACCGGTAAGACGGTACTGGCTAAGACACTGGCGAAATCTATGGGCTGTCAGTTCGACAGAGTGCAGTTTACGCCGGATCTTTTACCTACAGATGTGACAGGACTGTCATTTTTTAATCAGGAGAAGGGCTGCTTTACCTTTAAAGAAGGCCCGGTATTCACGAATGTATTGTTAGCAGATGAGATCAACAGAGCAACACCCAGAACACAGTCCAGTCTGTTGGAGTGTATGGCAGAGAGACAGGTTACAGTAGATGGTGTGACCAGAGCGTTATCGGCACCATTTTTTGTCATTGCGACACAGAATCCAATAGAGACAATTGGATGCTTTCCACTGCCTGAGGCACAATTGGATCGCTTCATCATGAAGCTGTATATGGGAAGTCTGGATGCACAGCAGGAGATACAGATGCTGGAGCGATTCATGGATGCGCAGCCATTGGCGCAGATTGAGCCTGTGACGAATGCAGAAGAAATTGCACAGCTTCAGGAAGAGTGCTGTCATGTGTATGTGCATCCAGATCTGATAGAATATATGGTGAATCTGGTACAGGCAACAAGACGAAACAGCACAGGGGTCAGTCCAAGGGGGACACTTGCACTGCTTCGGGCTTCTCAGGGATATGCCATGGTAGAAGGAAGAGACTATGTTGTGCCGGAGGATATCAAGACAGTAGCAGTTCCGGTTCTGGCACACAGATTGATCACAGAGACTGAGGATGAGACAGCCAAGGCTTCTAAAATACAGAACCTGCTTAACAGCGTGGCACTTCCTACAGAGGATTGGAGCAGGAGATAGCCTATGTTCATTCTTTTGCTGGCAGCTTTGCTGCTGTTATTACTTGGATGGAATATATATTACAGAAGACACTGGTATCGACAGGTAGACGTTACATTAGACTTTGACAGAACATCTGTATATGCAGGAGAGCAGGTGGAACTGACCGAGGTCATTACCAATCGTAAGAAGCTGCCGCTGCCGGTTCTGGAAGTGGGTTTCCATACAAGAAAGGAACTGGTCTTTCAGGATACAGAGAATACCAATGTCAGCGATTATATCTATAAAAGGGATATTTTTGCAGTACTTGGCAGACAGCGAATCACAAGAAAGATTCCCATTCTGTGCCAAAAAAGAGGATATTATAAAGTAGAAGAGGCAGATATTACTGCCTTTTCCTTATTATACCGTAAAAGATATTCGCAGGCACTGACTACAAATGCAGCGATTTACGTCTATCCGGCGCAGGTAAACGTATCAGAGACAATGACTGTCTGCGAGCGCATGCTGGGAATCATGCAGTGCTCCAGACACTTGTACGAAGATCCTTTTACATTTCGGGGGATTCGTGAGTATACCACCAGCGATCCTATGAAGACAATCAACTGGAAAGCCAGTGCCAGGACCGGTGGACTTATGGTGAATACCTTTGATTCTGTAATGACGCAGAAGGTCATGCTGTATCTGGATGTAGAAGATGGCGGTATTCTTAAACAGGAAGAACTTGTAGAGGAAAGTATTGCCCTGGCAGCATCATTGATACGTAAATGCATGCGTCAGGGAATGGAAGCGGGATTGCTCACCAATGCACAATACCGGTCTGAAACAAAGGCAGATATTGGCATTATGGAAGAAAACCGGCAGGAAAATGTTTTTTGTGAGGCAGCATGCATAAACAGTAAAACGTATTTGACGCAAATAGAGAGGGCATTGGCACTGTATCGCAAGGAAGATGGATGGAAGCCTTATGAAGACTGTCTGATCCAGACAAAGGCAGAGGATGCTGTTATGATCTTTATATCCAAGAATGCCACATTAGAGAGACAGAAGATGATTGAGAATTTCCTGGGAAAAGAACGGTATGGAATCTGGCTGTGCCCTGTGTATCGTGGTGAACAGCAGCATATAGACACAGCAGCCAATCTGAAGTTCATGACAAGGGAGGTGGAGAAGGGATGAGACGAAAAATGCAGCAGATAATCTGCTGGCTTCATGCGACTTTGATCTTTGCGCTGATTGCTCCCTTTCTGTATGCCCTTGACTTTAGCGAAGAACTGCGCAATACCGGACTTGTATATGCAAAGGCATTGCTGATTGTGCTGCCAATAGCAATCACATATCTGGCTGTCAGATATTGCAGGAGTCTGTTTACATATCTGCTGACAAGTTTGCTGGTTCTGGCAGGTATGACAGCGATGGTCTGGTTTCTTGGTGGAATAGGAGCACAGACGCACCTTGCAAGAATCTGTGATACCGTACTGATGGCAATAGAGACACTGTTAATCATAGCGTTACGCTTTCGGGACAGAATGCAGAAGATACAGGAGGAAAGAGAGAAAGATCCTTATTGGCAGCCCAAAGAGAGCTTCCTTAACAGACCGGGATTTCAAGGCTTATGGTATTTTGGCGTGATATATATACTGGGGCTTGGATTCTCTTCGGCATATGTCTGTAACGAAGCCTTTTACAGTGGTATTCTCTATGTGGTTCTGGTGTTTATTTATCAGTTTATAGGTCAGACAGAGACGTATTTTTCCCTGAATAAGGATGTAAGCAGGCTGCCGGCGAAGAGAATATATGGCATCAGTGCAGGAATGCTTGGTGTATTTTTGCTATGTTTTGTATTGGCAGCGGTTCCAGCAGCCATTGCCTCATCTTATAGACCATATACAGATATCAGAAACTGGTTTGCTGGTGAAGAGCTGGTAACGGGAGACTGGTTCATGGATTATGGGGAGCTTCAATCCGGGCAAAGTGACGAGATTCCAGACTGGATGCTTGCGGCGCAGGAAGACAGCCCTAAGTTGCCAAACTGGATCAATGCAGTGTTTCAGGGAATCGTTATATTGATCTTTGCGGCATTGCTGTTGCTCGTATGCAGACAGATCAGGGAGATATTTCGCAATTTCAGGCGAAGCTATGATGAGAATGGCGACAGAATAGAGGAATTGACTGAGGATGGGGATATAGAACATTTTCTGCCAAAAGAAGAAGCACGGGCGCAGACCAGGGAAGAGATACAGATACGCAGGCGTTATAAGAAAGAGATACGCAGGCGCAGAAAAGAACAGCCGGGCAGATTCGAATCACCTGCTGAGATGGAACATAAAGCAGGATTACAGGATAGAGAACTGCACGAATTATATGAAGCTGCAAGGTATTCTAATATGGGCGATAAACATAAAATTTGATTGCTCTTTGTCTGTTTTTCGATTATTATATAATCAGGAGACGTCTACATAAGACGGCATCCGACGGGGGACGGATGTGTAAGAAGGAAGGTATACCATGAATCGTAAGAAGAAGGTAGGCGGTACGGAGATTGCTTTCAGACCGCAGACTATTATTGAAGCCAGATATGATCTGGATCGCAGACAGAATGATATCATTGATATTTTACTGGGAATTGTAGGCGAGGGCAATGATACAGAAGAGAATACACGTTATGAGATCAATATATCGGATGTAAAGCACCTGTATAATCTGCAGGATGAGTCCAATGCGTATGCGTATCTGCAAAAGGCAGTGAAGAAATTCGAGGGACTTGGTTTCAGACTGAAAGAAGATGAGGGTACAGACGTATTTTATCCCTGGTTTAGTAAGATCAAATATCAGAAGAAGCGTGGAGATGAGGGCAGAAGTAAGATCGTGCTGGATCTTCACCCGGAAGTAAAACAGATGATCATGTCTGCGAAACAGGGTGCATACTATAGAATCGAGTATCCGTTGAATCTGACGAAGAAATATTCCAAGAGACTGTATTATCTGTTAAAAGACAGAGAGAATTTCAATGGCGGAACCTTTGTGATTTCCTTTAATGAGCTGCGTAAGATGATGAAAGTGCCGGATTCTTATGCCAATGGTAATGTAAAGAGAGAGATTCTGGACAAGCCTTATGAAGAGATCAATGGAAATACGGATATCGCATTTGAATATCAGCTGATATATGAGAAGCTGCCCAGTGGACAGCAGAGCATTGGCGCTGTTCAGTTCAAGGTACAGAAGCTCAAACCAAACAAGACAGTCGTAGAATATGAGACAATAGAGAAGAACGGAGAGAGTGTTACAGCTACGGAAGAAGAGCAGGAGATTATAGATGTATTTGGCTGTTCTGTAAAAGAGGCAAAAGACATATTAAAGACTGCAAGAGCCAATAACCGCACCAGAGAGCAGTTATTTGAGATTCTTGGTTATACACTCCGTAAGCAGGTGGACAATAAGGTAGGCTATGTACTGACGATCCTTAAAAATGGTTATAACGAACCGACCAGATTATCAGGAAAAGAGAGCAACAGCTGGAACAATAAGGATCTGGACACAGCGTATTCACAGATGGATTTTGCTCAGTTCGAGCAGCAGATTCTTTCTAATTAGGGTGGTCATGGATAGATTACATATTACAGGATTAAAAAGTGCATATGGCAGACATCAGGTATTACAGGACGTGAATCTGACCGTACAGCAGGGACAGATTATAGGAATTGTCGGAGCCAATGGCTGTGGGAAATCTACTTTCCTGCAGATATTAGCAGGGCTTCGGACTCCCGATGACGGCAGTATATATCTGGATGGACAACAGGTAAAAGGCAGAGCGGGGCGAAGCCTTTTACTGCGTTATATGGGTTATGTGCCACAGGAGAGCAATCTGATACCGGAGCTGAGTGTCAGGGACAATCTGCTTTTGTGGTATCGGGATAAGTACAGGCTCAAGAAGGAATTGGAAGAGGGCTTTCTGCATACACTTGGTGTACAGCAGATGTGCTCCATGCGGGCGCAGAACCTTTCCGGGGGAATGAAGAAACGTGTCAGTATAGGATGCGCACTGGCGGAAAGTCCGGTCATACTTTTGTTAGATGAACCGAATGCCGCACTGGATCTCCCGGCTAAGGAGCAGATACGGGAATATCTATTGCAGTACAGGAGTCAGGGAGGAACTGTGTTGTTAGCGACACATGATGAGAGTGATCTGGAGGTCTGCGACAGTGTGTATGCACTCTGTCAGGGATGTATGAAGAAGATAGACAGAACACTTCGAGGAAAACAACTGGTAGAGGAGCTGGAGTGAAGAACGAATGGAACAGAATAAAAAAAGACGTAATATAGGAATTATAGCCGGAGTAGTTGTCGTTTTATTGATTACAGGTATCAGTGCGGCTTTGATTGTGCTCAATCAGCCCAAGGTACGTCTGGCAAGAGGCATTTCCAAAATGTCAAAAGAACTGACGGCATACAGCAGTCCTGCGGCAAAGCAGATCAACAAGTCTCTTCTGCAGAAGAATACAATGAAGGGGCCGCATACTCTGAAAATAGAAATGACAGCGACTTTTCCAGAGAATGATACACTGAGTATGCTCAATATGGATCTGGAGGCTGGATGTGATAATGAAGTCCGACAGGCAAATATTGATTTTAATCTTGGAGCATATCAGATGAATCTGGTAAATGGTACAATAATGGTAGATGACAATACGATGTATGTCAGCGTACCGAAGTTATTGAATGATACCTATAGATTACAGCTGGATATGCTGGGAGCAGATTATAATGCTTCCGCCTGGAAAGATCAGTTGGGATTCAAGGTAGATTCGGATGTTTCCATTGACTTTTTCACAAGAGAAGATGCGGATTATACAGATATGGAAGAATTAATGGATGCACTCAGCGAGGATGCGCAGACACTGAAGGATACAATAGTCGTTCAGAAGGCATCGGATAAAGCTTCCATTAAGACTTCCAACAAAAGCATGCAGTGCAGTGGAGTAAATATTACGATCCCTAAGGATGCCATAAATGTATTTCTTAACAGTTTTCAGGAGAAATTCATGGCAAGCAGTATGTATCAGCAGAGTATCACGAAGCTGATAGAGCAGTCATCAATAGCATATCTGCTGGAAGATGATATCAGGGAGCTGGTTGACGGTCAGGTAGAGGATGCGCTGGATATCCGTTGTATGAATGATATCAGCCTGAATCTGTATATGGATTCCAAAGGGAGAATCGTCCGTATTATGACGCCACAGGCGATAGAATGTAAGGATTCCCAGATCAAAAGTATGGAACTGTCAGCGGATCTGGCGGGAACAGACAGAACGCTTGATGTGATAGAGGCTGCATGTAAGCTGAATACGGTAAATGGAACAGAGACTTATTCCATAAGCAGAGATGCGTCCGTGACAGATGAGGAATATAAGGAAGATCTCACTCTGGATGTGGTAGGAACAGATAATATGACTGCACTGACAATGCGTTATAAGAATACATGGAAGCTTGATACACTTGCATTTGATGGCAGAATTGAGCTGGAATCTGGAGACGAGAAGTATAAGCTCAGTGCAGATGGTTCTTATAAAGATATTGTAGAAGGACAGTCCTATACATTGGATCTGGATACGGCAAGTCTGGAAGTTGATGATAAAGCACTGATGCGTATTGCCGGAACATTTGGAATAGAACAGGGTATGGGAGAAGTAGAGATACCGCAGGATTCTATAGAACTCATGCAGATGGACAGCACATCTATTTATCAGATGTTCTATCAGATGCTTACAGCTCTGTAAATGGAAGGGTATGACTGGTCGTGAAGATAGTAGTCTGGTTGAGAACAGAATGGAAAAGAATGCGGGCATGTATACCAGGGCTTGCCCTGAAAGCGGTCATATTGGCAGTTGTTGTCAGTATGACTGCTTTTTGTGCGTATCGGATATGGTCAAGGAATGAGACCGAGCCAGTAAAGATTGGATATATTGCATCGAATGATAAGCTGACCAGTCTTGCCCTGACCTACATAAAACATATGGATGCGCTCAAGGGCTGGTGCAGCCTGAGTGAAATGTCATCACTGGAGGAAGGACAGGAGGCGCTGCAACAGCAGGAGCTGGCAGCACTGATCGTATTACCTGAGCATGTGGTTGAGGGCATTATGGATGGCACCAATGAGCCTGCCAAATTATATTTGTCAGGGCATTCCAAGGCACTGGGGTATGTGTTTGAAGAGCTTGCCAATGCAGGAATCGGGATGCTTGCAGTTGCACAGGCGCAGATTTATGCAACAGATGATATACTGTCACAGGCAGGAATAGACAGACAGGAGATAGAACAGCAATATCAACAGATAGATATGCATAATCTGAATCTGGTGATGAACAGAAGCATGCTATGGAGAGAGGACAGTATCTCAGCAACAGGAACTGCCGGAGCAGCGGTATATTATAACAGTGCATTTATGACCTGTATCATGCTGATAGCAGGGCTGTTCTTCGGGCAATATTGCAGAAGGACGAAGGAAGAAGAGAGAATGACCTGTTATCGACTGAATGTGCCTTATATCGTGCAGGCAATCGGGAGAAATGGCATTACTGCTATTTTGACCGCGATGCTGCTTGTGATTCCCTATCTTGCCACATGGATTCCTTCATGCGGAAGCTGGATTCCATCATGGGAGATAACAGGAAGAAATATAATTCTGCTTTTGCTACTGCTATTATGTAGTGGTGCATATACACAGCTTGTATACAGTCTGACCAGACGTGCCAACACAACGATGCTGATAACCTGCATGTCAGGGCTGATACAGGGCTATCTTTCGGGATGTTTTCTTCCCTCTGCCATATTACCGCAGATCGTAGGAAAAATTGCGCAGTTTATTCCAGCTACTTATATCAAGGCAGCTTTTACTATGATTCTTACCGGCAGAAAACAGCAATTTGGTAAGACCTGTCTTGTGCTCATTGGCTGGATCATTCTGTTTACAATAGCCGAAGTTATTCTGATGCATAGAGAAGAGCGGGAAAAGGATATCAGACCTGTGCATTTTATGAATAAAACAGGAAGTTCTGTATCTGCAATTCTTTTTCGAAGACTAATGCACAGAAAAAGTCTCTGGTTCTGTCTCATCTGCACAACCATATTGTCCTGTGCCATGATCAGGGCAGAGAGAGGTTCAGATACAATTCTGCGGGCGGTATATTATACCAATGAGGAAGCTGTGCAGGCACTGCTGGATTCCTATCAGGGACTGGTAGAATTCCAGGCTGTAGACAGTGAAGAAGAGCTGCGCAGACAGGTGATTACAGGAAAAGCCGAATGTGGCTATGTGATCGAAGATAATGTCCTGTTGCAACTACAGTCAGATGACTTGAACAGGGGAATACAGGTATTGGAGAAGGAAGATGCAGTGCTGACAGGAGTGGTCAATGAAGTACTGTTTGGGCAGTTATATACTTTGACATCTTATGAATGGTATTCTTCTTATATGGAGAAACTGGGGATAGAGGCAACACAGGCTAAGGAGGCATTGGATATCCGCATGCATGATGGAAGTACTTTTTCCTTTGAAAGACAGGTCATGCAACCGGCAAAACAGCAGGAAAGTGGACAGATATCCTATCCAGTGTGGATAATTATTGCAGTACAAGTCATATTATGTGGATTACTTGGTGCGTTCTGGACATATCAGGACTGGCGCAGACATTATTACTATAAGCGTTCTTACGCAGGAATACTGGCTGTTTCAGTGATGGAACCAATGCTTCTTGCGATGGCAGCCGGCATCCTGACAGTTGTTTTCTATAATTCCTATTGAAAAGATAGGAATTTCCTATTGACGTTGCTTTCATATCGTGTTATAAAGGATATAGCGATTGAAACAGGAGGAAATAGATATGACAATATCGACCAAGGGCAGATATGCATTGCGTATTATGATGGATCTGGCGGGTCATATGGGAGAGACTGTGAAACTGAAAGATATTGCTGCCAGGCAGGATATCTCTGAGAAATATATGGAACAGATCGTAGCTGTACTGAATAAAGCGGGTTATGTCAGAAGTACCCGTGGTGCACAGGGTGGTTATCAGCTGGTGAGACAGCCGCAGCAGTACACGGTTGGTATGATACTGAGACTGACAGAAGGCTCTCTGGCACCGGTGGACTGTTTATCAGATAATGCACTTCCCTGTGAAAGAAACGGGAAATGTGCTACTGTAGAGGTATACCGTAAGATTTATGAAGCGGTGAACAATGTAATTGATAATATGACGGTACAGGATTTACTTGACATTGAACAGGAAAAGGCAGCTAACGATTATATTATTTAATATGCGTTCGCTTATCAGGAAGGCGCATGAATGGTGCGCTTTTCTATCGGAATAAAAATACACTAAACACATAGGGATAGTAGGAAAAGGAGGAACCAGGATATGATATATCTTGATAATGCAGCAACAACGAAAGTAACAGACGAAGTATTTGAATCAATAATACCTTATTTTTACGAAGTATATGCGAATCCATCAGCGATTTACAGCTTTGCAGCCAAGAGCCGCAAGGCAGTGGATGATGCAAGAGAGGAGGTTGCCTCTCTGATTGGTGCACAGCCTAATGAGATTTATTTTACAGCGGGCGGCAGTGAATCTGATAACTGGGCAATCAAGGCTTATGCAGAAGCCAATCAGGACAAGGGCAGACACATCATTACATCTGTAATTGAACATCATGCAGTACTCCATGTCTGTCAATATCTGGAGAAACACGGCTTTGAAGTAACTTATTTAAAGGTAGATGAGAATGGTCTTATCAGCCTGGATGAACTGAAAGCAGCCATCAGACCGGATACCATTCTGATTTCTATTATGGCAGCCAATAATGAAATCGGAACCATAGAACCATTGGAAGAGATTGGTGCAATTGCAAAAGAGCATGGCATTGCTTTTCATACAGATGCAGTACAGGCTTATGGACACATTCCCCTTAATGTAGATGAAATGCATATTGATATGCTCAGTGCCAGCGGTCATAAGCTGCATGCACCTAAGGGAATCGGTTTCCTCTATATTAGAAAGGGCATCCGTATCGGTTCTTTTGTACACGGCGGTGCACAGGAGCGTTCCAGACGTGCAGGTACGCACAATACACCGGGCATTGTTGGGCTGGGTACAGCAGCATCAGCAGCAGCCAGGGATATGGAGAAGAATATTGAGAAAGAGACGAAGCTTCGTGACCATCTGATTGAGCGTGTACTGGCAGAGATTCCATACAGCCGTCTCAATGGTGACAGAACAAAGAGATTGCCTGGAAATGCCAATTTCTGCTTCCGTTTTATCGAAGGAGAATCCCTTCTGATTCTGTTAGACCAGCAGGGCATCTGCGCATCGTCAGGTTCTGCCTGCACATCAGGCTCTCTGGACCCGTCCCATGTATTGCTTGCTATCGGACTGCCTCATGAGATCGCACACGGCTCCCTGAGACTGACTCTTTCGGAAGAGACAACACTGGAAGACATTGATTTCACAGTAGACCAGTTAAAGAAGATTGTGGCAAGACTTCGTGAGATGTCACCATTATATGAAGATTTCGTAAAACACAATAAATAACGGAAAGGCGTGGAAACAGATATGTATAGTGAAAAAGTAATGGATCATTTTAACAATCCCCGTAATGTTGGAGAAATAGAGAACCCAAGTGGTGTAGGTACTGTCGGTAATGCCAAGTGTGGAGATATCATGCGTATGTATCTTGATATTGACGATAACGGTATCATTCAGGAAGCCAAGTTTAAGACCTTTGGCTGTGGTGCAGCAGTAGCCACCAGCAGTATGGCAACAGAGCTGGTTAAGGGAAAGACAATCCAGCAGGCACTGGAAGTAACCAATAAGGCAGTTATGGAAGCTTTGGATGGACTTCCACCTGTAAAGGTTCACTGCTCTTTGCTGGCAGAAGAAGCAATTCACGCAGCATTATGGGATTATGCAGAGAAAAACAACATTAAGATCGAAGGACTGGAGAAACCGGTCAATGATATAGAAGAGAAAATTCAGGATGAAGAGTATTAGGTATTAGAAAATGTGCAGCGCAAGTCGCTGCATATTTTTTGCAATAAATACATAAAAACCTATTGACAAAGTAGGGAATAGATAGTATGATTCAAACATGACTTAAATCATACAAAACAGATAGGAAAAGGAGGGCAACATATGAGCGAAATGAAAGAATGGACAAAAGGACGAATGTGTTGCTGTTGTTGATTCGATTTGAAATACAGTAAGAGATACATAAAATCCTATAGAGAAAAGAAAGGTATGATGATTATTATGAGTAAGAAGAATTATGCAGATAGAGATTTAAAATTTGAAACATTACAGTTGCATGTAGGTCAGGAAGCTCCAGACCCGGTTACAGATGCAAGGGCAGTACCTATATATCAGACATCATCTTTTGTATTTAGAAATTCAGAGCATGCAGCAGCAAGATTTGCATTACAGGATGCAGGTAATATCTACGGCAGACTGACCAATCCTACAGAAGATGTATTTGAACGCAGAATCGCAGCACTGGAGGGCGGCGTTGCAGCACTGGCAGTTGGTTCAGGTGCAGCAGCAGTTACTTATGCAATCGAGAATCTTGCACAGAATGGTGGCCATATTGTAGCAGCCAAGAATATCTACGGTGGTACATACAATTTATTGGCACATACATTAGTAGACTTCGGAGTAACTACTACTTTCGTAGATCCTTTGGATATTACAAATTTTGAGAAAGCAATTCAGGATAACACCAAGGCACTCTATATTGAGACACTGGGCAATCCCAATTCAGAAGTAACAGATATTGAAGCAATTGCCAAGATTGCCCATGCACATGGGATTCCTCTTGTAGTAGACAGCACATTTGCAACTCCTTATCTGGTTCGCCCGATTGAGTATGGCGCAGATGTTGTCATTCATTCCGCTACTAAGTTCATTGGCGGACACGGAACAACAATCGGTGGTGTCATTGTAGATGCAGGTAAATTTGACTGGAAAGCCAGTGGTAAATTCCCTCAGTTCACAGAGCCGAACCCAAGTTATCATGGTATCAGCTTCGTAGATGCAGCAGGTCCGGCAGCATTTATTACAAGAATCCGTGCAATCCTGCTTCGTGATACAGGTGCAACACTTTCTCCGTTCCATGCATTTATCTTCTTACAGGGACTGGAGACATTATCTCTTAGAGTAGAGAGACATGTAGAGAATGCACTGAAGGTAGTAGATTATCTTTCCAAGCATCCGCTGGTAGAGAAAGTCAATCATCCGGCAGTAACTACAGATCCTGAGCAGCAGAGATTATATAAGAAATACTTCCCTAACGGAGGTGGATCTATCTTCACCTTCGAGATTAAGGGCGATGATAAAACAGCTAAGAAATTCATTGACAATCTGGAGTTATTCTCCCTGCTTGCCAATGTAGCAGATGTAAAATCACTGGTCATTCATCCTGCATCCACAACACATGCAGAGCTAAATGATGAGGAGAAAGCAGATCAGGGTATCAAGCCTAATACCATTCGTTTATCTATTGGTACAGAGCATATTGATGATATTATCGAAGATCTGGACGAAGCATTTAAGGCTATTTCAGAATAACAGAGAAAGTAAAAAAAGAAAGGAATCAGAACAATGGCAAATATTTATCGCGGATTTTTGGATTTAATTGGAAACACACCTTTAGTAGAGGTTGCAAATTTGGAGAAGGCTTATAACCTGAAAGCAAAGGTTCTTGTAAAACTGGAGTACCGTAATCCGGCAGGAAGCGTAAAGGACAGAATCGCACAGGCAATGATTGAAGATGCAGAAAAGAAGGGCATCTTAAAGGAAGGTTCTGTAATCATTGAGCCTACCTCAGGTAATACAGGTATCGGTCTTGCAGCAATCGCAGCCGCAAAGGGATATCGTGCAATCCTTACCATGCCTGAGACCATGAGTGTTGAAAGACGTAATATTTTGAAAGCATATGGTGCAGAGATTGTCTTAACAGAAGGCAGCAAGGGTATGAAGGGAGCGATTGCCAAGGCAGAAGAGCTGGCTAAGGAGATTGAAGGTTCCTTTATTCCAGGACAGTTCGACAATCCTGCTAACCCTAAGGTACATTATGAGACAACAGGGCCTGAAATCTGGAGAGATACAGATGGTAAGGTAGATGCATTCGTAGCAGGTGTTGGTACTGGCGGAACAGTAACCGGTACAGGTAAATACCTCAAAGAGCAGAATCCTGATGTGAAGGTCGTTGCAGTAGAGCCTGCTTCTTCACCTGTATTATCCCAGGGCAAGGCTGGTGCACACAAGATTCAGGGTATCGGTGCAGGATTTGTACCTAAGGTATTAGATACTGCTGTATATGATGAAATTATTACTGTAGAGAATGATGATGCATTTGCAGCTTCCAAGGAACTGACCAAGAAAGAAGGTATCCTGACAGGTATTTCTTCCGGTGCAGCATTGTATGCAGCATTACAGCTGGCACAGCGTCTGGAATTTGAAGGTAAGACAATTGTAGCATTATTACCTGATAGCGGAGACAGATATTATTCTACACCTTTATTCACAGAGTAATAATTGATATAAAATAACTGCTTTTAAGAGCATAAATTTGTATAAATTGTGATAATTTATTGTAATGTTTCCAAAAATATGATAACATATTTTTGGGTCAACAAAGACAAAAGGGCGAGGCTGAAAAGATGACTTTGCCCTTTTTCTGTCTTTTTCACGTTTATGAGGGATATAAAACGAAATATGAGATTTCTTGTATGGAAAGGCGGGTTTATAATATGGAAGAAAACAAGAAAAAAGGCGGATTACGCCTGATGATGAGGCTGCTGCTTGTCATTGCAATACCTATGTTGATTTTATGTACAGTAGCAATTCTCGCAATACGTTCTGTATGTATGGATGTATCAGATAAAATGGTAAAGCATGAGCTGAACCTTGCGCAGTATGCTTTCAGCGTATCAGTGGGTAATCTGGCGAATGGTACTTATATGTACAGTAATGGCAAGTTCTACAAGGGCAAGAAGAATATCAGTGACAATACAGAATTCTTTGATAATTTCAGTAAAGAAGTAGATTTACAGGTCGGTGTATTCTATGGTGATACCCGTGTGGCAACAAGCCTTGTAGATGATCAGGGCAACCGTATGGTAGGAGAACAGGCGTCCCCTGAAGTAGTAGAGGTAGTTCTGAATCAGGGACAGGAATATTATTCTGACAGCTTAAATTTGGGCGGAACAGAGTATTATGGTTCTTACGCACCATTATATCAGCATAATTCAGATGAAATCATTGGTATGACATTCGTAGGTCTGAATGCAGATCTGGTAGACAGTGTATACCATTCCAATCTGACTAAGAATATTATTTTCCTGTGTATTGTTATGTTAGCAGGTGTAGGTGCGACCATTGCATTTGTTGTTGTATTACTTGGTGCAATCCGTAATGTGATCTCCAATCTGGATGCCGTTGCACAGGGCAGCCTGAATACAGAGGTTGGTAATAAGCTGGTTCAGCGTTCTGATGAAATCGGTGATATCGCAAGAAGTGTACATGCCCTGATACAGAACATGGCAGAAGTCATTACCAGTATCTTCCGTACTTCTGAAAGTCTGGATAAGATATCCACAGGATTTGAAGAGTCCTTTGGAAGCATGACAGAGTATATCACGAATGTAGACACTGCTGTAGAAGAAATGGCAAAAGGCTCTACCCAGCAGGCTCAGGAGACACAGAATGTAAGCAGTGAAGTACAGGGAATGGGCGATGCCATTGAAAGTACCACAGGTAATATAGAAAATCTGGTTGGAAGCACAAACAAGATGCGTGATTATAACCGCAGCGTAGATAATACGCTGGTAGAACTGATCAAGATCAGTGATGAAACCAAGGAAGCATTTGATATAGTATATGAACAGACCAATGTAACCAATCAGTCGGCACAGGAGATTCAGTCAGCAGCAGATGTGATTACGGATATTGCAGACCAGACCAATCTGTTGTCGTTAAATGCAAGTATTGAGGCGGCAAGAGCCGGTGAACATGGTAAGGGATTTGCAGTTGTAGCAGATGAGATCAGGAAGCTGGCAGAGCAGTCCAGAGAGTCAGCAAGCCAGATCACAGGCATTATTGAGCTATTGATTCGTAACTCCAATACGACAGTAGATACCATGAAAAAGGTTACAGATATGATTGACCAGCAGGGTGAAGAACTTAATCAGACCAAGAGTGTATTTGGTGATCTGGATAAAGAGATTGGCATGGTAGGTGACGCTGTAGACAATATCCGTAATGAAGTAGAACAGCTGAATAATCTGAAGAATTCTGTTATGGGAGCTGTGGATAATCTGGCAGCTATTGCACAGGAGAATGCAGCAAGTACAGAAGAGACATCCGCATCCATGCAGCAGCTTGGCAATCTGGTAGCAGAGTGTAAGAAGGATGTGGAACAGATCGTAATCATGTCTGAGACACTTGCCAAGAATACGAATAAGTTTACATTGAAGGCAGATTCTGATCAGTCCATTTTTGAAAATGTTGTAGAGAACCTGAAGAATGAAGAGACTCCGATGGAGGATACTTCCCTTGCAGATGTTGATTCAGAATCAGAAAAATAAGGCTATCATGGACAAGAGGCATTCAATCTGAACGCCTCTTGTTTTTAGTTTGCGCGCCATGGGCGCGCTCTAACGGGTGAAAGTCCCGAACACGCCCAGATAGTGGGAAGTGTATAGCTGAACAGCAAGGGTGTCCATCGTGAGATGGAATCTGAAGGAAGCTGTAAGCAAATCTCTGGTCCGACGGACAGAAATCACATATAAGGCTAGGCTATGAGAGATAAGTTGGCTAAAAGCAACGAAGTCTAATAACTATCACTTTTGTAGTAGCAGAGTAAATGTGGCGGATATATGGAGAGAAAGAGCGTGCACCTTAAGCGTGGAGGTCTCACAGAGGTTCCATTAGCCTAGTAACAACGAACGGTGAGAAGTCAGCCGAGCCCATAGTAGTGAAGAAGTTTCTGTAATGGAAATGGAGCAAAGGGGCGAACAATCAATAAGTTTGAGTATGTCTCGTATTGCAGAAATGGCAACATCTGCCGTAACCAATCGGGTAAAAGATGGTCAAATCAAGTGAGACGGAAAGGAAAGAACGCATGGACACAAGTAGTCTAATGGAGCAGATTTTATCTAGCGATAATCTCAACAGAGCATATCTGCAAGTCGTACGAAATAAAGGTGCAGAGGGAGTGGACGGAATGAAGTACACGGAACTCAAAGAACATCTTGAAAAGAACGGCGAAATCATCAAGGAACAGTTGAGGACAAGGAAGTATAAACCTCAACCAGTACGAAGAGTGGAGATACCAAAGCCTGATGGCGGTGTCAGAAACCTAGGAGTACCAACAGTAACAGACAGATACATACAGCAAGCCATTGCACAGGTATTAACACCAATCTATGAGGAACAATTCCATGAACATAGTTACGGATTCAGACCGAATAGATGTGCACAGCAAGCAATCCTAACAGCACTTGACATGATGAATGATGGTAACGATTGGATTGTAGACATTGACTTGGAAAAGTTCTTTGACACGGTAAACCATGACAAGCTTATGACTATCATAGGCAGAACTATAAAAGATGGAGATGTTATCTCTATCATAAGGAAATATCTTGTCAGCGGAATCATGATTGACGATGAATATGAGGATTCTATTGTGGGAACACCGCAAGGAGGAAATCTTTCGCCGTTATTGGCAAACATCATGCTCAATGAACTTGATAAGGAAATGGAAAAGCGAGGGCTTAACTTTGTACGATATGCAGATGACTGTATTATCATGGTTGGAAGTGAAATGTCTGCAAATCGGGTAATGAGAAACATATCTCGATTTATTGAGGAGAAACTAGGTCTCAAGGTCAACATGACAAAGAGTAAAGTAGACAGACCAAGCGGACTTAAATACCTTGGGTTTGGGTACTACTTTGACACAAGAGCACATCAGTTTAAGGCAAAACCACATGCAAAATCAGTAGCGAAGTTCAAGAAGAGAATGAAAGAACTCACCTGTCGTAGCTGGGGTGTTAGCAACAGCTATAAAGTGGAGAAACTTAATCAGCTCATAAGAGGTTGGATAAACTACTTCAAAATAGGTAGTATGAAAACACTTTGTCGAGAATTAGATGGTAACATCAGATATAGACTTCGTATGTGCATTTGGAAACATTGAAAAACTCCACAAAACAGAGCAAAGAACCTTATGAAGTTTGATGTACCAAGATGGGCGGCATTTAAAATAGCGTATTGCGGAGACAGATATGCAAGACTCGCCCACAATGGATGGATACAAAAGGCTATAAGTACAAAGAGACTAACCTCATTTGGATTAGTCTCAATGTTAGATTACTACACCGAAAGGTGTGTTACTTGTTAAGTTGATTGAACCGCCGTGTACCGAACGGTACGCACGGTGGTGTGAGAGGTCGGGAAATTTAGTTAAATTTCCCTCCTACTCGATTACGAATCCGACAAAAAGCATAAAATGTCTGTATGTATTTAAGATAAAAGGTGCTAGGATAAAATAAAAAGATTTGCAGAAGTCGGAAGGGCGTGGTTATTGATATGAAGAAAGATAAACTTGTAATTATGGACTGGGGCGGTGTGATTGAATCCCACAGCGAAGAAAGCTACCTGGCACATAATGTCGTAAAGCATGTATTGGAGCAGTTCACAACGGAACCGTTACCATATAATTTTAATGAGGTATTTGAACAGTCTCTTATGGTAGATGGTGTACCGATTAATGAGATTGCAGGTACTAAGAAGCTGCAGCCATATCTGGATAAGCTTTTTGCTGCATGTCATATTGAAGTGCATCCGGAGCTGTATATAGATTTTATGGATATTTATACACAGATTACATCAGATACACCTTATGACAGGGAGCTTGCCAGATATCTGGCAGGTCTACAGGAGAGATGCTATACGGGAATATTGTCCAATCTTACCGTATTGGATGGACCACGCCAGAACAGACAGCTGGGCTGGGAGAATTACGATTACAGATGGCTGTCCTATGAGACCGGTTGTATGAAACCGGATCTGGAAGCATATCGCCTGGTGGAGAAGGACAGTAACATGTCCGGCAGTCAGATCCTTTTTATCGAAGATGTGGAAGAGAATCTGGCGATACCAAGAGAGAAGTTTGGCTGGCAGACCTATGCAGCACAATATAAGGGAACCAAAGGGACAATAGATGTTATTGAGAGGTTCCTTGCACAGTAAATGCGTAATAGTATCATAATGGGAGGATTCCATGAGTTTTCATAAAAAAGCATTGTACACAGATATGACGCAGAATTATCTGACTCCTGTGGAGCCTATGTCTCATACCAGAGTAAAAGTACGTTTCAGAACAGGACGTGGAAATGTTGACAGAGTCACGATCTGCTATAATGGTCAGAAAGCAATTATGCGAAAAGACAGCTTTGATGATATGTTTGACTATTATGCTTATCACATACGCTTAACAGATGAACCGATATATTATCATTTTGAAGTTGAAGCAGAGGATGAGAGCTGTTATTATAATCGGCTGGGTATCAGTAAGAGTGAAGAAGCCCGGTATGATTTTATTCTGGTACCCGGATTTGCCACCCCGGATTGGGCAAAAGGCGCAGTTGTATATCAGATCTATGTTGACCGCTTTTACAATGGTGATTCCTCTAATGATGTAGTAAATGATGAATATTTCTACCAGGGCAGACCGGTAAAGCATGCCGGACACTGGAATGACCCTGTAAGCCGCACGGATGAGGGAACCTTCTATGGCGGAGATCTTCAGGGCATCATAGATAAAATGGACTATCTGGAAGGACTGGGAGTAGAGGTTCTATACCTGAATCCGATTTTTGTATCACCTTCGAGTCATAAATATGATATTCAGGATTACAGACATATAGATCCACATTTTGGTAAGATCGTGAATAGAGAAGAATGTGGTCTAAAAGATGGATATGAGCAGTATCGTGGCATTACTACCGATAGAGAGAACCTGGAAGCCAGTGACCGGTTATTTGCCAGGCTGGTAGAAGAAGCTCACAAGCGCGGTATGAAGGTCATTCTGGATGGTGTTTTCTATTGCTGTGGTTCATGGCACCGTTTTATGGATAAAGAAGGTATTTATGCCAATGGAGATACCTGTAGCATAAAGGGTGCATATCAGGATTCCAACAGCCCTTACCGGGAATATTTTCAGTATAAGAATCCACAGGATGCCAACTCCTATGAGAACTGGTGGGGCTATGAAGCTTATGCCAAATTCAATTATGAGAATTCACGCAAGCTGTATGAGTATATTCTGTCTGTTGCTGTAAAATGGGTATCGAAACCATTCTGTGCAGATGGCTGGAGAGTAGATGTTGCAGCCAGTGTAGGCAATAACAGAGAATGGAATCATCATTTCTGGCAGGATTTTCGCAAAGCAGTGAAGACTGCCAATCCGGAAGCGCTGATTATTGCAGAGCATTATGGCCCTGCCAAGAGCTGGCTTATGGGTGGCGAATGGGATTCTGTCATGAACTGTGAAGCGTTCATGGAGCCTGTATCCTGGTTCCTGACAGGAATGGAGAGACATGCAAACCAGTATAGGAGGGAATGGCTGGGCAATTCTGATATTTTCTGGACATCTGTAGAGACAGGCAAAATGAGTTTCACCAATCGCTGTGCAGTGACAGCGATGAATGAATTATCCAATCATGATAATGCCAGGTTCCTGACCCGTACTAACCACACAGTAGGCAGGATTGAGAATATGCCAGCACAAAAGGCGGAACCTGGAGTAAGTAAGGCAGTATTGCGGGAGGCTGTTATCATGCAGATGACCTGGCCCGGTTCACCGGTTATTTATTATGGAGATGAAGCGGGTGTATGTGGCTTCACAGACCCGGACAGCCGCAGAACATACCCCTGGGGACATGAGGATAAAGAGCTGATAGGTTTCTACAGGGCAATGATACGGATTCATAAACAGAATCCCGAATTAAAGACAGGTTCCATGCTGGTCTTATATGCACAGCCCTATGTAACGGCTTATGCCCGGTTCACGCAGAAAGAGCAGACAATTGTAATTATTAACTGCGGAGAATCCATAAAGGATATTTCCATGCCAGTATGGCAGGCAGGAATACCGGTGGAGACTACGATGGAGCGTATCATGGTAACAACAAGAGATGGTTATAATACAGAATCCGCAGAGCTTCCTGTGCATAGAGGAAAACTGAAAGTATCCTTGCTTCCACAGTCTGGAATTGTATTAAAACACCGCAATAAAAAGTTAGCAAAGCAGAGAAATTTTTTGAAGGTGCCTATTGACTTCCATAGTCGTTTCTGATAATATTTTATAGATTGTTGTAATGATAAGCGCATGCTTGGCATAAAAGCATGCGCTTATTTGTGTGGGTTTTGAGAATAGAAAGTAGGTATATATGGAAACAGTCAGATTTGATGAGTTAGATTTGTGTCAGGAGATACTGCGTGGTGTGAAGGAAATGGGATTTGAGGAAGCTTCTCCCATTCAGGCACAGGCGATTCCTGTAGCCATGCAGGGCTACGATGTGATCGGACAGGCGCAGACAGGTACAGGTAAGACAGCAGCCTTTGGTATTCCTGTATTGGAGAAGGTTAACCTGAATAAAGATATTAAGCATCCACAGGCATTGATCCTGTGTCCGACCAGAGAGCTGGCAGTACAGGCAGCAGAAGAGATCAGAAAGCTTGCCAAGTATATGCACGGTATAAAGGTACTCCCTATTTATGGCGGACAGGATATCAACAAGCAGATCCGCGCGCTGAAGGGCACGCAGGTTATTATTGGTACACCAGGTCGTGTGATGGATCATCTGCGCCGTAAGACCATTCGTTGTGACTATGTAAATACAATTGTTCTGGATGAAGCAGATGAAATGCTGAACATGGGATTCAGAGAGGATATTGAGACTGTTCTTGAGTATATCCCAACGGAAGACAGACAGACAATCCTTTTCTCTGCTACCATGCCTAAGGCAATTCTGGAGATTACCAAGAACTACCAGAAGCCGGATGCCAAGATGATCAAGGTCGTAAAGAAGGAGCTTACCGTTCCAAAGATCGAGCAGTATTATCTGGATGTGAAGCGCAAGGATAAGATAGAAGTCCTGACAAGATTACTGGATTTCTATGAGCCAAAGCTTTCCTTGGTATTCTGTAATACCAAGAAAATGGTAGATGATCTGACAGAGGTATTAAAGGGCAGAGGATATTTCGCAGAGGGGCTTCACGGCGATATGAGTCAGGCACAGCGTGACCGTGTTATGAAGAGCTTCCGCAGCGGCAAGACAGATATTCTGATCGCAACAGATGTGGCAGCCCGCGGTATTGATGTAGATGATGTGGAAGCAGTATTCAACTATGATATTCCACAGGACGACGAATACTATGTACATCGTATCGGCAGAACCGGTCGTGCAGGCAGAACTGGCCGTTCTTTTACTTTTGTAAAGGGCAAGGAAGTCTATAAATTAAAAGATATCATGCGTTATTGTAAAACCAAGATTCTTGCAATGCCAGTGCCATCCTTAAATGACGTGAACCAGATGAAGATGGAGAAGGTCATGGATAAGGTGGCTTCCATTATAGAGGAAGAAGATCTGACAACGATGATCAATATGATCGAAGAACAGGTCAATGCTGCAGATTATACAGCAATGGACATTGCAGCAGCTTTCTTAAAGATGTACCTGGGACAGAATGATGCCAATGAAGAGGAGTCTTCCGGGAATGGAGACTTTGATTTTGAAAATACCGGCGCAGAAGAAGGTATGGTACGTCTCTTCATTAATATTGGTAAGGCACAGAAAGTCAGAGCAAAGGATATTCTGGGTGCGATTGCAGGTGAGGCGAACATTCCAGGCAAGCTGGTAGGTGCAATCGACTTGTATGATAAATATACATTTGTAGAAGTACCAAAGGAAAATGCCAAGGATGTCTTAAAGGCAATGAAAAATGTAAAGATCAAAGGTAAGGCAATTAATATAGAGCCTGCCAATGCAAAATAAAATAGATTTCAGAGCAAAGGATGTTTCATATCGTGGATATGGAGCATCTTTTTTTATACCTAAATTTCGAGAACATTTTACATAACTATGATTATGAAGTTTACACAGGGCTGGTATTGTTAGTGTTGTAAGCGAAGAGAAAGGACAGGGATGAAGATTGGAATCTAAAATTGTTTTACAGGATATTGAGAAAGCATATGGAAAGGACGCTCCCGTTATTGAGGATCTGAATCTGGAGATAGAAGAAGGCAGCTTTACTGTATTATTAGGACCTTCCGGCTGTGGCAAATCTACGACACTGCGTATGATCGCCGGATTAGAGCAGGAGACCAAAGGAACCTTATCCATAAGTGGTAAAGACATGAAAGAGGTCAAGCCGGGAGACAGAGGAATTGCAATGGTATTTCAGAACTATGCACTCTATCCGACTATGACTGTAAAAGAAAATATAGAGTTTGGTTTAAAGAACTGTAAAGTACCTAAGGCAGAGAGAGAAGCAAGAATCCGGGAGGTCAGCATGTCAGTCGGTCTGGAAGAATACCTCAACAGAAAACCCAATGCCTTATCAGGTGGACAAAGACAGCGAGTCGCACTTGCAAGAGCCATGGTAAAGAAACCGGAAGTATTTTTGATGGATGAGCCTTTGTCAAATCTGGATGCCAAGTTAAGAACGCAGTTAAGGACTGACTTGATAGAGCTTCATCATAAGCTGGGTTCTACCTTTGTATATGTGACACACGATCAGGTAGAAGCCATGTCTATGGGAACACATATCGTATTAATGCATCAGGGTAAGATCATGCAGCAGGGAACCCCATATGAAATCTACCATAATCCGGACAATGTATTTACGGCACAGTTCATAGGCACACCGCCAATGAACATTTTGGAAATGAACCGTGATTTCAACATAGACAGTTGTCCTTATCTCCAGGCTGCTTATGCAGGCTTCCGTCCGGAATATGTCAGACTGCTCAGAGATGGGGAAAAGGCAGAGGAGAACGGATTACGACTCACTGGTACTGTTATCACACATGAAATGCTGGGAACAGAGATTTTATACAAAATCGACACAGCATATGGACGCATCCAGGCGAAGATCTTTGATGACAGAGAAGCAGTCGATGGACAGGTCGAGCTTTATGTTCCACAGGATAAAATCGTGTATTTTGATGAACAGCAGCAGAGATTAAGATAGAAAGTATGTAGGTTATAGAAAGGTATAATAAGTATGGATATTTTAGCGCAAAATGGCGATACATTAGCTATTCCCGGTAAAAAGGCTGTAAGAGGGCAGGAACTGGCAGTAGGAAGCAATACCGTGATCCGAAGACTACTTCCCTATCTTATGATAGCGCCTGCAATGGCAGCAAGTCTGATATTTCTGATCTACCCAATCATTTATATGTTCCGGCTGAGCTTTTATAAATGGAATATGGTAGGAGAAATGAAATTCATCGGACTGGATAATTATGTGTCTTTATTTACAGACCCGGAATTCATGCAGGTATTGATGAATACATGTAAATTCACATTCTGGACAGTGGCAGGTTCTATTATCCTTGGACTTGTTCTGGCTGTATATCTGAAGAAGGACACAAAAATCAACCGGTTCATTCAGGGTATCATGTTCACACCTTATGTACTTCCCATGATTTCCATTGCTTTTGTATGGATGTGGATCATGGATACGGATCTGGGACTTTTAAATTATGCACTGGGATTCTTCGGCATTGATAAGGTAATGTGGCTCAATGATCCTAAAGTAGCAATGTATTCCTTGATTATTGTAAATATCTGGAAAGGCGCAGGCTACTACACATTGATCTTCCTGTCAGCATTGCAGAGCATACCCTCTTATCTGTATGAGGCAGCAGAGCTGGATCATGCAAGCTCCAGAACTGTCTTTTTCAAGATTACACTGCCAATGCTCTCACCGACACTGTTCTTCCTGACACTGACAGCAATTATCAGTTCATTTAAGGTATTCGAGACAGTAAATGTTATGACGGATGGCGGACCTCAGAATTCTACAATGACATTGGTATATTACATCTATCAGTATGGCTTCCGCTATTACAAAATCGGATATGCATCTACAGTGGGTGTCGTACTGATGGTAATCGTAAGTATCCTCACTCTTGTATACTTCTGCGGATTACAGAAAAAAGTACATTATCAATAAGGAGCAATTATATGTATCAATATATATCAAAAACGTTAAGAGGAATTATAAATATCATACTTTTAGTCCTCTTCTTCGTGCCATTCTACTGGATGGCATTGACATCCATTAAGACATTAGGACAGACACTACAGTTCCCACCGTCATTTTTCGTACTGGAACCACAGTGGATCAATTTTGTGAAAGCAGTCAAGGCAATTCCATTTGTTCAGTACCTGAAGAATTCCATTATTGTAACGCTGGGGATTCTGGTTTTGCAGATGATTACAGTAATTCCAGCAGCATATGCTTTTGCCAGATATGAATTCAAGGGTAAGAAACTGGGATTCGGTATGATCCTTGCAACCATGATGATTCCTGCACAGCTTATTTTCCTGCCTATTTTCCTGCTGCTTAGCAAATGGAATATGATCAATACATACTGGTCACTGATTCTGCCCCAGGCAACCAGCGCCTTTGGAATCTTTATGCTGAGACAGAATTTCATGCAGATTCCCGAAGAGCTGATTGAAGCTGCCAGACTGGATAAAGCAGGAGAACTCAAGATCATTACACATATCATGTTACCGATAGCAAGACCAACTGTAGTGACTCTGGCTATGCTTACCTTCGTGGGAACCTGGAATGATTATTTCTGGCCATCCGTATTGACGACAACAGATGCAGTCAGAACCCTTCCTTTCGGTGTCACGATGTTAAAGACCGTAGAAGAAGGTGTGTGCCAGCACATACTTATGGCAGGCAATATTATTCTGATGCTGCCAATTCTGATCGTATATTTCCTGGCACAGAAACAGATTATCAAAGGCTTTACCTATATGGGTGTGAAATAAGATGAGATAGAGATTCCTAATGGGAGTTTACTATATAGAACCGGCTGGGGAACGCCGAACCAACAGCCTTTTATCAACATAGAATCGGCGTAGAAATGAGGAGAAGATGAAAAAAAAAGCACAATTACTGAGTACATTAATGGCAGCCAGCATGATGGCGGGAGCATTATCCGGCTGCGGCAGCACAGCAGCTGATAATACAGCCAACACAGAAGTTACAGCAGAAGCAGTAGCAAAAGCAGATACTGCAGCAGACACAGCAAATACAGACACAGCAAATACAGATACAGCTTCCGGGGATGTAACAGAATTAAAATACTGGTACTGCTGGACTGGCGCTACCCAGGAAAATAATATGGAGCTTGCAGAGGCTTTTAACGAGACAATCGGTAAAGAAAAAGGCATTCATGTTACCGCAGAATATCAGGGAACCTATGATGAGTGCCATCAGAAGCTTCAGGCAGCTTTCGTTGCAAATGAGACACCTGCCCTTTCTGTTATGGAGATCAGTACAATCAGAAGATTTGCAGAGAATGGCATGCTGGAAAATCTGGATTCCTACGTAAATGAATCCGGCGTAGATATGGGCGATTTCTATGAAGGGCTTCTGCCTAACTGCTATGTAGATGATTCTATCTATGGACTTCCCTATTTAAGAAGTACTCCTATTATGTATTGTAATAATACAATCTTAAATGAAGCCGGATGGGATTACAAGGATATCAAGACCTGGGATGACTTAAAGGCAGCAGCAACAGCAGTTCATGAGAAGACAGGAAAATACGGCGTATCCCAGTACAGCTACTTATGGACACTGGATGCATTTATGATTGAGCATGGAAGCTCTATCCTTAATGAGACAGAAGATGCTACACTTCTTAATACTGCGGAAGGTAAGGAAGTTATTGGCTTCTGGAGAGATCTGATCGATCAGGGTATCGTTCATGCATACAATCATACAGAACAGGATAAAGTTACAACAGATGTACAGAACCTTAACACAGCGATCTGGTTTGGTTCTACAGGAAGCTTAAAGGATAATCTTGCAATTGCTGATGAACTTGGATTTGAACTGGGCACAGCATATATTCCAAAGGCATTGGAATATGGTACACCTACAGGCGGATGCTGCGTTGTTATGATGAGCAATATCTCTGATAAGGAAAAGGCAGCAGCGTGGGAATTCATGAAATATATGACAGAAACAGAACAGGCAATCAAGTCTTCCATTAAGACAGGTTATCTGCCATCCAGAAAGAGCGCTGGCGAGTCTGACACAATGCAGAAGTATTTTGAAGAAATGCCACTTGCCAAGGTAGCACTGGATCAGCTTCAGTTCGTAAAACGTGCAGCTTACTCTAACCCTAACTATACAGAGGCAGGTGCAGAGATTGAGAAAGCGCTGGATGCTATCTACTTAAATGGTGCAGATATTGATTCTACACTGGCTGACCTTGAAACTAAAGTAAACAAGATCTTAAATCAGTAGAACAGGCAGGAAATAAGAAATGGCTAATAAATTAATTGTACTTTCAGCAGATGCCATGGTGACAGAGGATTTACCTCTGTTCACCAGCCTGCCGGGATATCAGACATACTTAAATGGCGGAAGCATGATAAAAAGTGTCAGATCAATCTATCCGACTGTAACTTACCCATGCCACACCACAATGATGACCGGAAATTATCCTGACAGACATGGAGTGACCAGTAATTTCAAACTGATCATGAATGAGAAACCAACGCCATGGAACTGGTTCGCTGATGTAATCCGTTCAAAGGATATCTTCACGGCATGCAAAGAAAAAGGGCTGACTACTGCAACTGTATTCTGGCCTGTAACCGGCTGCCATAAGGATATCGACTATAAAATACCGGAGTATGTGCCACAGAATGGAGAATCTCTGGAAGATGCATTCCGCAGGGCGGGCTGTGATGAAGATATGCTTGCCATTGTAAAGAAGAACAGCACAATACTCAAAAAATACGAACATCCTTATATAGATGAGTTCATTATCGCCTGCGCCTGTGATGTCCTTCGAGAGAAGCAGCCGGATGTATTACTGATTCATCCAGCCAATATTGATGGAGCAAGGCACCAGTATGGAATTTTTAACCAGATGGTAGATCAGGCAGTCAGGGATACAGACCGTTTCGTACAGCGGCTGATGGCAGTACAGGAAGAATTGGGACTTGCAGGGCAGACCAACCTGGTAGTGACCAGCGATCATGGACAGATGGATATCTCCAGAATCATCAATCCCAATGTCATGCTTGCAGATTATGGTTTTCTTACCGTGGACAAAGAAGGAAAAGTAACGGATTGGAAAGCATATTGCTTATCCAACGGTCTCTCAGCAGTCGTATATCTGAAGAATCCTGAAGATGAGAATACAGCTCACAGAGTATTCAAACTGCTTTGCTGGATGAGAGATGAAGGAGTCTATGGAATCGGCGAAGTCTATACAGAGGCAGAAGCCAGAGAACGTTTTCATTTAGGTGGTGAATTCTCTTTTGTTATAGAATCCGATGATTATACTTCCTTTGGAGAAGGTGTAACCAAACCGTTGGTAGAAACCTTTGGAGATACAGATTACAGATATGGCAGAGCATCGCACGGTTATACGCCGGATAAAGGACCACAGCCTGTTTTTATGGCTAAGGGACCTGATTTTGCCGAGAAGGTAACTTTGGAAAAAGGCAGACTCATTGATGAAGCGCCAACTTATGCGGCGATTCTTGGAGTAGACCTTCCGGATACAGACGGAACCCCTGTCAGAGAGATCATCAGAGATGCAAAATAGTTGTGAAAAAACTGTTGCTTTTTGCAGGGGATTATGATATAAATATAACTTGTCAGGACTTTGGGTTATACCCGTAAGTTCTGCACATGGATGGATTCCCGAGTGGCCAAAGGGGACAGACTGTAAATCTGCTGCAAATTGCTTCGGTGGTTCGAATCCACCTCCATCCATTAGGTATTGCATAACAGCCAATACCTTTTTATTTTTCATATGCCGGCGTGGCGGAACTGGCAGACGCCCGGGACTTAAAATCCCGTGGGTAGCGATACCCGTACCGGTTCGATTCCGGTCGCCGGCATGACTTTTTAGAGAGGAACTGTAGAGATACAGTTCCTTTTTTAGTTTTAATATCTAGTTCCATTCTTCTGCTAAGAGAAAATCACGGATATTTCGGTGTTTGATACCATTTCTGCTCATATCGAACTCATCGAGTGATACTACATATTTGGGGAAATTATCACGGATATTGTTATAAGCTCCAAATTCCCGATTAACTGTTTCGTCAGAAGCAAGAAGGTATGAAACCTGTACATACAGCTTATCACCCTGCTTGTCACAAACAAAATCTATTTCTTTATCACCTGTCCTTCCGACGGTCACCTTATATCCACGGCGTAGTAGTTCCAGATAAATGATATTTTCCAAAATCAGATTTATGTCACGCATATTTCCACCAAAAACCGCCTCACGAATGCCATGGTCGGCAATATAATATTTCTCATTGGAAGCGAGAATCTGCTTACCCTGCAAATCCTCACGCTTCACCTGATAGAACAGATAGGCATCACAGCAGTATTTGATATAATTCAGAATGGTTTCAGGTGCGACGGTTCGTTGTTCATTTTTCAGAAACCTGGCTAGGGAAGTCGCAGAGAATGTAGTTCCTACATTGGTGATCACATAGGAGATAATCCGTTCCAATAGATCAACATCGCGAATTTTATTCCTTTTGACAATGTCCTTGAGCTGAACAGAGTTAAAGAGGTCATGCAGGTATTGCTTTGACGGTGCATCGGCATAACGGATGTTTGAAAGATAAGGCATGCCACCGGCAAGCAGATACTTCTGAAAACACTGTTGGACCGACTCATTTGGTGCAATGGTGCGGTACAAATCCATAAACTCCGCGAAGGAAAAGGGATAAATCACAAACTCAACATATCGTCCACCCAGATAGGTTGCAAGCTCACCGGAAAGCAGCCGGGCATTAGAACCGGTAATATAGATGTCGCAGTCCAGTGAGATGCGCAGGGAATTTATACACTTTTCCCAGTCCTCAACTTCTTGAATTTCATCAAAGAACAAGTAGACCTTACCTTCAATTCCGGCAGCTCTCTTCTTTATTTCGTCATGAAGAGAACTGGCAGTCTGCAAATGAGTATAACTCATATCTTCAAAATTGATGGAGATAATCTGGTCAGGATTTACTCCTGTTTCTTTCAGCTCCTGCTGAATCAATTCCAGCATGACTGACTTTCCGCAGCGTCGTATACCGGTCATGACCTTTATGAGGTCAGATCCGATAAACGGACGAATGCGACTCATATACATTTCACGTTTGATCATAAGTTTCGTAGCCTCCATTCTGAGAATCCATAGAGTATATAATATAGTATATACAATTTATAACTGAAATACAACTTATAAAATTAAATTTTATAAGTTATAACTTACAAAAAGATGACCAGTATATTGACACGAAGCCTGCAATTCATATTGGAATTCTGAATTTTCCGCCATTTGAGGAACAACCTATTTTCTATTCGAAAAATCTGCTGATGGATGTGGTACAGCACAGGATATACAGTAGCAAGTTTGCAGTGAATGTGTTAGACTTATCACATATAGAACTGGCAACCCAGGAGGACAAGAACTGGAACCTGGATTTCTGGGCGAGACTGAAAATAATTTATAAAAGGCAGGGGGGGATTCTATGTCGAGAACGTTATGTTACATCATAATCGGCTATTTATCGGGCAGTATATTATATGCCAGGGTATTCGAGAAGCTTTTTCATAAGGAAAATATGATAGAGGGCAGTAGGGACAGGAATCCTGGGACTGCGAATGCTTTTATGCGTGGTGGTTTCTGGTGTGGTGTTCTTACATTATGCTGTGATATGGGCAAGGGCTTTATACCGGTGTTCTTTTATCATCAGGGAGAAATGTCGCAGTTGGGGCTGGCACTGATTCTGGCTGCACCTGCAATAGGACATATATTTCCCTTGTTTCATAAGGGAAGAGGCGGCAAGGGTATTGCGACTACCTTTGGCAGTTTGTTAGGGCTGTTCCCGGTTATGACTCCGGTGCTGGTGTTGGCAGTCTGCTTTATATTCTTTTCACTGATATTACGGATTACGCCGCATTTTTACAGAACGATAGGTTCTTATGGAGTATCTTTTATTATGCTATGTCTTATGCAGGAAGCATTTTCAGTAAAGCTTGGTTTTCTGTTAATTACGATAGCAGTAGGAATACGGTTTGTATTAAGTAAAGAAGAAAAGGATAAGATAAGGGTGAGTTTATTATGGAAGCGTTGATTCTATCATGTGGAACCGGTGGCGGACATAATGCAGCAGGATATGCAGTCAAAGAGGAATTAGAGAGACGGGGACACAATGTGAAGATGCTGGATCCCTATACATTAAAAGGGAATCATATTGACAGACTCATTGATAATGCCTATATTAAGCTGGTGCAGAGAGTGCCGCTTGCCTTTGGGGCGGTATATGGGCTGGGGAATCTCTATCGCAGACTGCCTTTCCGTTCTCCGGTATACTTTCTCAATCGTAAGATGGTGCCGGTCATGGAACGGCTGCTAAGTGAGAAGCAGTACGATTATGTGGTCATGCCGCACCTGTATCCGGCAGAGATATTGACATATATGAAGAAGCACGGTTATCATGTGCCAAAGATGCTCTTTATTGCCACAGATTATACCTGTATTCCTTTTATGGAGGAAACAGAATGTGACACATATGTCATTCCTTCTGATAAATTAACCAGAGAATTTGTAAAGAGAGGGGTTCCTAAGGAAAGGCTGTTACCACTTGGGATTCCAGTACGCAGGGAATTTGCACAACATTTCGACAGGCTGGAAGTAGCAGCCAGACTGGGATTGGACAGTAAGCTGCATTATATTCTGATTACAGGCGGCAGTATTGGTGCAGGGAAGCTGGTCAGGGCAGTAAAGGTGCTGGATAGACGCTACCATAAAGATGGCACTGTGAAGCTGATTGTGATATGTGGCAATAATCGCAGATTATACCATAAACTGCATGAACAGTATGGTGAGAGACATATCATCCTGCAAAGGACAGAGCAAATGCCTGATTATGTGAAACAGTGTGATGTGATGGTGATTAAGCCGGGGGGACTCTCCTCCACAGAAGCTGCTGTTACTGGAAAACGCCTTGTTCTCATGACTCCCATTCCCGGATGTGAGAGTCATAATCTGCATTTCTTTAGAAAAAATGGCCTATGCAGAGGCGTATTGACGCCGGATATCCAACTGGTGAAAGAAGTGGACAGATTGATGAAGCAGTCCGATGACTGTGAAATGATTCGTAGACAGCATGCAGTAATCAATACAAGGGCTGTGGAAGATATATGTGATTTTATGGAGCAGTGACGAAACTCTTTTGCACTGCTCCTTTTTGTGATATACTTGCACATATGAGAGGAATGGGAATTATTATGAATAAATATGTATCTATGTGGGGAAATGCAATATCCATCGCAGACAGGAAACCAGAGAATTATGCAAAAGACCTGACACTGCGATACCCGATTCATCCTGTGTTTGATGGAGATAAATTGAAGATAACATTGGATAATTTCTGTGGAACACAGCCGGTTACGATCAGTGAAGTATATATAGCTGATAATGTGGCAGAAGGCAGCAGAGAGATTAAACAAGAGACGGTGAAGGCTGTGACTTTTGACGGGCAGATTTCCGTAACAATCCCGGCGGGAGAGGCTGTAGTCAGCGATGAGGTGGAGTTTGCTGTGAAACGTGGAAATGACATCAGTGTCAGCTTCTATCTGGGGGATTTTACTCAGATGCGTTCCGCAGTACTGATTACAGGACCGTTGTCTAAGGGATATTATTCAGTAGGTAATTATGCAGCGAGTGCAGAACTGCCGCTTGATCTGACCAGAAATACCAACTGGTTTTATTTCCTCAGCAATATTGATATCTATACAGACAGCAGTAATCGGGCACTGGTATGCTATGGGGATTCCATTACTTCCCAGGCATGGCCGGATTATCTGAGCCTGCGTGTAGAGAAAGAGCAGAAGATGCATACTGCCATTGTAAGACGTGCAGCCAGTGGAACGAGAATCCTGCGGCAGTACAACAATATTACTTACGATTCTTATGGATTAAAGGGCGCAACGCGTTTTCCACGGGAGGCGAAAGTGTCAGGCGCTGATACGATCATCATTCAGCATGGAATCAATGATATCATTCATCCTGTTGGTGTGGAGGTGAACCCATTCAGACCCTGGAGTGATCTGCCTACAGCACAGGAGCTGATAGACGGGCTTCGCATGTATGTGGAAAAAGCCAGGGAATACTGGCTGAAGGTTCATATTGGAACATTACTTCCAATATATGGATGGAGAACTTATGAACCTTTTAGAAATGATCTTCGAAATGCCGTAAATGAATGGATCCGCACGACAGATGAGATAGATGGATATATAGATTTTGATGCTGCGCTGAGAGCAGCAGATAAGCCGGAAGCTTTTGCGGAAGGATTTGACAGTGGAGATCACTTGCATCCATCAGATAAAGCCTATGAGCGGATGGCAATGACAGTCCCGGATATATTGTTGAAATAAAATGGAGTAGGGTAAATGGTAGGTTTAGAGAAAGGAATCACGAAAGAAGCAGTCAGAATGGCATGGCCTGCTGTGTGTGAATCGTTTTTTATTGCTCTGGCAGGTATGGTGGATTCCCTTATGGTCAGTTCCATGGGAGCCAGCGCAGTGGCAGCCGTAGGACTGACAACACAACCCAGATTCATGGGGCTGGCGCTATTTTTTGCCATGAATGTGTCTGTATCTGCATTGGTGGCAAGAAGAAGAGGCGAGAAAAACCAGAGATCGGCGAATCAGATTCTGTTGGTAGCAATTTTATTTGTAATCGTGGCAACTGTGGTGATATCCTCAGCATGTGTAATGTGGGCGAATGAGATCATTAACTTCTGTGGCTCAGCCCCGGAGACCCATGAACCGGCTGTCATTTACTACCGCATTATCATGGGATGCATGATATTCAATGTACTGTCCATGGTCATCAATGCGGCACAGAGAGGTTCAGGCAATACGATGATTGCCATGAGAACCAATATCGTATCTAATGTAGTGAATATCATAGCCAATTATCTGCTGATACAGGGACATTTGGGATTCCCGGCACTGGGTATAGCAGGAGCGGCAATAGCAACTGTATTTGGTACAGTTATTGCCTGTATCATGAGCTTTGCGTCCCTGTTTAGAAGAGATGGTTTTGTCAGTATTTATTATATAATGGAGCAGCAGATCAGACCTGCATTGGAACCTGTAATCAGCATTATAAAGCTGGGATTTTCCGTATTCATAGAGCAGATACTGATGCGTGTCGGCTTCATGTCAACTGCCATGATGGCTGCTAAAATGGGGACAAATGCCCTGGCGGCACATCAGGTAGGTATGAATATTCTGGGACTGACCTTCTCCTTTGGAGATGGTATGCAGGTAGCGGCAGTGGCACTGATAGGAAGAAGCCTGGGAGAGGGCAGCCCTGATAAGGCGAAAGCATATGGTAAGACCTGTCGAATGATTGGACTTGGAATTTCCTGTGTATTGGCAGTTGTATACTTCTTTGGTGGAGACTGGTTCTATCATCTGTTATTCGCAGAGCAGGAGATTGTGGACATAGGCGTTATGATTATCAGAATCATGATCATTATCGTATTATTCCAGGTTTCACAGGTTATTTATATGGGATGTCTGCGTGGTGCAGGCGATACGACCTATACTGCAATTGCATCTACAATCAGTGTTACGATCATCAGAACATCAGCTTCCTATTTCTTTGGCTTTGTAATGGGACTTGGGATGGCAGGTATCTGGATGGGCATTCTGGCAGATCAGATATCAAGATTTTTATTCGCGTCAATTCGTTTCAAACAGGGGAAATGGACGAAAATACATATTTAAAAGATGAAGGAGAGGACCCTAAGCAATTAAAATTGTTGACTAATGTGATTAAATGTGTTTAAATATACTCAAAGGAGTAAATTATTATGAACACATCAAATATCACAAATTACAAGCCAAAAGATTTTGCTGAACTGTTAGGTGTATCTGTAAAAACATTACAGCGTTGGGATAGAGAAGGAACTCTAAAGGCAAACCGGACTCCAACTGATAGACGTTATTACACTTATGACCAATATCTACAATTTAAAGGAATAAATACTGAAGATGACCAACGTCAGGCAGTTATTTATGCCAGGGTATCTACAAGAAATCAAAAAGATGATTTACAAAACCAGGTTACATTTTTACGACAGTTTTGTAATGCCAAAGGTATTATTGTAGACCAGTGTATTGAAGATTATGGAAGCGGTCTTAATTACAATCGTAAAAAGTGGAACAAATTATTAGATGAAGTGATGGAACAAAAAATCAAAACTATAATCGTAACTCACAAAGATAGATTTATCAGATTTGGTTACGACTGGTTTGAAAAATTCTGCACGAAGTTCAATACGACTATCGTGGTAGTGAACAATGAAGAACTATCACCACAAGAAGAACTCGTGCAGGATATTGTTTCAATACTCCATGTGTTCTCTTGTAGGTTATACGGACTTCGTAAGTATAAAAAACAAATAGAAAGGGATGTGGAAATTGCTAAAGAGCTTCAAGACGGAAATAAATCCGTCAGAGGAACAGAAAGTCAAGATTCATAAGACGATAGGAACTTGTAGATTCATTTATAATTTCTATCTTGCTCATAACAAAGAACTTTACGATAAAGGCGAAAAGTTTATGAGTGGTAAAAGTTTTAGTGTTTGGCTGAACAATGAGTATCTTCCACAAAATCCAGACAAGTTATGGATTAAGGAAGTCAGTTCAAAATCTGTAAAGCACTCAATTGAAAATGGTTGTATCGCATTTACCAGATTTTTCAAACATCAAAGTGCTTTTCCGAATTTTAAAAAGAAAGGCAAATCTGATGTAAAAATGTATTTTGTAAAGAATAATCCAAAAGATTGTCGTTGCGAAAGACACAGAATCAATATTCCGTCACTTGGTTGGGTTCGCATCAAAGAAAAAGGATATATTCCAACAACTAAAGACGGATATGTGATTAAAAGCGGCACGGTCTCAATGAAAGCTGACAGATACTATGTTTCAGTTCTTGTAGAAATTTTAAATAACAAGATAGCCAATAATTCCAATGCAGGAATTGGCATTGACCTTGGATTAAAGGATTTTGCCATTGTTTCTAATGGTAAAACTTATAAGAACATTAACAAATCTGCAAGATTAAAGAAACTTGAAAAACAGCTTATTCGAGAACAGAGAAGTCTTTCTCGAAAGTATGAAAATTTAAAGAAAGGAGAGTCCACTCAAAAAACAAATATACAAAAACAAAGGCTTAAGGTACAGAAACTTCATCATAGAATAGATAATATTCGTACTGATTACATCAATAAAACAATCGCAGAGATAGTAAAAATCAAACCATCTTATATTACGATTGAAGATTTGAATGTAAAAGGTATGATGAAAAACAGACATCTTTCAAAAGCTGTTGCTTCACAGAAGTTTTATGAATTTAGAACAAAGCTTCAAGCTAAATGCAATGAAAATGGAATCGAACTTCGAGTAGTAGACAGATGGTATCCATCATCTAAAACCTGTCACTGCTGTGGCACTGTCAAAAAAGATTTAAAGCTTTCAGATAGAATATTCAAATGCAGTTGCGGTTATGTCGAAGACAGAGATTTCAATGCTGCACTTAATTTGAGAGATGCGATAACTTACGAAGTTGCATAACTAAAACGCAAACGTAAGTATGTACCGAAGGCTATTTTCGGGAATTTACGGCTATGGAGTGTACAAGAACTTGCGAGTAGATATGATTTCGGTCAATCCAAAGCATACACGATGAAATAGTAAGTAATGTTCGTGAGAACTTACATTATCTCGATGTGAGCATATTTAATCACATTTTGAGTGGCAGACAAAGAGCATGCCAACACTTCTATTTATCAATGCCTGTGTAAGAGGTAAGGACTCAAGGACACTTGCCTTGTGTGAGAGGCTTTTGACAAGTATCAAAGAAGCGAATCAAAAGGATATGGCTTTTAAGATCGAAGAAATCAGACTTTCTACAGAGAATCTGATTCCTTTGAATTATGAGAGATTACAAAGAAGAGATGAGCTGCTGGCAAATGGCATATATGAAGATAGTATGTTTGACTATGCCAATGCTATGGCACAGGCAGATATGATCGTGATTGCAGCTCCTTACTGGGATATGTCTTTTCCGGCATCGCTCAAGATATTTCTGGAAGCAGCCAGCGTGGTCGGTATTACATTTGCCTACGCTGAGGATGGAACGCCTGTAGGATTATGTCAGGCACAGGATATGTACTACGTGACGACCAGCGGTGGTTATATAGGAGATTGCAATTTCGGATTCCAGTATGTGAATGCGTTGTGCAAACTATATGGAATACAACATTCCCACTTTATCAGTGCGCAGGGGCTGGATATGGAAGGTGCTGATATCGAAGCGCTTCTGGAACAGGCAGTGATCGAGGAGGCATAAATGAAATGTAAAAAATGTGGGGCAGATCTGAAGCTTTCAGATGAAGTATGCCCTTACTGTGGTGCTGTCAATTATGCGGCAAAACGTCATATCAGGGATAGAAAATTCTATGCACAGGACTACCAGAGTACGCATAAACAGGTCAGTGATACAGATAGAAAATCGTCTTCCTATATGGTCAGAGGTATCACTTGCGGCGTGTTGGCTGTATTGGTGGTAGTGCTGCTTTTTGTAGGCTTTCATGCAGAAAGCAGGGCTTATCTGCGTAAGCAGGAATGGGCAGTTGACCACTATGATGAAGTAAAGGCGCAGATGGAGAATTATCTGGAAGCAGGAAAATATTACGAATTCTACGCTTACTGTGATTCTTATCACCTTACAGGATGGACGGCGGGACCTTTTCTGGAATATTATCCGGTTATGGAAGGGGCGCAGATCTATTATTTTCTGAACAGTCATATCAATCAGTATCTGGCGGCTGATAATGTATATGACAGAAACGAACAACTGGAAGATATCTGTGGTCTGCTTCCAGAGTTCTATGATGTGTATTCCCTGCACTATAAGGCGAGGGATGTGGTCAGTGAGGAAGAGACAGCACGCAGATTACAGCCCATTTATGATGCCATGAATGCCAATCTGCAGACGTATTTTGGACTGACGAAAGAAGAGGCAGCCAATCTCAGTAATATGAAAAAGGATGATATGCTGCTGTTATTTGGAGAGAAAGCCAATGAAAAATAAAGTACAATGCAGCTCCTGTGGAGCAATGTTTGATGATGAGCTGGAGACTTGCCCATATTGTGGCGCCATACATCTGCGAGGGGCAGAAAAGGCATACATGAGGGATCTTGGCAGGATTCGGGATAATCTGGAAGATCTTCAGAATGTGAAGCATAAGGACAGTTGCAGGGAAGGCGTCTTTGTGGCGAAGCTTATCATAGGAACGATACTTACACTTCTTGCCCTTACACTGGCTGTTTATCTATACAGTGCAGTAGATGAGAGGGCGCAGGTACAGCAGCTAAAGGAAGCAATCATAAATGAAGAATGATGAGGAATTAAGCAGAGAATTTCAAAAGGAACATGGCAAAGCCATGGGAAAATACGATAGAGCGTATCAAAGTACGAAGAAAGAGGTCCTGGACAAGACGCATCATTTTGCACGAATATCCAGAAAGGGTATGCTGCTTGGGATAATTGGTTTTCTCATCATTCTCTATATCTTCGTTGCTTCTGCGCTTTCAGGAGGAAGTCTGGAGAAAATAATCAGAAGACATCAGGCAAGTAAGAATTATGATGCAGTGCGCAGCCAGATTCAGACGTATCTGGAGAATGGACAATACAGTGAACTGTTTGAGTATGGAGAATATTATCATCTGACAGATACGGAGAAGGGTGATTTTCAGGCTTACTATCCTGTTTTCTGGTGTGCCAATTCCTATGGATATGTGGAACAGGCGGTTCAGATGCTGACTGATTATGGGGATTATAAGGAAGACAGTGCATTGTATCTTTCAGAAAAGCTTGCCGATTTCTATCAGAGAACATATCTGGATCAATATAAGAAATATGAGGGTGCTATAAGTGATCAGAACAGAGAAAGTCTACAGCAGATGAGGGACAGAGTATCCGATCTTCTGGTGGAGAAGCTGCCTTTGACCAGAGAAGATGTGGAGCCATTTCCCGAAATGACTTCGGCACAGATCAATCAGATTATCATAGGAAGGCTATTGCAGAATGAAGATTAGAAACAAGCAGTCCGGGACGCTTTCTAAAATATTAAATATATGTATTGTATTACTCACATGTATCATAACGATAGAAGCCATGTTTATCGCAGATTATACGTTTGATCTGAGTAATAACGGTAAAAGGGCGATTGTATTTCTGCAATATATACAACAGCAGGAGTATGAGAAATGCCTGAATTATTATTATACAAATGAAGCACTGGGAGTAAAACCGGATGAAGACCTGCAGGAATGCTATGCAGTGGCACAGTACTATGAGGCGGCATATCAGTATCGGGTATATGTAGATCAGGGAAAGGATACACAGGCAGATAAAGCATACGAAAGAATGGAAGAAGCAGCATCCAGAATGGGAGAGCTGGCTCCAGTCAGAGACAGAATAGATAGAATATTGCAATAAAAAACAGGAGCTTATTTAAGCTCCTGTTGTAAGTTACAGATAATTATTTGGACTTTTTGCCGATGACAGGAAGCATACCTGCCTTTCTAAGAGCGGGACGAACTGCCATGTATACAACTACAGATACAATAGTAGATGTTACAGCATTAATGGATGTAGCAGCTACATTCCAAGCAAGAGTCAGCTCTGCAGCCGGTTTGCCAAGAATAAGCAGCTTGTAGAAATAACCGATCAATGGATCAAAGATTACATTGAAGAGCAGACCGCCGATAGCTGCAAGGATAGTCCATTTCAGTACATGCCTGTTATCATTAGATGTAGAGATCTTACCACATTTGTGGGCAATCAGACCAGTAATCAGACCGATACAGAACTTTAAAAGGAATGTCTTAGGTGCATATACAATATAGACAGGGTCTAACAGATCACCGATAGTCATACCAATTGCGCCGCCGATGCCACCATAAACACCGCCAAGAAGCAGAGCACCCAGAACGCAGACGGCATTACCAAGATGGATACTGGTAGCGTCACCGCCGGGGAGTGTGATCTTAATCTGCAGGAAAGTAAATACGACATAAGAAAGTGCAGCCATCAGACCAGTCAAAGCGATTTTATAGACTTTGTTGTTTTTTTCATTCATAACATATACCTCGTTTCTTTATCATTTGATGCATTTTTTATGTTTGTACATAAGTATAGTGAAAAGTGACTTTTTAGAAATATACAATTTTAAATATATTTTAGTGTACAGTTTGAAAAGTCATATTTCATGCACAAAGAGGTTGATTTTTTCATGCAAATAAGATTAAATAGAGATATACAGCCATAAGAGAGAGTGGCCGGGGGATAGAAAGGGGTTAAGCAATATGAATAATTATGGTGACACAAGACAGACAGAGGCAGCATTGATTCCCAAAGGAACGATTATTAATGGTAATATAGAAATTACCGGTAAACTGGACATGTATGGTACAATGAATGGCGACATCCAGTCAACCGATAAGGTCAATATATATGGAAGTAATATAAATGGCAATATTAAGGCAAATGAACTGAATGCGAAGGATGCTTTTATAGAAGGCAAGATTGATTGCACAGAAGGAGTAGACGTCCGCGAGAATACCGTAGTATTGGGCGATATCAGTGCCAAGAATCTTATGGTAGATGGAGCAATCCAGGGTAAGCTGGATATTCAGGGAACGGTAACGCTGGGAGATAAAGCTATTGTAGACAGTGATATCAAGGCAAAGTCCATTCAGGTAAGTAATGGTGCTGCGATTAATGGTTATTGCTCCCTGTGCTATGCAGATGTAACACCGAAGAATTTCTTCCCGGAGACAGAACCTGCTAAACCGGATAAGACAGCAGGAAACAAGGGTACAGAGAAGACCCGCAAGAGTGCTGCTTCATAAGAGATACACAGAGCATAGTTACATAGAACATAGAATAGAAGATAAGCCTGATGCAGTAACGTGTCAGGCTTTTTGCGTAGAGGAAGAAGGAAGAACGATGGCGGTATATAGTAAGGAGATGCAGCAGACCAGTCAGGAGATTCTGGATTTCGCAGACCTGGTATTCAGTTTGTCATCCGGAAGCACGGATTTTGAGGCAATTCTGCCAAAGGCATACTCGCAGGCAGGACAGCATATCGTGACACATCATGTAATGCGGGAACAAGGTGCTATACAGGCGTTGGTAGATGTGTATCCGCTGACACTGGCAGCAGGTAATTTGTCCCTGAAATGCGGCTATATCGGAACAGTCAGTGTACATCCGAAAGCCAGAGGCAAGGGCTATATGATTGAGCTGATGGCTAAGGCACAGGAGGATATGCGCAGTCAGGGATATGATATGATCATTCTGGATGGCAACAGACATCGTTATCAGCATTATGGCTTTGAAAAAGCCGGCATGAAATACTGCTTTAATATCACTTCTGACAGTATCCGTCATGCATGTTCAGCGGTTGCTGATCTGAAAACACCGGTGTTTCAACTGATCGAAAGTGCAGAAGATGATCTGTTGGACAGTATATATGAGATATATAGCAGAAGAAATGTGACAGCAAGAGAGAGAGACAGCTTCTATCCGTGCATGCAGAGCTGGGGAGCCGATCTCTATGCTGTTATGTTGGAAGAAAAGTGCGTTGGTTATCTTAATGCTTCTGCGGATGGATCATCCCTGTATGAGATTGGACTTCTGGATGAGCAGCTTCTGCCCGCGGTTATCTATGCATATATGCAAGAGATGGATATAGACGAGCTGGGAATCAATGTTGGTATGGATGAGACTGCCAAACTTCCTCTGCTGGACCACATCAGTGATTACTATACGGTGTCGATGTCACATCAGATTAGAATCCTTCAGTATGAAAGCGTCATTGCCTTTCTTCTGCATTGGAAAAGGCAGTATACATCATTACAGGAAGGTACTTTCGTATTGGGAATAAAAGAAGACCAGAATACGGAAACTATTAAGATAACGATTACGGAAAAGGACATCTGTGTGGAAAAGACGACAGAACCGGCACAGATTATGTATGATGGTTTAACGCTGGTAAAGGAACTAACCACCAGTTATTATTATATTGCAATGCAGAGTAAAGAAAGTGCGCTGTATCAGGCGCCACAGGGCTGGTTTCCGCTGCCGTTTTTCCTGCCGGAGGCAGATGCCTTTTAGCAGGCGTATAGAAAGGGAGATGATCTAATGGGCAAACTGGAAGATAATAAGAAAATAAAGAGAGAAGCCATACTGGATGCTGCCTTTCTCCTGTTTACGACCAAGGGGCTGACCAAGACCTCGGTGGCTGATATTACCGCAGCAGCAGGTGTGGCAAAAGGCACTTTTTATCTGTATTTTAAAGATAAGTATGACCTGAGAGATAAACTGATCGTCCATAAATCAAATGAAATCTTTCAGCGTGCAGAAGAAGAAACAAAGAGCCGGGAAATGGCAGATTTGGAAGAGCATATTATTGCCATGATTGACAATATCCTGAATCAGTTCGTGGAAGATACTACACTTCTGAACTTCATTGCCAAGAATCTCAGCTGGGGAATTTTTACAAACGCTGTCGCCGGGGCAACAGAAGAAAACAATTTCTATGAGCTCTATCATGCCATGTTTGAGAATTCCCCGGTCAAATATGAGAAACCTGAGATTATGATGTATATCATAATCGAAATGATCAGTTCCAGCTGTTACAGTTCTATTCTGAATGAGGAACCTGTCGGCATTGAGGAATTAAAACCATATCTTCTGCAGACAGTAAGACAGATTATGCGTTCACATAGACTGGACTGAGTATTAATCCATATATTTCCATGTATACATGTTCACGTTGCGGCATTTAGGACATGGTACATTGTATTGTTCAAAGATGAACATCTTGATCTTGTCTTCCGGCAGGTCTGTAGTTACGATACGGCTCTGACCACATTTGCACAGGAATAATATCTTGTGGTTGACTCTGACTGCCAGGCTTTCACCTCTCAGACTTAATGTCTTCTCGATGTATTTGATCTGTTCTTCACTGTGTACACCACAAGTCTCCAATGCCCATTTGTACTCATCTCTGATAATATGTAAAGTCTCTGATGGTAGTGAAGAATAGTGTTGCTCTAATTTCTGTTCTGTAAACATAGTTATTTCCTTTCTAATTTGGTAATCTGTGAAGTGGAGGGTTACATGCATGGGACGAATTGCACAGCGTTAATAATTGCACCACAGGCACGCTCTCGCTACGCTGCAGCTCGTAGCGGTACATAAGTGTGCATGTGTCTTGCCGACGCATGCGCACTAAGTACCGACGGCTGCAGAGTGCCTGCTTATGCAATTGTTAACGCTGTGCAATTCTGTATATGGAAGATAACGTTTCGCAGTTGCATATTTAGGTTATTGTGGACAATGCTTCTTACAGAACAAGAAGGCATTGTCTTTATTTGATACAGTTTTTGCAGTATTTTGTTAAAGACTGTTTATTATGGAATGTATATACCGTTTCTTGATGTATACACACAACAATTATATTTTAACATACATCAGGAGAATAATAAACGAGTATTCTGAATATATTTTTGCTATATTTTTAACTGTTTATGAGGCTGTAAAATGTCGATATATTTATATATTATATTGGCAGTGCAGTTGAAACATAGTATGAGTATAAACCTGTATAGATAAAATAGTATCTAAACATGTATATGTGAACTATATATCATTCAGAGACTGTAAGGTAAAACGAAACACACTGGTATATGCGAAAGAACATCACTTTGGAAACAGAATTGTACAGGTTCTATAATGCATAAGCAGGCACTTGAAAAACGCCGGTACTTGGTGCGCATGGTCGTAAGACACATGCACACCTACGTATCCGCTGCGTTTTTCACGTAGCGAGAGCGTGCCTGAGTTGCATTATAGAACCTGCACAATTCGTCCCTTTGCAACATCCTTCACTCCACATTACCATTTATAACTCCATGGATAGGAGTTATATTCCATATTCGTCACACGGAGGTGACTATTCTATGAACAGCAGAAGACTGGTAAGGCTTCTGCAGGCGGTTTCTTATGACATTCCTGACCGCGGGCATAGTGTACCCGCGCGGGACATTTGTGAAAACAGAATATCCATAGAGGAAGCAATTGCGCTTTATATGCAGACCGCAGCACAGATAGTTACACCGCCTGTCCGGCAGCCTGTAAAAAGAGATACAGCACAGCATTCACAGCCGGATGATGCGCAAGTGCAGGAGCCGGGCTACCTGATCGTAATGGAGGCGAACCGGATCGAGAGCCGATGCAGGAGAGATGCAAGAGAACAGATAGCATTCAGAAATCAGAGGAGAAAGAGACAGGGAAGAGCAGGCGCAACATCCAGAAGCCTTCCAGTAGATGATGGATGGCAGCAGGCGAATGCTTATGACAGATTGGATGTGAACCGGACAGAGGGATATCTTCTCTATTCCTATGATAAACAGGGCACACACAGCATTCTTGGGCGGGATATCCGACCAGGCGGATATGGAGACAGGATTACAGATGGAGAATACAGGAATAAGGCATAAATTTACTCTTGTAAGAAACGTTACCGGGATGCTATAATGTTGCTATGAGCAGACGAATATACAGGATTAACATAGAGTTGAATAGACAAAAGACGTTTGATACAGATCAGGCGTCTTTTTTTCATGCTTGTTAAATCCGTAACAACGTATTGTTATACATCACAATAATTACGATATAATGAGCGTTAGTGAGGGGGAACATGCTTGCATGCTCATCCCGAACGGCGAATGACGATCATGAACGAAGTTCATGATATAATAATACATATCTTATAAAATGGAGGAAATATGGATTTCGAGAGTTCTTATACACCTTATCTGTCAGAAGAAAAATTGAAGTACCTGCGTCTTTTAGCTGAGAAATATCCGTCCATACCCGCAGTGTGCAGGGAAATTATCAATTTAAAAGCTATTTTGAATCTGCCAAAGGGTACAGAGCATTTCATGAGTGACTTGCATGGAGAATATGAAGCCTTTTATCATATACTGAATAACGCTGCGGGAGTTATCAAGGAGAAGGTGGATATGATCTTTGGCAGCAGGTTATCTGCGCAGGAGAGACAGGAGATCTGTACACTGGTCTATTATCCTGTGGAGAAGATCAAGCTGTTAAAGGAGCAGAATGCGATTACCCCGTACTGGTACAAAATGACCCTGAAGAATCTGACGGAGCTGGCGAAGCTGCTTTCATCCAAATATACCCGTTCAAAGGTGCGTAAGGCACTGCCACCGGAGTTCAGTTATATTATAGATGAGTTGCTTCATGCGCAGTCAGACGAGGATAATAACCAGTATGTCTATCATGAGAAGATCATAGATACCATCATAGACATAGGAAGTGCAGATGCCTTTATTGAGGCGTATACCAAATTAATTAAAAGACTGGCAGTAGATCATCTGCATATCGTGGGTGATATTTTTGACAGGGGAAGTAATGCAGATAGAATTATTGAGCTGCTGATGAAGTATCACTCGCTGGATATCGAATGGGGAAACCATGATATTCTGTGGATGGGAGCGGCATGTGGCAGCGAAGCCTGCATTGCAAATGTGTTGAGAAATAATATCAAATACGGCAATATGGAGATTCTGGAGAATTCCTATGGAATCAGTCTTCGCTCCCTGATTCTTTTTGCAGAGAAGCTGTATCCCGATCTGACACCTATGAAGGCAGCGCTGAAAGCCATTTCCATTATTCTGTTCAAGCTGGAAGGGCAGATTATTATGCGCCACTCAGAATACAATATGGATGACCGCCTACTGCTGGATAAGATGGACCTTGGAAAAGGCACTGTATGCATAGAAGGACAGGAATATGATCTGAATGATACGTACTTTCCAACAATAGACTTTAAACAGACATATGTATTGTCCGAAGAGGAACAAAAAGTGATGGAAGACCTGAGGGCTTCCTTCCGCAACAGCCATGTACTGCGCAATCATGTGGAATTCCTGTATGAAAAAGGCAGCATATACCGTGTATACAATGGGAATCTGCTGTTTCATGGTTGTATTCCACTGGATGAAAATGGCAATCTGGATGGAATTCAAATAGGAGAGAAGTTCTACTGTGGTAAGGAATATATGGATTATGCCCAGAGAGTAGCAAGACTTGCCTTTTATCAGGGAACAAGACCGGCACTGGATTTCATGTGGTATCTGTGGTGCGGTAAGAAATCTCCATTGTCCGGCAGGAATATCAAGACCTTTGAGAGGACTTTTGTAGAAGATAAGAGAGCCTGGGAAGAAGCAAAAGATCCGTACTATCGGTATTATCAGCAGGAAGATGTATGCGTGAGGATTCTTGGGGAGTTTGGCTTACATTCGTCCATGTCCCATATCATTAACGGACATACACCGATTAAGGTTTCAGATGGAGAATCCCCTGTAAAAGCCAACAATCGTCTCATTGTAATTGATGGCGGTTTCTGTAAAGCATACCAGAAGACAACAGGAATTGCAGGATATACACTAATTTATAATTCGCATGGTATGCGACTGAAAGCACATCAGCCTTTTGAAAGTATTGAGAAGGTATTAACTGAGAACAAAGACATAGAGTCCAGTTCAAACTTCTTTGAAATGGAGCCTGATCGTGTCATGATCAAGGATACGGATAATGGAAAGAAGATACTGGACAATATTCATGATCTGGAGCTTTTACTTGCAGCTTACAGACAGGGATCTATATAGTATAAAAACCGCTGGCTCATAGAGCCGGCGGTTTTTGAGAGTGGTATGTTTTATTGAAACTATGAAGAACGGGTTCTTAATAGTAACGATTGAATTAAAGTAAGGATTCGTATAACTTGGTGATGTCTTCTACGCTGGTTTCCTTAGGATTGCCAGGTCTGCATGCATCATCATATGCGGACTGTGCCAGGAAAGGAATATCCTCTCTCTTTACGATGTCCTTTAAGTCAGCAGGAATTCCTACATCCTGAGAAAGCTGTTTTACAGCGTCTACAGCTGCTTTTCTGTATTCTTCCTGAGTCATGTCGTCAACACCCTTGACACCCATAGCTCTTGCGATTTCACGATATTTCTCACCAGTAGCTTCTGCATTGTATTCCATAACAGTAGGAAGGATGATAGCGTTGGCAATACCATGTGGTGTATCATAGAGAGCACCCAGAGGATGTGCCATAGAGTGAACGATACCAAGACCTACGTTGGAGAAGCCCATACCTGCTCCATGATAGGAAGTCTCGTTTAAGATAAATCTGTTTGCCATAAATAAAATACCTCTCTTTCCAGTGGAATTGGTCTAAATGCACAAATAATATTAGGTTATTTGTCTGATGACATCAGACAATCACTACATATTGATGAATTTCAAAGCAAAAGTAATGAAATTTGTATGAAAAATAACCATAAAAATATAAAACCGAACCACTAAAAAGTGATTCGGTCTATTGTGATTATTTTTCGTTTTTATAGGCAAGTGCTGCTTCAACCAGTCCTCTGAATAAAGGATGTGGTCGGTTAGGACGGCTCTTTAATTCCGGATGTGCCTGTGTTGCAAGGAAGAAACGATGGGAAGGAATCTCTACCATTTCTACAATACGTCCATCAGGAGACAGACCGGAGAGCATCATGCCTTTATCTGTAAGGGCTGCACGGAAATCATTGTTGACTTCATAACGATGTCTGTGACGCTCATGAATGATCTCTTCTCCGTAGAGGGTATAAGCCTTGGAAGCCTTGTCCAGATGGCATGGATAGGAACCAAGTCTTAAAGTACCGCCGATATCTTCTACACCATTCTGATCCGGCATCAGTGCGATAACTGGATGAGTGGTGTTGGGGTTGAGCTCAACGCTGTGTGCATCATTATATCCAACAACATTGCGGGCGTATTCTACGATAGAGAGCTGCATGCCTAGACATAATCCAAGGAATGGAATGTTATTAGTACGTGCATAATGAATGGCGTCAATCATACCTTCGATACCACGGTCGCCGAAACCACCCGGTACCAGAACGCCATCTACACCATTGAGAATGTCTGCCACATTGTCTGCATTGACCTGTTCAGAATCTACCCAGCGGATATTGACAGTGGTATGCTGGGGAATACCGCCATGCTTGAGAGCTTCTACGACACTGATATAAGCGTCATGGAGTTGTGTATATTTGCCGACCAGGGCAATCGTTACTTCGTGAGTTGCAGCGTAGAGGTCATCTACCATCTTCTTCCAGTCTGCAAGATCAGGTTCCGGACAATCCAGGTGGAGACATTCACAGGCAACCTCAGCCAGATGTTCTTTCTCCATGGCAAGAGGTGCTTCATAGAGATACTTTACATCCAGATTCTGTAATACGTGAGAATTCGGTACATTACAGAACAGAGCAATCTTATCCTTGATACCCTGATCGAGAGGATGCTCGCTGCGACATACGATAATGTCAGGCTGGATACCCATTCCCTGCAGCTCTTTTACACTCGCCTGGGTAGGCTTGGTCTTCATTTCCTGAGAAGCACTCAGATAAGGAATCAGAGTTACATGAATCAGAATAGCATTTTCTCTGCCGATTTCATGCTGGAACTGACGAATAGATTCCAGGAAAGGCTGGCTTTCGATATCACCGACTGTACCACCGACTTCAATGATTGCAATACGCATATCCGGGTCTGTGAAATTGCGGTAGAAACGACTCTTGATTTCATTCGTAATGTGTGGAATGACTTGAACGGTACCTCCGCCATAATCGCCGCGGCGCTCCTTCTGCAGTACACTCCAGTAAACCTTACCGGTAGTCACATTGGAGTTCTTATCAAGACTTTCATCAATAAATCTTTCGTAATGACCCAGATCGAGGTCTGTTTCAGCACCGTCATCAGTGACAAATACTTCACCATGCTGAATCGGGTTCATGGTTCCGGGGTCGATATTGATATAAGGATCGAACTTCTGCATGGTCACTTTATAACCGCGGGCTTTCAGAAGACGTCCAAGGGAGGCTGCAGTGATGCCTTTTCCTAATCCGGATACAACACCGCCTGTAACGAATACATACTTTACTGGCATAGCTTTGATTCCTTTCTATATTAATGGGTGGAAAAACCACGTTTTCTGTAATCACATCTGAGTATTATACAACGCTCAGATGTCAAAAATCTACTATTTTTTATAAAATATTAATAGTTCGAATTTTTATTTCAGAAAGAAAAAGTTGATTTATAAACTCTTACAACTTATAATTATAATTGAATACTTTCACTTGGGCAATACTTCTGAGTAGGGAAGTTGAAAGATGCGTTATAACGGTTATTGCGGCTGTCTGCGTGCAGCATGCACAACCGGGACGCGTGACTATAAAGTTTGCGAAAGGCATGGTTATTATACAATGGACAATAATCAGTTTAACCAGTACAACAACAATTCAGGCGGAAATGGCAATAATAATGGTGGTTCAGGCGGCAATGGTAATGGAAACGGAAGAGATCCTAAGAAACAGAATCTTCTGATTCTTCTGATTGCAGCACTGCTTTCCTTATTATGTATCAGCTATTTCATGAAGGCTTTTACAGGAGCGACAGACACGGAGATATCTTATAATCAGTTTATCTCCATGATTGAAGAAGGGCAGGTAGAGAAGGTTAAGATCGAGTCCAACCAGATTACGATCTATCCTAAGAGTAAACAGACAGTATCCTTATTCTATATGCAGCCTACCATTACTTACCATACAGGTAAGATTGAGGATGATGATACACTGACACAGCGTCTTTTGGATGCCAATGTAGAAGTAAGCGGTTCTGTTCCTGACGGTTCCGGTATTATTTTATCTATTTTATCCTATATTCTGCCAATCCTGCTGATGTGGGGGCTTTTAAGCCTGCTGCTTCGCAAGATGACAGGTGGTGGCGGAGCTTTCAGCATGGGTAAGAGCAATGCCAAAGTATATGTACAGAAAGAAACAGGAATTACTTTTAAAGATGTAGCAGGTGAGGAAGAAGCCAAGGATTCCCTGAAAGAAATCGTAGATTTCCTGCATAATCCGGGTAAATATTCCAAGATCGGTGCGAAGCTTCCAAAGGGTGCACTGCTCGTAGGACCTCCCGGAACAGGTAAGACTCTGCTTGCAAAGGCAGTAGCAGGTGAGGCACATGTGCCATTCTTCTCCCTTGCAGGTTCTGATTTTATTGAATTATATGTAGGTGTAGGTGCTTCCCGTGTAAGAGATTTGTTTAAGGAGGCAGAGAAGAATGCACCATGTATTATCTTTATTGATGAGATTGATGCGATTGGTCGAAGCCGTGATTCCAAGTACGGCGGCGGTAATGAGGAGCGTGAACAGACTCTGAACCAGCTGCTCTCCGAAATGGATGGTTTCGATGGTAAGAAGGGTATTATCGTTCTGGCAGCAACGAACAGACCGGAGATACTGGATAAGGCGCTGCTTCGTCCGGGACGTTTTGACAGAAGAGTTATCGTGGATAAACCAGACTTAAAGGGTCGTGTGGACATCCTGAAAGTACATGCAAAAGACGTACTGATGGATGAGACTGTAGATCTGGATGCCATTGCATTGGCTACCAGCGGTGCAGTAGGTTCTGACCTTGCCAATATGATTAACGAAGCTGCAATTAACGCAGTCAAGGAAGGCAGAGAATTTGTCAGCCAGAAGGACTTATTCAATGCGGTAGAAGTCGTATTGGTAGGTAAAGAGAAGAAAGACCGTATCATGAGCAAGGAAGAGCGTAAGATTGTATCCTATCATGAAGTAGGGCATGCGCTGATCAGTGCTTTGCAGAAGAATTCGGAACCGGTGCAGAAGATCACCATTGTTCCAAGAACCATGGGAGCACTCGGTTATGTCATGCATGTACCGGAAGATGAGAAATATCTGAATACACAGGCAGAATTACATGATATGATTGTGGGACTCCTTGGTGGACGTGCCGCGGAAGAGATCGTATTTGATACAGTAACCACAGGCGCTTCCAATGATATCGAGAAGGCAACCAGCATAGCCCGCTCCATGGTAACACGCTATGGTATGAGCAAGAAGTTTGGCCTGATGGGATTGGAGACAGTGGAGAGTCAGTATCTGGATGGCAGATCATCCCTGAACTGTGCTGATAATACCGCTTCCGAGATTGATAACGAAGTGATGCAGATTCTCAAGGACGCATATGAGGAAGCATTACAGATGCTTCGTGAGAATCGTGATGTTCTGGATAAGATCGCAGCTCACTTGATTGAGAAAGAGACCATTACCGGTAAGGAATTCATGAAGATTTACAGAGAAGCTAAGGGACTTCCTGAACCGGAAGAGAATAAAGAAGAGAAGAAAGAAGAAAATAAGGAAGAAAAGCCACAGGAGACTGCTATAGAGCAGGAAGCTCCAAAACAGACAGTTGTGGAAGTGGATGACGAGAAGGCTCCGACACCGGAAGAACTTCGCAGCCGTCCGACACAACAGGCGGTGAATCCTTATCTTCCCCGCAATGAGATTTCTTTTGCACCCAGACAGCCACAGCAGCAGGAATCAATGCCGCAGCAGCCGATGCAGGGTGATAATACCACAGAGCAGCAGAGTGCAGGAAATCAGTCGGGAACAGATACAGACAAAGAGAATTCACAATTCAGTTCCAGATGGAATCAGTAAATAAGAAGATATAGAAAAGCGAAAAATCACTGAATTTACAAAAACAGTGATTTTTTGCTTTCAACGCAAAGTGCTTAGACAGAAGGAGACTTATAATGCCACAGGATTTTGACATAAAGGAAGAGCTTCATAAACTTCCAAACAAACCCGGCGTGTATATCATGCACGACAAGGACGATACGATTCTATATGTGGGCAAGGCAATCAACCTGCATAACCGTGTGCGTTCCTATTTCAAGGAAAATATCGGCAGGGGACCGCAGATTGACAAAATGGTGTCTCTCATTGCCCGGTTTGAATATATTGTAACGGACTCTGAACTGGAAGCGCTGGTATTGGAGAATAACCTGATCAAGGAGAACCGTCCAAAGTATAATACCATGCTCAAGGATGATAAGACATATCCTTATATAAAAGTAACCGTAGGAGAAGAATATCCCCGTATTCTGCTGGTCCGGCAGATGAAGAAGGATAAGGCGAGGTACTTTGGACCTTTTACCAGTGGTGGAGTCAAGGAAACCATAGACCTGATCAATAAGCTCTATAAGCTTAGAACCTGTAACCGCAGGCTTCCGGCAGATATTGGAAAAGAAAGACCTTGTCTGAACTATCACATCAATCAGTGTTGTGCGCCTTGTCAGGGATATGTATCCAGGGAAGAATATGCAGCACAGATTGAGCAGGCGCTGGATTTCCTCAATGGCAAATATCAACCGGTCATCAAGGATCTGAAGGAAAAAATGCAGGCTGCTTCTGAAGCCATGGAGTATGAGGAAGCCATCAAATACCGTGATCTGATAGAAAATATCAAAAAGATCAGTGAAACACAGAAGATGTCTGATAATATAGGGGAGGATAAGGATATCATTGCCCTTGCCATAGATGGTAATGAGACCGTAGTACAGGTCTTCTTCCTGCGAAATGGTAAACTCATTGGCAGAGAGCATTTCTATATGACACAGATAGAGGAACCTTCTGTTGATAAAATATTAACAAGCTTCGTAAAACAGTTTTACGCAGGAACTCCTTTTATCCCAAGAGAGATTATGCTGCAGGAGTCAATAGAAGATATGGAGCTGGTGGAGAAATGGCTTACTGCCAAGAAGGGAAGCAGGGTTCATTTACGAGTGCCGCTGAAAGGCTCCAAGGAAAAGCTGGTTGACCTTGCAGCCAGAAATGCAGCCCTGGTACTGAGTCAGGACAGAGAACGTATCCGCAGGGAAGAGGGCAGAACCATTGGTGCAGTGAAGGAGATTGAAGATCTGCTGGGACTCAAGGGACTCTCCCGAATGGAGGCTTTTGATATCTCCAATACAAGCGGTTTCGCCAACGTCGGTTCTATGGTAGTCTATGAAAAAGGCAAGCCAAAACGCAGCGATTACCGTAAATTCAAGATGAAGACCGTAGCTGGCCCGGATGATTACGCCTGCATGCATGAGGTATTGACCAGACGATTCCAGCATGGACTGGATGAGAAACAGGAAATGCAGGAACAGAACATGGATGAGAATTTCGGCAGCTTTACGAAGTTTCCTGACCTTTTGCTCATGGATGGTGGACGGGGACAGGTAAATATTGCTTTACAGGTATTGGATGAACTGGGGATAAATATTCCTGTATGTGGTATGGTAAAGGATGATAACCACCGCACCAGAGGATTGTATTTCCAGAATAAAGAGCTGCCCATAGACAGGAATTCAGAAGGCTTTAAGCTTATTACCCGTATTCAGGATGAAGCCCACCGCTTCGCTATCACGTATCACAGATCACTTCGAAGCAAGGCACAGGTGCATTCTGTACTGGATGAAATCAACGGTGTGGGACCCAGCCGCCGTAAGGCTTTGATGAAATATTTCAAGTCCATTGAAGAGCTGCAGCAGGCGCAGGTCAGCACCTTGCAGGAGGTTCCGGGAATCACGGTAAATGTGGCGGAGGAAATCTATCGCTTTTTCCATAAACAGGAGCAATAAAAAGTAGCAAAGCGAAGTTAAGTATGCTATGATTGAAACAAAGCAGTGCCTATGAAAAGAGGCAGTTTGTGTAAAAAGAAAGGTATGGGTATGGATATGGCAGTTAGTATTAAACAGTTAATTGATAAGCTGGAATTGCAGAATCTGACACCGGAAGTAGATATTACGGGGATCAAGGTGACTCAGCCGGATATCAACAGACCTGCGCTGCAGCTTGCGGGGTATTTTGAACATTATGATGAGACAAGACCACAGATCATTGGTTTTGTAGAGTATTCCTACATGGAGCACATGACAGAAGAGGATAAGAGAGAGGTTTATCCTAAAGTCCTTTCTGAGAAAACTCCTTGTATTGTATTTTGCAGAGACCTGCGTCCGGATGAGATATTTCTGGAAACCGCAGTGAAGAATAAAGTACCGGTGCTTCTGACACAGAAGTCTACTTCTGCTTTCATGGCAGAGATTATCAGATGGCTCAATGTCAAGCTGGCTCCCTGCATTTCTGTACATGGTGTACTGGTCGATGTATATGGTGAAGGTGTCCTGATCACGGGTGAGAGCGGTATCGGTAAGAGCGAGGCTGCCCTGGAGCTGATCAAGAGAGGACACAGACTTGTATCTGATGACGTGGTAGAGATCCGCAAAGTCAGTGATGATACTCTGGTAGGTACAGCACCTGATATCACGAAGCATTTTATTGAGCTGAGAGGTATCGGTATTATAGATGTCAAGGCATTGTTCGGTGTATCCAGCGTTATGGATACGACCAATATCAGCCTTGTTATCCGTCTGGAAGATTGGGATAAAGAGAAGAAATACGACAGACTTGGTCTGGAAGAGAACTATACGGAATATCTTGGTAATAAAGTAGTATGCCATAATATCCCAATCAGACCCGGACGAAGCCTGGCAATCATCTGCGAGTGCGCAGCGGTCAACCACAGACAGAAGAAGATGGGCTATAATGCAGCACAGGAGCTGTATCAGCGTGTACAGAATTCATTAACAAGAAAAAGAGAAGAGGATGAGGAGTAATGAGTAAGTATTGTTTCGGTGTCGATGTAGGAGGCACAACTGTAAAGCTTGGTCTTTTTGACCTGGAAGGAAATGTGCAGGATAAGTGGGAGATCATTACCAGAACAGAAGAGAATGGTAAGAATATTCTCCCGGACGTAGCCAAATCCGTTTTGGACAAGATGGCAGAGAAGAATATTGCAAAAGACGAAGTAGCAGGTATCGGTATCGGTGTACCAGGACCTGTAAATGATAAAGGCGTTGTACTCAAGGCAGTCAACCTTGGCTGGGACATCATGGATGTAAAAGAAATTCTTGGTGGTCTGACAGGACTTGCTGTACAGGCTGGTAATGATGCAAATGTAGCAGCTCTTGGTGAGATGTGGCGCGGTGGTGGACAAGGCTTCGGGAACATGGTACTTGTTACACTTGGAACCGGTGTAGGCGGCGGCGTTATCCTTGGCGGTAAGATTCTGACAGGTGCTACCGGCGCAGCAGGTGAAATCGGTCATATTCATATAGAAGACAAAGAAGGAGATGCCTGCGGATGTGGCAATCATGGCTGTCTTGAACAGTATGCATCAGCAACAGGTATCGTAAGACTGGCGAAGAGAAGACTGGAAGCAGATACCAAGGACAGCGTACTGCGTCAGGGCGAAGTCAGTGCCAAGACTGTATTTGATGCAGTAAAAGCCGGTGATGAAGTAGCGTGTGAGATCGCAGAGCAGTTTGGACAATACCTTGGCAAAGGACTGGCAGCTATCGCAGCAGTCGTAAATCCGGAAGCTTTCGTTATCGGTGGTGGTGTATCCAAGGCAGGAGATATCTTATGCCGGTACATTACAAAGTACTATGAGAAATATGCGTTCCATGGATGCAGGGATGCGCAGTTCAAGCTTGCAACTCTGGGAAATGACGCAGGAATCTATGGTGCTGCGAAGCTGGTACTGTAATATAATAGGTTGTAAAAATAAAAGATGACAGGTGAGATTTTGAAGCAGGAGATCATAACAGAATTAAAGCAATACCTTCCTACAGAAAGAATACTGGAACAGGAGCCGATGAGCCGCCATACGACATTTCGAGTAGGTGGACCGGCAAGGCTGTTTCTGGAGATAGCCACGCAAGAAGAACTGAAAAGTACGATTCAGTTGTTAAATCACGCAGGAGAGACTTACTATTTATTAGGAAATGGCAGCAATCTTCTGGTAAGTGACAAGGGGTATGACGGTATTATTCTGCATCTTGCCAAAGAATTTAACTATATCGAGATAAAAGATAATCATATCATGTACTGTGAGGCTGGAGCAACATTGGCGGCTATCGCCAGGGTTGCTCTTGCACAGTCGCTGACAGGGTTTGAATTTGCTGCGGGGATTCCCGGGACTCTGGGGGGCGCAGTTGTGATGAATGCGGGTGCATATGACGGCGAAATGAAGCAGGTCATTACTTCTGTACGCCTGATGACTCCGCAGGGAGAGATTGTAGAGAAGAGCTGTGAAGAGATGCACTTTGCATACCGATACAGCCTTTTGAAAGAAGAAGCTTATATTGTATTGGGAGCTTCCATAAAGTTAGAGAAAGGGCAGCAGGAAGAGATACGTCTCAAGATGGAAGATTTGGCTGCCAGAAGAAAAGACAAACAGCCACTGGAATATCCAAGTGCCGGTTCTACCTTTAAAAGACCGGAAGGATATTTTGCGGCAAAACTGATACAGGATGCGGGGCTTCGAGGCTTCCAATGCGGTGGCGCACAGGTATCAGAGAAACATTGTGGCTTTGTTGTAAACAAGGGCAATGCCACAGCAACAGATATTTATACATTGATACAGGAAATACAGGCTAAAGTATGGAGCAGCTTTGGCGTAAAGATAGAGCCGGAAGTCATTATGCTGGGAGATTTCCAGTAGATCCGGTACAGGAACACAAACAGACATCATTTGCGAAAGAGATTGACAGAAAGGCTGGGGAGCTATGAGATTTGTAATTGTGACTGGTATGAGTGGAGGCGGTAAGAGTACCGCTATGAAAATGTTGGAGGATGCCGGATTTTATTGTGCAGACAATATCCCGGTGGCATTGATCGACAAGTTCGTGGAACTGATCACAATGCCCAATTCTACAATACAGAATGTTGCTTTAGGACTGGATGTCAGGGCGGCGCAGTCATTTGATGACGTGAATCAGGCAGTTGCAAGACTGAGAAAATCCAAATATTCTTTTGAATTATTGTTCCTGGAGGCTTCTGACCAGGTACTTTTAAAAAGATATAAGGAAACCAGACGAATCCATCCCCTGTCTACAGATGGTGATCTGATGAAGGGCATTACCCAGGAGAGAGCCTTGCTTGCAAACATCAGAGAGCAGGCTGACTATGTCATTGATACAACGAACCTGCTGACCAGAGAATTAAAGGCGGAGCTGGACCGTATCTTTGTAAATAATGAGAAATATAACAGCCTTATGATCAATGTGATTTCATTTGGCTTCAAACATGGAATACCACAGGATGCAGACCTTGTATTTGATGTAAGGTTTCTGCCGAATCCTTTTTATATAGATGAAATGAAACCTAAGACAGGACTGGATAAGGAAGTCCATGATTATGTCATGAGTTTTCAGGAAGCACATCAGTTTCTGGATAAGCTGACAGATATGATCACTTTCCTTATTCCCAATTATGTGAAAGAGGGTAAGAATCAGCTGGTAGTAGCCATTGGCTGCACCGGAGGACAGCACAGAAGTGTGACTCTGGCGATAGAGCTGTATAACAGACTGAGCAATCAGGGTGAATACGGGTTGACGTTGCGGCACAGGGATATAAAATAAGAGGTAACCTATGTCATTTTCAGGAGAAGTGAAAGAAGAACTGGTCAGACTCCTGCCGGAAGCAAGACACTGCGGGATTGCAGAGCTGGCAGCGATTCTGGAGTATACCAAAGCTGTGAAATGTGACGAAAAGGGAGCGAAATATATTGAAATTCAGGAAGAAACTCCCTATGTTGCAAGAAAAGGCTTTACATTACTGAAGAAAACATTTAATATAGAAGGCAAAATGGATAATTTCGTGAATCTGTTCCGATACACGGAAGAAGACGTTGTGCAGAGAATATTGCAGGCGGTGAAGTACGAGGAGAAGAGCTTATGTGTCAATCCTCTGGTCATCAAAAGCCTGTGTTGTAAGCGTGCCTTTTTACGAGGTGCGTTTCTGGGCATTGGCTCCATGAGTAACCCGGAGAAAGGGTATCATCTGGAGTTCGTATGTGAAAACAATGAACAGGCAATGCAGATACAGGGGGCTTTGGCAGATTTTGACATTGAAGGCAAGGTCGTACAGAGAAAGCGCTACCAGGTAGTCTATATCAAGGAAAGCGAAGGCATTGTAGAATTACTTAATGTCATGGGTGCCCATCAGTCACTCATGAGTCTGGAGAATCTGCGGATTCTGAAAGATATGCGCAATTCCATTAATAGAAAAGTCAACTGCGAAGCTGCAAATATTACTAAAACTGTGAATGCAGCAACAAAACAAATAGAAGATATCATGTATATCAAGGAACATTATGGTTTTCATAATCTGTCCGACCAGCTGCGGGAAATCGCTGAGGTCAGACTTGATTATCCCGATGCGACACTAAAAGAGTTAGGTGAATATCTCAATCCCAAAGTAGGGAAGTCAGGAGTCAATCACAGGCTTAGAAAGCTGGGTGAGTTGGCAGACAGATTGCGGAAATAAAGGAGGAGAATATTATGGTTCAGAAGTCAATGGAAGTCCAGTTGGACAATGGTCTGGAAGCAAGACCGGTAGCAGTATTCGTACAGGTAGCCAGCCAGTATGAAAGCACCATCTATGTGGAAGTGGATGATAAGAAGGTAAATGCAAAGAGTATCATGGGTATGATGAGTCTCGGACTTGATAACGGTGAGACACTTACAGTTGTTGCAGATGGTTCTGATGAATCAGCAGCTGTAGCACATATTGAAAGATTCCTGAGTGGACAGGATGCCTAAGAAAGTTCTTTTCATCGTGAATCCCCATGCCGGCAAAGGGCAGATAAGAAATCATCTGCTGGAGATCACAGATACTCTCGTCAAGGCTGACTGCGAGGTGACAGTATATACCACACAGAGCCAGGGAGATGCGATACGCATCACCAGAGAGAGAGACAAGTCCTATCAGTTAGTTGTATGCAGCGGAGGAGACGGCACCTTAGACGAGATAGTGACCGGCATGATGCAATCCGGGTTCAAGACCACTGTAGGATATATTCCTGCAGGAAGTACCAATGATTTTGCAAACAGCCTGAAACTTCCATCTCAAATGAAGAAAGCAGCCGATATCGTGGCAGCAGGACATACATTTGCCTGTGATGTCGGAGTGTTTAATCATGATGTATTTGTATATATTGCTGCCTTTGGCCTGTTTACTGAAGTTTCCTATGGAACACCACAGGAAATGAAGAACGCACTGGGGCACATGGCATACATTCTGGAAGGCATGAAGCACCTGCAGAATGTGAAATCCTACCATATGAAGGTAAGCTATGATGACACTGTCATTGAGGACGATTTCATCTTTGGAATGATTACCAATTCCTATTCTGTAGGAGGATTCAAGAATATTACCGGCAGAAATGTGGCACTTAACGACGGACTCTTTGAAGTCACATTGATCAAGCAACCCAATAATCCTATCGAACTGAATTCCATCCTGACGGCATTGATCAGTGAGAGAGTAGACACTGCTTATATGTATTGCTTCAAGACAGCATCCCTTACCATAGAGTCTGGTGAAGAGATCGCATGGACACTGGATGGGGAATACGGCGGCAACCATACCAAGGTAGAGCTGTCCAATAAACAGCAGGCAGTGGATATTATTGTGAAAGAATAGTGTGAAAAAACCATATATGGTAGTTTTTCTACACGGCAAATTTGTACCTGTGGTCCAAATTTGCAAGTTACAGAAATATATTACAAGCGCACAGGATATTTGTATCTTGTGCGCTTTTTTGAGTTAAAATTATAACGTTAAAAAATAAACAATTTAGTTTACAACCCAGGGAAAACGGTTTATAATGTATTTTGTCAGGGACAATTGCGTTCCAATGATAAAGAGGCAAGCAGTAACTATTAATTCTGCAAAGAATTATGGAGAGTTATGGCAAGTAATGAAAATGGAGGTTTGGAATTATGTTAGTTTCAGCTACAGAAATGCTTAAAAAAGCAAAAGCAGGTCATTATGCAGTAGGTCATTTCAACATCAACAACCTTGAATGGACAAAAGCCATTCTGTTAACCGCACAGGAATTAAACAGCCCTGTAATCTTAGGTGTATCAGAAGGTGCCGGCAAGTACATGACAGGCTTTGATACAGTTGCCGCTATGGTTAAGGCAATGGATAAATCACTCGGAATCACAGTACCAGTTGCGTTACATCTGGATCATGGTACTTATGACGGATGCTACAAGTGCATCAAGGCTGGTTTCACATCTATCATGTTTGATGGTTCTCATTATGGAATCGAAGAGAACATTGAGAAGACTAAGGAATTAGTAGCAGTTGCTCATGCAATGGGCATGTCCATCGAAGCAGAAGTTGGTTCTATCGGTGGTGAAGAAGATGGCGTTATTGGTATGGGCGAGTGCGCAGATCCTAACGAGTGTAAGCAGATCGCAGATCTTGGCGTAGATATGTTAGCAGCAGGTATCGGTAACATTCATGGTAAATATCCTGCAAACTGGCAGGGACTGAGCTTCGAGACTCTGGATGCAATCCAGCAGAAGACAGGTGTTATGCCTCTCGTACTTCATGGTGGTACAGGTATCCCTGCAGAGATGGTTAAGAAAGCTATCACACTTGGCGTAGCTAAGGTTAACGTTAATACAGAATGCCAGTTAGCATTCCAGGAAGCTACACGTAAGTACATCGAAGCTGGTAAGGACTTAGAAGGTAAGGGATTCGATCCTCGTAAACTCTTAAATCCTGGCTTCGAAGCTATCAAGGCTACAGTAAAAGAGAAGATGGAACTCTTCGGATCTGTTGGCAAGGCTGAATAATTGAGAGAATACACGGCTTGGCTGTGAAAAAAGAAGACCTGATAGAGGGGAGAAATCCTTTCTGTCAGGTTTTTTATATGCTTGAAAATATTGTAGAAAATAAAAAAATCCCCATAAAAAGGGAGGATGCCAAGTAATCTCTGATTACTTGGCATTATTATGAAAAAGTTATTATAAGTAATGTTATTATCACTTTTTTATTTAAGGTGGATGAACGTTGCATCCTCCTTTGCATTGCTGCATCTTATGATTATAGTATAGGGGAGTTTCGTGTCTAAATCGTGTTGATATTTTGAACAATTCTGAAAAGAATTATGAACAGAATATGAATAAGAAGCTTGAACATTTCTACTGTTTATTTTAGAAAAGTACCATAGTTTTGTCTGTCATCAATTATGTAATCAATTTTTACACAGTTCTCACACTCTTTTATCTGGAAGACGAACCAGAGGTGTGGCCAGAAATTTAAAACACGATATTTGGAAGGAATAAACTTCAATCTGGCACATCCGATGAGGGGAGTGGATTCCAAATATGAGATCTTCTCATCATAAGCATCCAATAGTCGTAATGCACACTCTTCTCCGTTGTCTCTGGCACAACGGAAAGTGTATTCTTCCAGAACAGAATTTGCTGCAGGAGAGATATCTACTTTATACATAAGTTTTCTCCTTTAGTGCCGTACGGAGTTTAGCAGAAGCACCGCGGGCATCCATGTCAGGTGCGCCGGCACGCCTTAATTCTTCAATTTCAATTAATTTTTCCCTAAGTTCCAATTGCTTTTCTCGCTGATCATAAGTGGCTATATCCATAACAACCAGATCGCCCTCACCATTTTTAGTTAAAAAAACAGGTTCACCGGTTTCTTTGCATAAGGCAGCTATCTCTGTGTAATTTTGCCGAATAGCAGCGGATGGTCTGATTAGTGTTTGCATAGCAGAACTCCTTTCATGACAATATTTTATATTAATTCTAATGCTATTATACTATTATATGATGAAAAAGACAAATAAAATAAGGAAGTTCTGTGTCTGAATCGTGTTGATATTTTAAACGATTTTAATCAGAATATGAATGGGAAGAAGTTCTGCTGACTAAGATGGAAAATATCATATAAAACTGTTATAATGATGTCGGGGTCAAAAGCCCCCGACTTTGATGCCTACGGATTGCTCCGCGCTACGGGTATTGGAGAGTGAAAGTAAATATGTATGCGTAAGCAGACCACGCAGATTCGGTAAATCTATAGCAGCTAAAATGTTGGTCGCATATTATAGCAAGGGATGTGATTCCAAAGAACTTTTTAAAAATTTGTCCATTAGCAAGCAGCCTTCTTTTGCTAAATATATGGTAACTATTCAGAACCAATGTCACTTAGTTAAGCTTTTTACAAATTAACGGATTTGTGTGCATCTAGCGTGAAAAGGATGTGGTAAACAAAAAAAGAGTAAAACAATCTTCATTCAAAAAAGATCATATAAATATCAGGCACGACTTTAAGACAGACTTTCGTCTGCCTTAAAATTAGTGTATACTAGAATTGTCAGTTACTCTATGTTATACAAATCGGTAAGAGAAGCTGATTGGTTTTTGGACTCTATGCTGTCGGGCATAGTTCCTATCGGGCCTGATAGGTAGGATATACTTACTTATCAGGCTTTCTACATTTGGTGGTGCGACTCCTCTTAGAAAATCAAAACAGATTTTCATTGCGAGAGAAAAGTTGACTTGGTACTCATATTTGCGATTCCTGCTTTTTACTGGTACATGTAAAATAATTATGGAACAGAAATTGTACAAAATGAGCTTGCTCCACAGTTCAAATGCAACATACTCTGTTTTTTTAGAGTGTAAATTAGTAGCTCCAATGGTATGCTTTAGGTCGCGAAAAGAAGTTTCGATGCCCCAGCGGAGATTGTAACAGTATTTTATATCGTCCGGTGTAAAGTCTTCTTCGGAAAGTGTAGTGATAATATTTTCAAAAACACCATCGGATACTTCAACGCGGACGATTCTTAGTTTCAGCAGATATTCATCGGAAATATCAGCTGGATTAAGATAGTCGAAAGCTATGTTTTTACAAATATAGCGGTATTGTGATTCTTTTTCGGGATGTTTATGTTTCTTTTTGGATTGTGTTCTGGTCAGAATCAGCTCTATGGTTGTATCCAGTTTGTCAGGAAGAGTCCCGCCGCCAAGAAAACGCTGTACATTCAAATCCTTAGCACGAATTAAAAAATCAACATTATTTTCGATTGCATGGGCAAAAACGTTGTAACTGGAAAATCCCCTGTCAGCAATGAAAATGGGGGAAGCCCCATAGGCATACCGATCCATAAGATTGCAGATAGCCTGAAACTCATTTTTAAGACGCCCAGGCTGGACTTCTAAATCAAGGTACCGCTTAGAACATACCTCATATAAAGAGATGGTATGAACCATATTAAAACCGGATACCGATTTACCATTTGGTTCGTGGAAAGTATCTGCATCTTTAAGATTTCTGGCAATGTTAAATTCAGAACCATCACACGCAATAAGATAGTATTTTCCGCGAAATTTTTCTAAGGGGAATTTAAGGTTAAATTCCTTGAGAAGGTGACGGAATGCAGAAACGGAAAGTTTGGAACGTTGTTGATAAAAAGCAGAGCCAGTAGGAACTGAGGAATCATACTCAAAAAATTTGAGAAGTTCATGATTTAGGCTTCCGCTTTCCATGGAAATAATCAGATGCATCATTTTCTTAAAATCAAGTTTGCGTTTGCGGATAAAATCCTTATCTGGATTTTTTACAAAAGAAGAAAGTGAGTGGGACATCTCATCAATAATGTCCCAAAGTGTAGTTTTGACAATTTCAGGAAATGTCATAGGTAAACCTCCTTGAATCAGAATGAAATATAGTTCTAATTCAAGGACCGCTCTCGTTACCTTAAAAATATATCAACAACGAGAGCGGCCGCACATTTTGATTGATGTGTCAACTATAATTTATAAATTTTTGTTAGAGGTTTGCCTCATAGTGAACCAATAAGCTTAACTAAGTGACATTGATTCAGAACCCCATTCGCAAAATCGCTGTTTCACAGCTTTTCTTTTGCTCATGTGGTTACTTCGCCATATAAATTGAGTCAAATATGCTTGTAAACAAGCATATTCTGCCTTAATTTGCATGGCTCTGAATAGTTACAATATATGAATCAATATGATGTAATCAGGTTAGACATACAATGGATGTACAGTGTATCTGAAAATTAAGTGCTACTGATAGAGTTTATTCAGGATGAAGTAATCTATGAATTAAAGGAGTTATCCAGAGTATATAAAAGATAAGGAACATTCTCAGGCAATAGCACTTTCGGATATTTTTCATGGAACAAAGAGAAAATTTGTTATCATTATAGATGAGTGGGACTGTGTATTCCGTGAAGAAAAGAAGCATGAATGCGAAATAGAACAGTATAAAGTGAAAAAACGTTAAAAATCAAAAAAATAAAAATACAAAATTCGTTAAAAATCATATGAATGAAATTTGAAAATTCGTGATATAATGAAGTAAAAATACTTGCTTGCAAGTGTAATTTTACGAAATGCATTGAGTGAGCTATGCTCACGATAAAAAAAAGCAGTGTATATTTATGGAGGATCACCCTATGATTTTTAAACGAAAAATATATGATAAATTACTGGAATGGAAAAAAATGTCTGGTGGAACATCAGCAGTTATGCTGGAAGGAGCCAGACGAATAGGCAAAAGTACAATAGCTGAAAACTTTGCACAGAATGAATATAAGGATTACTTTATCATTGATTTTGCCAAAGCAAATAAAGATATAAAAAATAACTTCGCAGAGAACATAGGCAATCTTGATGTTTTCTTTCGAAATTTATTCCTGCTGATGGGAAAGGCTTTGCCAGAGCATGAAGCTGTAATTATATTTGATGAAGTACAGCTTTTTCCATTAGCAAGGCAGGCTATTAAGTATCTTGTAGCAGATGGAAGATATGATTATATTGAAACAGGATCACTGATTTCAATCAAGAAGAATGTACAGGATATTCTTATACCATCAGAAGAATATAAGCTTAAAATGTATCCTATGGATTTTGAAGAGTTCTTATGGGCCAATCAGGATACAGTGACAGCACCGGCAATTCGGGAAGCATTTGCAGCCAGAACGGCCATGGGAGAAGCAATTCATCGTAAAATAATGAAGAATTTTCGGACTTATATGGCTGTTGGAGGTATGCCACAGGCAGTAGAAGCATTTGTAAGCGGAAAAGATTATACACAAATAGATTTTATAAAAAGAAATATTCTGGCATTGTATGAGGATGATCTGCGAAAATATGATCAGGATAATAAAGAAAAAGCTTCAGTAATTTACAAAACAATACCCGAACAGCTAGAAAACCATAATTCACATTTCAAATTTTCTCTTGTAGATAAAAATGCAAGATATGTGAACTATATGGAGGCGGTTAATTTTGTCGCAGAATCTATGATAGGAAATGAATGTATTAACATTACTGCACCGGAAATTGCAATGGAAGCTTATGCAGACCGCAGCAATTTTAAATTGTATATGGGAGATACAGGACTGCTCGTAACTCAGATACTGCAAAGTAGCGAAGATACAGAAATGAGTATCTATAAATCATTGATTTTTGATAATCTGGGCATTAATCAGGGAATGATATTGGAAAATATGGTTGGACAAATGCTAAGAGCCAACGGATATTCCCTTTATTTCCATGAATTTTTATATCATTCCAAGGATTCTACAAAAGAAAAAAAGTATGAAATTGATTTTGTAATTGTACGAAAAAAGAAAATATGTCCAATAGAAGTGAAATCATCAGGCTATCGAAGCCATGCATCATTTGACGCATTGATTCAAAAATATCCTATCAAAATGGAAGACAGATATATTATTTACGGAAAAGATTTGAAATATGAAGACGGTGTGACGTATATTCCATTTTATATGACTATGTGTCTATAAAAATCCTCAGTATAAAAATTCAGAAAAATTCAAAATTCTATCGCAATTTACATAATAATGTGATAGAATACTTATAAGTAAAGGGAACATTCCAAAGATATACTGGGGAGTATGAAGGAATCAGAAGACGTAGAAGAATGACTTTGTATGCAGGCAGCAGCTATTGACCGGAATAGCACTATAGAGACAGTATATCTAAGGAAGTGGATAAGTGCCACTTCCTTTTGCGTTAGAAAGAACCACATTTTTGCTTTGAGTGGCTCTGATTGGCTGCGCAAAGGGAAGATTTACAAGGAATGTACGATATAAGGGGATATATATGAGGAAGGCACAGAAAAAAGACATTCTGGACATAATCCAGACACTTCATGAAGCACATGAGGAAATCAAGAATCATATCGACAGAAACAATACCGTATCTGCACAGGATCTGCTGGCACAATGCCAGGAGTGTGCAGTCAGCATAGGGAATGCCATTGAGACGCTGGAAAAGGAAGACTGCGTCACCATTTCCTACATACAGGATTATTGTGACCTTGTATATCAAATCTATGAAGCATTGCAGAACAACACAGACAGCAATGCCAACAAAATCTATAAGAATCTAAAGAAACAACTCCTTAGAATTGAAAACAGTGTAAAGAATGACATCCCTGTCCGCAAGGAGGTTGTCTTTTTCCCATACAAAGCATCCATGTGGGATTCTCTCGAAAGTGTCTATCTGGCAGCCAAAGAAGACCCGGAATGTGATGCTTATTGCGTACCGATTCCATATTATGACAGAAACCCGGATAGAAGCCTAGGGCAAATGCATTATGAAGGCAACGAATATCCAAAGAATATTGAAGTAATAGACTGGCAGAGTTACAACTTCGAGGAAAGAAAACCGGATGTAATCTATATCCATAATCCCTATGATGACTGGAATCTGGTAACGTGTGTACACCCGAGATTCTTTAGCAGTAATTTAAAGAAGTATACGGAAGAATTAGTGTATATACCTTATTTTGTATTAGATGAAATAGAACCAGATGATCAGAGAAGAATTGAAGGAATGAAACATTTTATCTGGACTCCCGGAGTTATCAATGCAGATAAGGTAATTGTACAGTCTGAAAAAATGAAGCAAATCTATGTAAATGAATATCTGAAAGGAGCACAGGTAAATGGATTACAAGGAAATCATCTGGATAGAAAATATCTAGAAGAAAAATTCCTTGGATTAGGATCTCCAAAGATTGATAAAGTATTAAATACGAAAAAGGAAGATCTGGAAATACCCGAAGAGTGGTTGAAAATTATACAGAAACCGGATGGAAGCTGGAGAAAAATTATTTTGTATAATAATAGTATAGGAGCACTATTACAAAATGATAAAAAAATGATTGAAAAGCTTAAAAATGTACTTCTTACATTTTATAAAAATAGAGATGAAGTTACATTATTATGGAGACCACATCCACTGATTGAAAATACACTAGCGTCTATGAGACCGGAGTTGTGGAATGATTATAGAGAGATAAGGGATAAGTATATACAGGAGAAATGGGGAATTTATGATGATAGTAGTGATTTAGATAGAGCAGTAATATTAAGTGATGCATATTATGGAGATACAAGCAGCGTTGTTGAATTATATAAAAAGGCAGGTAAATTAATATTGATTCAGAATGCTGGAATTATTGATTAGAGGGAAATGATAAGGTGAAGGAGAAAATTTTTGTTACACAGTCTTCAATGCCACCATATGAAGAATATATTGCGGCAATAAAACCATTATGGGATAGCCATTGGCTTACAAACATGGGAAAGTACCATAAGGAACTAGAACAAAAATTAAGAGAGTATTTGGATGTTCCAGAATTATCTTTAATGGTAAATGGACATATGGCTCTTGAAATGACGATACAGGCCTTCAATTTTCCAGAAGGTTCAGAAGTTATTACTACACCATTTACGTTTATTTCAACTACACATGCTATTGTGAGAAATCGTTTAAAACCTGTTTTTTGTGATGTAAAACTTTCTGATGGGACAATAGATGAGGCAAAGATAGAGGATTTAATTACGGAACATACAGTAGCAATTGTACCGGTACATGTATATGGAAATGTATGTAATATCGAAGAAATACAAAGAATTGCTGACAAGTATAATTTAAAAGTGATTTATGATGCAGCACATGCTTTTGGAGTGAAGTATAAGGGAAAAGGGGTAGGTTGCTATGGAGATGCATCGGTATTTAGTTTTCATGCTACAAAAGTATTTAATACTGTTGAAGGTGGAGCAGTGACTTTTTCGGAACACAAGTTATATGAAAAGTTATATAATCTCAAAAATTTTGGCATTCGTGGAGAAGAACTTGTGGCTGATGTAGGAGCCAATGCAAAGATGAATGAGTTTTGTGCTATAATGGGGTTATGTAACTTAAAATATATAGATATAGCAATAAAGGAGAGGAAGAATCGTTACGAAAAGTATAATGAGTTATTAGAAAATATTTCGGGTATTCGTTTCTTTGAGGAAAAAGAAGGATGTGAGAGAAATTATGCTTATTTTCCAATTGTAGTGGAGGACAATTATGGGATGACACGTAATGAATTATATAATAAATTAAAAGAGAATGGGATATATGCAAGAAAGTATTTTTATCCTTTGACTTCAGATCAGGTATGTTTTAAAAATAAATATAAAAAAGTAGTGGTAGATAATGCACGTATATTATCCAATAATGTTTTAGTTTTACCATTTTATGAAAAACTTGACATAGAAAATATAAAAAAAATATGTGATTTGGTAGGTTAATAGTTAATATGGAAAAGACAATTCTGTTATTGCCAGGAACAAAATGGCAGCTTGATTTGGCAAAAACAATAAAAAAAAGAGGATATAGGTTATATGTTATAGATCCATCCCCAAATGCACCCTGCAAAGAATATGCGGATAAATTTTTGGAGTCAGATATTTTTGACAATACGAAAATAGATCAGTTTATAACAGATAATCCAATAGATGCAGTTGTGTCTGATGAATGTGATATTGCAATGCCTGTTGTTGCAAGAATTGGAGAAAAATTTAAATTATCTACAATTAATTCAAACATGGCAAAACTGTATACAAACAAATATAAAATGAGAGAATTTTGCAAAAATAATGGATTAGAATACCCGGAATATAGACTATGTAGAACTTCAAAAGAAGTAGATACATTTCTGAAAGAAATAAAAGCACCTATTGTTATAAAACCAATTGATTGTAATGCGAGTAAAGGAGTTTTTATAGTTTATACTGAAAAGGATGTAGAAAAATGTTTTAAATATACACTTTCTTATTCTAGAGAAGAAAAGGCAGTTTTAGCAGAAAGGTATATAAATGGAACAGAATTTACTATAGATGGAATAAAAACTCCAAATGCCCAATATACGTTGGCAATTAGTGAAAAAAAACATTTTAAGCACAATTGTAATATAGCAGATGAGTTACTGTTTTCACACCAAAATCAAAAGTTTAGTTATTCGCAGTTAAAAAAGGTAAATGATAAATATGTAATGCAATCAGGGCTTCTATTTGGATTGACACATGCAGAATATAAATATGAAAAAGGAAAATTTTATTTAATAGAAATTGCAGCAAGAGGAGGGGGAAATAAAATATCATCTATAATTTCTCAATATATGTCAGGGCATGATACATATGATTACTTGATAGATTGTGCATTAGGACAAGTTCATCAGATAGAATTTAAATTAAGTGAACAAGTAAAAAGTCGAGTGGCAGTTTTAAAATTTTTTCACACGCCGTATGGAGGTGGAAAAGTGAAAAAGATTTATGGAATAGATTATTTGGAGAGTGAAAAAAATATTAAGGAGTATGCATTAAATTTTAGTGAAGGGGATGTAATAAAAGATTGTGTATCTGATTCGGCTAGAATCGGATACTATATTGCTTGTTCAGATACAGTAAATGAATTAAATACTGTTATGAAAAATGTACAAAAAAAATTTTACATAGAAGTTGAATAGGGAAAAATCATGTTTGTTTCAATTATTTTTGATGTAGAATACTTTGGAATGGGAGAACGGCACAAATGGTTTCTTAAGAATATTTTTCATGCAAAAGAAAATAATTGCTTAGTAATTACCCATGAATTTTTAAAACAACATTATAAAGAATATACGAATAAGTGTGAATCTCGCTTTTATAATGAATTTGAAATGGAAAAATTAAGTGAGGAAGAGTACGCTCATGTAAGTAAGGGATTTATAAAGGATGAGATTTTTGAAAGTTTGGAAGATCAATTTGTTTCCAGAAGTGAAATGTTATCTTATCTTTTTCAAAATAGGTATGAGCGTTTGGAAAGAGAGATTATTCAAATAATAGATGAAGAATTATCAAAAAGAAAAGACGAAAAGATAGATGCGATTTTTAACTGTTTAGATGCTTTTGCAAGTATATTTTATTTAGGAGAATATTATCATTGTTCGATTATATCTTATTGTTTTTCTGCTATAAAAAAAGTTCATGGATATACACAAACTTTATATATGACAACAATTAACGGGGCAATTAGACAATCAGAAGAAACCGAAAAAAGATATAAAGAGTATATAAATGGAAAGCAAGTACCAATTACTTTTTCCAATAGAGAATTGTTAGCGATTTTTGGAAAAGAAAAAAATATTCCACTTATAAAGGTAATGGAGTATGAACCGGCACATGAATTAGGAATTTGTAAGATGGCAAGCTCAATTTATCCATATGATTATTTAAAATATAAATATACAGATACGGATCTATATTATGAGGCAAGAAGAAAATTAGAAACAACAGATATTATAATTAGAGACCACCCGGGAATTCCGTGGAATGGAAACGATAAAGGACCGAAAAAAGAGCATGAACGTAATGATCCAATTTCGTTTATATTAAGTTGTAAAAGAGTAGCAAGTATAGATTCCCAGATTTTATTAAAAGCTCTTTTATGGAATAGAACAATATTTTCACAGGGGCATTTATCGGCAGTGGAGTTTATGTGCTCAAAAGATATACGTTGTGTGCAGAAAGTAGATGTAAATAAATTGAATTATTATATATTTGGTTATTTGATACCAGCTGATTATATGTTTGATACAAGATACTGGAAATGGAGATTAACCCAAAAACCTTCAGAGTATGAAATATATATTAAACATTTAAATTATTATGTAAATTACTTTGGATATAATAGACAGCTTTTATTGAAAACTAATGAAAGTGAAAGATTTAGATACATTTTAAATTCAAGAAATATAAATAAAAATTTAATAGATGATTTGCTAGAAAAAGAAACAGTATTTAATATTAATTATGAGGTATTATATTCTAAAATACGATTAAGAATAGAAGATAAAGATACATATAAAGAGATTATATGTGTAAATGAACAATTAGATGATGTAATTCGCAGTAGGTTTGTGTTTATAAATGAGAAGATAATTCAACAGATTGCATTTTATCCATTTGTTGATGTTGGGGGATTTGTACAAATAAAACGAGTATGTATTGATAATGCAGAACTAGAAAAAAATGATATAATGCGATATGTTGAAAAAGTGGAAGGTGATATGGATTTAGGCCTAAAAGTAGTATGTTCTGGTAAACATGAAATATCAGTGGAATGGATATATTGCTTTAAATAGAGGAGGTACATGAAATGAAAGTAGCTGCATATTTACCAATAAAATTAAATAATGAAAGATTCCCAGGAAAAAATATAAAAAAATTTTCTGATGGAACACCACTTTGCAAGTTAATGTTTGACACTATTTCTCAAGTACAAAATATAGATGATATTTATTGTTTTTGCAGTGATGAGTCAATAAAAGAGTATCTTTCAGGAAGAGTAAAATTTTTAAAACGAGAAAAGGAATTGGATACTGCAGAAACAAAATGTCAGGATATTGTTTCTGCATTTTTAAAAAAAGTAGATGCAGATATTATAGTTTTGGCACATGTTACCAGCCCATTTGTAAAAGTAAATTCTATATGGGAATGTGTACAACATGTAAAATCAGGTGAATATGATTCTGCGTTTACAGCTGGTTTGGTTCAAGATTTTTTATGGCAAGATTCGAAACCTTTAAACTTTGAACCTTCTAGTATAGTTAGAACACAAGATTTGCCCTTAATTTATAAAGAATCAGTTGGTTGTTATGTATTTACAAAAGAGGTATTTTATAAAACAAGCAGAAGAATTGGATATAAACCATACATACACAAAGTAGATGCTATTGAAGAAATTGATATTGATTATCCAGAAGACTTTTTAATTGCGAATGCGATCTATGAAAGTATTATTAAGTAAAATATGGAGTTTTTATGAACAATGTAAAGGTTCTTGATGTCACATTACGTGATGGTGGATGTGTAAATAATTTTAACTTTGGACAACCAAATATGGATAGAATACTAGACTCAATTGAAAAGGCAAGAATAGACTACATAGAGCTTGGTTATATAGATCAAAATGATGGAAGTTCCGCTGGTAGAACAAAATTCTGTAATGAGAAAGTAATATATAAAAATTTTTTAAAGAAAAAAAGAAAAGAGTCAATATATCTTGCAATGGTTGATTACGGTAAATTTAATATTGATTTGCTGGAGAATAGGGTATCAGAGGGGATAGATGGAATAAGGTTAGCTTTTCATAAAGATAATGCAAAAGAAGCAATAATGGTTGGGGAAAAAATAATCGAAAAAGGTTATAAATTATTCATACAACCAATGTTAACAATACACTACACAGATATTGAATTACTAAAACTGATAGATGAAGTAAATCATAAATTACCTTGTATAGAGGCATTTTATATTGTTGATAGTTTTGGAGAAATGAGATCTCGGGATATAATAAGAATTGCAGGACTACTAGATCATAATTTAAATAAAAACATATGTATTGGATTGCATACACACAATAATTTACAACTTGCTTATTCAAATGTAATGACTTTACTTTCCATGAATTTATCAAGAAAAATTATTATAGATTCCTCAATTCTAGGAATGGGAAAGGGCGCTGGAAATTTAAATACAGAGCTTTTGCTAGAGGATTTAAATCAATTATATGAAAATAGATATAAAACAGTAGAATTAATGGATGTAATAGATCAAGTTATGAAAGTATTGGAAAAAGAATTTTCATGGGGATATTCTATTGAATATTATCTTTCTTCTATTAATCAATGTTCACCAAGTTATGCTAAATATTTTTATGGAAAGCACATGCTTCCAATTAGTGATGTGGCAGAGCTATTAAAAAAAATTAGACCTGAAAAAAGAAATTCTTTTGATAAAGTTTATGCGGAAAATGTCTATACGGAATATAATCAAAATAAGCAAATTAATGATAATATAATTATACAAGAATTAAAAAAGAAACTTTGGAAAAAAGAAGTTATTCTTATAGCTCCGGGGAAAAGTATTGTTGGAGCAAAAGATGTAATTAACTTTAAACTTCGGGATAAAAATATTATTTCAATTGGATTGAATAATGATGAATTTGATACAGATTATATGTTTGTGACAAGAAAAGATTTCTATTCTTGCATGAAAAACAAGAAAAATAATATAATTGCCCCATCTAATATTGATACCAATCCACCAGAAAATATTAAAATTATTGATTATGCACACTGGATCATTAATTCTCCAGATATACAGGATTCAGCAGGGGCAATTATATTAAATATATTAAATGTAGTTGGGGCAAAAAGAGTATACTTAGCAGGATTTGATGGCTTTTCAGGGGATGTTAATGAAAACTATTATAATGGTAAGATGAGAATTTCGATAAGTCCAGAGGATGCTGAAAAAAAGAATAAGTTATTTGGCGCATATTTATCGCAATTATATAATAAAGAAAATATCATTTTTTTAACGCCGTCAGAGTATATGAAATATATAAATTAATAAGAAGGAAATTATAAATATGAATTTGGAAGGATTGCTTGATTGGACATTTGAAAATGATTATAAAAATACATTTTTAGATGTAGTAAAAAAAAATAAAGAATTGATAATTTTTGGTGCGGGTATAGGAGGAGAAAAAACATATCAAATATTAGAAGAAGAGAAATTGTCAAAAAAAATTATTGCTTTTGCTGATAATGATATACATAAAATCGGAACAAAATATTGTGGTAAAAAAGTTATTAGCAAAAATGATATTTTACAAGTTGCAAGTAATCCATTAATCATAATATCTAGTACTGCCTATAATATTATAGTAAGTGAATTAGCAAAAATAGGAATTAGAAAAGAAAGAACGGTTTATTTTCAACCTGCTAGACTTTTAACTGGAGAGGAAGATAGGGAGTTTATTAAAGTTCATATAAATGAGTTTTCCGATTTTTATAACATGCTTGAAGATGAAAAATCAAGAAAAATTGTAATAAGTTTATTAAATTATAGAATTACTAAAAATCAAAAATGGCTTGATCAAATGATGACATATATTGATAATGAAAAAAATCAGTATTTTGATAGTGATATATTAAAAAATTACGAATTTTCTACAGGGTTTGTAGATGGTGGAGCTTATACGGGAGATACATTAGAAGAATTTTTAAAACATTTTCCAGAATGGAAGGCTAATTATTATTGTTTTGAAGCAGACAAAAAAAACTATAAGGAACTTAAAAAAAAAGCTGATAAGATGAACTTAAAATATGTGGAGATATATGACTTTGCATTATGGAATAAGCAAACTCAGTTAGCCTTTAATAATGTAGCTGGTGGGGCTGGAAGCTATATAGGTGATAATGGAATTGAAAAAGTAAAATGTATATCCTTAGACATTATATTAGAAAAAAAACAAGTGGATTTTATAAAAATGGATATAGAAGGAGCAGAACATAATGCTATAGAGGGAGCAAAAGAAACCATAAAGCGTTATTTACCAATATTGGCAATATGCGTTTATCATAAACCAGAAGATTTTTATGATATTTCATTGTTGATTCATGAAATATCAGAGGAATATAAATTTTATATAAGACAGTATAGATATGGACAAACGGAGACAGTACTATATGCGGTTCCGAATTGTCGTCTGAAAAGTGCAAATAAATGAAAATCATAGAGGTGAGGTAGAAAGTGACAGATGAATGGAAAGAGGAATTAAGAAAACTATTATTTGAAGAAGAAAAGACAGAAGAAACTTTTGGGCAGGTGTATGACATATACAAAAAAGTAGAAGCATATATGCTAAACTTTCCCTTTGAGAAGTATCCATATCCAGGATATGAGGCTCTTAAATTCGTGTGCAGAAACTACTCCGTAAAAACTGTTTTAGATATAGGTTGCGGAGAGGGTTACCAGAGTATGGAGTTTTTAAAGCAGGGGAAAAGGGTAACAGCTGTGGATTATGGAAAATCAGGCAGAGTTTCTTTGGATGATAAAAATGAAAATTTTAAATTGATAATAGGGGATTTTAATGAAATCTCATTTGAAGAAAATAAATTTGATTGTGTGTGGGCAGCTCATGTTTTAGAACATCAGTTAAATCCCCATTTATTTTTAAAAAAAGTGGTTGATTGCACAAAAGAAGGAGGAATTATAGCTATTACTGTTCCACCGTACAAATCGGAGATTATTGGCGGACATATTAGCCTTTGGAATGCTGGATTGTTATTATATCATTTGATTTTGGCAGGTTGTGATTGTACTAATGCCCATGTAAAAAAGTATGGATATAATATTAGTGTTGTAGTAGAAAAGAAAACAATTAATCCGTTTACAGATATTACATATGATGTTGGAGATATTCAACATTTGCAAGAATATTTTCCAAGAAATATAAAATTTTATGAAGAATTTTTACATAGAGATACACCATTTGATGGAAATATTCAAGAATTAAATTGGATATGAAAGCTTCCTGTATACTTTAAATAGGTCAAGAGATTGACGAAAAAAATACCTCAAGTAAAATTAGATTATTACTGACCTGGCGAGTTGGTAAAATCTAACGAATACAAGAGGTATCTACAATGAATGTTAAAGGCACAAAGAAGAAAAATCAAGTAGTAAAGGCAAATATTTTTGAACAGCAGGAGCTTTTGAAAAAAGTGGAGATGATCAAGTCAAATCTAACAGCATCAACCTGGCGTGAGTTAGAAACCAAAGGCAAGTTCGACAAGAACGAAAAACTCTCATTTATCAGTGATGACATGCTTATCTTAGGATGCGATGTAGGCAGCGAAACACACTATCTGAGGGCGATTGATACCAGAGGCAGAGAACTCAGTAAGTCTGCATTTGCGTTCAGCAATGATTCAGAGGGATTTCAGAGTGCAAAGGAATGGGCAGTAAAAATAGCTGCGGAGCATGACAAGAAACAGATAGTGCTTGGCTTAGAGCCGACCGGTCACTACTGGTTCTGCCTTGCCACATGGATGATCTCTAACGGAATCAGCGTTGTTCAGGTAAATCCATACGCTGTGAAGCAGACAAAAGAGATTGAAGATAACAGTCAGCTAAAGGATGACACAAAGGATCCAAAACTGATTGCTAACCTTGTCAAGGACGGTAACTTCGGTATGCCGTATCTTCCAGAGAAGCTTTATGCGGAGCTTCGCAGGTTATCCATGTTCAGAGACCAGCTGAATGAGGACAGAATCCGGGCGGTCAACCGTATGCACAGGGAAATGAAGATTTATTTTCCAGAATATAAGGATGCGCTTGGAAAGGTAGATGGTGCATTCAGTCTGGAGCTGCTGAAATCTGCACCATTTCCGGATGATTTAAAAGCACTTGATGAAGACGGAATAAGACAGATCTGGCACGAAGCTAAGCTTAGAGGACGCGGCTATAGCAGGTCAGGAGAAATCTTAGGGTATGCGAGATCAAGTGTTGGTATCAAGGAAGGAGCGGACGCAGCCAAAATGGCGGTACAGTGGTTTGTTAAGAAGATTATGGAACTGGATGAAGAGCTTGCTGTTATAGAAAATCTAATCAACCAGAAATGCAAGAAAATACCGCATACAGGCAACATTTTGGAGATATCCGGGATTGGTGAAAATACACTGTCCGGAATTCTTGCAGAGATGGGCGATATCTCCAGATTTGATGAGGTGAAGGAAATACAGAAACTAAGCGGATTAGGGCTTGTAGCGTGCAGTTCGGGAAAGCACAAGGGAGAAACCAAGATCAGTCACAGAGGACGCAAACGACTCAGATATTGGTTGTTCCAGGCGGCAAAGTCAGCGGTAGCACATGCTGATGAATTTAAGGAACTTCACATATACTGCACGACCCGAACAAAGAATCCGCTCAAAAAGATGCAGTCGCTGATTGTGATTGCCTGCAAGCTTCTGAGAATCATCTATACGATTATGAAGAAGGGAACTGTGTATGATCCGAAAAAGATGCTTACGGACATTAAACGGCAGGAAAAGCAGGAAGCACTTGCTGCATAAGCACATCAAAATGATCATTCCAGAGCCTTGCCGGGTTCCGGATAATTCCGAGACCGGGCAGGGTTCTGGAAAGAAACCCGATAACGATGGAGTTGCATGGACAACTGCATCAGCACAATGACCAGCAGGAAATGAAGCAGGGGATGCGTCCACGGAATACCCGTACCCTGTGGAATGAGCAGGTCAGTAATATCAAAAAACAAACAAGAGCTGTAGCCTGCAGTAATTCACTCCGTAGGGCATGACCCTGTTCGAAAGCTTAGCAGGCACTCAGTGTATGAACAGGTGGGACGAAGGAAGTTGGTACATGATACCATTAGACACGGAAGGTTCACCATCATAGTTAACAGAGGATTTATAGCCTTTATAAAGCAGACCAATGGGACGCTTTATAAACTGCACCCTCTTTCAGCTATTCAGTACAAGATACAATGACTGTCATACACTTCTGGCTCTGTTTTGTGAGGTAAATATTTAAAGAAAAGCCTGAAAAATCAATGATTTAGGGCTTGACATTATAGGAAAGGAATTAAAATTTTATGATGGATTTTTATTCACAAATAGTTTCTCCAGAACTACAGAATGATGTTTTAAAGGAAATGAAAAAAGAAAAACTTCCATTAGTTATTTGGGGTGGTGGAAGTATGTCATATAGCGTAAGAAAAATTTTAAAGCACAATGGGATAATGGCTATTGCATGCTGGATAGATAATGCTGATATATTAGAATTAGATGGAATGCCAGTGCTATCAATTAAAGAAATACGAGAGAAGTATGGGACAGTAAATGTATGCTATGAACAATGGAAACATTTAACATATGAATTTGTTTATACACATCGAAAAGAATATTATGCAACATATGATTGTTTAGAGGATAGACTTTCTCAAGAATGTATGGTAGCGTTTTAAACTGTAAATTAACAGAAGATTTTCATTATATATTACCAACATATAAGGAAGAAGTGAGCTATTTTAAAAATCCATTTTTTAATATTAGCGATTCGGAAAGAATAGATGATATTGGTGCATATGATGGTGATACTATTAAAGAATTTTTAACAGTAAAAGATAAATATGCTTATATATATGCAATAGAACCGGAGAGCAGGAGTGTTAGTAAATTAAATCAGTATATAGCACAAAAAAACTTAAAAAATATTCAAGTATATGAATGTGGATGTTGGAATGAAAATACACTAATAGATTTTTGTGAAGATGAAGAAAGCTCAAGCATAAATAGAAAAGGAAAATTAAAAGTTTATAAGTTGGATGATTTACTTGGTAATCAAAAGGTATCCATTATAAAAATTAATTTTCTGATAGGTGTATGTGAAACTTTAGAGGGGGCAACTAATATATTAAAAGAACAAATGCCAAAACTTGTAGTAATGGTAGGATTTGATGAATGGGGATTAATTCGAATACCACAAAAAATCAAAGAAATAAATCCGAAATATAAAATTTCGATTAGATATGCATCGGCAATGCCAGCCCGATTGATGTTGTTTGCATATTAGATAATATTATATAATATAAATGTAAGAGGCTAATAAATGAATATAAAAGAAAAAATTATTAAATATATTACTGAAAACAGAGTTTCTACCACAGAAGTTGCGGATTGTCTTGGAAAAACAGGTGTACTTCCAGATATATTACCATTAAATAGACAACATTTTTCTGTTGGAGAAATTCAATATTTGTATGCAATTCAAGATTCAAATTGGACTGTTCATGAAGAAATGGATAAACAAATGATATCCGATAAAATTGTCTTAATTGATGCAATTGATGTACATGATAGAGCAATCATAGGGGATCTTGTTTCAAAATATATACTGTTATATTGCCAAAATAGAGCAATTATATGTACTGGAAAAATGAGAGATGCACATTGTTTAATAAAGGAAAATTATTCTATATGGTGTAAAGGTGTGTCTCCAGTAGGATGTTTTAATAAGCCGGTGGATAAAAAAAAATTTGAGAATATTATAAAAGAAAGAAAAGAATTTTACCAAGGAGCAATCGCTGTATGTGATGATTCGGGAGTAGTTGTAATTCCTAAGAGCCAAATAACAGAGGAGTTTTACAATAAATTAATAGAAATAGAATTACAAGAAGATATTTGGTATGATTGTATAGATAGAAAAAAATGGAGTACTTTTAGAACAATATGTTTAAAAGATTATTTAAAAGAAGATAATTCAGTATAAGAACATACTCCTAGGAGTCCAATATGAATGAATATAAAAATATGGAATGTGTGCGTAAACGCATAGAATTAAATTATCAATTTAGTAAGGAATTAGAAAAAAATATTGAAGAGTGTAAAAACAGTGAAGAAAAATTAAAAAACCTTGAACTGATAGGAAGAGTGTATTCAGAATATGTAACAGGAATATATAGTAGTAATTTTCTGGAAAATGAAATTATAAATATAGGTAAAGAAATAAATTTTTGTCCATCGACATTTCCTCAAAAAGGAAAAATATTACATGTTATGACATGTGCGAGCAATGTTGGAGGGCATTCTACAATTGTATATAATTGGATAAAAAATGATAAAAGAACACAATATTCAATTGTATTCACGGACATGTGTTACAGTGAGGTACCCTCATTTATACTAAAAAGTGTAATTGAAGCAAATGGGGAAATATTATGTTTGAATGGTAATTATTTTGAAAAATCATTACAGTTATTAGAATTCTCTCAAAATTTTGAACGCATTGTTCTTCATACGCATATGTATGATGTAATTCCGTTATTAGCATATAGTAATGAAAATTGGAAAATTCCTGTATACTTATATAATCATGCAGATTTTAGATTTACATATGGATTCGCAATTGCAGACGTTGTTTTAAATTTAAATAAATTTGATTTAAATAAAACACAGTTGTATCGCGGAGTCGATGTAAAAAAAAATAAAATATTACAATCTCCCAATGGAGGATATGTAAATGAGCTTAAAGAGGATAATGAGGTAAAAGAATACATTATTCGGAAGTACAAAATTGATCGTCACGTAAAATTAGTTGTATCAATGGGAGATGATTTTAAATATCAAGATATAATTGATTATAGTTTTACAGATTTTGTTGAAAAGCTAATAAATAAAAGCAAAGAAAAAATACAGTTTATAATTATTGGTCCTAACCCACAAAAAGAAAAATGGAAAAAACTAGAAAAAAGTACTAACGGATATGCAAGAGTGATTGGATATGTAGATAGACAGGAAGCATATAATATAATAAAATTATCTAATTTATTTATAGCTTCTTTTCCTATGAGGGCATCAGGAGCTGGGCTTGCAGAAAAATTTGGAATTCCTAACTTGTCTTTATTTATAATAGAGAGAGAAAAAGAATTTTTTAAAAATAATAGTGTAGAATCTGTAGATGAACTTATTGATAAATCATTGGATATTCTGAATGGAAATACTGAAAAGTATAAAGGTTGTTGTATGAAATATCAATTGACTGCAGAAAAATGGAATAGGAAATGGCATTCCATTTTTGAAAAATATTCAATACATAGTATAAATTCGTTTGAATCTAAAAGATGTGTTGGAACGCAGGAGTATGTAAATTGTCAGTTGATGCAAAATGTAGCTTCTGATAATGTGCAAAAATATATAAAAGCAAATAGAATTAATGGAGAATTTAGAAAAAAGTTATATGAATTAGACAAAAAATATCAAATGCAAATATTTAAAAAAAATATTTATGAAGATTACAATGATGAGATAGAAAACCTTGACAAATATTATAAATTATACAAAACGTCAATTAAGTGGAACTGGTTAAAACAAAAAGGGAAAAAGGTTGATGTATATTTGTATAACGAAGGTTATCGTACAGTTGCAATATATGGAATAGGTTACATGGGAAAGTGCCTCATGTCTGAACTGACCAAAACTGAAAGTAAAATAGAAGTTTTGTATGGTATTGACCGTAATATAAATGTTTTAAACTCAAATATAAAGATAGTTAGACCATCAGATATGTTAAAACAAGTGGATGTTATTATAAACACGACATGTATTGATAATAGAAAAATATTATCAGGTATGATGGAAAAAAAAATACCGATAATTAGATTCGATAAGATATTGGAGGATATGGACAGTAATTTTAATACTTGTAATGAGTGAGATTTAAAATATTTCGGATGTATAACTAATAATAACAATTTGAAGAATAAATATAATGAGGAAAAATATTCTTATCTGGGGAATGGGTACAATATATAATAAAAATGTTAATATTTTAAAATATTTTGAGTTAAAAAAACAAATAAAGGTTGTTGCTATAACTTCTAATGACTCATATAAAATACAAGAAATAGATGGGTATCAAATATGTGATAAAAAGGAAGTTCAATTATTAGAAATCGACTATATTATAGTAATGAATGATAATTATTTTGAGGACATTGTAAAAGATATAATAGAATTAGGATATGAAAGAAGACAAATTATACATTATAGAATCCTAAATATTCCGCAAATAGATTTTGATGAATATATTACATTAAAGGAAAGCAATATAAGTATAATTTCTAATAATTGTTGGGGAGAAATTATATATCATACACTTGCGTTAGAATATTTATCTCCATTTAAAAATCTTTCAGTAGGGTGTAAAGAGTATATTGAGATTTTGAAAAATTTTCATAGGTATATGTCGTTTGAATTAAAATTTAAAAAATTTTTACTAGAACCACATAGTCATATAATGTATCCTGTTATGGATTTAGGGGGGATTGAGATTCATTGTAATCATGATACAGACCCAGATATAGCAAAAGAAAAATGGAAGCGAAGAGTAAAAAAAATAAATCAGAAAATTTATTTTATGAAATGTATACAGAAAGTCATGAAGATGCAGATAAATTTTGTAGTATAACGGGGTGTAATAGAAAAGTTTGTTTTGTACCTTTCAAGGGAAATAACGATGAACAGGTACAATTATTTAAATGGCATGATCAAAAAGAATTTTATGAAACCGTTAATGTCAACGCAGGAATTGCAACGGGGAGTTATAAGTATAATCCAATTAAACTGTTAATAGGAGAAAACGCTACGCGATGCAAGAATTAAATTTGATATAGGATGAATAATAATATGGAAACAATAACTTTCAGAGATTGTGTATATAAGAATCATAATATATATTTTTTTAGTGAGTTGGAGTCTATTCCAATAACTATTGATACGGTAAATAATATGGGAACATTATTGCAAGTGAAAAATTGGGAGTTATATCGTGGAGTTCCTTACGACTTAATAACTGAATTAAACGGAAAAATATATGCATTAGAGATGTCTGGGAAATATATGTGTGAATATTGTTTAGACACACATGAAATTAATTATATACAAATTGATTGCGACAATAGAGTAGATGGTAATTTTGCATTATTAACAACAGAAAAGAATCAAATATACATATTTGATCGCATTTATGGATTGACTATATATGATATACAAAGTAAAACAAAACATAAAATATCGTATCCATTTATTAATTTTGAAGTGATATCAGGCTGTAAATGTAAAAACAGTTATTATCTTTTACCCAAAGAGGGTAATTGTTTTTTTGAGTTTAATATTATATCAAAAAAATGGCATATACTTTATTTACAAGAAGAGTGGAAAAATGCTGTACACATAACGGTAGATGAGGAATATATTTTTATTTTGACTGCGGATGGAACAATTATAGAGTGCAACACGAATAATGAGTTGAGAGTTATAGATGTTGCTCAGAAATGGTACAAGTCAAGTAGGGCAGCTTCTAGAATATGTATTACAACCAATACTTTTATTATTTTACCTTCATTAGAAGAAGATATTTTATTAATAGATAAATCAACTTTTGAAGTAAAAGTTATGCAGAATTATCCAAATGATTTTAAATATGTGAAAAACAATTGGACCAAATATGCAGGATATTGCGAAACAGAAGAGTATTATTTTTTTGCATGTAGAAGAAGTGAATATATATTAAGAATTTCTAAAACAGACGATGAAATTTTGTGGATTAGATCAAATATTTATTCAAAAGAATTTTTTAATTATGAAAAACAGCTTGGAATAATTAGAGAAAAGCCAGGATATTTAGATTTTTTATTAAATGAAATAATATAGTGTAAAGGTAAAGAAAAGTGATGAAAACGATAGCGATGTATTTACCTCAATTTCATAGGGTGAAAGAAAATGATGAATGGTGGGGCGAAGGATTTACAGAATGGACGGCAGTAAGACAAGCCTCACCATTGTTTAAAGGACACAGTCAACCTAAACGACCATTAAATGATAATTACTACAATTTGTTGGAAAATAATACTTTATATTGGCAAGCTGAATTAGCGCAAAAATATGAAATTGATGGGTTTTGCTTTTATCATTATTATTTTGAAAATGGAAAAAAAATATTGGAAAAACCTGTGGAAATATTTGAACAGAGAAAAAATATTAATATAAAATATTGTTTATGCTGGGCCAATGAAACTTGGGCAAGATCGTGGAACAAATTGGGCCAATATAATGCATGGGCAGACAAATTTGAAAAACAAAATGATTCCCGACAGTCAAGTGTTTTATTGCAGCAAAACTATGGAAGGGAAAATGAATGGAAAAATCATTTTTATTATTTACTTCCTTTTTTTAAAGATAAGAGATACATAAGGAATAAGAAAGGCGAGATAATTTTTTTAATTTATCGTCCTAAAGATATTTATTGTCTAGTTGACATGACCGAACTATGGAAAAAGTTAGCACAAAAAGAGGGTATTGGTGGTATCTGTTTTATTGGATTAAATATACATGAAAAATTAGCTGGAATAGATGAGATTTTAATAAATGGTCCGTCTAGATATATTAGCAATAGTTCTAGAACTGTACGTAATGGTGTAAATACATATAATTATTGCGAAGTGTGGGAAAAAGCTTTAAGTGAGTCAAAGATACCAGGAATAAAAACATATTTTGGTGCTTTTCAAAATTTTGATGATACACCAAGAAGGGGTGAGAAAGGAAGTGCACTTATAGGTGCAACGCCAAAGAAATTTGAACAATTTTTCAGAGAGCTTGTTAATAAAAATTATACAAATGGAAATGAATTTACATTTATTAATGCTTGGAATGAGTGGGGAGAAGGAATGTATTTAGAACCTGACATGGAGAATGGTTATGAATATCTTGAAGCAATAAAAAATGTTATGAATGAGAAGAGATGTAAAATTGATGTAAAAGAGAACGATTCAATACATCATAAATCATTATATGAAGAGAAGTATTACAGATATTATCAATTGCTTAATAAATGGATGCATATTAGAGATGAAAAAAGAGATGTTAGTTCATATTTTTATAATCATAAATTGGAACATATAGCCATTTATGGTGTTGGAGGTATGGGACAGCATTTAATTAGTGAATTATGTGAGTCAAACATAAAAGTAGAATATGTAATAGATATGGATAAATCAATAAGATTTCTTAAAATGAAATGTAAAGGTATAGATGATGATTTGGAAGAGGTAGATGCTATTATTATAACACCAACAGTATATTATGATGAAATTAGAGAAATGCTTCGAAAAAAAGTAAAGTGCCCAATTATTTCATTAGAAGAAGTAATAGAAGAATCATTATATTAGAAGAGGTTACTATGGATTCAAAACTAGTTAGTGTTGTTTTACCTGTACATAATGGCGAAAAATTTTTAGCAAGTTCGATAGAAAGCGTTTTAAAGCAAACACATAAGAATTTTGAATTAATTATTGTAGATGATAATTCAGATGATAATTCATTAAGTATTGCAAAAGGATATCAGTTATTGGACAAAAGGATAAAAATCCTTTCTAACAAAGAGAACTTGAAACTTCCAAAGTCATTAAATAGAGGATTTGAGGAAGCTAATGGGGAATATCTGACATGGACTTCAGATGATAATATTTATTATAATGATGCAATAGAAAAAATGGTTTGCAGTCTGGAAAATAATAAAGAATTTGATTTTGTGTATACTGATATGGAAAAAATAGATAGTGTGGGAGAATGTATTGGATATACTAAATCAGAAGTAAAGGATATGTATTTATATAATTGTATTGGAGCATGTTTTTTATATCGAAAAAAATGTAAAGAAGAAATTGGCATGTATGACACAGATTCTTTTTTAGTGGAAGATTATGATTATTGGATTAGATTATCACAAAATTTTAAAATATTGCATTTACCTTTGGTTTTGTATAAGTATCGATTTCATGAAGATAGTTTAACAATGTCAAAAATGCGTATGGTTGGCTTGCAATTACTAAAGATAAAATTAAAATACTTTGATTATCTTTATGGTAATCTGCGTGAAAATGAAAGAGAGAACTTCATTTTTGAATTATTAATATATGATATCAATTGTTTGGATAATTATTTAGATATTCGAGAAATCGTAAGTAATGTAAAAAAAATAATTCCACAACATAAGTTAGAAGAGAATGGATATATATATTTGTATGGGGCTGGAAATATAGGACAGCAGGCGATGACATATTTCCATAATATGAAAATATTATCTTTTATTGATGGAAATGAAGATAAAGTAGGTAAAAAAATTGGAGAATATGAGATTATTTCATTAGAAAAGATAAAAGAAAAGGATATACCGATTATTATTACAACTGATGTTAGGACTTCATATAATATTATAAAAAAATTAAAAAAATTTGAAATCGAGAAATATGATATTTTTTATAGATTTTTAGAGAAAGAAGGGGTCTGATGAAAAAAATTGCTATATGGGGGTGGTGGCAAGGACACAATTTAGGGGATAATTGGATAAAAACCACTATGAAAAAAATTTTTCCATATGCTGAATTTATTAAAACATCACAATGTAATTTTTCAGAATATGATTTTGTGATATGTGGTGGCGGTGGTTTATTTATTAATAATGTAATTAAGCCGTGGGACAATTACAATTATCAGGTACCATTTGGCATGCTTGGTCTGGGCGCAGAATTTCCACATAAAAGTAAAAAAGCGTTAGACTTATATAATGAAGCAGAATTCTTTTATGTAAGAGATAATTATTCATTACAATGTATGGGGATTCATAATGCTGAAAAATCATTTGATATTACGTTTTCTCATCCGTTGGATTGGAGTGAAGAAAGCAGTTTGTTGGATAATGCTCTTTTTGTATGGAGAGAACCAGGTAAATTGTTGGAAGATGAAAGATTTCATGCTTATATTGAATATCAAGATTCTCAAGGGGAATGGATGAATATATTAAATGATAATTTTCTCGATATTCGAACAAATGACTTTGATACAACAGAAGCTAATATAGAAGATATTATGGAACAAATTGGATTTGTAATTTCTGGAAGGTATCATGGAATAGTTGCAGCAATTCAAAAAGGATTACCGTTTATTGCAATAGATATTTGCCCAAAGATTAGAGCTCTTACAGAGGAGTGCGGGCTAGAAAAGTACTGTATAAAGATAAGTGAAGTATCAAAAATTCAGAAACTGATAACTGATGCAAGAAAAAACATCTGTGAAATACGAAATAAGGAATATAATTATAGAGAAAAAGCTTTAATTACACTAACATCTCAACTTAATGAGGTGAAGTATAGAATTTTCAAAAAAATACATCCGATAAATGTGTTACATTACGGTTCATATTGGATGAAAGAGAATGATGTAGTAAATGTAATGTCTGATGATTTAGCGTCGATAGCTAAAGTTCAAAAGGTAGATTTAAAGGCATATAACAGAGAAAGAGATAGTAGAATAAAAGCAAATTTAAGCACTCCCAATGGATGTATTACTATATTAGATGCAAATAAAATTTCACAGGATATAGATAGATTCACAGCTGATGCAATCATTCTTAATTCAGGCGGGTTGACGTTAGATGATGACGGATTTAATATAATTAGAAATAAAGGAATTGTGAATGTAGGAATTGAACTTTCGGATCCAGATGTCTTCCCTTTTAATGGTCAGATTTATGCTAATAAATTTGACTTATTTTATACAAATTCATTGTATTCATTAGAAATGCAATATAAAAAAATAGCAAATAAAGTATTTCATATGCCGTTTGCTGCTTCACTAGCACATCATTATTATTTGAAAGATGTACAAAAGGAATATGATATTGTAGTTGTTGGACATGCAAGACCTGATAGAAAAAAGATAATTGATGAACTTTCTAAATATTGCAAAGTAGGTACATACGGATCTGGATGGGATAATTCTTTAGGTGTTGTAAATGGTATAGAACATGTAAAAGCAATTAATTCAGGGAAAATGTATTTGTCTTTTTCTAAAACTGTAGCAGGATATGATAATGTTAAAGTAGGTCTTTTTGAAGCAATGGCATGTAAACAGGTGATAATTACTTCATATATGCCAGAACTGGAAAAATATTTTGAAATAGGAAAAGAAATATTATGTTATAAAACAGAGAAAGACCTTATTAATATAGTAAGGCATTATGTTCAATGCCCAGATGAACGTGAAGAAATAAGAGAAAATGCATATAAACGTTTTTTGAAAGAACATACATATGAAAAAAGATGGGTATCGGTTATACATAATATTATGGTAGAGAAGAGTAACTAATATTATTAAAAAGAATTATGTGAAAATATAATAGATATGGGAATAGTATTATGAAACAAAAGATTTTAGTGGTTTTTGGCACAAGACCTGAAGCGATAAAAATGTGTCCATTAATAGATGAACTTAAAAAGCAGGAAAAAGTAGAATGTATCGTATGTTTGACTGGACAACATAAGGAAATGCTTAGTCAGGTTATGAGTGTTTTTAAAATTAAAGAAGATTATAATTTAAACATTATGAAGAGTAATCAAACTGTAGGCGATATTACAATTGAAGTATTAAGGCAGCTGGATTGTGTGCTTGAAGATGTAAAACCAGATATGGTTCTTGTTCATGGAGACACAACAACGTCTTTTGCAGCGGCATTGGCAGCTTTTTACAGAAAAATACCGGTAGGTCATGTAGAAGCTGGATTGAGAACAGGAAATAAGTATTCTCCTTATCCGGAGGAAATGAATAGATGTCTTACTTCAAGACTTGCTACTTTACATTTTGCACCTACAAAACAAAATGCTAAAAATTTGGAATATGAGGGTATAACAAAAGGCGTGTATATTACTGGTAACACAGTTATAGATGCTTTTAAATATACTATCAAAGATAATTATTCTTTTAAAAATCAGATTTTGAGTCATATTGATTTTTCTAAACGAATAATTCTTTTAACAGCGCATAGAAGGGAAAATATGGGGGAACCGTTAAAGAACATATTTGCAGCTGTAAAAGAAATTGCAAGAAATAATAAGGATATTGTTATTATATATCCTGTTCATCTAAACCCATATATTAGAGAAGAATCTAAAAAGGAATTAGGAGAAACAGATAATATAATACTGATTGATCCAATCAATGTTTTTGATATGCATAATCTTACGAAAAGAAGCTTTTTGGTGTTAACCGATTCAGGAGGACTTCAAGAGGAAGCACCTGCCTTGGGAAAACCTGTGTTAGTGTTAAGACAAGAGACAGAAAGACCTGAAGCAGTTTTAGCCGGAACAGTTAAAATAGTAGGAACAGAAAAAAGTAATATTGTTAATGAAACACAAAAATTATTGGATTCTCAAAAAGAATATATGCATATGGCCAATGCAGCAAGTCCATATGGAGATGGTTTCGCAGCTAAAAGGATTACAGATATTATTATTGAAAACATTGCAAAATAAATTGTGTATTGTGTTACAGTGAAAAGGGGAAGAATATGTTAGAAAAATATGTTGTTTATACAGCGGGTGTAAGAGGTGTGACTATAAAACGATTTGCAGAAGCATTGGACATGGATGTGGTTGCTTTTTTTGATAAAAATCTAGAAATTCAAGGAAAGAAGATAGATGGAATAGAAGTTTTTTCAGAAGAAAAATTAGAAAAATTTATTTATCAAGATTATCAACATAATAAAGTTATTGTAGGTAATTCCATTTATTACGAAGAAATTGTAAAATATCTCAATTCTAAGTTTAACTCCCAAGTAATTATACTTAAACCAGAGATAATAAAAAAAAGATATTGGAATCAAATTATTTATCCTTTTAGAGAAAAAATGACAAACGAGTATTCTGTTATATACGACACACAAGCAAATGAATGGATACAAAATATTATGTCGGAAGTAGAGTATTGGGTAAGGATGTGTGCTTCGCTAAATGGAATATATCACAAACAATATTGCGAAAGAATAAAAAAGAAAAACTCAAATTTTTTTTGCAGTAGAATAATGGATAAAGTATGCCAAGATAGTGTAGTAATAGATGCAGGATGTGGTATCTGTTCACAGTATGGGAATGAAATAGATGGTAATAGAATTCAACTTATTGCGATAGATCCTCTAGCTTATTTTTATAATACAATTAATTTAAAGAGTTTGGGAGTTGAAGAAAAATTAGTTAAATTTGGGATGTTTGAATTTTTATCATTGTATGTAGGACAAAACGTTGCAGATGTAATTTTGATTGATAATGCATTAGACCATTGCATTGATCCATTTAAAAGTATACTCGAATGTCTTGCAACATTAAAAGTTGGAGGGACTCTTTCAATGAGACATCATAAATGTGAGGCTGTTTTTGAAGGCTATTCAGGACTTCATAAATGGAATGTTGATGTTAATGATAATAATGAATTCATTCTTTGGAATAAGCATAATTTTATAAATATAAATGAAAAACTAGGTTGGTTTGCAGAGGTATGTGTTGTTTACAATAATTTGAAAGATGATTTTATTGATATAAATATAACAAAAATGAAAAACTTTAATATGAATTTATTTTATGATTTAAAAGGAGAGAATAGTAGACTGGCATATGTTATTGAAAATATTATGAAAATATTCTCGACAGATAGTATAAACTTACAGTTTATGAAATTATTAGAGGAATTATAAAATATGAAAGAGAAAAATGTTATTATTCTTTTTGGAGCAGGAGTCTATGCAAAAAAATATAAGTCGTTATTGGAATATCTTCATATGGATTTTGATTATTTTACCGATAATGATTCCACCAAATGGGGGACTATGCTATATGAAAAGCCAGTAATCTCACCTGATGAGTTAACTGGCTTTTTGCCATGTAAAATTATTATTTCCAGTACTCATGAAGTTGCTATCAGGAAACAGTTGGCAGATATGCAATTGTCAGACTGTATTCTGGGGTTAGATGATTTGTATGAAATGTGTGAAGAAAAAATGGAACATATTGAGACTACAAGAGGTTTCATTAATGAAAAAGAGACAATTTTGGTTGACATGTATGAAGGAATTGGATGGGGTGGAACGGAACTTTGGGCTGCAGATCTTGCATATGGTTTTCAGAAAAAAGGAAAAGGAGTCATTTTACTTGGAGGTGTAGAGCAACCTCAATTAGAGCAGCAATATGAAGATTTAACAATACGTATTTCAGAACAAGATACCATTATGCACATGGTTAAAATTATAGAAAGAAATTTACCTTGTGTATTGGTCAATAATTTTGCAGGATGTGTATTTATGGCGGCAATTATAGTAAAGCGGAAATATCCTAATCTTGTTAAAATAATTTCAGTTATTCACAATGATAATAGAAGTTTGTTTGATGCGCATATGATACTGAGTGAATATATTGACAAAATTTTTTGCGTGAGTAATCAGATATGTGTTCATATGCAGGAAATATATGATTTTGACATAAAGAGATACTATTTTAAGGAGCAGCCAATAAAATCTGTTTTCAATTTGGAAAAAAAATGGAATATGTCACATGTGATAAAAATAGGCTATGCTGCAAGATTGGTTCGGCAACAAAAACGTGCGGATTTAATTCCAGATCTTATTGAAAAGCTGGAAGAATACAAGATAGATTATATTTTTCAAATTGCTGGTGATGGAGAGTGTTTTGAAAAAATAAATAAGTTCGTGCAGGAAAATCAGATAGATAATAAAGTACAGTTACTAGGTCGATTACCAAAAAGCCAGATGAATTCTTTTTGGAAAGATCAGGATATATTTGTGAACGTTTCTGAATATGAGGGTACAAGTCTTTCAATGTTGGAAGCAATGGCCTTTGGATGTGTTCCAGTTGTGACTGATGTAAGTGGTGCGAAGGAATTTATTGTAGATGGTAAAAATGGATATATTTGTTCGGTAGGAGCAATTGATACAATTGCTGAACAAATAAAGGTACTTGCATATGACAGAGAGAAACTTTCTGTGTTCGGTCAAAGATGTTCGAAGATTATTGCAGAAAAGTGCAATCCTGAAAAATATATAGAATATTGGCTGAACTATATAATTTGATGAATATTATGCCGTGATAAAGTTCAGAGTGAAATTAGTCAGGGCATCATGATCATAGAAGCAGATGAAAATAGTGGAACCATGCATACAGCTGAGTTTGCAATGAGACAACATAAGAGGCTGGCATGCTATTACCATAAGATGATAGAGTTATCAAAGGGTAATTTGTTACTGGAAAATTCAGGCAAAGCAAAAGTGATAAAAACCCAAAGTGACTTGGAAGAGTTTATTGATATTGTAGGAGAAGAAAAGGAGTTTCAACAGTTGACGCTGTTGTAATTGTAAGTATGCAAATCTATATTTTTATGGTTATAACCGCAAAATACCATTGATAGCACACAACAATCGGGGTACAATATAATTGCGGAGGCGATTTATATGATCAATAGACCACTTTACATGGATAAGATCATGGATAAGCTTGAAAATGAGAGGCACATTCCAAAAGAAAATATTATCTCAATGCGGTTTGATTCTATGGAATATGAAGATATGACTGCAAAGCAGATGTTTGAGAAGATAAAAGCAGGATTGTGTGATCAGGGCAGGACATATCTTTTTTTGGATGAAGTTCAGGAAATAAGTGGATGGGAGAAAGTTGTAAATTCTTTTTTGGGCGAATATGATGTGGACATATATGTTACCGGTTCCAATTCCCGTATGATGTCCTCAGAGATTGCTACATATCTTACAGGGAGATATGTTTCCTTTCAGGTATATCCACTTTCTTTTGAAGAATATCTTGCTTTTAGAAAAGAAGTAACAGAGGTGAAAAATCCACATCAGGAGCTTGCTGATTATGTTCGTTTGGGTGGATTCCCGGCAACGCATTTGAGAGCATATTCTCAGGATGAAGTTTACACAATTGTACGTGATATTTATAATTCAACCATTTTCTCAGATATCGTAAGAAGAAATCAAATTCGTAAAGTGGATCAGCTGGAACGGGTTGTAAAATATACTTTTTCAAATGTGGGTAATACTTTCTCGGCAAAGTCCATTTCTGATTATTTAAAGTCTGAGAAACGTTCTATTGATAATGAGACTGTATACAGCTATCTTGAGAAACTCGAGAAAGCTTATATTTTGCATCGGTGTTCCAGATATGATCTGCAAGGAAAAGAAATTCTCAAGACGCAGGAGAAATTTTATCTTGCAGATACCTCTTTGCGCTATTCGGTATTAGGGTATGGACCTGATAGTGTAGCATCGAGCCTGGAAAATGTTATATATTTGGAATTATGCAGGCGTGGATATAAGGTTTATATAGGTAAAACGACAGACGGAGAGGTCGATTTTGTTGCCAGCCGACAGGGAGAAAAACTGTATGTGCAGGTAACACAGGAAATTCATTCTGAAAAGACAGAAAAACGAGAGTATGAACGCCTATTGGAGATAAAGGATAATTATCCTAAATATGTTTTGAGGACAGATGAATTTGCGAGTGGAAATTATGAAGGAATTAAAACCATGCATATTGCAGACTTTCTGTTGAGTAAAGATTTTTAGGGAGTTTTTGAATTATACGAGGGAAACATGGGAATGAATCTATACAATAACGAAATATATCAACAGGATATAGAATCCGCATGGAAGTTAGGTAATTTTAATAAGTTAGAAGGCAGCAGAATTTTAATTACCGGTGCTACAGGCATGATTGCATCGGTGATCATTGACATTCTTATGCATTACAATAATATCATAAATAATTCTTCCCAGGGTATCCATATCCTTGCCATCAGCCGTAATGAGGAAAAGGCTAGGGAGCGTTTTGCTCCCTATTGGGATAGTGACTTTTTCACCTACTTTTCCCATGATATATCACAACCTTTACTGGAGTTAGGGGATATTGACTATATTCTCCATGCGGCAAGCAATACGCATCCAAGGGCTTATGCGACTGATCCGATTGGTACAATTACTGCCAATGTATCGGGTACATATGAGCTTTTATCCTATGCTGCAGAGCATCATTGTAGGCGTTTTCTATGTTTTTCTTCCGTGGAAATCTACGGAGAGAGCAGAAAAGATGTGGACAAGTTTGAGGAATCTTACCTGGGATATATTGACTGTAATACTGTCAGGGCTGGCTATCCGGAAAGTAAACGGCTTTCAGAATCTTTATGCAATGCTTTTTCAGCGCAGAATGGACAGGATTTTGTAATTGGACGTTTCTCAAGGGTGTACGGACCGACCATGGGGAAGGATGATTCCAAAGCGATAGCGCAATTCATCAGGAAAGCGGCAGCAGGTGAAGATATTGTACTGAAGAGTGAAGGAAATCAGTTATATTCTTATACCTATGTGGTAGATGCAGCAGTGGCTGCTTTATATTTATTATTATATGGAAAGAGCGGTGAAGCCTATAATGTTGCAGACGAGAATTCCGAAATAACATTAAAGGAGCTTGCCAGAATTCTTGCAGAGGCAGCTGGTTCGCGGGTGGTATTTGAATTACCGGATGCGGTGGAGAAGGCGGGATATTCTACTGCTACGAAAGCACTTCTGGATACGAAGAAGATCAACGAGTTGGGCTGGAGAGCTCAAACTCCTATAAAAGAAGGACTGGAGAAGACGGTTCAGATATTAAGGGACTGTAGATAAAAGGCAGCATAAGGGGGAAATGACGTGAATATAGCAGTATTGTTAGCAGGTGGTGTAGACCCTGCTTTTAAGATGGATATACCTAAGCAATTCGTGAATGTGTATAATAAACCTATCATTGTATATACGATGCAGAAGTTCCAGAACCACCCGGAGGTCGATGCGATTATGATTGCGTGTCTAAAGGGCTGGGAGAACATGGTGCAGGCGTATGCGAAGCAGTTTCGTATTGATAAGTTAAAGTGGGTCATTACAGGTGGTGTGTCAGGTCAGGACACTTCAAGACTGGCAGCAGATGAGCTGATGCATAGTTGTAAAGAGGACGATATTGTGATTATTCATGATGCAATCAGACCGTTAGTGTCGGATGAGATTATTTCAGACAGTATCCGTTCCTGCAAAAGACAGGGAATGGGGATATCCGCGGTGACATCTATGGATAATGTGATGCTGACAGATGATGGAATCTGTGGGCTGCGTTCAATATCCCGATATGCTTTTCGAAGAATACAGACACCACAGACATATCACTTGGGAGACTTGCAGAAGTACCATAAAGAGGCGATAGAACAGGGAATTTTAAATGAAAATGATACTAACAACATGGTATCAAAATTAGGAGAAAAGGTCTATTTATCCAAGGGATCTGATTTAAATATCAAGATCAATACAGTAGAAGATGTAGAGATGTTCAAGTCTTTATACAATATGGGTAAAAGAGATAGGCAGGAGTAAGGTCAAGGAGGACACCTATGAACGTAGCATTGATTTTGGCAGGAGGAAGTGGAAGCAGGACGGAACAGTCTGTTCCGAAACAGTTTCTGGCAATATATGATAAGCCAATTATTATTTATACCTTAGAGGCTTTTCAGAATCATCCGGATGTGGATGCAATGATTGTGTCCTGCATAGATGGTTGGCTGGATGTGTTGGAAGGATATGCACGGGCATATGGGATTACGAAGCTAAAGTGGATTGTTGAAGGCGGCGAGAATGGACAGGCATCGGCAAGGAAGGCGTTGTTGGAATTAGAGTCCCATTGCAGTGAGGATGATATCGTGATTATTCATGATGCAGTACGTCCCTTGATATCACAGGATATCATAACAGATTGTATTGCCAAGGCCAGAGAGTATGGTTCAGGGCTTTCTGCTGTTCGATGCCAGGAAACGATCATGCGTACAGAAAATGGTGAAAGTGGTAATGATGGTATTGACAGAAATGATATCATGAGGGTGCAGACACCACAGGCGTACCAATATGGCAAGGCATTATGGGCACATAAAGAAGCATTGAACAGAGGAATTACAAATGCAGTATATACAAATACCCTGATGCTGGAATTAGGAGCAGAATTGCACTTTTCCTTGGGGTCAAATAAAAATATTAAAATAACAACACTGGAAGATATCGACATTTTTAAGGCATTGTATTCCACAAAGAGAGATGCCTGGCTGAGAAGTAAAAAAGAGACAAAATAAGGTTTGCCATATTTGACAAATCTTATTTTATATCTTAATATAACGTATATACGATAAATAAACGTAAAATAGAAAACTTATCGTAAGTTGTAACAAAGGAGGAAAAATGGTATTATGATAGAAAAACAAATACCGAGAAAAATCGCTGAAACCGGGTTGAAAATGAAACGTAAGGTAAAAGACAGTGTTTTTACAAAACTATTTGCAGAACAGGGTTATGTAACAGAGTTGTATGAGGCATTAAGCGGTAAAAATGCAAAGGAAAATCCTGAGATTGAGGTCATTACTTTGGAAACGGTTTTGATGAATGGCTATTACAATGATTTGGGATTTGTTGCAGATAACCGATTCATGTATCTTGTAGAGGCGCAATCAGACTGGTCACCTAATATAGTCCTACGTGTGCTTTTCTATTATGTACGTACCTGTGAGGAATATTTAAGCAGGCGAAAAATTAGTGTACATGAATCCAAAGTTATCCATTTACCTAAACCAGAATTGTATATTATATATACAGGTAGTGAACATTTGGGGATAGAACAGCTGTCTTTTGCAGAAACATATTTTTCGGGAAACAGCCCGATAGATTTAAGAGTGAAGATAATTCGAGATGGACATGGAAATGATATTATTCATCAATACGTGAGATTCACACAGATATGTGCGGAAGTCAGGCAGGAATATGGTGCAAGCTGGGGTGTCAATCAGGCAAAGGAGATCATTCAGCGTTGTAAGCAAGAAAATATACTTGTAAGATTTTTAGAGCAGAGAGAGAAAGAGGTAATTGGTATGATGACAACAGATGTAGAATATGTTAATTGGATGAATAGTAAGTGGAAGGAAAACTATCAGCAGGGCATGGAACAAGGTAGGGAGCAGGGAATTCAATTGAAACAGGAAAGAGTTGCCAAGGAAATGCTGGCTGATCATATGCCTATGGATTTGATTATGAAATATTCTGAACTTTCAGAAGAGAGAATTCTGGAGCTAAAAAAGGATCTGGAGCAGGCAGGAGAATTATAATACTATGCTGATAAGTGAAAGAATCTACAAGTACATGGAAGAAAAGGGAATCTCTCAACTGGAATTTGCAAAGAAAACCGGTATTTCCCAAAGTACGGTCAGTGACTGGAAACGTAAAAAGACCAATCCTTCTGCGGATAAAATCATGATTATATGCGAAGTACTTGGTATTTCTCCATACGAATTGTTACAGGGAACGGACAATCAGAAATTAAAAGAATACCAGCAACCGAATTATATAATGATAGACAGGGATTCTAAGGAATACAGGCTGATAGAAGCATACCAGAATCTGAGCATAAGTGCACAGAAACGTCTGGAGGGCTATCTGGATGCGATTAATGATCTGAATAAATAAAAAGAGAAGTGCATTAGCACTTCTCCGGTTCCTCATAATCAACACCAAATGTATCAACAGTTACTTTCTTCATAATCTGTTTCTTGAGTGGTCTGTCGGAGTAATCAGTCTGTGTGGTGGCAATTTTATTTACGATATCCTGACCTTCGATAACTTTACCGAAAGCTGCATATGCGCCGTCTAAGTGAGGAGCATTCTTATGCATAATGAAGAACTGACTGCCTGCTGAGTCTGGCATCATGCTTCTTGCCATAGATAAAACACCCTCTGTGTGCTTTAAGTCATTGGCGAAGCCATTCTGTGCGAATTCACCTTTGATGGAGTAGCCAGGACCGCCCATGCCTGTTCCGTCAGGACATCCACCCTGGATCATGAAGCCGTTGATGACTCTGTGGAAGATTAATCCGTCATAGTAGCCTTTCTTTACGAGGCTAATGAAGTTCTTTACTGTGTTAGGGGCGATTTCAGGATAAAGCTCTGCTTTGATGATGTCGCCATTTTCCATTTCAATTGTAACAATGGGATTCTGTGCCATAGTATATTCTCCTTTATTCATTGATGGCAGCAGATTAAAAATGGAATCTGCTGCAGCTAACCATATTGTAGTTGAATTTCTTATATTCATCAAGTTAAAATTATATAACTTTGGTGGTAATGATATTTTGTTAGAGTGTGAAAGAGAGCGCTTGATTATGGATATAATGCTAAACCGATTATTTATATATCTGCCCTATTTACAGCAGGAGCTGGGACAGGACGATTATCAGGGGAAACTAGATTATTTACAGCATACAATGGCGCAGTTTCACATTTTGGTTTCTCAGATGCTTTCTATATCTGAGATAGGTGGAGCCCCGGTTGTTCTCACGGATGACCCGCAATTAGCCTTTTACTGTGTATCGCAGCAGATTCCTTGTTGTATTGTACTGGATTCTGGAAGCCGGGATGCCAGTCTGCCCAGTGGCGTATATTGCGTAGAGTCTCTGGAGGATATAGATGGTGAATATCTGGAGCGTATTTATAGGCGGACTAAGGGGATACCTTGGAATATTGTGGAGACGGAGCATCTGCTGATCAGGGAGATTATACCGGAGGATGTTCCAAGGCTGTATGAATTGTATTCGGATGACTCTATTACGAAATATATGGATAATCTGTATTCAGACCCGGAGCAGGAGCTTAGTTATACCAGAGATTATATCCAGAACATTTATGGTTTCTATGGCTATGGGATGTGGATCATTACGTTAAAAGACACAGGCGTGGTGATTGGCAGGGCTGGCTTGGAATATAAGGAAGGCTATGACGGGCTGGAGCTTGGATTTATGCTGGGAGCAGAGTATCAACATCATGGGTATGCATACGAGGCATGCAGTACCATTCTTGAGTATGGCAGAGAGTGGCTTGGACAGGATGCTTTCAGAGCAATCGTACATAAGGAGAATTTGCCATCAAGGCATTTATGTGAGAGACTGGGATTTCAACTTAGTGAATCATTTGCAGAGGTAGAGAAAGATTTTGTAGAATATAGGCTTGGCTGAAAATAACATGAAAAAATTCTAAAAAACATTTGACACCATCCCTATTCTGTGTATAATAAAAGACAGAACAAGGGCGTTCGAGAATACAATGTATTCGCGAATGCCTTTTTTGTACGAATAAACGGAAAAATTATTCGTAGGCAGATATAAGAAATATGAGGAGGTTAGCAGGATGAAGAAGTTGGAGATTATCATCAGACCTGAGAAGCTGGAAGATTTGAAGGCTATATTGGAAGAATCTAACGTAAATGGTCTGAACATTGCAAACATTATGGGTTACGGTAATCAGAAGGGTGTTGTGAAGAGATACCGTGGTGCAGAATATCGTGTCAATCTTTTACCGAAGATCAAGGTTGAGACAGTTGTATCTGATGAAGTATCAGAAGCTTTGATTGATAAGATTGTAAAAGAGATTAATACCGGTAACTATGGTGATGGTAAGATTTTCGTTTATGATGTTCAGGACGCTGTCAGAATCCGTACAGGCGAGCGTGGACAGGAGGCTCTGTAGTTTCTTCCCGATTGCTGTATTTCATAAATGCGCAGCAATCCGCAGATTCTACATAAACAATTGAAAAATGAAAAAATTTATTTATGTGTATTATCAAAGGAGATAATCAACAGGCGTAGCAGCAGCTGCAGACGGCCGGTTATTATCTCCTTTTTCTATTGATAAGAATGTTTATCATGGCAATACACAGATAAAGGAGGAGAAAGTTATGTTTTTATTAACAGAAGCATCTGAAGATGCCCTTAATGCGGTGAACAGCATTATCTTTGGTTCTCACGGTGTATGGTTCCTGATCGGTGCGGCATTGGTATTCTTTATGCAGGCAGGTTTTGCAATGTGCGAGGCTGGTTTTACCAGAGCCAAGAATGCCGGTAACATTATTATGAAGAACCTGATGGACTTTTGTCTTGGTACTGTTGCTTTTATTCTGGTTGGTTATAACCTGTTATGTGGTGTAGGTAATAACTTCGTTGGCTGGGGCTTGAATGTATTTGATTTCGACAATACTGACTGGTATGGTTTCGTGTTCAACCTGGTATTCTGTGCGACAGCAGCTACAATCGTATCCGGTGCCATGGCAGAGCGTACAAAATTCATTTCCTACTGTATTTATTCTTTTGTAATCAGCTTATTCGTATACCCTATCGAGGCTCACTGGGTATGGGGCGGTCAGGCATGGCTGACTAACATGGGATTCGTTGATTTCGCAGGTTCCTGTGTCATCCATATGGTAGGTGGTTTCACTGGTCTGATCGGTGCTGCCATGTTAGGACCCCGTATTGGTAAATATGATAAGAATGGCAAGTCCGTTCCTATTCTTGGACATAACATTGTAGTAGCAGCCCTTGGTGTATTCATTCTGTGGTTTGGCTGGTATGGTTTCAACGGTGCCGCAGCAGCAGACGGTGACGCACTTGGTAAGATTTTTGCAACAACAACAATCGCACCTGCTTTTGCAACATGTACAGCAATGATCTTTACCTGGATCAAGAATGGTGCCCCTGATGTGTCTATGTCTTTAAACGGTTCTCTGGCAGGTCTGGTTGCCATTACAGCCGGATGTAACAACGTAGATATCCCGGGTGCAGCTATTATCGGTATTGTGGCAGGTATTCTGGTATGTGTAGGTGTATACTTCATTGAAAATACATTAAAGATTGATGATCCTGTTGGTGCTGTAGCAGTTCATTTCTGCAACGGCTTGTGGGGTACTTTGGCAGTAGGGCTTTTCGGTGTAGTAGAGGATGGTAATACTACAAAGGGTCTTTTCTATGGCGGTGGTTTCCGTCAGCTTGGTATTCAGGCGCTGGCTGTTATTGTAATCCTTGCATGGACCGCAGTCATGATGACAATTGTATTCTTCGTTATTAAGAAGACAGTAGGACTTAGAGTATCTGAAAAGGAAGAAATCGAAGGTCTTGATCCTACAGAACATGCACTGGAATCTGCTTATCCTGACTTCCAGTCTGCTAACTATAATAAATAAATTAGTGCTGATTCTTTTTCCCTTAGTTGAATAATACATAGAAAAGACGTGATATTTGTAGAGTATCACGTCTTTTTCTTATACAAAAGTATTTCTAATGTCAGATGCAGAAAGCTTCGACTTTCTGTGGGCATTCTTTATATGATTGTTTCAATTGCTACATTTTTCTGGGCAGACAGGTTCATAATGTCCTGATAATATTGCTTCTGCAGATCAATGATCTGATTATCAGAGGTCTGGATAACAGGTCTTGAAAAATTATCCTGATTAATAAAGATTACATTGCCTTCCATACCGTTCGTCAATGTGACACGGTGATTCAGATAAGAATTGGCAACATTTTCAAGGAAAGTCAGGATGTATTTCATCTCATATTTCTGAATGCCTTCGTCTTCAAAGGCTTTGATAACTGAGAATGGACACATGGCGCGGCGGTAAACACGTTCACTGGTCATGGCATCAAATATATCGGCAATGGTGACGATTTTGGCAAACTTGTCAATTTCAGGACCTTTTAATCCATAGGGATAACCACTGCCATCACATTTCTCATGATGCATCAGCGCGGCATTCTTTACATGCTGTGGAATATTATCGTATTTATTCAGTAAATGAAAACCCTCTATGGTATGAGTCTTAATAATTTCAAATTCATCCCTGGTCAATTTACCGGGCTTGCGTAAGACCCCGGTTGGCAGAAGAAATTTACCTACATCGTGGAAAAGACCACAGGCGGTTGCCATAGTCTGATCTGCCTCGGAGAAATGAAGCCACTTTGATAAAATGTTGCAGATTAATGCAACATCCAGGCTGTGATTGTATACAGAATCATCTACGTTTCGCATATTGAGAAGCATATCAAATACATTGATATAAGAATCCTCCTGATGCATCATCTGAATAGTCTCTTCCAAAAGACCATTGACGTAGAAGGGTTCATTGCGGTAAAGTGATTTCATCAGATTATCGCGGAAATGTTCTGCACATCTGTTGAAATCCTGCTGAAAATGCTGGAACTGAAGGCTGCTGCGTATCTTTTCCTTGTTGGTCTGAACGGCGTCGGCATCCAGGACTTTGGATAAGGTCATAGGAGTATTAAGCTCGTTGACAACAGTATCTTCAATATGTACATAATAGACGGAATAGGACTCCAGTCTTGATATGATATTTTCTGTCAGTACGACACCCTTTGGGACAATCATTTTCAAGTCATAGGTGAGGATGTCTTCAGCGGTTACCATACCGGGACGTAAGTCGGTAACGGGTATCTGCTTCATGTTTTTGTCACCTTTCTTTACAATTTTATAATTATATCTTAATTCTTTTGGTAAAAAAAGTCAAATATATGGAGGATAATTTAGTGAAAAAGTATACTTGTATACATAAAATGTCAGACAATAAATTTCTGAACCTTTTCAAATTGGATGCACTAACAGATGCAGGAAGAAAGTTTGATTACTATTTCGTATCAAGGCGTAAAGAAAAAGAACTGAAGATCTATACCAAAGACAGCCTGGCAGAAGGCGTGGTAATCTATCCGATTCTCAAGGAAGACCAGGATAAGATCGTGATGATCCGGCAATACCGCTACCCGCTGGATGATTATCTCTATGAACTGCCTGCAGGATTGATTGATGAAGGAGAGACGCCAGAAGAAGCAGCAATCCGTGAGATGATGGAAGAGACAGGACTTACCTTCACCGTATACGAAGATGGAGAAGCAGCCTACAGACGCCCCTTCTTCATGGGAGCAGGCTTCACGGATGAAAGCTGCAATGCCGTATTTGGTTATGCTACAGGTCAGATCAACCAGGCTCATATGGAAGATACCGAAACAATACAAGTCCTCCTTGTTGACAAAAAGGAAGCCGCACGCATCCTGAGAGAAGAAAAAGTATCCCTGCGTGCAGCCTACCTCCTCATGAACTTTCTACGAAGCGAGAAATCCCATCCCTTCTCCTTCCTGCACACACAGTCATAATGCATAAACAGTGCATTACATGTTGAAAATGAAAAATAAAATGCAAAATAAATGCACACCATATTGACACACCGGTGTGCATTTATTATACTCAAAATTACAGAAGTAGATAATTTATGAAGTAACCATAAATCACATTATCGCAAGATACAGAATTGTACAGCTTCCCCAAATGCATAAGCAGCACAATTCGTCCCTTGCCCTATACTATACACATTCTAAAGAGGAGGATGATCAGTGAAGAGAGTTACGATTCAGGACATAGCCAAAGAAATGGGATTGAGCAGAAATACAGTAGCCAAAGCATTAAGCAATGGCAATGTATCTCCAGAAACCAGACAGGCAGTCGTACAGAAAGCCTGTCAGATGGGATATGCCAAGCTGGATGATGCACTGGTAGAAGAAGTCATGCATCAGAAAAGAAAAAACGGAGGAGGGACAATACTTGTATTGTTCAACCGTTGGCAGTCCCTGTTCTGGAATACCACACTGGCAGGTATCAGTGATGGAGCCAAGCAGGAAGGCTATCGCATGCAGCTCTATATTGTGAACGAGGATGATCTGGATGGAGAAGAAGTGCTGGAGCAGTTAGAGGATGATGTACAGGGTATTATTTTCCTGTGTATTTTTCCAATCCGATTTGTAAAAGGCATTGCCAGGGCGGGACTACCCATGACCTTCTTTAATACGCCGGTGGATGCACAGGAATACATTGCACTTGGTGATGTATACAATCTGGAAGGCTTCTATTCCATGAACAGATTGACAGGATACTGCATTGATGTAAAGAAATGCACAAGCTTTGCATTTATTGGATTTGCAGAAGGTTCCAGAGTTGTACAGGCAAGATTGCTTGGATTTATGAGCGCCTGTAGAAAGAGGGGGATAGAACCGGATCAGAAGATGCTGTTCACGCATCCTTCCAATGATGTGTATTATGGGTACAGCATGGTGGAAGAGGCAATTGACCAGATGCCATATATGCCGGATGCAATTATCTGTGAGAATGATGATATTGCCAAGTATACGGCAACTGTATTGTTGAGGAAGAATCCGGCACTTGCCGAGCGGACAATTATTACAGGATTTGATCATACGATAGAAGAAGACTTTTTTAAAAAAGACATCCTGACCGTGGATGTAAGGATAGAAGCGCTGGGTAGAAGACTGGTGAAATCTGTAGTGGACAGGATCAAGAATCCTGATTTGGATAATACATTCGTAACCTTGGCAACTTACCCATTATTAGGTTAGAGCAAGAAAGGTGTGGTGAAGTACATGCAGAAACAGACATTGAATGGAATGTGGACGATGCATCCTGTATGCAGAGAGGATGATACCTATATGAAAGCCTATGGATTGGCAGATTCCTATCAGGCTTGGATTCCCGGCTCCGTATTGTCCACGTTATTGAATGCAGGGGCGATAGAAGACCCCTATTACAGACAGAATGAATACACAGCCAGAGACCTATTTTGGCAGGATTATATATTTGAACGCAGTTTTGAAGTGACACAGGAATTGTTGAATCAGGATGTGATACAACTGGTCTGCTATGGTATAGATACATTGGCTGACTTATATATAAATGACATGCATGTCATTTATATGGATAATATGCACAGAACCTGGAGAATCCCAATAAAGGAATATCTGCATGAGGGCAGCAATTCCATACGCTTTTATTTTAAATCTACACTTCGCTATATAGAGGAGAGAGAAGCGTTGGCACCGGCAGATAAGAAGATTACGATAGAGGCAAGTGGAGCGATTGCAGGTAATCAGTATATCAGAAAGGCACATTCCATGTTTGGGTGGGACTGGGGCGCTCAGTTACCGGATGCGGGCATCTTCCGTGATATTGAGATACAGGCTTATTGCACAGCTAGAATTGATGAAGTGAAATATCAGCAGGAACATGCGCAAGGCCAGGTCACATTACAGGTAGAAGCAGTGCTTGAAGGTGCAGATTTCATGAAAAAATATTTCATGGGAAAGTGTTCTGCAGGAAAGGATTCCAGCGAAGAAGCATCTCATGAAGAAGCTTCTTATGAAGAAACTATCTATGAAAAGACCTCCATGGAAGTGTGCGTGTATGATCCGCAGGGACATCTTCTGGACAAACATATCATGACAACAAAAGACAATGTGACATATGTGTCAGAATTTATCATACAGAATCCGCAGTTATGGTGGGTAAATGGACTGGGTGGACATCCGCTGTATACGGTAGAGACCAGACTGCTTACTAATGGAGAAGAAGCACAGACACGCACAGACCGTATTGGACTTCGGACTTTTACCGTGAGCAGAGATAAGGATCAATGGGGCGAGGAGTTCGCATTCATGATCAATGGAGTAAAATTCTTTGCCATGGGAGCGGATTATATTCCAGAGGATTGTGTATACAACAGAATTACCAGAGAGAGGATGGAATATCTGGTACGCAGCTCAGTAAAAGCCCATTATAATTGCCTGCGAGTGTGGGGCGGTGGTTATTACCCATCAGATGAATTCTATGATCTGTGTGATGAGTACGGCATTATCGTATGGCAGGATCTGATGTATGCCTGCAATGTATATGATGTAACGCAGGAATTTGAGGACAGCATTGCGGCAGAGACAGCAGATAATGCAAAGCGGCTGCGTCATCATGCAAGTCTGGGATTATGGTGCGGCAACAATGAAATCGAATCTGCATGGGCATACTGGGGCAATTATCAGACCCAGAGCCAGTATTTACGTGCTGATTATATTAAACAATTCGAATATATCCTGCCCAAGGCACTGAAAAAGACAGACGACCAGACCTTTTTCTGGCCTTCTTCTCCTTCATCAGGTGGATGCTTTGATGAACCGGGAGCTGAGAACCGTGGAGATACCCATTACTGGGAAGTATGGCATGGGCAGAAGCCATTTTCTGATTATCAGAAGTATTTCTTCCGATTCTGCTCGGAGTTTGGGTTCCAGTCTTTTCCATCAGAAAAGACAGTATATTCCTATACAGAACCGCAGGATAGAAATATTTTCTCACCGGTTATGGAGAGCCATCAGAAGAATGATGCTGCCAATGGCAAAATGCTGTACTATCTGGCAGAGAACTTCCGCTATCCTAAGGATTTTGAAAGCCTGTTATACGTAACACAGGTACTTCAGGCGGTAGCAATTAAATCAGGTGTGGAGCACTGGAGACGTAACCGAGGCAGATGCATGGGAACCTTGTACTGGCAGATCAATGATAACTGGCCCGTGGCATCCTGGTCCAGTATTGATTATTACGGCAGATGGAAAGCGCTTCATTACATGGCATGCAGATTCTATGAACCGGTAGCCGGGAGTATTGTCAGAATTGCGGATACAGATACTGCCGAGCGCAACGGTGGGGAACATTTCAGTGCAGTAGCAGCCCATGTGCAGAATGAGACTGCACAGCCAGTAGGTGTAACTGTGACTATGACTCTGAAGACCTTCGATTTCAAAGTCATAACGACTGCTACACAGCATGTAGTTGTGCCAGCCTTTGGCGTAAGTAAAGCTCTGGAAGAAGACTATAGCAGCTATGTACAGAGACAGCCACGAATCCTGATCACACCATCAGCTAAACGCGTAGAAGATGATACACATCACTATTACGATAAGAAAGACGTTTTCGTGGAAGTAGTCTTCACCTATGAAGATGGCAGAGTACAGATCGAAAGCGATACCCTTGTGCCATACAAACACGTAGAACTGCCACAATCCAGCATACATGCAGAAGTAGCAGGCAGCGCAGACACTTATACCATCGCCCTGCAAAGCAATGTGTATACCCCATTTGTCGAAGTAGATTTCACCGATGCCGATGTAATCCTGTCCGACAATATCATCAACCTAACTGATGATAAACCACGTGTAATATCCTTTACAACTGAGGACATTATAAATGGTAACTTTACCGATGCCACAGACGTCAAAAACCGCCTGCGCATCCGTTCCCTGCGTGATACCTATTAAATAACATACTTAAGTAACTATACAGAATTGTACCGCTTTTACAAATGCATAAGCAGGCACTTGAAAAACGCAGCGAGAGCGTGCCTGTGTTGCATTGTAAAAGCGGCACAATTCGTCACTCGAACCTTAACCTATCACTCGACCTATTAAAAAGAAAGGCAAAGCATGAACGTTACATATTTTGAGAAAGAAAGAATTTTTAAGTTAGACACCCCAAACACCAGCTATTTACTCGGCATCGTAGATGAAGAGAACTTCATCGGACACATCTACTACGGCAAAAGACTGCAAGGACATGACATTGCTTACCGTATGCGTACCCAGGAAGCCCCATTTGTGCCAAGCCGCAATAACAGAGAGCGCTGCTCCTTCTATGACTGCTTCCCATTTGAATATCCCACAGCAGGACTGGGGGATTACAGAGAAAGCTGCCTGTCCATCCGTACTATTGGGGGCTATTCGGGATGTAACCTGTCCTATGTTTCCCATAGAATTCTGGAGGGCAAACCACAGCTGGAAGGACTTCCTGCTACCTTTGCAGACAAAGAAACAGCTACAACACTGGAACTTACTTGCGTAGACAATCACATTGGCATGAAAGTTCTGTTATATTATACAGCATTTTGTGACACAGATGTCATTACCAGAAGCGTTAAGATCATAAATGAAGGTACGCAAGCCTTTTATCTCACCAAGGTATTATCTGCATGTCTGGATATGGATAATCAGGATTATGAGATGATCAGTCTTCATGGAAGCTGGGCAAGAGAACGCCACATTCAGAGAAAGAAAGTAGGATATGGTATTCAGAAGGTCAGCTCATTCAGAGGAGAATCCAGTCATCAGGATCATCCATTCCTGGCACTGGTAAGTCCAAGCACGACACAGGAGATGGGGGAAGTATATGCGATGAATTTCGTATATTCTGGTAATTTCCAGGCGCAGGCTGAGGTGTCACAGTTTGACAGTATCCGTATGTCCATGGGAATCCATCCTGAGAATTTCTGCTGGAAGCTGGAGCGGGGAGAGTCTTTCCAGGCACCGGAGGTTGTTATGGTATATTCCTCACAGGGACTGGATGGCATGACGACTGCATTCCATCATCTGTATAAGAGACATCTGATTCGTGGTGAATACAAGGATAAGAAACGTCCGATTCTGATCAATAACTGGGAAGCTACTTACTTTAATTTTACAACAGAGAAGCTTCTTAGCATTGCAAAAGAGGCTTCCGGGCTTGGTATCGAAATGCTGGTCATGGATGATGGCTGGTTTGGAGCAAGAAGCAGTGATAACTGTGCGCTGGGAGACTGGCAGGTCAATGAAGAGAAATTACCGGGTGGATTAAAATATCTGGTAGATGAAGTAAATAAGCTTGGCATGAAGTTTGGTATCTGGTTTGAGCCGGAGATGATATCTCCTGATTCTGATCTGTATCGCGCCCATCCTGATTGGGCAATTGCAATCCCGGGCAGAGTTGCAACAGAATCCAGACAGCAGTATGTACTGGATCTGTCCAGACAGGAAGTGGTAGATTACGTATATGAATGTGTGGCTAAGATACTGCGCAGTGCCAATATTGAGTATGTAAAATGGGATATGAACCGTCAGTTGACAGATCTGGGAAGTATAGATCTTCCGGCTGACAGACAGGGAGAGTTGTATCACAGATATGTTCTGGCTGTGTATGCATTACAGGAGAGATTGACGAAGGAGTTTCCACACCTTTTACTGGAGAACTGTTCCGGAGGCGGAGCACGTTTTGATCCTGGTATGCTGTATTTTGGCCCGCAGATCTGGTGCTCAGACGATACAGATGCCATAGAGAGACTGGAGATTCAGGAAGGAACTTCGCTGATTTATCCGTTATCTACCATGGGTGCACATGTATCTGACTGTCCAAACCACACAGTTGGCAGAGTGACACCCTTTGAGACGAGAGGGATTGTAGCGCTGGCAGGAACATTTGGTTATGAGCTGGATGTTACGAAGATTGCACAGGAAGAGAGAGACATGATCCCCGGACAGGTTGCCATGTACCATAAATACAATGATCTGGTAAGAGAAGGGGAATATTACCGTATCGCTTCTTACTCCCAGAATCACAAGTATGACTGCTGGGAAGTTGTAAGCCAGGATCAGAAGGAGGCATTGGTTACATTTGTGCAGGTTCTGAATCATGCTAATTTCAAGTCCAGAAACATTAAGTTAAAAGGACTTAAAAAGGATGTAGTCTACAAGCTGGAAGAAGAAGACATCTGCTATTCGGGAGAAGCTTTGATGTATGCCGGTATACAGATTCCTAATCCATGGGGAGATTTCCAGGCAAAACTGCTGCATTTTACAGCTGTAGAAAGTGACGTTAAATAAGGTTGACAAATCTGTTAGATTAAATTATATTAAAAATAAGCTAAAAAAGAATAAACCCAGATGGGAGGGAAAGAAATGGTCAAAGCAGTAAAGCTGGCAGATATTGCAGAAAAGCTGAATGTCAGTGTTGTAACAGTGTCAAAAGCTTTGTCCGGACAGAAAGGCGTCAGCGAAGAACTACGTGAAAAAATCAAAGATCTGGCAGATGAGATGGGATATGTGCCAATTCATTCTAACCAGAAGAATAAGAATAACTCCTATACAATAGGAGTTATCAGTCTGGAGAGTTATTTTGCTAAATTTGCATCATTTTACTGGAAAATGTATCAGGAGCTTGCAACGAGAGCGGTAAAGAAGAACTGCTTTACAATGCTTGAAGTCATTAACACGCATGCAGAGCAGACTCTGGAGCCGCCTAAGCTTCTGGAGGAAGAAAGAGTAGATGGTGTTATCATTATAGGCAGACCCAGACAGGAATATTTGAAGATGCTGTATCGTTATAAGAAATTCCCAATGGTGTTTATGGATTTTTACGATGACAATGAAGAAGTCATAGATTCGGTCATATCTGCAAGCTTTAACGGGGCTTACACAATGACAAATTATCTGTTTGGTCTTGGTCATACCAGGATAGCATATGTCGGTACGCTTATGTATACGGAAAGTATCACGGACAGATATTTTGGATATTGTAAGGCTCTTATGGAACATCATGTTCCTGTTCGTGAAGACTGGATTGTGAAGGATCGAGACGAAGAGAACGGTATCATAGGTCTGGAACATAAATTTGTCCTGCCTAAGGAAATGCCCACAGCATTTGTGTGCAACAATGATGTCAGTGCCTATGCCCTGATTAAGGCTTTGGAAGAGAATGGATACCGTGTGCCGGAGGATGTGTCGGTAGTGGGATATGATGATTATCTGTATCCGGAATTTGGCGATTCCAGAATTACGACATATGCCGTAGATATGGGTGAGATGTCCAAGATCGCATTGCAATGTCTTATCCGGAAGATAGAGAATACCACTTATACAGAGAATCTGCACATTGTACCGGGTAAACTGGTCGTGAGAGAAACTGCGAAAAAACTGGATAAATAGAAGATGAGGAATACCTCCTGACTTTTAAGTAAGCAGGAGGTATTTTTTTAGTTAAAAAAATGAAAAAGTAATATAAAAAACTAAAAAAGCTAAAAAATAGGAACTTATGTAAATGGAGATATGTATATATAAAAAGAATTTATAGAATATATTTATCGTTAGTTAGTATAGGTAAAAACAGACCAAAAAATAACATTTGTTAAAATGTACAAAAATTAATCATTTAAGTTGTGAAAATAGGAAAAAGTGTAGATACGGACATGAAATACTGTTGACTTAAAGTAAATTAAGTAGTAAGCTAAAAACAAGTTAAACAAGTAACTTAAAAATGAATTAAAAATTCTAAAGGGAGGAAACAAAAATGAAGTTAAGAAAATTAACAGCATTGGGTATGGCAGCCGTAATGACTATGTCTTTAGCAGCATGCGGCAGCAGCAATTCAACCAACACAGAAGCACCAGCAGCAACAACAGACACAGCAACAGATGCAGCAGCTTCTACAACAGCAGAAGCAGCAGCTGACACAGAGGAAGCAGCTGTTCCTACATATGCATCTATTAAATTAGGTGAGGACTACACAGATCTGACAGCTTCCATCAGCTTCATGCATCATAAGACAGACCGTGAAGAAGACGGTACAATGGCTAAGTTGATTGAAGAGTTCAACAAGGTATACCCTAACATCACAGTAACAACAGAAGGTATCACAGATTATGCAGAGACAGCGCTTCTTCGTCTTCCTACAGAGGATTGGGGCGACATCATGTTCATCCCTTCTGTAGATGCAAAGGATCTGTCAACATACTTCTATCCTTACGGAACAGTAGATGAGATGTCTGAGCTTGTAAACTTTGCAGATCAGTGGAAAGCAGATGGCCTTTGCTACGGCGTAGGTTACATGGGAAATGCACAGGGTATCCTGTACAACAAGGCAGTATTTGAGAAGGCTGGTATCACAGAACTTCCTAAGACTCCGGATGAGTTCATTGCTGACTTACAGTTAATTAAGGATAATACAGATGCAATTCCTCTGTATACAAACTATGCAGCAGGCTGGACAATGGGTGGCCAGTGGGATGCTTACCTTGGTGCTATCACAACAGGTGATGAGACATGGTTAAATCAGAAATTCGTTCATACAGCAGAGCCTTTCAAGGATAATGGTGACGGAACGGGTGCTTATGCACTTTACAAGATTCTGTATGATGCAGTTGCTAACGGCCTAACAGAGGATGACTACTCTACAACAGACTGGGAAGGCTGCAAGCCTATGATCAACAACGGCGAGATTGGTACTATGGTACTTGGCTCATGGGCAGTTGCTCAGATGAAGGCAGCCGGTGATAATGGGGATGATATCGGATATATGCCATTCCCTATGACAATTAATGGCAAGCAGTATACAACAGCAGGCCCTGACTACTGCTACGGTATCAATGTACATGCTTCTGACGAGAACAAGACAGCAGCTATGGTATTCATCAAGTGGATGGTTGAGGAATCCGGCTGGTGTGATCTTGAAGGCGGCTATCCTATCTCCAAGACAGCTCCTACATCCTTCACATTTGATAATGTAGAGGTTGTATCTAATGTAACAGCATTAGATGGCGAAGAAGACCTGATGAACGAAATGAACGCTGAGTCTGAATTAAACTTCAACGCAGGCGGAGACTTAAAGGTTCAGAAGATTGTAGAAGAAGCAGCTAACGGCGGTTCCTTCGATGATATTATGGCTGACTGGACACAGAAGTGGAACGATGCCCAGGATACTCTTGGAATCGAAGTTAAGTACTAATCTTTACAGGCAGCAAAGGGGAAAGCCCTTGTAAATAATTTCCCCTGATTATGAGCCGGGGGTATATACTCCCGGCTCATTTTCTGAGTAACTGTGTGTTACGTTCATGTTTTTGAGGAGAGAAAAGGAGGAGGTTGCGCTATGGCATCATCCCAGACGAAAAAACCATTTAATCTACACAAGTGGCTGAGAAGCAGAAAAGGACAGCAGGCTGTAATCATTGTGCTTTTCATGATTGTTCCATTAACTTTATTACTTTTATTTACTTACTATCCTTTCGCAGAAATGTTCAAGTTCAGCTTCTATAAAATGAAGTATGTCGGAGAAAGAACATTCGTAGGATTAAGAAATTACAAAGAAGTCTTTACCAGAGATGACTGTTTCAGGTCATTGTGGCTGTCCTTATATTATATGGGCGGTGCTGTAATCCAGCTTGCCCTGGCATTATATCTGGCAACAATTCTTAGTTTTAAGGTAAAGGGAGGAGACTTCTTCAAAGGATGTATGTTCTTCCCGTTTTTGATCAATGGTATTGCAATTGGTTTCATATTCAAATTCTTCTATACCAGAGGTTTCGTATTGGATACGGTGCTTGGCTGGATAGGCTTTAATCAGGAAAATCTTCCGTACTGGCTCAAGGATACCAGTATCAACAATTTCTCCCTGGTTGCGACCAGTGTGTGGAAATATTTCGGACAGAACATGGTTCTTTTCGTAGGAGCTATGATGTCAGTTGATTCTGAGTTATATGAAGCAGCCATGTTAGACGGTGCAAATAAATGGCAGCAGTTCAAATACATTATGCTGCCGAGTATCAAGACAATCGTTATGTTAAACCTTATCATGTCAATTTCAGGCTCTTTAAGTGCATTCGAGCCTCCATACGTTGTTATGTCCGGTGGTGCAAACGGAACTGCTACATACTTTGTAAAGATGCATGAAATTGCACATACAAGCCAGAAGGTTGGTCTTGCATCTGCTATGGCTATTGTATTATTGATTATTATCATGATCGTGACATTACTGCAGAATCTCTTCTTCAAATATGTATTCAAGGATGCAGCAGATGAAGATAAGAATGCAGGTGCCAGAAGAGAAAAGAAGCTTGCACGTATCAGAGCAAAGGAGGCGGCAAAAGCATGACAGTCAGCCAGAAAATCAAACATTATTTATGGATATTTATTGAATATTTCTCATTAATATTCTTCTCCTTTGTAGCACTGCTTCCGGTAGTATCCTGTGTTATTACAGCATTTAAGACAGAAACAGAATATCAGAATACAAATGTTATGACATTACCGGAGAGCTGGTTGAATTTTGATAATTTTATCCAGGCATTTAATAAGGCAAACATGGGAAGGGCATTTATAAATTCCTTCATCGTACTGGTATTTGTTGTATTTGGTTCCGTTATGGTAGGTTCCATGTTAGCGTATGTACTGAACAGATTTACATTCCCCGGAAATGGACTGATCAGAAGCCTTTTTCTGTTTGCTACATTACTTCCCGGTATCGCAATGCAGGTTGCTACTTACCAGTTAATGTATCAGATTGGATTTATCAATCACTTATATGGTTACATTATTCTTTCCATGGGTACTGACGTAATCTCCATTTACATTTTCATTCAGTTCTTCGAGAATATCCCGACTTCACTGGATGAGTCAGCATATATGGATGGAGCTTCCTACTTCACGATCTTCTTTAAGATTCTGTTCCCTCTGCTGAAACCGGCTATCGTAACAGTTATGATCTTAAAGGGTGTAGGTACTTATAATGAATACTATAATGCCAGCCTTTATTTAAGTGATCCCAAGTTAAAGACAATTGCCATTTCCCTGTATACCTTCGTAGGACCTCTGGGAAGTAAATATAACCTGATCTGTGCAGGTGTTATCATCAGCCTGATTCCTGCCCTGGTCGTATTCCTGATTTTCCAGAAGCAGATTTACAGCGGATTAACTGCTGGTGCTGTAAAGGGTTAATCTAAAGAGGTGGGAGAGAAATGAGAGTAGAAGAAATCAGAGAACATCTGACCAACGATATCATCCCTTTCTGGAAACATTTAAGGGATGATGAAAACGGTGGTTATTACGGATGGATGGACTATGAACATAAGCTGGATAAGAGGGCAGTAAAAGGCTGTATTCTTAATAGCCGTATCACATGGTTCTTTGCCAATGCCTATACTTTATTAAAAGATGAGAGCCTGTTAGACGAAGCTCGCCACGGCTTTGAATTTTTAAAAAATCATTGCTGGGATAAGGAAAATGGCGGCGTGTTCTGGTCCGTAAAATACGATGGAGCACCGGAAGAAACAATCAAGCATACCTATAATCAGGCTTTTTCCATCTATGCACTTTCTTCTTATTATGAAGCAAGCGGAGATAAGGAAGCTCTGGATATGGCTTATCAGCTTTATGGTCTGATTGAGAATAAGATGCGTGATGAGCTGGGATATAGAGAAGCTTTTGATGAGACTTTTCATGAGATTGATAATGATAAGCTTTCAGAAAATGGTGTTATGGCAATGAAGACCATGAATACACTGCTTCATGTATTTGAAGCATACACAGAGCTCTATCGTGTCGATCATAAGCAGGAAGTAAAAGAGCATCTGATATGGATGATGGATCTTATCGCCGGTAAGATTTATAATCCAAAGCTCCACAGACAGGAAGTTTTCTTTGATGATAAATGGAACAGCATTATTGACCTGCATTCCTATGGACACGATATTGAGACAGCCTGGCTGGTTGACAGAAGCGTAGAAGTCATTGGAGAAAAGGCATACGCTGATAAGATGACACCGATTACGCTTGATCTGGCAAGACAGGTCTATGAGGTAGCATTTGATGGTCATTCCATGGCAAATGAATGTGATAAGGGTGTTGTAGATACCAACCGTGTATGGTGGGTGCAGGCAGAGACAGTAGTAGGTTTCTTAAATGCAGCTTCCAAGTGTGGTAAGAGTACGATTGAAGGTCAGAAATATCTCAAAGCTGCGGATGCAGAATGGGAGTTCATTAAGAAATATGTAATTGACCACAGAGATGGTTATGAAGCCGGAAGAGAATGGTACTGGCTTGTCAATGAAGATGGCAGACCATACACAGACAGACCTATCGTAGAGCCGTGGAAATGTCCTTATCATAACGGCAGAATGTGTTTTGAAGTAATCAAACGTTTGCAGGGTACAAAATAAAACGGAGGAAATGTTGATGTTTCAAGAGAAATATAAGGAAATCATGGAGCGTTACGAAGCAGTCGTAACACGTAAGAATGAAAAAACAGATTTTTATAACGGTATCTATGACCGCTACAAATATCCGGTCCTTACAAGAGATCATATTCCACCTTTCTGGAAATTTGATCTGAATCCAAAGACCAATCCATATTTTATGGAAAGACTGGGTGTAAATGCCGTATTTAACTCAGGTGCAATTGAACTGAACGGCAAATTCTATCTGGTAGCCCGTGTAGAAGGCAATGACAGAAAGTCTTTCTTTGCGGTAGCAGAGAGTGATAACGGTATTGATGGGTTCCGTTTCTGGGATTATCCAATACTGTTAGATGATGTATGCCCAGAAGAGACGAATGTATATGATATGCGTCTTACCAAACATGAAGATGGTTATATTTATGGCGTATTCTGCTCAGAAAGCAAGGATAACAGTGTGAATGACCTTTCCGCAGCGGTTGCAGCGGCAGGTATCGTCAGAACCAAAGACTTAAAGAAGTGGGAGAGACTGGATAATCTTAAAACTCTAAATTCCCCTCAGCAGCGTAATGTCGTACTGCATCCTGAATTTGTCAATGGCAAATACGCTTTCTATACAAGACCTATGGATGATTTCATTGATACAGGAAGCGGCGGAGGAATCGGTTTTGGTCTGTGTGATGATATTACACATGCTGTTATTGATGAAGAGATCATTACAAGCAAGAGAAAGTATCATACGATTACAGAAGCCAAGAACGGTGCAGGTGCAGTTCCAATTAAGACTCCTAAGGGCTGGATTCATATTGCACACGGCGTACGTAATACAGCAGCAGGACTTCGTTATGTCGTATATGCATTCGCTACAAGCCTTGAAGAGCCTACCAAGGTCATTGCTGAACCGGGTGGATTCCTGATTGCTCCTCTTGGAGAAGAGAGAGTCGGAGATGTATCTAATGTAGTATTTACAAACGGTGCAATCGCAAGAGACAACGGAGATGTATATATCTACTATGCATCCAGCGATACAAGACTTCATGTAGCAACTACTACAATTGACAAGCTGATGGATTATGTATTCAATACACCAACGGATCCGCTCCGCAGTGTTAAGTGCGTAGAGCAGAGATGTGATTTTATTCGTAAAAACTTAGAATTTTTAAACAAATAATGAGAACAGGAGAGCTGGAGCGATGGCTGACAAACTGATTGATAATCATCTGGGAATCGTTAATTGTGGAAACTGGTATCGAATTAAAAAAGTTATGAGAAAGGCAAAGAGCGGAGAGCCTATTACGGTAGGCTTCCTGGGAGGCTCTATTACACAGGGCTGCCTGTCCTCAACACCGGAGACCTGTTATGCATATCTGGTATATGAGTGGTGGAAGAAACAATTTCCTGACACGAATGTCACTTATGTAAATGCAGGAATCGGTGGTACGACTTCGCAGTTTGGCGTGGCGAGAGCAGATAGTGATCTGCTATCCCATCATATTGATTTCTCTGTTGTGGAATTCAGTGTCAATGATGATGATAATGCACATTTTCTGGAGACTTATGAGGGCTTGATCAGACATCTCTATTCAGATGAGGGCAAACCTGCGCTCCTGATTGTGAACAGTGTACGTTATGATGATGGCTGCAACGCCCAGGCGCAGCACAACCATATTGGAGAAGTATATCAGATTCCATGTGTAAGCATGAAACCTACCATTTATGCCAAAGTGGCTGATGGTTCAATAACCAATCGTGAGATTACGCAGGATGACCTGCATCCAAATGATCTGGGACATCAGATGATGGCAGATGTCATAATTCATTTTCTGGAGTTGGTATACGCCAACCTGGAACACGAGAGAGAGCAGGACAATGACATGCCGGCGCCTATAACACAGAATGCATATGAACATTCTACACGCTGGCAGAACAACAATTATGACCCTGTCACAGATGGTTTCGTCAGAGATGATACCCCACAGAATGATATCCGTGAGATATTCCGCAAAGGCTGGACAGCATCTGAAAAAGGAGCAAACATCACTTTTGAAGTAGAGGGAAGCTGCCTGGCTGTACAGTATCGAAAATCAGTGGTACAGCCTACCCCGATTGCAAAAGCCATTGTAGATGGAGACGAGGAACACGCCATGATCCTTGATGGCAATTTCGAGGAGACCTGGGGTGACAGCCTTCATCTGGATACATTGGCGGAGCATTTACCTTATGGGAAACATACTGTCAGGATAGAGTTGATCGAAACTCACGAAGACGATAAAGTACCATTTTATTTAGTATCTGTTATTGCTTCACACTAACTTAAATTTCATTAGGCAAATAACCTATTACAACCTATAAGTAGAAAGGAAAATATCATGAGCAAAGTAAAAATATATAATGCACCAGCAGTTAAGAATATGCCATGGCAGGAAAGACCGGAAGGAGAGTTCACAGGAGCACCCATCTGGAGATATAAAGAGAACCCCATTATTGGAAGAAACCCATTAAAAGGCGTAGCAAGAATCTTTAACAGCGCAGTTATCCCTTACGGTGATGAGTTCATCGGTGTATTCCGCGGTGAGCAGACCAACGGAATCCCTTACATTTACATGGGACACAGCAAAGATGCAATTCACTGGAATTTTGATGAAAACAAGATTAATTTCGTGGATGAGGACGGCAAGCTATTTATGCCGGTATATGCGTATGATCCCCGTCTGGTAAAAGTAGAAGATACCTACTATATTATCTGGTGTGGTGATTTCTATGGAGCAGCAATCGGTATGGCTAAGACTACAGATTTCAAGACATTTACAAGAATTGAGAATCCGTTCCTGCCTTTCAATAGAAATGCCGTTCTTTTCCCGAGAAAGATCAACGGTAACTTCGTAATGCTGAGCCGTCCTTCAGACAGTGGACATACACCATTTGGTGATATCTTCGTAAGCGAAAGCCCTGACATGACATTCTGGGGCAGGCACAGACATGTTATGGGTAAAGGGAATGAATGGTGGCAGTCACTTAAAATCGGCGGTGGCGCTGCTCCTATTGAAACAAGTGAAGGCTGGTTACTGTTCTATCACGGTGTAAGTGGAACATGTAATGGTTATGTATACAGTATTGGCGGAGCAATTCTGGATATTGATAATCCTTCCATTGTAAAATACAGATGTGAAACTTTCCTTCTGACACCGGAAGAATGGTACGAAGAGAGAGGCTTTGTGCCTAATGTATGCTTCCCTTGCGCAACCATCCATGATGCCGAGACAGGAAGAATTGCAATCTATTATGGCGCTGCTGACAGCTATGTAGGGCTTGCATTTACAGAAATTGATGATATTGTAGAATATATCAAGAATAACAGCAAGCTGTCCGAATCCGATAAGGAGATCGGCAGGAGATAGTGTGCAGATGCTGAAATGGTGAGTAATGGAGGAAAGTACATATGGAAACGGCAGTAAAAGACATCAAAGAGCTGAAGGTACATGGCAGGACGACAAACAGGCGTGATCCGTTGACGTTATTCTGGACCGCCAGTGGGTTTGAATGCAATGTATCTGGTTCTGAACTGTGGGTAGAGGTAGAAGTTACCTATGACACTTACGAGCCTTGGTTCAGTTATACTGTAAATGGTGACTGGATAGGCAGACAGATGCTGACTGCCGGTCGGTACTGGATTCCCCTTTTCAGAGGAATGAATCCTGATAATGTGAAGAATGTAAGATTTTATAAGGATCTGCAGGCAATGAGTGCAGATCCCCAATCCTACATCCATATTCATGCATTGCGTCATGATGGCGTTTTTTATCCTGTAGCGGATAAGGCATGTAAGCTTGAATTTATCGGTGACAGCATTACCTCTGGGGAAGGAACCTTTGGTGCAAGACAAGAGGAGGACTGGATACCCATGTTCTTCTCTTCTTTGCGTGATTATGCCTATCTGACTGCAAAGGAACTGGATGCAGAGTACCGTGTCTTTTCCCAGAGCGGCTGGGGTGTATGTAATACCTGGGATAACAATCCCAATGGCGCACTTCCAAAGTACTACAGACAGATATGTGGTCTGATGAAGAGTGATATGAATGAGGAGCTTGGTGGTAATGAGAATTTTGATTTTTCCAGCTGGCAGCCGGATGTCATAGTGGTGAATCTGGGGACGAACGATGCAAGTGCTTTTGATCAGCCCGAATGGGTAGATGACGAGACAGGAAAGCGGCACAAGATGCATAAGAATCCGGATGGCTCCTATAATGAGGAAGATATTGCCTTTTTCAGAAAAGGCGTTAAGGATTTCCTGTATACATTAAGAGAGTGTAATCCGAATGCGCAGATCATCTGGTGCTATGGAATGCTGGGCATTCACTTTGAGAAGCCTATCTGTCAGGCAGTCTATGAATATGTTGATGAAACACAGGATGGAAAGGTAAGCTATCTGCGGCTCCCGGATACGGATGCTGACAGCTTCGGCTCCAGACAACACCCTGGTTACCCTAGTCATCAGAAAGCCGCCAAGGCATTGAGTGCATATATCAGAACATTATTATAGGTAATTGCGAAACTCACGATGTTCGCTTGTAATCTTGAATCAAAATATAAACGGAATTGTGCATAGCATGATTTTAATGATGAAAAGTGGATAACTTTTTATTTTAGGCGCACTTAAATAAGCCATAGACTTTATTGAGTTGGTAAGTCCTAAGCAATAAGAGGTTTTAAGCTGCGAATAAATTCGTGATGATTGATTTTGTCAGAAAGTACAACGGTTATCAGTTGAGTAATACCTGCAAGAATCAGGTCGGCGTGAAGTGTTTTCTCATTTTGAGTCCTTCTTCCGGCCAGGCAGAGATTATCTTTGATATGGTTAATGCCTCTTTCTACGGTGGTTCTGATTTTGTAGGTGTTATTCCATTCTTCTGTACCACGAATAGCTCCAGGATAGGCACGAAGGTTTTTTTCAGGATAAATATACACCATTCTGCCGCAAGAGGACGTTGTACATGGATCATTGCATGTGCAGTGACGCTGGTACTTGCCAGTAGATTCATTTTTGATCCACTTGATTTTAGGGCAGACAAACTTATATCTGGTAACACCGCTTCTGAGTTTTGATATTCCTTCATATTTCATGGGAAGTGAATCATCATGAGGACAGCAGGGAATCCCATTTTCGTTAATTGTGTAGTCCTGTTTTTCAAGACCAGCCCTGGAATTCAGTGGGATATAAGCTTTATCAAAATGCTTATGATTTCCGAAAGTATCGCCGGTAAGAAGTTTGGGATAGAGTGCCGCAGTATCAAAAGCAGCATCGCCAAGGAAAGTTTTTGGGTTAATCAATGGATGCTTAAAAAAGAAATCTTTCAGAGTTGGAATTAAAAGTCTGGAATCATGAACAGACTTGTCTTCATCCGGCGAATCAGATTTCTTTTCAACGGCAATGTCAGGATGGGAAGACATAAAAGCTTTGTTATAAAAAGCGATATGTCTGATAATTCCAAGACCATTGGTGATGATGCCAAATTTGAAGACATAACAGAAATGACCGTTGATGTATAACTGTTTAATCTCTGGATTTGCAGAGGCATGCGTAGGCATGGAACCATAAGCAGCTTTATAAGGGTCATAATTCTTATCGAAGTGGTTAGCTTTCGCATAAGCCTTAAGCTGTCTGATAATGCGGTTAGCGTACTTTGGGTTATTTTCAGCAACAAAAGCTTCAATGCCTGAAGAATCAAAGATGGTCATATCTGCTTTAGCTGAATCAACAGCCTGACAAATGGGTTCAGTCAGATCAACAAGTCTGTCAAAAACGAGCTGTAAGTCATCAAGAAAATCTTGTTTAAACCGGGTGATTTTTGAAGAATCAGGAACCTTGGTGAAACCACAGAAATCACGGAGTGGTTTGGAGTAAGAAAGAAAAGTGAGAAGAAGCTGATCTGTAGGGATTGAGAAAATATGCTGGATAATCAAAGCCCACAGAAAAGCGCGCAAAGGGTATTTACGGGATCTTCCCGTTGATGCATAAAAATGATTTCTAAAAGAAATCGGAATAAACTCATCGATGTCGATGTGAGTTTCTAATAGAGAAAGAAAGGCAGGTTTGTCATTATCAAATTTATTTTGGCAATCTTGAAAAATATCTGCCAAAGAGAGCTGTTTATATGGTATCATATGTATCAGAATAACTCCTTTCTTGGAAGATGGTTTTTAGTTTTTTGTCAACTCTATTATACCATATCCGGTGAGGAGTTATTTTAATTTGGCAACAAAAAATGCCGTATTTATGCGGCTTGTGGCGTTTTGCAAACGCCTACAGAACATTATTAAAATAGGAGGTAAGGATATGTTTCCAGAGAATTTTGTATGGGGCGTTGCCAGCAGTGCATATCAGATAGAAGGTACAGATCCGGAAGATGGCAGAGGTAAGAACATATGGGATACTTTTGCTGAACAGGGCAGGATTTATGATGGCCAGAATGCAGATGTAGCGTGTGATCATATGCATCGTTATAAAGAGGATTTTGCCATGATGCGTCTGTTAGGAGTGAAAGCGTACCGTTTCTCTCTGAATTGGGCAAGGATTCTGCCGGAAGGAACCGGACGGGTTAATGAAAAGGCAATTGCCCTGTATCGTGACATGATAAAGGAAATGAAGAAAAATGGCATAGAGCCTTATGTGACCATGTATCATTGGGAGTTCCCACAGGCCTTGCAGGATAGAGGCGGATGGCTCAATGAAGAAGTGATTGAGTGGTTCGGCGAATATGCGAAGGTTGTTGCAGAGAATTTCTCTGACCTTGCAGAGTACTTTATTACATTAAATGAGCCGGAGTGCTTCGTAGGAATCGGTCATCTGAGCGGTATCCATGCACCCGGACTGAAATTACCTGTAAAAGATGTATTTCAGATTGCCCACAATGCATTACGTGCACACGGAAGAGCAGTTCAGATGCTGCGTAAATATGCAAAACAGCCAATCAAGGTCGGATATGCGCCTACCTGTGGTGTTGCCTATCCATACACAGACAGCCCAGAAGATATTGAAGCTGCAAGAAGTATTTATTTTGGCTTTGACCAGCCGCTTGATAACTGGACCTGGAATGTGGCATGGTTCAATGACCCTGTCTTTTTGGGAGAATATCCTAAGGAAGGACTGGAGAAGTACAAGGAATATCTGCCGGTAATCACGAAGGAAGATATGGAGCTGATCCATCAGCCCTTGGACTTTATGGGACAGAATATCTACAATGGTTACTGGATTCGTGCCGGAAAAGGTGGCAAACCTGAATATGTGGGCCGTACAGAGGGCTTCCCAAAGACAGCAACAAACTGGCCTGTAACACCAGAGTGTCTCTACTGGGGCGTGCGCTTCTTATATGAAAGATATCATCTGCCTATTTATATTACAGAGAATGGCATGGCATGCCATGATCAGATAGCAGCAGACGGCAGAGTACACGACAGCAATAGAATTGATTTTCTTGATAAATATATATCCTGCCTGCAGAAAGCAGTGGATGAAGGAGCAGATGTCAGAGGATATTTCCTGTGGACTTTCCTGGATAATTTTGAATGGGATAAGGGCTACAGTGAACGTTTCGGTCTGGTATATGTAGATTATCTGACACAGAAAAGGATTGCAAAGGATTCTGCATACTGGTATCAGCAGGTCATGGAAACTAACGGAAGGAATCTTAGCATTAATATGAATAAGAAAGAAATTATCTATATGAACCCTGTATTCAAGCAGATGATATGGGGCGGCGACAAATTAGGGACAGAATGGCATTATGATATTCCAGGGGATAATACCGGTGAGTGCTGGGCAGTCAGTGCACATCCAAGCGGAGACTGTACCATCAAAGAAGGCACTTATGCAGGCAAAACCCTCAGCCAGTTGTGGACAGAAGAGCCGGAATTATTCGGAAATGTGGATAACGATAGATTTCCACTCCTTATCAAGATCATTGATGCCAAGGCTGATTTAAGTATTCAGGTACATCCTGATAACGTATATGCAGCTAAGAATGAAAACGGCTCTCTTGGCAAGACGGAGTGCTGGTATATTCTTGATGCACCTAAAGGAGCTACCTTGGTCATCGGACACAATGCCAAGACTAAAGAAGAATTAAACTCCATGATCCGTGAAGGCAGATGGAATGAGTTCATCAGACAAGTACCCGTTAAGAAAGGCGACTTCATCCAGATAGACCCTGGTACAGTCCATGCAATTAAGGGCGGCATCCAGATTCTGGAGACACAACAGAGCTCAGATGTTACCTATCGTGTCTATGATTATGACAGACTTTCCAACGGCAAACCAAGAGAACTTCATGTAGACAAGAGCATTGATGTTATCACAGTTCCTGCCAAATCCGTAGAAGACAGCATCCTCTCTGCAGAGAAGATCGAAGCAATGCCTACCCCGATGAAACTGCTCATCTCCTGTGATTACTATAAAGTATGGAAAATTGATGTGGAAGCACCACTTACCATCACACAGGATTATCCATTCCTCATTATGAGTGTCATCGACGGCGACGGACTCATTAACGGACAAATGATTAAAAAAGGCGATCACTTCATCCTTCCAAACGGCTACGGCAAAGTAGACCTGCAAGGCAAAATGACCATTATTGCCTCAACCATTGCCTGAATTGAAATTCGTACACATAAAAGAGAGCTGAGAAATCAGCTCTCTTTTGACATGACATACCCCCGATGCTATAATAAATCCGATAAGCAGAATTGGGTGGATTTTTCAAAATCCACCTCAATTCGGAACCATTGTATTATAAAAACTAGCAGAAAATTGCGAAACGCCCGTTATGGATATAGAAGTGTACAGCTTTAACAAATGCATAAGCAGGCACTCTGCATCCGTCGGTACTTAGTGCGCAAAGCCGTAGGCGCATGCACACTTATGTACCGCTACGAGAGGCAGCGTAGCGAGAGCGGGCCTGTGGTGCATTGTTAAAGCTGCACACTTCGTCCCATTCTTTATCCTTCCCCGTTTCGCAATACCCCAACTAGTACAGCATTAAATAAATAACTAGTCAAATATCATGTATGGTGCTATACTTATAATATCAACGGAAATGAGGTATCAGTATGGCACACGCACAATCTATTACACTTACAAATGAAGAAGTTTTGTACCTTCAGTCACTCACTCGTCAGCGTACAATTCAAGCGCAGGTAGTTGACCGCGCTAAAATGCTTCTTTATAAAGCACAGGGAGCATCGAATAGCGATATTGCTGAACGTTTAGATGTAAATATAAACACCGTTAAACTCTGTCTTTCCAAGTTCAGGGAAGGCGGTGTACAGCGTGCTCTGTTCGATGACAAACGCAAAGGACGACCTGTTGAAATCACAGATGACGCTATTGCATGGATCATCAGCATTGCTTGCCAGCGTCCTGCCGATCTTGGCTACGCACAGGAACTTTGGACTTTAAAAAATCTTCATCAGTACATCCAAAATCACGCAGAAGAGGCTGGATATTCAAGGCTTACAACTATCACAAAACCAATGGTACAGAAGATACTGAACCAATCCGAAATTAAGCCGTTCAAAATCAAGTATTACTGTGAAAAACGGGATCCTGATTTTGAGACTAAGATGCATGATGTCCTTGTTGTTTACAAACAGGTTGAAATGCAGTTTGACGAAAACGGAGACATCATAGTTTCAACTGATAGTCCAATGATTCATACCATTTCCTGCGATGAAAAGCCGGGAATACAGGCTATTGCAACAACAAGTGATGACCTCCGTCCGACGGAAGGAAACAGCTGTGTATATCGTGACTATGAATATAAACGCCTTGGCACATTGTCTTTAATTGCCGGAATTGATCTTCTCACAGGAATAGCTATTCCTGTTGTAAGTGAAACTCACAAAAGTTCCGATTTCATCTGTCTTCTGAAGAAACTTGATGAAATGTATCCGGAAGGGGATGTTATCAGGATTATCTGTGACAACCATTCTGCACACAAATCAAAGGAAGTGCAGAATTATCTGGCTACAAAGCCAGAAGGACGTTACGTATTTGTGTTTACACCAAAGCATGCATCCTGGCTCAACCTGATTGAATGTTTCTTCAGCAAAATGACAAAACAGATGTTGAAAGGAATACGAGTCAAATCAAAGCAGGAACTGGCGGACAGAATCTATCAATATTTCGATGAAATCAATAAAGAGCCTGTGGTATTTCATTGGACATATAAACTTGATGAAATATCCGAAGAAGAAGCTAACCCCAATATGGCCAGTTAATTATTATTCAATCTACTAGAACAAACAATTACAAGGAGGGCATAAAGTGGTATCAGAAGATTACAAAGCAATGTTAGGCGGCAAATCCGTTATTAGAGAGATGTCTGCATGGGCGGCAAGGCGCGGAGCAGAAATTGGTTATGAGAATGTATTTGATTATAGTCTGGGCAATCCTTCCGTACCTGTACCACAGGTATTTACAGATAAGATGATAGAACTGCTGCAAACCAGAAATCCTATGGAATTACACGGTTACAGCCAGTCACAGGGAATTCCCTACGTAAGAGAGAGACTTGCACAGTATCTGAATAAGACCTATGGCATGAATTACACATCAGAGCATATATTTATGACAACAGGTGCAGCAGGTGCAGTCGCACATGCAATCCGTGTTGTGACCAAGCCCGGAGATGAAGTCATCACCTTTGCCCCATTCTTCCCTGAATATAAGCAGTATGTGAACAGAACAGGAGCAGTTCTTAAAGTTGTACCGGCTGACACAGAACAGTTCCAGATTAACTTTGAAGCACTGGAGAGCATGATCAATGAGAATACAGCAGTAATCCTCATCAATACACCCAATAATCCATCAGGTACTGTATATTCTACGCAGACACTGACAAGATTGGCACAGTTGTTAAATGACAAACAGAAGGAATATGGACACGATATCTTTATCGTATCAGATGAGCCATATCGCGAGATCGTATTTGAGGGTGTGGACGCGCCCTATGTATCTAAGTTCTACGACAATACACTTTCCTGCTATTCCTATTCCAAATCCTTATCGCTGCCTGGTGAGAGAATCGGTTATGTAGCAGCCAACCCAAAGTGTACAGATTCTGAGCTGATATCCGTTATGTGCAGTCAGATATCCAGAGGTATCGGACATAACTGCCCGCCATCTATTATCCAGATTGCAGTATCTGAGGTACTTGGAGAGACTGCGGATTTGTCCGTATATGAGACTAATATGAACCTTATCTATAAAGAGCTGATGAATCTGGGCTTTACCTGTGTGAAACCGGGTGGAACCTTCTATATCTTCCCCAAAGCGCTGGAAGAGGATGCTGTTGCCTTTTGCCAGAAAGCCCTGAAATATGATCTGGTACTTGTACCCAGTGATTCCTTCGGTTGTCCGGGATTCTTCCGTATGGCTTACTGTATTGATACAGAGAAGGTACAGCGTTCACTGGCAGCACTGCGTAAGTTCGTAGAAACAGAGTACCCAGACAGAAAGAAGGAGGCGTAGGCGATGGTTCAGGCAGGACTTGTTCTTGAAGGCGGCGGCATGAAGGGAATCTACACAGCCGGCGTACTGGATTTCTTTATGGAAAAGGATTTATATTTCCAGAATGTTTATGGTGTCTCGGCGGGAGCCTGCCATCTGTGCAGCTACATATCCAGACAGCCTAAACGTGCTTATCATGTATCATTGGATTACCTGAAAGATAAGAATTACTGCAGCATGCGCAGTCTGCTGACAACGGGGGATTTATTCAATGTCAAGATGTGCTATGATACGATTCCCAATAAACTGCTGCCCTATGATTACAAAGAAGCAGCCAGATATGAAGGCAATGCGTATGCAGTTGTCACCAATCTGGAGACTGGTAAGGCGGAGTATCTGCCAATGAAAGAGATGCATAAGGATATTATTAATGTACGTGCATCTGCTTCCCTGCCATTGGTATCAAGGATTGTCTCTATTGATGGAAAACCGTATCTGGATGGCGGCATAGCTGACCCGATTCCAATCCGTCATGCAATCAAGGATGGCAATGCGAAGAATATTGTGATATTGACCAAAGAGACAGATTATGTCAGAAAGCCTGCACCGTCAGCGCAGCTTGAAATGATCAGGCTTCGTTATACCAATTACCCAAAGCTGTATGAATTAATGGCAGACAGACACAATGCCTATAATGATACACTGAGATTTATCGAGGGACAGAAGGCACATGGCCGTGCTTTTGTCATTCGTCCAAAGGAAGCAAATGACATAGGCAGAATCGAGAAGGACAGAAAGAAACTGGAAAAGCTCTATGAATTGGGTTATGAAGATGCAAAAGCATGCTATGAGGACATGATGAAGTTCTTAAATGCATAGAAAATGTCGTTTTAAATGAGAAACGCAAAGAAAGAGGAGTATTATGATTGAAATTTTAAAAGCCATATTATTTGGTATTGTAGAGGGTATTACCGAGTGGCTGCCTATCAGCAGTACCGGCCACATGATCATTTTGGATGAGTTCGTCAAGCTTGACTGTACACCGGAGTTTAAGGAAATGTTTCTGGTAGTCATTCAGTTAGGTGCGATTCTGGCAGTTGTACTGTTGTTCTGGAATAAGATATTTCCATTCCAGTTCAAGGACAAATCCAAGCCGGTCATTGAGATGGATAAGATCATGCTGTGGTGTAAGATTGTAGTGGCATGTATCCCGGCAGCAGTGATAGGCCTGCTTTTTGATGATGTATTTGAAGCGCTGTTCTATCATGCATTTTCTGTTGCAATTGCACTGATCGTATTTGGTGTGGCATTTATCGTCATCGAGAGACGTAATAAGGGCAAAAAGGCGAAGATTACCAGACTGGAAGACATTACCTTCCAGACAGCACTTATGATTGGTGTATTCCAGCTTATTGCTGCAATTTTCCCCGGAACTTCCAGGTCAGGGGCAACCATCGTAGGTGCATTGCTGATCGGGGTATCCAGAACCGTGGCTTCTGAGTTCACATTTTTCCTGGCAATTCCAGTTATGTTTGGAGCCAGCTTATTAAAAATTTTGAAGTTTGGCTTTGCCTTTTCCGGTATGGAAATTGCCATTCTTGTTGTCGGAACACTGGTAGCATTTATCGTATCTGTAGTCGTGATCCGTTTCCTGATGGATTATATCAAGAAGCACGATTTCCAGGTATTTGGATGGTATCGAATTGTTCTTGGTGTACTGGTCATTATATTAAGTCAGTGTGGAGTCATTCAGGTGTGAGACATGAAAAAGAAAATCCCGGAGAAAATCCGGGATTTTTATATATGTGCGCCTAGCGGCGCACGTTTCTAACGGGTTAAAGTCCCGAATCCGCCCAGTAGTGGGAAGGATATAGCCGAAGGCAAGGGTGTCGGGGGTGACCTCGAATCTGAAGGAAGCTGGATGTGAGGAACATACTAACTCACGGGCAAATCTCTGGTCTGATGAACAGAAATCTCATATGAGGTTATGCGTGAGGGTAAGGCTGCATAACAAGTCGAAGCCCAATAACTACACGGAATCATGCATGATAAATGAGACAGATGGATGGAGAGGAAGAAACGTGTGGTACCTAGGGAGGTCTGTGCGGTACGCCTTGAAAGAGGTAACCACTACCTAAGGTAGTGCTGAACGTACAGAAGTCAGCAGAGGTCATAGTAGCTAAAATGAAGCTAGCTTCATTCGGGTGAAGGACCGAATCAGTGGGAGTCTTGAGTATGACCGAGAAAGGGAGGAATGACCATCTATGGCAGAAAACATTGAAAACAATGGCTGTTCGCAAAGAGATAGTGCGGAACACGAAGGGTATGTGAAAGCGTCTAGGTCATTTAATCGGATATGGAAAGAAAGAGACAGTGCACAGCCGAGACTCTTGGAAGCGATACTGCATAAGGATAACCTAAACAGAGCATATAAGAGAGTTAAGGCAAACAAGGGAGCGCCAGGAATTGATGGGATGACCATTGATGATGCTCTTTTGTACTTCAAGGAACATCAGAAAGAGTTTACCGACCGTATCTATAGGGGAAGGTACACTCCGTCTCCAGTGAGGCGTGTTGAGATTCCAAAACCAGATAGTGGTGTGCGAAAGCTTGGCATACCAACCGTGATAGACCGAACACTCCAACAGGCAATAACCCAACAGTTAGTACCAATCTATGAACCACTGTTTGCAGATGGTAGTTATGGCTACCGTCCAAACAGAAGTGCAAAAGACGCAATACTAAAAGTGAAGGAGTATGCAGAGCAGGGCTACACATTTGCAGTAGCGCTGGACTTATCGAAATACTTTGATACTCACAATCACGAAATCCTTATCAATCTCCTTCGGAAGAATGTGAAGGACGAACGTGTAGTACAACTCATTAAACGTTATCTGAAAAGTGGAGTAATGGAAAACGGAGTGGTCATCGACACAAAGGAAGGTTCGCCCCAAGGAGGAAATCTGTCCCCATTGCTAGCGAATATCTATCTCAATGAGTTCGACCAAGAGTTTCTAAAGAGAGGTGTTCCATGCATCAGATATGCAGATGACATCGTGCTTCTTGCAAAGAGCAAGCGGGCATTGGAGAGACTCTTGGAAAGCAGTACGAAATATCTTGAAGAGAAACTGAAACTCACGGTAAACCGAGAGAAAAGTCGTACAGTTAGTGTGTTCGCAATCCGAAATTTTAAGTTTCTTGGCTTTGCATTGGGAAGGAACGGAAGTGGCATCTATGTTCGAGTTCATCCAAAGTCATGGAAGAAGTTTAAGTCGAGGCTGAAAGAACTATCTTCCTGTAGGTCTGTACAGTCAATCAAGCCAAGCCTTGAAAGAATCAAGGTGTATGCAAGAGGAAGGCTTAACTACTATGGAATAGCAACCATGAAGAACAACATCGATGACATCAATGGATGGCTCTATCACAGAATACGTATGTGCATATGGAAACAATGGAAACTACCAAAGACGAAAAAGAGAAATCTTATCAAAATGGGAATACCAGAATACTTTGCACATATGGCGGCCAACAACCGAAAAGGACATTGGTTTTGTTCAAACCTTACAACAGTAAAACGAGCCATGCCAAAAGAAAGACTGATAAGCGGTGGCTTTTATGATTTAGCCACAGCCTATCAGTCCGTGCACGTCAACTATTGAAACCGCCGTGTACCGAACGGTACGCACGGTGGTGTGAGAGGACGGCGGTTAATCTCAGCCTCCTACTCTATTAGTAAATTTCTCCCTCCTGAGAAATCACTAATATAAAAGCCCACACAAGAGCGGGCACAATAAAAAGAGGGTAATCACTTAGAAAATTAAGGTTACCACAATGAGTGCAACCATACATGGCACCACCAAAAGAAGGGGCACCACAGTTGATCATCTTATCGATGCTTTCCATGACAACACCACGAGGATGAAGAGTATATTGAATTATTTCATAGTTATCTCTAAAAATTTTTTGCAAAACATTCATGAGATAATTATGAAACAAAGTAACCAAAAAGAAAACCCCTAAATCCCCTCATGAATGAGGGGTAGGGGAGTTGAGGTGTCGAAGACACTTTTTTATAAATAGTCAATCAAAAAGAGCCAGAGACAAAGAACTCTTGGTGAGCTGTTCTTCTTCCTTGTTGATGAAAGGGCAGACATTATTTTCAGCAGATCACTTGGCATTCAAAGGGCTGATTCTTTTAATATGCCGTTTTCGATATCTAAAAGCAAATTATTCTGTACAAAAGACGAAAATAGAGTAAAATTATTTTAAGCAAGCAAATTTCTGGTTCAGGGAGGAGGACCGGTAATCATTGAACTTTACCTGAACCTGAACAATCGTTGATATTAAAAGAAAGGGCAGAACTTTTGCAGGGTAAACTTATGAAAACACAGGCAAGGGATATGACAGAAGGCAGTATTGCCCAAAATATCATTCTGTTTTATATTCCACTGGCAATTGGCGGTCTGTTTCAGCAGCTTTACAGCTTTGTGGACAGCGTCGTTGTCGGACGGGGAATCGGAGCGCAGGCGCTGGCAGCAGTCGGAGCGACATCCATTGTAGTCTGGCTGACGCTCGGATTTGCAATGGGGCTTACAAGAGGATTTTGTATCCATATTTCACAGGCCTACGGGAAAAAGGATTATCATCTGGTAAACCGGGGATTTTTTGTTGCATCCGTTTTGTCGCTGATTGTGGGAACGATGATCTCAATTGTCGGATCTCTGGCGATCAGAGATTTCTTGATTCTGATGCATACGCCCAGAGAAATTCTGGAGCAGTCGCTGGATTACATCAAAGTGATCCTGCTGGGGTTTGTGATTACAGTTTTGAACAACCTGTTTATGAGCGTTTTGCAGTCTCTGGGGGATTCGTCTACGCCATTTTGGGCGTTGCTCGTTTCCTCTGTGACAAATATTGGTCTGGACTGCGTATTTGTACTCACACTGAAGTGGGGCGTGCAGGGAGCGGCTGCGGCAACGGTGTTGTCTCAGGTGTTCTCCTTTGCAATCTGTGCCGCAGGTTTGAAAAGATTGAAATTTATCAGTATTTTGGACGGCAGTAAGAGCAAAAATGCACGGCTGACAGTCAGAATGTTAAAAACCGGGCTGCCGGTCGGAATTATGAGTATGGTAACGGCAGTCGGTGGAATGATCCTGCAGTTTTTTGTAAACGATCTTGGTGCGTCTGCAGTGGCGGCTTATGCGGCGTCCACCAAAATTCGCAGCGTGATCGGAGAATTCAGCAATGCGCTGGGAATGACATTTATGACGTTTGTCGGTCAGAATTACGGCGCGCAGAAATATGACAGAATTAAAGCAGGGGTTCGGATGGGAGTGCTTCTTTCTATCCTGATTCATATTCCACTGTCCGCTGTTGAGATTTTCGGCGGGAAAAGGATCGCGTCGCTGATGGTGACAGATCCACCGGTACTTGAGCTGTGCGGACAATATCTGTTGATCGTGGGGATTTTTGTCTTTTTCCTGGGATTTCTGATGGTATTTCGAAACTGCATTCAGGGAATGGACAATACATGGATTCCGATGCTTTCCGGTGGACTGGAAGTCTTCAGCAGACTGATTTTTGGATATTGGCTTGGCAGGCACAGCTTTATGGGGATTGCCGCTGCAGAAGCCTCTGCATGGATCAGCGTCAGCATTATGCTCGGAAGCTCATTTTTTATTTTGTTTCGGAAAGTTCTCCGGACACAAACGCCGGAAAACACAACAGATACAAAAAAACATAAGAACGGTTTCATAAAACAGGAGGGTACAAAATGAACACATTTCATGTCAGGAAAACAGGAGACGTCATTTTGCTTCATCTGGGAAAAGACGATGATATGCTGCAGTGCCTGAATCAGGCCATTACCGAACACAAGATCAAAAACGGAGCAGTCGTATCTATGATTGGAACGTTGGATAAGGCGCAATATCACATGATCCAGACGACTGAGGATGATCCGACCAACGGCTTTTATACTGTGGAAGGATCGATTGAAGTTGCAGCCGGGCAGGGGCTGATCATAGACGGGGAGCCGCGTATCCATATCTGCATGGCAATACCGGAGGCTTCGTATCTGGGACATCTGGAGGAAGGCTGCAGAGTGCTGTATCTTGCAGAGATCGCAATTGAAAAATACAGCGAGGAGAATTGACGAGAAAAAAGGATAACTTTGGAATTGCAGCGCTGAGCTGGAAGTAAAGGGACAAAACTGAATAAGGAAATACCGGTACCGTTCAATTGTCAAAAGATGATTGGACGGTATTTTTGCTTGTAGCATATGAATACGATGCGATTTTACCAGTAAACCATACAGAGTAACAGTTCAGCCTTAAAGCAGTTAAAACGGAGAAAATCAAAAAAAGTTTTTAATGGGAGATATCCACAAAAATAAATTTTCTTTTCCTCTGCACGGACCAGATTATGCTTTGTATGGATAATTCTGCTTCCCGGCAGTTCAAATGAAACGGATTTCTTTAAAAATAGGCCGAGATATCCACATCTGACTTTTTGTGCCTTACTTTATCCACTGTCATTTTGACGGAACATAAATCGGACGGATTCGCTTTTTTCTGTTGTTTCTGATAAACTATGTTTATCAGAAATGTACAGGAAGGAGAATCTCCATGGGAAGAGAAAGCAACTATGAAAACGGAATGTATCAGCAGCCCATGGAGATTATGGGGCGTTTAGAAACTGTTGAAAAAGATTCGGCACAAAAAATTGATACTCTCAATAAAAGAATTGCTACTCTCGAAAATGAAAACCTTGTTCTAAAGAAAGAAAATCAGCTGTTAAAAGATGACAATGCCCGTCTGAGGGGCATCATTAACAATAACAGTTCCAATTCGTCCCTGCCTCCCTCATCAGACCAAAAAGGAGGCAGGCCTGCAAACACTTATAACAGCAGACCGGATACCAAACGAAAAGCCGGCGGTCAGAAAGGGCATAAAGGAATCACGTTAACGAAGGCGGATATAGAAGAAAAAATCAGGTCAGGGAAATGCAGGCACGAAGTCTGCACTCTTGGCCCTAAAAAAGGGAACCGATATGTTACCAAATATGTCATTGACCTGAAAGCAGAAACTGTAATAACGGAAGTCCGCATTCATGAAGATGAACATGGAAAATTTCATATCCCTCCACAATACCGCAGTGACGTTACCTATGGTGAAAATGTAAAAGCACTGGCAGTATCGCTTTATAGCGAAGGTGTCATGTCGAATGACAGGATTGCCGCTTTTTTGAATGCAGCCGGCGGAGATGTCCTTGAACTTTCGGAGGGAAGCATTTATGGATTCTGTAAGAAAATGGAAGAAAATTCTGCAAAGATAATCCAACAGCTGGAAGCAGAACTGTTAAACCGGCCAGTGGCTGCAACGGATGCCACCACTGTAACGGTGAATGGTGCACAAAATTACATCCGGAATTTCAGCACCGCAGACACTGCTGTTTATCATGCAATGAGCAGTAAATCCATAGATGCATTGAAAAAAATAGATTTTCTGAACAGATACAGCGGCCTGCTTTTACACGACCATGAAACAGCTTTATATCATTTTGGGACAGGGCATGCGGAATGCAATGTACATATCATCAGATATCTTCACAAAAATACGGAGGAAACCGGGAATACATGGTCAGGAGAAATGATTTCTTTGTTGTGTGATATGAATAAAATGAGAAAAACACTCATGGAACAGGGAATCGCAGGCTTTCCTGAGGAAGAGATCAGGAAGTATGAACAGGACTATCAGGATATCCTTGCCAAAGGAAGAAAGGAAAACAGGAAAACTCATCATAAGCATGCAAGATCCGACGAGTCTGTACTTCTTAACAGAATGGAAAAGTACAGTCGGAATCATCTTCTTTTTCTCCATAATTTTTCAGTACCTTTTGAAAACAACATCTCAGAACGTGATTTGAGAAAGGTAAAAAACAGGCAGAAAATGGCAGGTGGTTTTCGAAAAGAAAGCGGCCACAAGATGTACTGTTCCATACTGACCATCGTAGAAACCCTGAAACGGAGAAAAATGGGGATTATAGAAAATATCAGACAGTTATTCATGGGTGCACCGGCTATTTTCTAACCGGTGCTATACCCAGTTGTTCATTTGAAGGCTGAACTGTTACCATACAGAAATAAATGGAGATACAACATATTGACAAACGTGCAAAGTAGAAGTAATATATATTGCGAACTTCCTCAATAATTAACTCTCGTTTCTTAACAACAGTATTACACAGCCTCGGAAACGTTGATTTTAAGCCTAAATGCATCATTTTATGTGGCTATTTTTTGATCAATGCCATTCAGTTAAGCATCATTTCAGTGTTTTTCTGTGATCTGGCAGCGTATACCATTGTTACGGAAAATAATGCCGGTCAGTACTATCCGGATTATGCATACAATCATCCACTGTTTACACAGGGGATGAAGCTGTATAGTGATTCAAAGGTCTCTTCATTTATTAACAGTATTACGAGAGATCAGTGCATTGCTTTCCAGAATGAATGGAACAGCAGACATGATCACCGTGAAAAGATCTATATCAGTTATGATTCGACGAACAAGAACTGCTAGGCAGGTGATCTTGAGTGTGTCGAGATCGGACATCCGAAAGATGACAACGGGAAAACGGTTCTGAATTATTCGATTGCCTATGATCACAACAACTCTGAGCCGCTTTATTACGAAGAATACCCCGGAAGCATCGTTGATGTCTCCCAGCTCCAGCAGATGCTGCTGAAGGCAAAGGGGTATGGATACCGGCAGGCCGGTTTCATTCTTGACCGGGGATACTTCAGTAAAGAAAATATCCATTTCATGGATAAGAACGGTTATGAGTTCATTATCATGATGAAGGGGATGAAGTCCCTGGTGCGGGATCTTGTGCTGTCTGTGAAAGGCAGTTTTGAAGAAAAACGCGAATACAGCCTGCGTGATTACAAAGTAAACGGTATCACGGTGAAACATCAGCTGTCAATGTCATTTAGTTAGTGTTATGTATCTAAAATGGTTAGATTTCTAATTAGGGGTCTAACCATTTTTTATAAAATGGTTGACAAATACACTAAAATGTGCGGCCGCTCTCGTTATTAATTGTTTTTAAAGGTAACGAGAGCGGCCCTTGAATTAGTAATATATCACTTTTTCAAGGAGGCACACCATTATGATCCATCAAAAAATCAAAGATCTGTTTCAATCGTCTGTTGAACATATTTGTTCTGGTATTTCAGATTATTCCGTTCATCCGGATATTGATTTCCAAAGAAACCGAAAGCTCTCAGCCCAAAAACTTATCTCTTTTCTCGTTTCACAGGGGTCTTCATCCACAAAAGTTGAAATGCTGGACTTTTGGGGACTGGACGATTCTTCCCTGCCCACTTCTTCTGCGCTTAACCAGCAACGTCAAAAGCTAAAACCAGATGCCATGGAAGCTGTGTTCAGGCATTTTAATTCATCTGTCATGGCATTGGTTCCCAATACTTTAAGTGATGATAAATACCGTTTTCTCGCTGCTGATGGTTCGACCTGTACTTATTTCAGCACACCATGTTTCTCGTCCGCTGACTATTACTGCTCACCGGGAAATTCTATCAGGGGGGTCTACAGCATGCATTTGAATGCTTTTTATGATCTTACAACACACACTTATACGGATGCCCTGATTCAACCTGTCCATTGTAAAAATGAATTCAGCGCTTTCTGCGGCATGGTTGACCGCCATGAAGTCATCGAAGGAAGAAAAAACATTTATATTGGTGACCGTGGCTATTGTTCTTACAACAATATGGCACATGTGCTGGAACAAAATCAGTTCTTTCTGTTCCGTACCAAAGATATCCACTCCAAAGGTCTGGTTGGTAATTTTGACTTCCCAGAAGAAGAAGCTTTTGATATTGATGTCAAAGTTACCCTGGTCCGAAGCCATTCCAGGAAAATCCCGGTCAATCCCGGCACATACAGACGGTTTGTGGATTGGGCGTCTACGTTTGATTATGTCGCTTATGGCAGTTCTGACACCTATGGGCTTGCATTTCGGATTATAAGATTTCCTCTCAGCGAGTCAGCCTGTGAATGCATCATTACGAATCTGCCACGTGATGAATTTCCACCGGAACGCATCAAAAAGTTGTACTATGCCAGATGGGGGATCGAATCCTCTTTTAGAAAGCTGAAATACACGATTGGTCTGGGCAATTTCCATTCCTATAAACCACAGTATATTGAACAGGAGATATGGGCAAAACTAATCGCCTATAACATCACGGAAACTATGATAAATTGTACAGTATTAGAAACACACAATACGAAACATGCGTATAAAGTCAATTTTACAATAGCTGCACATATCTGCAGAGTCTTTCTCCGTCTGGCCACGGAGAAAGACAAATATGATGTGATGTCTTTATTGCAAAGGGAATTGATCCCTATCCGGAATGACCGCCAATACCCAAGGCTTCAAACAGCCCATTTTCGGAAACCACGATATTTCATATATCGGGCTGCATAAACATCAGTATCATTATAACTCTTTAAGAGACAGATGCACAATCTGTCTTTTTGCCGTACCATAAATAGCAAGAAATCCTTCTGATTACAACTGGATTGCGACTACAGGAACGTGACTAATGCTTTATTTCCGTGAAAGTTTCCTACTTTATCACTAACTAAATGACATTGCATCAGCTGTATCCTTCCGATGAGAAGGAGCGTTACTTCCACATTTACTATAATGAACGGAAGCAGACAGCCGAACGCGAGAATGCAGAAGAAAAGATCGACCGGATGGCACTTTTCCTGCGTGAGCATCAGGGTATGAAACTGAATCTTGGCAATGAGTTCCGCAGATATTTTGATCTGATTTTTTATCATGAAGGTCAGGATGATGAAAAGTTCATGTATGGTCGGGAACGTTACCAGGTCATTGATGAAGAGATAGCCCTGTGTGGTTACTTTGTTATTATCACATCTGAGAAGATGGATGCAGCGGATGCCCTTGATCTTTATAAAAGCCGGGATGCATCCGAAAAACTGTTCCGGGAAGATAAAACCTTCCTTGGAAACAGGACAATGCGTTGCCAGAGCAATGAGGCACTGCACGCAAAGATCTTCATAGAGTTTGTAGCACTGATTATCAGGAACAGAATCCACTTCCTGCTCAAGGAACAGATGCTGAAAGCCCATCAAAAAGAGAATTACATGACAGTGCCTGCGGCTGTCCGTGAACTTGAGAAAATCGAAATTGTGCGGCAAACCGATGGCGAATACTATCGGGATTACGCAGTAACCGCAACGCAGAAGTCGATTCTGAAAGCATTCGGCTTATCCGAGATAAACGTCGGGAAGCAGGCTGTTGACATTAATGAAGATCTTAGATCCTGCAATACGAAGGAGGCATAGTAATGGCACGTAGAAAAATAAGTATCGATGACAGGATTGAACAGCAGAAGCTGGCCGTTTCCAAAGCCAAGGATAGATATGAAGCAGAACTCGAGCAACTCAATCAATTGATGAAAAAGCGTGATGAGCTGCGTAATAAAGAGTTGCTTCAGGCTATCGAGCATAGCAGCCGTTCATTTGAGGAAATCATGGACTTCCTTGGCACCGATGACTTCCAGGATTAAACCCGGAAGCCATCGAGAGTTAATTTTTCGGGAAGTTCACATATATCCATAACAAAATTGCATAAAAATTACAGCTAAAAAGGAGACGATATGAGTATAATTTTATAGGACAAGTTTTTCGGCTGTATCTGTGGCTGTCATATCGGTTCGACGATGGGAGCTCCTGTTGAGGGAATGACTTATGCAGAAATTGACAGGAAGTATGGCTATGTAGACGGGTATCTTCCGTACCGGCATTACGGAAATGGCTGAGACAGAGAACTCGGAACGACAGAGGACGGCGTGGAACGGAAGCAGGCTTACATTCAGCAAATGGATATCGACTGACAGGAAGGGAAAGACATTAGGGGAAAATGAAGTGAATGATCTGCAAAAAGCAGATAGACACAAAAACGATTCGTTCTTGTGTCGGAAATAAAAGGAGGACATAATATGAAAAACAAAAAGGTATTGGCGATTGTGATGGCAGTCATGACTGCTGCATCCGCTCTTGTAGGCTGCGGCTCTACAGGAGCAACAGCTCCTGCGGATACCGCTGCGACGACGGAAAAAAAGGAAGATACCACAGCGGAAGCAGCTCAGACTACTGACGGTGAACAGGTGACCATCACGTTCATGCATGACTGGCCGGAGTACGAAGCGGAATTCAAACAGATGGTATCCGATTTCGAAGCGGAAAATCCGGATATCAAGGTTGAGACACAGGTGATCACCTGGGACGTTCTGACACAGACTCTGACAACAGATTTTGCTGCAGGCGAAGCTCCTGATGTAGCATGTTGCTGGGCAAACCAGATGGGTTCGTTCAATTCCGTAGGCGCTACATACGATCTCACTCCTTATTTGGAAGAGAATAACAATGAATGGAAAGATTCCCTACTGGCACCCGCTGTACAGGCCGGTACTGTTAACGATCAGGTCTTCTGCATACCGTTCAGAACAAGCTGTACCGTGCTTGCATATAACAAGACGATGATGGAAGAGAACGGCTGGGAAGTTCCTACCACGTTGGAAGAGTTTGAAACAGTGCTCGGCGAAGCTGCAAAGACCGGAGTAACACCTCTGTTGTCACCTGGTAATCCTCACGGCTTTCAGATTGCATCCTTGGTTGAGACTTTTGCATTGCATTACATGTACGATGCAGGATATCTTAAAAACAATGACTATTTGACAGGTCACTATACGGATGTTGCCAAAGAATATGCTGAAGCAGGAGTAAGGTTAAGAGACTGGGTTGACAAAGGTTACATTGATGCGGATTCTCTTGCTATGACGAGAGAAGATGGTATCGGTCAGTTCTATTTGCAGAAAGGTCTGTTTGCATTCGTAAACAACAATGAACTGACAGATCTTGAAAAGAACTCCGCAGAAGCCGGTTTCGAAATTGGAGTTATGGCGTTCCCTGCACCCGAAGGCACGCCTACCCTGCTTTACAACTTTGGTGTTGACGGATTCATGGTTTACTCCGGTACCAAGTATCCGGAACAGTCCGCAAGATTCTTAAAATATATCACAAGCAAAGAGGTACAGCAGAAATTCGGTAACGAGACACTGTCTGTAATGGCAAATAAGGACTGCACCTATGACAATGCAAACCAGAGCAAATTTGCAGAAATCTTCTCCAGCGCAGAGAGCTACAGAAAAAACTATGATTACAATGTCGGCGATTACGGATCAGATACTGGTGATCTGGAAGCAGAATTTCTCTCCGATCCTTCCGAAACTCCTGAAGAATTCGGTCAGAAGATCGAAGATGTGTACGTCAAATTACTTGAAGAAAACGGTAAGTAATAAATAGCGGCAAACTGAAATAGGGCTGGCAGAAAATGGACTGCCGGTCCTATTTGAAAGGGTGAAGATATGAAGAGTAAAATGAATTATAAAACAAGGCAAAAGCTCATGGGATATGTTTTCCTGATTCCCGGTTTTGTATTTTTGGGATGCTTTCTTGTTTTCCCGTTTTTTAAGAGCCTGGTCAGGAGCTTTACGGATTGGAATGCATTCAGTCCGGATTTTAGTTTTGTTGGACTGAAAAACTACATTGAGTTGTTTCATAATGACGAATATTGGGCGGCGATCAAAGTCAATCTGGTTTTTGCAGTGGTTTCCACACTGATTCAGACAACCCTCGGTTTTTTGCTTGCATTTGCAGTATATTATATGACTCCGAAGTGGCAGCAGTTTTATAAAGTAGCTTTATATATCCCGGTCGTTCTCCCCGCTTCTGTAGTGGCGGTTATGTGGAAGTTTATGCTGAACAAGGATATTGGTCTGGTCAATACGCTGCTGCGCCTAGTTGGTCTTGACAATCTGACACATGCGTGGATCGGGGAGAAGAGCACTGCGCTCGGCACGGTTATTGCGGTAAATACCTGGCAGTATATCGGTTTTACGATGGTTTTATTCTATATTGCGATGATGAATATTTCCAAAGATGTTCTGGAATCCGCAGCGGTTGACGGAGCGACCAAAAAAGATCTGTTCTTCAATTTTTTCCTTCCGCTTACTGCGGGAACGACGGAAACCAATGTCATCCTTTCCGTTTCCGGCGGTATGAAATCCTTTGCCCTGTTCTATATGCTGACCGGCGGTGGTCCCGGCAAGGCGACGACTGTAGTTGCACAGCTGATTTATACTACGGCGTTCGTTGATTTCAAGTTTTATAGGGCACTGGCAATGTCTACTGTGCTGTTTATCATCATTCTGACACTGGTGCTGATTAGCAGACTGATTGGACGCAGGTACAACTACGAATAAGCGAAGGGGTGAAAATAATGAAAGAAAAAAAGAAACTCACATTAGGAGGGATATTCAGTCAGATCGTTCTTCTGATTCTGGCAGTGATTGTGCTGTATCCGCTGGCATTTATGTTTCTGACATCCGTAAAATCCAATCTGGATGTTCTGACGAACCCTTTTGGCATTACGACCTTTAAACCGGAAAACTATGTTTCTGCATGGAAAATTGGTAAAATTGGAAGCTTTTTCATGAACAGTGTTATTATTACGATTATGACGCTGGCAGTGCAGTTGATCGTTATTATACTCGCATCCTTTGCGCTCGGGAAATTAAGACCGTGGGGCAGTGGATTCATTGAAATACTGTTTTTGTCCGGACTGTTTATCACATCTGAAATGCTCACAATCACCAACTTTACGACGCTGAAAGCGTGGGGACTGAACGGGACGCGGCTTGCGTTGCTGCTTCCGTATGTTACGCTGGGGCTTCCGACGGCAATCTTTATTATGATTAACTATGTAAAAGGCCTGCCGAAAGAGCTGGATGAAGCAGCACTGCTGGACGGCTGCTCCCTGCTGCAGAACCTGTTTAGGATTACGCTTCCGCTGTTAAAACCGGTTATCGCTACCGTAATGATTTTTAACTTCCAAGGTACCTGGAGTGAATTCTACTGGGCACTGATTGAAATTAAAAAGGATTCCTTAAAAACGCTTCCGCTTGGTCTGATGAACTTTAATTCCATGTACAATACGGATTATGGTGTACTGTGTGCAGGTCTGTGTATTGCGACCATTCCGGTGGTTTTGTTGTATCTGAAGTGTTCCTCTTATTTTATCGGCGGTATGGTAGCCGGTGCAGTTAAGGGATAAATTTGATGGACTGTAGGAATTGATACGAGGAGAAAAAAGACATGAAGGATTTTGAAAACGATTTAATTTATTATCCCAATCCGGATCCGATTGAGGAGCCGCGGTTTATTTTGAATTCCGTAGAGGATCTGGAAAAATCAACAAAATACAGTGTTATCTGCAATGGAACGGAGCGTGTGGTATATCATACAGACTCCTTTGATTATGTTGTTGTAGTAGATGTCGAAGCCTATGATCTGGAAATTTCGATTCATACACCCTTTGAGAAGCTGGCAATTCGTCCGACCAGCTTTGGAATCGTCCCTTCCATAAAGGGAGAGACCGTTCAGATTCATCTCGACGAGCCGAAGAAATTTACGGTAGAGACAGACGGCGGACTGCATGACGCACTGTTTGTGTTCTGTTCCCGTAGAATTGAGAAACCGGAAAATACGACAATCTGGTTTGAAAAAGGAAAAGTATACAATGTTGGCGTCCTGACCTTAAAGCCGAACGACACGGTTTATATCGAAGAGGGTGCCGTGGTATCTGGCTGTATTTATGCGGATCATTGCGATAATATTTCCATTGTAGGAAACGGAATCATCAATGGAGCCTGCTGGCATCTGCCGGACAGTAATGCCCATCGGTTTTTTATCTATATCAAGTGGTGCAATAATGTTCTCTTAAAAGGCTTTACGGCAGTAGACGGACCCTCTTGGCATGTGGTTCCGGCGGCATGTGATCATGTTATCATAGATGATATGAATATTATGTCGAGAATTGTAACAGGAGATGGTATAGATATTACGAGCAGTCAGGATGTGGAGGTAAAGAATTGCTTTATCCGTTCGACGGATGATAGTATCTGTATTAAGGCGCATGGGCTGATTGCGGATACTTCGACTGTTCGGGATGTGACGAAGGTATATGTCCATAATAATGTGCTCTGGAATGCAGAGCCGGGCAATGCAATTGAATTAGGCTATGGGCTCCAGAGTGAGATCCACGATCTCGTATTTGAGGATTGTGATATCATTCACTGTCAGTACGAAGGAAATATGGGCGGCGCAGCGATTTCTATCCATCAGGCAGATGGCGGTCATGTGCATGACGTCCATTACAGAAATATCCGGGTAGAGCAGGCGGAGCAGAAGCTGTTTGATATCAAGGTATTGCTTTGCAAGTATACACAGCAGGTTTCCAAAGGGGAGATTAATGATATTCATTTTGACAACATTCAGGTATTAAACGGCGATATTCCGGTTTCCTTGATTCGAGGATACCAGACGCCGACGGAAGAAGTGCGCGTTCATGATATTACCTTTGACAATATTACCTTTATGGGGAAAAAGTGTGAAACCTGGCAGGACCTTCGTTTGGTTACGGAGCTGGCAAACGATATTTATGTCAATGGCGTCAGGACGTGTAAACAGATGAAATTCTGAGGATGGAGAGTGCTATGACGGACAGGCATCCTTATTAGGAATTTGAAAAAGATACTTATGAAATCGATGAATTTGACTGCTCGTCCATCTTTTTATTTGTAGGAAAAGAGCGTGCACTGGTTCTGGATACAGGCTGTGGAATTGGTGATCTGAAGGGCGTTATCAGAAAAATTACCGATAAACCGTACATTGTGATTGCTTCCCATGGACATACGGATCATATCGGCGGGGCAGACGCATTTGACGAGCTGTATATCAATCCGGCGGACAATTATTTTCTGGATGTATCCTTTGAAAAAACGCTGGAGGACCGGATAAATTATGCAGATTTTATCCGGAAGCGGGAGGATAAATATTATCCTTACAGCACAGAGAACGATATGCTTTGCTGGGAGAAAAAACCGAAGCTGCTTCCGTTATCCGACGGTCAGACATTCGATCTTGGAGGGCGCATCATTACGGCATATAGCTGTCTCGGACATACCCCCGGCGAAATGATTTTTATCGATTCGAAAACCAGGTATCTGTTCTGTGCCGATGCGTGTAACCGTAATCTTTTGCTGATGCAGTCGGGCGACCATACGGAGGGAAGATATGTCAGTGTGGAAAAAGCTGCAAAGGCGATGGAACGAATTGTGTCGATGAAAGACCAGTATGACCATGTGATCAATTCTCATCATGATTACCGGGGCTTTGGCGCACCATTGGCGGATTATGTGGTCGATCAGGCGCTGGAATGCATGAAAAAAATTGTCGATGGGACCGCAGAAATCAGGGAGATTCCAGATCCGTTGCAGCTGAATGCAACGAAAACGGTCGCTGTATACGGTGATGTTTTCATTACCTACAGCAAGGAGGCGTTTATGAAATAAGATAGCGCACTTTTTGAAAAAGACGGAAAATATCAGTTGTGCGCCCAGCGAAGGGCAATTAACCAAACGGGTGAAAATCCTGTCTAATTAAGGTCTAGCCAACCGATTAGTAGCGAGTCTTGAGTAGCTGTCAGTAATGACAGTTGCTAAGCGTAGACAGCAAGCAAGTAGGGTTGCAATGCGATTGAGCCTCGAAAGGTTAACTATCAGATGGCTGACGTTGTAACTGATGCGGAAAGCAACATCGGATGGTGCGTTAAAGGCAAGAACCATTCGACACTGCGGGGTCAGAGAGCCAATCATGCTTGACATTGTGGTTGATTAGTCAACTGGGGAGAGCCTATCGCTTCTTGTAAACAAGTACGTTGCATCAACTAGAAGATGGAGATGGACGGATGAGTGATAGGCAGTTGGATAGCTTCATAGTACCGAGGAATCTGGGTAATGCCAATGGAGGGAAGGGAGCTACATAATAACGGTCTTTCTGAGGACACATTATCCGTACTCAGGGACGGAGGAAATAATGGGAACGAAATTAGAAAGAATAATGGAAATCTCGGCAACTACGCCGAAGCCAGAGTTCACATCTTTGTACCACTTGATAAATATTGAAATGTTGAAACAATGCCATAAGGAATTAGATGGCAGTAAAGCAGTCGGTATTGATAAAGTAACAAAAGCAGAGTATGAGGAACATCTGGAAGAAAACTTAACAAATCTTGTAAGCAAGCTAAAGAATAAGGCTTACAAACCCTTACCATCGCTTAGGGTGTTTATACCGAAAGCAAATGGTAAGAAACGTCCTTTGGGGATTGCTTCCTACGAGGACAAGATTGTGCAACTGGCAGTGAAGAAAATATTGGAAGCTATCTATGAACCAAGATTTCTAAACTGTATGTATGGGTTCCGACCAAACAGAGGATGCCATGATGCCATAAAAGAAGTACATCGTCAGATAAGTAACGAGCATATAAATCATGTGGTAGACGCAGACATAAAAGGTTTCTTTGACCACTTGAGCCATGAATGGATGATGGAGTTTCTAAAGTTATACATCAAAGACCCAAATCTGCTTTGGTTAATCAATAAATACTTAAAAGCCGGAGTGATGACGGACGGAGTATTTGAAGAAAGTGAAGAGGGTTCTGCACAGGGCAATATCATTAGTCCGATACTGGCAAATATCTATATGCACAATGTATTGACCTTATGGTACAAATTTGTTATTAGGAGCAACACAGTAGGTAACAGTTTTCTCGCAGTATATGCAGATGATTTCATTGCAGGATTTCAGTATAAGGAAGATGCAGAGAGATACTATGTATTACTAAAGGAACGATTGAAGAAATTCAATCTAGAACTGGAAGAAAGCAAGAGCAGAATGATAGAGTTTGGCAGATATGCGGAAGCCAATTCCAAACGGAAATATGGCAAGAAACCAGAAACATTTGATTTTCTGGGATTTACATTCTACTGTGGAAAAGGAAAGAAAAGCGGTAACTTCTGTGTGAAACTTAAGACAAACCGCAAGAAATTCCAGCAGAAATTAAAAGCAGTAAAGGAATGGCTGTATGAACACCAAACGATGCCAGTAAAGGAACTGATTATGAAGTTAAATACAAAACTGGTAGGACATTATAGGTATTATGGAGTATCGCACAACATTGCCAAGATAGGCGCATTTCTACACTTTGTGCAACGATACCTATTTAAGGTGCTTAACCGCAGAAGCCACAGGCAGAGCTATACGTGGGATGGTTATATCGATATGCTGAAAGTGTACCCACTGGCGAAGCCAAAGATATATGTTAAGTTGTTCTAGAAATGAATGTTATTATGAGGAGCTGTATGCGGGAAAGCCGCACGTACGGTTCTGTGAGGGGCTAGTGTCGTGAGACATTAGTCTACTCGACTGGCGGCCATGCTTTGCAGATTTTGTGCAGATGATTTTCAGGTAAACAATAGAATGCACGCTCTGCGAGCATTCTATTGTCATGAATAAAAAAGTGTAAAACTTATGATCCCAGTGGCAGACAGACAATCGTTTTGGCGTCGCTGGGGTTGTTTTGTCCCAAAAATAATCTGTACGCCGTGTGCGACGCTGATTTGCTCTGTGATGTGCAGGCAATCGTAAATGCGGCAAACAACTCACTCATTGGCGGAGACGGTGTAGATCACAATTTTGACCGATGCAGCGGTGTGGTGGACGCTGTTGTTTAGCAGTTGTACACGGACATTGGTAGATGAGGAATTTATAAAATTTCTGACAGAACTGAACGAAGTTGCAACAAAATATATGTCGATACCAGTTACTAAAACAAGTGTATCAAGGCAGATTATATTGGTTTCATCTCCTGGTAATTTGTAGTAAAAGGGAGGATGCATGGAATATTCTTTAAAAAATCAGAGGATTCTCTGCTCTGCATGTGGTGGAAATACAAGGACGAAAGTAAGGGAAGATACCGTGTTGTATCATCAACCATTGTTTTGTCCGAAATGCAAGAGAGAGTATCTTGTAAATGTAAAACAATTTAAAACTCAAATTGTAAATGAGCCAGACGCTAAGACGCAGAGCTGATCCAAAAAGAAAAATGGATTGGTTCTGCGTTTTTTTGTTATGGCGACGAGGAAAATGCACGCATTTATGCGGTGCATTTGACGACCGCTAATCAGAGCGAGATTCGCAGAGCGCATCTCGTCTCTGTTAATTAAGTATTGGAGCAGAAAAGGTGTAATTGTGAATTTTTGCCGGGAGATTTGTATATGAAAGAAAGGATAGAAAGCAAACATGACAATACATTATGAAAAATTGCATGCTAAAAATTTTAACACATATTCACTGGATCATTTCGTGAGACATCAACGGGTAAGCGAATGTTGGCGCAATGTGGAGGAACAGTGGAAACTGATACCGATAGAATTTGAAGAAAACTGGACAATAGAACAGTGTCAGAAAATTGCAGCAGATGTGGCATTACATATGGAAAATGACCAGACAGCAATCGGTGCATTCGATGGAGAAGAGGTGATTGGCTTTATTACGGTATCTCATAACATATTTGGAAATACAGCAAAATATGTTGAACTGGTGTGTTTTCAGGTTTCAGAGCCTTATCGTGGAAAGAAAATAGGAAAAACACTTTTCTATAAGGCTTGTGAGGAAGCTAAGAGGTTAGGTTCGGATAAGCTGTATATTTCAGCACACTCTTCAAGGGAAAGTCAGGCAGTATATAAAGCGATTGGTTGCGTACATGCGGAGAAAATCAACCAGAAGCTGGCAGAAGAAGAACCATGCGATGTACAGCTTGAATATGTTCTTGACTAAAATGACAGTAGGAGGGACTTCCATGCTTCGGAAAGAGTACAACAGCATCTGATTGTGTAAAAACATTTTGATGAGAGGAAAAGATTATGAATATTTTTAAAGATACCATGTCAGAAATGACATATGAACAGATTGAAAAATTAGTGGAGCAGGGGCAAGCATATTGTTCCCGGTAGGAATTATCGAGGAGCATGGACTGCATCTGCCATTGGGAACTGATATTTATCTGGCATATAAACAGGCACATGATGTCTGGGAAGAATGAAATGAGTTGGGAATTCCATGTGTGATTGCGCCGCCTTTTTATCTTGGAGGAGTACAGGTACTGACCAGGCATTTTCTGGGGACGTTTCGATTATATTTTGAAACTTACCGATATGCCATTTGAGGAAATGTTTCAGATCAGCAAAATGCTGGAGGATGCGTTTGGTGTCCATGCCGAAGCATTTGAGACAGCAACCATGCGTGAAATTTATCCGGAAGCAGTCAGAGAAAATGCACTTGCCATGTTAGAACCAACGTTTCTGCAAGGAGAACAGATTGGTAAATGGTGCAATGGAGCAGCAGAGGACAAGGCACTTATCCCAAACGGATATGTAGGAGATCCAAAAGGCAGCCAATATATTGAGACAAATTTGAAAGAGGCAGACAGGCGGATAGCAATGGATATTGTAAATCGCAAGCCGGCATCTTCGGATGCTATGTTCAGGCTAGTGCCGAAGGAAAAACTGCATAGGTCAAAAAAAATTAAAACGGTTTACTTTCTCGCTTTTAAATCATATAATTAAAGCGTATAAGTAAAGTGCAGAGGTGAATAGAATGACTAAAAAGGAAAAAATTGAAAATTTTATTGAAGAATATAACGGTTATCTTATTACCTCTCTGGTATGTAGTGAAGATATTTCTAAGACCTATATTGCAAAATATATTAAGGAACATGGCATGGAGAAGGTCTCGAGAGGTGTATATATAGCGGATGATGTGTGGCCGGATGAGTTGTTCATTTTGCAACAAAGAAATGGTGCGATTATTTATTCCGGAGAAACAGCACTATATTTGCACGGTTTGACAGATAGGGAGTATTCATCTGTGTGTGTTACTGTGCCACAGGGATATAATGCGAGCCATCTTAAGGATAATGATTTTAATGTTTCGGTGAAATATGCTGCACCGGATTTATACAAAATAGGAATTTGTGAGATTGCATCCAGCAGTGGAAATTTGGTTAAGGTTTATGATCAGGAGCGTTGCATTTGCGATTTAATAAGGAATCGTAATAAGTATGAAGTACAAGTATTTCAAACGGCTATCAAGGAATATATGTCATCGAAGGACAAAAAGCTATCGCAGCTGATTGTATATGCGGATATGATGGAAATTCGAGATGAAGTGATGAAGTACGTGGAGGTGTTAGTGTGATTAGTTCATCAAGACAATTAAAAGATAAGGTAAGAAATATTTCGGATGGGAACAGTAATAAAGCGACTACGCTAATTCGAAATTTTATGATGGAAAGATTTCTGGAAAGAGTATCTGTATCATCATATCGAGATAATTTTATTCTTAAGGGTGGGATGTTGGTAGCGTCAATTGTTGGTGTGGATATGCGAGCTACGATGGATATTGATACAACAGTAAAAGCATTACCATTAAATGAGGCTGATGTACAGAGGATAATTGAAGAAATTTGTAACATCCCGCTGGAAGATAATGTTAGATTTCAAATTAAAAGCACAAGAACTATTATGGAAGAGTTTGATTACCCGGGCATTCGTGTAATGCTGGAAGCTACGTTGGACAAGATGCGTCAACCAATTAAAATCGATATTTCTACAGATGATGTAATTACACCAAGGGCAATAGAATACGACTATAAATTGATGTTTGAGGATAGAACGATTTCCGTTCTTACATATAACAAGGAAACATTGCTCGCTGAGAAAATGCAGACAATTATAAATAGGGGAATCGCAAATACCAGATTAAGAGATTTTTATGATGTTTACAGTATCATGAACTTCTATGAAGAACAGATAGAGAAGCGGGTTTTATACGATGCATTTTCTACTACCTGTGAAAAGAGGAAAACTATTTTTACCAAGGATGATATAGAAGCTACATTACATTTGATATCTGATGATTTACATATGGAAGAACTTTGGGAGCAGTTTAAAAAGAGCAATTTTTATGTAGGGGAACTAGAGTGGAAAAGTGTGATTGATTATGTAGAGAAAATAATGAAGAAGAATTTACTATGATTTATATAAGAACTATGAATATCGCACCCAACCGCCTGGACAGGGCGGAAACAGGAAAATATATGGTAACATATATGGAATATGTCGGAGTGAAATAGTGTCTGCTGAATAAAAGAAAATTCACTTAAAACCATTAATTTTACTGTGTTTTCTGCTCAAAGATGGTATAATAAAGTGCAGGGTTTTAACGGATCTCAAATCTTTTTTCGTGCAGTTTTCAATAGAAAAATACCATTTATGGAGCGGAAAATAATGTACAAATATACTGATAATACACAAAGTAACTTTCTGGATTTCAATCAGCCAATAGGACTTCACATGAACCCTGAAAACAGATGGGTAAAAATGGCAGATGCTATTCCATGGGGAGTCTTTGAAAAGAAATATTCCCGCCTGTTCAAAGGCAAGAATGGCCGGGTAGCCAAGCCATTACGTCTTGCCCTTGGCTCATTGATCATACAAACGAAATATCAGTATTCTGACAGGGAACTCGTTGAACAACTGACAGAAAATCCGTATTACCAGTATTTCATTGGGCTTCCAGGTTATCAGGAAGAACCGCCAATTGATGCAAGTACCTTAGTCCTGTTCCGTAAACGTCTGAATATGGATGTTATCATGGAAGCGAATGAATATATGCTGGATGCAGTCAAAGAAAAGGAATCCAGTGGCAAAAAGGATGATGACCATAACAATCCACCTTCAGGGGGAGAAGGTGATGGGCAGGATACAAAGCAGGGACAGTTCCCTGAAAATAAAGGAACCCTGATGATTGATGCCACCTGTGCCCCATCTAATATCCGATATCCACAGGATTTTTCCCTGCTGAATGAAGCAAGGGAAAAACTGGAAACGGTTATCATCCGCTTCTGCAAAACATATGGATTTTCCAGCCCCCGCATGTACCGCAGGATAGCAAGAAAAAATTATCTTGCACTTGCAAAAGCAAAAAAGCGCAGCACTAAGAAGATCAGGGCAACGATCCGTAAACAGCTGGCATTCATCAGACGAGATATCGGGTACCTCGAAAATTTCATGCAGGACGGTTATGCACCGACATCGAAAGAGAGCACTCTCCTGCTGACAATCTATAAACTGTATGAGCAACAGCAATATATGTACCAGAACAAGACCCATAGTGTAGACAACCGCATTGTCAGTATTACACAGCCATGGATCAGACCAATCGTCAGGGGAAAAACAAAGTCACCAGTAGAATTCGGGGCAAAGTTTGACCTTAGCATTGATGATAATGGTCTTGGCAGAATAGAAAAGGTATCCTATGATGCATACAATGAAAGTACCGTGTTGAAAGAAGCGGCAGAGCGTTTCAGGGAACGGACCGGTCATTATCCGGAGCGTATATTAGCAGACCAGATCTATCGTACCAGAGAAAACAGAAAATACTGTAAGATGCATGGAATACGATTATCCGACCCAAAGCTTGGGAGACCAAGCCTTGAAAAACAGTCAGTGAAAGAGAAAAAACAGGAATATCAGGATAACAAGGATCGAATAGAGGTAGAAAGAGCCTTCAGCTTAAGCAAACGTTGCTATGGAATGGGCTTGATTAAAACCAAGCTTTATGACACAACCCTAACTTCAATCGCATTATCCGTATTTGTGACGAATCTGTTCAAGATACGGTCACGGATACTTTTTACACTTTTATGGCTACTGGAACTATTAACACGTCAATCTGCTGATTTTGAGCCAGAGACGGTTTAATCAGCAGACACTACTTATCGGCAACAACGCCAGTTGTATATGAAAGGAAGCAATATATTGGTGTTGGTGTAAATGAGGGAGAAATATTGCGAATTAATACTGTCAAGGAAGTAGATAAGCAGTTTTTCCACAGTAAGCAATTGAGCAGATAAAAATAACGCAAACTATTTTTATGCTATTCCTGATTGGGTGTTTCTGTTTCATTCTCTTCATCATAATAGGCTTTGATGCGGATTGCCTGATTATGGTCGCCAAAATCCTCTCCAAACAGGGTACAGCCGCCGCAATTAGCGGTATCCTTAGGTACTTCAAAACGGAAAGTGATATAGCTGTTATAGTCAATGTTAAGATCCTGTACCGTTATATCGGAGAGCTTCTTGGTGCCATCCATAAAAGTACCCTCATTATTGATGATCAGGGTCTTGAGCAGACCATACTGGTTCAGTGTTTCAGACCACCATGCAGGTGATACATATCCCCTTCTTGCACCGTAATCACCGGGGCTGATCCACATGCCGAGTGGAATACCGTTAATGGAGAAATAGATATCAGAAGGATAATCTTCATTGGTACTTGGACATTCAGAAGATATTTCAAAAGAAATATGCAATTCATTCAAAGTCTGACCGGGTTGCAGATGGTTGGGAAGGTTATATTCCACATATCCGCTTGTAAACCATAGAATACCTGCATTGAATCTGTCCGGGAAAGAGAAAACGCGCGGATCATCAAGAGAACCGATAATCTCTTTGCTTGTAGCAAGACCACAGGTCGGAGTACCATGACATGCAGTATAATAGCCTACACGGATATCGTCTGTATAGCAGTGCCTTGGTTCTTTTAAAGGAGCCAGGTCAATCATCAGTCTGTCGTATTTTGGACGGACAATCTTCATAGTACCTCTTTTACCGGAGGTTGTTTTGATCTTTACCAGATCTGCTTCTTCCAGCTTACTTACATGCATGGAGATTGCACCGTTTGTTAATCCCAGGGCTTCAGCCAGGTCGTTCATGCTCAGGGAGTCGTTTTTATAGATCATTTCCATGATCTTCAGTCGCATAGGTGTGCTGAGTGCTTTAAATACAGCTTCTGCTTCGCCAACAGATTGAAAATACAGCATCATGTCACGTCCTTTCCGAAATTTCTATTAATTAAAATATAACATAGTTTGAACAAAAAATAAAGTAAATACTATAATAATTAAGTGTATAATAAATCAATTCTCTTTTTTTATTTTTTATTTAAATTGATGCCGGAATTTCATCATTGTAGAGTGTATGATTCAAAGAATAATTAGACAGTTAATAATTTAAAAAACAAAAAATATTCAAAAAAGTGTATGCAAGAGAATAAAATAGTAGTATTATTATATACAGAAAAAAGGATATGTATGAAAAAAATAAAATGTCCTCTCAGAATGCTTCGCTTGAAGAAGATTCCGAGAGGACATTAAAAACAACAGGAGGAATAAAAAGTGACAGAGGAACAATATAAAAGGGCCAATACAGTAGTATTTCCTGTATTGACAGTTATAATGGCATATGTATTTTTGTCATTAGTTGCATTTATCAAAGCAACACCGGGGCAGGTAACAATGGTGTCGTATCTGCAGCTGTTTAGTGCATTACTTGCAATCATTATCAATGTAGTCTTTTTTGTTATCAAGAGAAACAGCCGCATGTGTGAATATGCAATGTTAGGGTCAGCTTTGGCAGTATATTTGATACTCAGACTAGTATCGACGACAGAAGATAATGCCATGTATGCGTTTCCTATTTTGTTTGCTACGGTTGTATACTTGGATATGAAGACACTCATCGTGAGCAATGCCATAGTTGTGATTGCAAATATATTGCGTCTTATCATTCACATTTCCGGTGTGATGGATAACGGAACCGGTGGGGCGACAAGGTTTGTCAGTGTTCTGGTCAGTATGCTGGTTGCGTATGCATCTATCAGATGTATCGGTCTTCTGATTAAGTTCAATAAGGAAAATACGGACGAGATCCTGCATCGTACAAAGAAGCAGAAGGAAAGCCATGATCTTATGATCCAGGTTGCAGATAATATCATGAAACATTTTGGCGAAGCAATGGATATGATGGATACTTTGGAGACAAGCCTTTCCAATAGCCATACTTCTATGGAAAACATAGCAGGCAGCACGGAAAGTACTGCAGAAGCAATCCAGGGACAGGCAGAGATATCAGGAGATATCAGGGAGCATGCAGAACATGCGCAGAGTCTTGCTTCAGAGATGATACGTTCTTCCGATAAGGTATCGCAGACAGTAGAAGAGGGCGTGAATTCCATGCTGGAGCTTGGCAATCAGGCAGATAATGTAAGCCAGTGCAGTGCTGCAACAGAAGCAGTGATAGATGAGCTGACTAAGAAGGTAGGACAGGTGGCAGGATTTGTGGATTCCATTATCAGTATATCCAGCCAGACTAATCTTCTTGCACTGAATGCATCCATTGAAGCTGCAAGGGCAGGAGAGGCAGGACGTGGATTTTCTGTTGTCGCAGAAGAGATAAGGACTTTGTCGGAGAATACCAAGGAAGCATCCAATAATATTACCAATATCATCAAGGAATTAAATGAAGATACGAAGCGTGCCAATGAAAGTATCAGCAATTCTGTTGATAGTGTGGCAAGACAGAATGAGCTGATAACAGAGAGTAAGGAGAGATTTGCACAGGTAGAAAGCGAAGTAAAGATTCTTGCAGAATATATTAATGATGTCAAGAACAGTATGGAACAGACATTGGAATCCTCTAATACGATTTATGACCACATTACACAGTTGTCGGCATCCAGCCAGGAAGTAGCTGCGGCATCAGGAGAAGGTCTTGATAATTCCAATATTACAGTGGGAGAGGTTGCCAAGTGCAAGCAGATATTTGAATCAATCTACGAGCTTGCCAAGGATTTACAGAATTATTAAAGTGTATTCAGAATAGCTATAATAAGTGTATTAAAAAAAGGTGAAAGTAATGGACTGCTTTTGCCTTTTTTGATACACTGAAACTGTATGGGCTTACAAAGGAAGGAAAGGCATGGTCAATAAATATGAAAAAACGCAGGCAATGGGAAATACTGACTGTTATCGTACTGATAAGCTGGGCGGTCATCTTCTGGAAGAATCTTGATTATCAATATACCTTTCAGGGATTGGAGACTACGATAGGAGAGGATTCCTATGTGGGCATATCAAATTATGAAGTAGAAGATAATGCTTACCGGGTAACCGGTGAAGATCCGCAGTTATATTTGAAATCAGAAGGAACAGTGGGAGGAATGCGCATCCTTTGCCGTGCCAATAGCGGTGAGGATCTGCCGGTACAGGTCTTTTATGCAAAAGCCGGAGAGAATTACACAGAGAAACATTCTTTTCAGACTGTTATAGAGTCCGGCAGGACGTTTTGTTGTATTCCAATACCGTTAGGTGAGTATGATTCTTTCAGACTGGATATAGATGGTGATTTTACATTAAATGAAATAACAGTATATGCAGGTGAGACTAAGGTTAGTCCGGTAATATCAGCAGGTACTTTACATCAATGTCTTATATATTGCCCTGTGGCATTGCTTGCCATATTACTTGTCTTCTGGGCGCATAAGGTAAAGGCTGAGGAAATGGGATTACATAACTATATGCTGCAATTATCCGGGCAGAACCAGAATCAGACATCCAGAGAGGTACACTGGGATTATATGCGTGTACTGGCAGCAGTGCTGGTCGTACTGGCTCATGCCTGTTCCCCGATGGTGGATCTGGCTGATGCTGACTGGAAGCGGCTGTTGTTGGTAGGTGGTCTGACACTTGGACTGAGCTGTAATGTGATTTATGTCATGTTATCCGGCGCACTTTTGTTGAATTCCCGCAAAGAAGAATCAGTGGGTTCTTTCTATATAAGAAGGGCGTCCAAGGTTATTATTCCTTTAATTGCCTATTATTTACTGTTGTTGTCTCTGAATCATGAGGTGAGTTTCCTGCCACCGAAGAATCTGGGTGCGGCATTTAAGAGAATCCTGACAGGCGCACCGGATGTAGGACCGCATCTGTGGCTGATCTATACGATAGTGGCTTTGTATCTGATTACACCATTTTTCCGTGTTATGGTGCAGCATCTTACTAATAAAATGCTGTTTGCAATGGCGGTTGTTATTCTGGTATGCAACGCATTAACGCTGTATCTGCCGCTGGCAGGAATTGGTTTTGGTATATCTACTTTCCTTGCCGGATGGGAAGGCGTATTTCTTATGGGATATATCATGACAAAAGACCAGACAAGAACCTATGATAAGAAAATCATGGCAGCAGCTGTTGTTGCATTTATTGTGTCAGTTATTGTTGTATTTATCAATTCTGCCAATATGAATTATGTTTATAATAATGCCATTACGCTGCAGTTGCTCTCCTGTGGTATCTTTGCACTGATGCTTCGCCATAAGAGCTGGTTCGTTGGCAAAGACAATGCAGTTATCCGTTTATGTTCCAGATACAGCTATGCAATTATCCTGATCCACTGGTATGCATTATTTGTCATCGTGCAGGGCAGATTCCACATAACTGCACTACGATTTGGCTGTGTAGGAGGTATTGCCGTAACGGTGGTGCTTGCTTTTGCGGTCAGCCTTGTACTTGGAATTATATATGACAATACCGTAGTAATAGTATGCGGTGTTTTGCTTGATAAACTAATAAGTGGAATCCGACGAATCAGGAATAAATAAGAATAAGAAGCATATACTATGCAATAACGAACTGTGCAGGTATATATGAAGAAATTACCCCGCCTGTTGGCAATCCTGTTATGCTTCCCTTTGCTCGGTAATCTGTTTATGGCAGAAGATGAAAGACCACAAAGGGAAGAAAGGATGGCTTCTACGGCGGGATTTTCTGTTATTGTGGAGATGCAGAATGGAAGTTACTGCTATGACCCGGAGGAGGTGCTGCCCTTTATGATGGCTTCCATGCTGGCAGATCAGAAGGGAGAAGAGCTGTGTCGGGCAGCGGCTGTCATATGCCGCACCAATCTGGTCTATAAATGGCAGCAGGAGAACAGACCGGGGCAGCTTATCCTTGAGGATACAGGAATGGCATGCAGGGATGAAATAACAGATCATATGCAGCAGGCAGCAGCAGATACGGTAGGAATCGTACTTACGTATGAGGGAGAAGTGATTCCTGCTCCTTTTTTCTATATGAGCAGTGGAAAGACCAGAGATACGGGACTGCCCTTTTTAAAAAGTGTGGACTGTAGTGACAATCTCTATGATAAAGAGTATCTTTTGCAATATCATTACCGCAAAAAGGATTTTTATGCCAGAATCAAAGAAATCAGCGGATGGAAATTCTGCAACAGTTTACAGGATATGGAGCTGGAACGCGATGATAGCGGATATGTGAGGGCTATACATTGTACTGGAGAAGAAATGGTACTGACAGCCGATGCTCTGTGTCAGGCATTGGAGCTACGGTCGCCCGATTTTGACTGGGAGGAACAAGAGAACCTTATTATGATAAGAACCAGAGGGATAGGCCATGGGATAGGGTTTGATGTGTGTTACGGAGCCAGGCTGGATGCGCAGGGAATGGAATATCGGCAGATACTGGAATATTTTTACAAAGATATAATGCTGGATAAAAGATATAATGCATGTGAATAGATTTAGAAATACAGGCAATCATACTAATACGAGGTACTTGTACCTACGTCCCAGAAGCAGATTAGAGAAAGGCAAGGTGTTAGTATGAACAGACGTAACAACAAGCGTCCTTTACAGAAGGAGAAGGTGTGTATGATCGCAGCCTCTGTCTTTGTGCTGTCAGCCCTTACATTGACGGGAGTCTATATGGCGTCCATAGGAGATTCCGGGGAGGATGACAATCGAATAGATTTTGCTCAGATAGAAAAGCAGGCACAGGAACAGCAGCTGGCTGATGAGAGATTTGGAAATGACCAGGAGCTGAGTCAGAATGATGATATGGATGTGGACCCGCAGTATACTGAGGCGAATTCAGCAGGCGTGACCAATGACAGGCAAAAGGCAGAAGACCTTAGAAATGCAGGTAGAAATGAGATGACAGATGCCAGATTCGGAGAGGATATAGCAGGCGAGCCATCCTCTGTAGTGCAGGAAGACCCTGTAGAGGAAACTGTCATTGCACAACCAGAGACACAAAATGCTGTGGCAGAACCTTCCTTTGGAGAAGGAGATGTACTGCAATGGCCTATTGTAGGAGAAGTGCTGGTCAACTACAGCATGGACAAGGCAGTGTATTTTGCAACAATGCAGCAATACCGCTATAGTCCTGCCATTGTCATTGCAGCGACACCGGATGAGACGATTACAGCAGCAGCAGACGGTGTAGTAGAGAAGGTATATTATGATACCCAGACTGGAAACAGTATTTTATTTGACCTTGGAAATGGATATGAGCTTACCTATGGACAGCTGACAGATATCACATTAGCAGAGGGTGATGTAGTATCGGCAGGAGATATTGTGGGTAAAGTTGCCAAGCCCACCATTTATTATTCTGTAGAAGGCAGTAATGTGTATTTTAAGCTGACCAAGGATGGACAGCCCGTGAATCCGCTGAGCAGAATGGAGTAAATGTGCTGTTATTAGAGAATGCAACAATCCGTACAATGGGACCAGAAGGAGTCATAAATGGGAGTATCCTGCTTGGACAGGGTAAGATACTGGAATTAGCGCCCAGGATTAACTTGCCCCAGTCAGCGGATTGTAAAGTGATAGATATGAAGCATCAGCTGGTTATGCCCGGTCTGGTAGAGGCACATTGCCACATGGGCATTACAGAGGAGAAGAAGGGAAAGGAGGGGGACGACTGCAATGAGGCCGTCCACCCGCTTACTCCTTTTTTACGGGCAATTGATGCAATCAATACGATGGATGCGGCTTTTGATGATGCCGTGAGAGCAGGAATCACTACGGCAATGATCGGCCCGGGAAGCTCCAATGTGGTAGGCGGACAGTTCGCAGTCGTTAAGACCAAGGGCAGGAGAATAGATGATCTGATCATGAAATCACCATCTGCAATGAAAGTGGCATTTGGGGAGAATCCCAAGATGAATTATGCGGGACAGGGCATTTCTCCTACAACACGTATGGCAATTGCAGGAATGTTACGGCAGGAGCTGACCAAGGCTACACAATATGTTGAGCAAAGGGGAAAAGTACCCTATGATTTCCACTATGAATCCTGGGTTCCTGTCATCAGAAGAGAGATTCCTTTAAAAGCGCATGTACACAGAGTAGATGATATTTTCACCGCAATCCGCATTGCCAATGAATTCCACCTTCGGATGACACTGGATCATTGCAGTGAGGGACATCTGATCGCCGAAGAGATTGCAAGAGAAGGCTTTCCTGCAATCGTAGGGCCGGATCTTGCCAGCAGAAATAAGATTGAAGTGCAGAATATGGCTTTTAAAACAGCTGGCGTATTGGCGAGACATGGTGTAAAAGTAGCAGTTACAACAGATCATCCGGTCTCATTGATTCAGTCACTGCCGTTGTGTGCAGGACTATGTGTCAAGAATGGACTGGATATGGAGCAGGCATACAGAGCAATTACAATTGATGCAGCGGATATCTGTGGAGTATCAGACAGAGTGGGAAGCCTGGAAGTCGGTAAAGATGCAGATATTGCAGTCTATGATGGGAATCCTATGGAGATATTTACCCATACGCTAATGACGATTATAGATGGCAAGATCGTATATCGAAACGAGAATGCAGAGGCTTGCGTATTTACTTGTCATTAAAATGCGTGTACAATAGGAGAAAATTGTTATTGAGGTACGTCAATGAGAAAAAACAGATTACTTTGTCTGTATCTGACTGTCTGTATGCTCCTGTCAGGCTGCGGCAATCCGGCAGCAGCCACAGTACAGGGGCAGCCGCAGTCTGATAATATATCGGTACAGACCGTATCACAGCCCCTGTATCAGTCAGCGGCCACATATGAGCTTCCTGTAAGCAGAGTAAGAGTGCTGTTGGACAGGGAAGGCTATCTGCCCCATAGGGATAAGAAGGTGCTTTTCCTTGGAGAGCATCTTTCGGACGAGTTTCGTATCGTAGAAGAGCAGTCCGGGGAGGTTGTCTATACCGGTACCATCACGAAGACTGTATATGATGATGCAGGCGCACAGACTGTCAGCAAGGGAGATTTTTCTGATTTTACTGTGGAAGGTACATATTATATAGAAACAGATGGAATCGGGCGATCCTATACATTTTCCATAGGAGAGCAGGTATATCGGGACTTGTTCCAGGCGTTGATGGAGCAGGAACAGCATTTTACTTATGAAGAAAGCCCACAGGGCATTATCAATCTGGGATTTGGCATGCATGCCATGCTGCTGGCATTACAGTGTCACGGCAGTGTATTTGAAGAGAACAAGACACTGGTTCCTCAATTGCTTAACTCAGCAGACTGGATGTTATCGGTACAGGATGCCGAAACGGGAAGTATTTATGAAGATTATGAAGCAACTGCCGTATTTTGTGGTATTATGGCAATGTATCATAATGTATTTGGCAAATATGATGCGAAAGCAGCCAAGGCATATCTGGACGCTTCACGGAAGTCCTGGAACTGGATGGAGAAGCAGAAAAGCAACAGTAAACAGGCAAATGCCAGATTCTATGCAGCAGCACAGCGTTTTCGGACAGAAGGAGACTCGAAGAGTCAGGAAGTAGTAGTATCTTATCTGAAGCAGCATGAAACAGATTTTATGAAAGACAGGTTTTCCTTTTATGGGGCGATAGTCTATCTGGGAACAGAGCGTAATACGGATAGAGGTATCTGCTCCGGACTGATGCAGAAGCTGGTAAGCGAGACTGAAGAAATCTGCATTGCGTCCAGGAAGGATAATTTCGGTGTATACACAAGAGATATATCTGATAATCTGCATAAGATACTGCTGATCTGTTTCGTTGACTATATTACACCGAGCAATGAATATGCGTCAGTTATGGAGAATACCATACATTATATAGAAGGCAGGAATGAGGAAGGCAGCCGGTATCTGGGGGAAGATGGTACCTGGATGGAAGCGGAGAAGACACAGAATCGTACACCGGAGTGGAATGGCATTCTGCTTTTTGCTTTAAGTGACTTGTTGGATGATACAGGCAATTAAGATACTGTTCAAATAGTGCGGTGAGGTATACCGAAAGTGTTTATTTTTGGCAGAAAGATAGGAAACGTGAGCAAAAAACAGTATACTACAATAGTTTAAAGGTTATGGAAAGGCGTGGTAATTAATATGAAAATAACAGTATTAGCAGGTGGAACAAGTACAGAAAGAGACGTATCCCTTGTAACGGGATCGATGATCTATAAATCTCTGGTAAAGAGTGGACATCAGGTGGTTCTGGTGGATTTGTATCTTGGCTATGATGGCGCAGATTATACAGACGTATTCGCCATTAAGAAAGACTGGAGTGAAAGCATTCAGGCAATCTCCAGCCAGAATCCTGATATCAGGCAGGTAAGAGCCATGAGAAAGGACGATCCTTATAATGAAGTAGGACCTCATGTCATTGATATCTGTAAGCAGAGTGATATTGTATTCCTTGCACTGCATGGACAGAATGGAGAAGATGGTAAGGTACAGGCAATGTTTGACCTTTTGCACATCAAGTATACAGGAACAGATTATTTCTCAAGCGCCCTTGCTATGGATAAGGTAATCTCCAAGGAATTATTTATAAAATATGATATTCCTACACCAAAGGGAATTACCCTCACTGTAGGACAGGAGGCACAATGGGATACCTATCCATGTATCGTTAAGGTCAACAGAGGCGGCTCCAGTGTTGGCGTATACAAGGCAGAGAATGCACAGGAATTGCAGGATGCATTAAAGCAGGCATTTTCATTTGAAAAAAGAGTCCTTATTGAAGAATACATAGATGGAAGGGAATTTTCCATTGGTGTCATGGATGGCAAAGCACTGCCAATCATCGAAATTGCCCCCAAGGTAGGTTTCTATGATTATAAGAATAAATACCAGGCTGGTTCTACTGTAGAGACCTGTCCTGCCGAGCTGCCAGAGGAAGTAACAGAGGGTATGCAGCGTTGTGCAGAGGCAGTATACAGGGCACTTCGCCTGCATACTTATGTAAGGGCAGATTTCCGTATGGACCGTGAGTATCATTTCTACTGTCTGGAAGCTAATACACTTCCGGGCATGACACCTACATCCCTGCTGCCTCAGGAAGCAGCAGCGGTAGGAGTAGATTTTGATGCTCTGTGTGAAGAAATTATCAGAATCTCCCTGGAGAAATACAACGAAGCAGAATAAAAGAGAAAGGTGTGACAAAAAACATGAAAAATATGACGTTGGCGAACATCGCAAAAGCAGTCAATGGTTCTTTGCATAATGCAGAGCAGCATGTAGGAGAGGAAGCAGCAGGCGTTGTGCTGGATTCCCGCAAGGTGGAAGCCGGTTATGTATTTATTGCTACAAAAGGCGAGCGTGTGGATGGTCACACCTTTATTGATGCTGTCTTTGAAAAAGGCGCACTTGGTGTAATCTGCGAGAAAGCACCCGAAAACCCAAAAGGAGCATATATCGTTGTAGAAGACAGCTTTCAGGCACTCAAGGATGTGGCTGCCTTTTACAGGAAACAGCTCAATATCAAGGTAGTGGGAATTACCGGAAGTGTGGGTAAGACCAGCACAAAGGAATTCATTGCAGCAACACTGGCAACACATTATCAGGTATTAAAGACTGAAGGAAACTTTAATAATGAAATAGGTTTACCCCTTACGGTATTGCGTATCAGAGATAATATCGAAGTGGCTGTACTGGAAATGGGCATCAGTGATTTTGGTGAGATGCATCGTCTCAGCAGTATTGCACAGCCGGATGTATGCGTGATTACCAATATAGGACAGTGCCATCTGGAGAATCTGGGAACCAGGGATGGTATTCTTAAAGCCAAGACAGAGATCTTCGACTTCATGCAGCCGGATGGTAAGGTATGCTTAAACGGTGATGATGATAAGCTGATGACAGTAACCGAGGTGCATGGTAAACGTCCGCTTTTCTTTGGAAAAGACAGTAAGAATGAAATATATGCAACAGATTATGTGAACCAGGGGCTTGCAGGAAGTACTGCTAATATCCATAGAGAAGGCAGAACCTTTGGTGTTAAGATTCCACTCCCCGGAGAGCATATGGTCTACAATGCCCTGGCTGCTACGGCGGTAGCGACTGTGATGGGATTGTCTGATGAAGAGATTGCGGGAGGAATAAGCTCCGTAGAGCCTGTTGGTGGAAGAAGCCACGTCATTCATGAGGATAAGGTAACAATCATTGATGACTGCTACAATGCCAACCCGGTATCCATGAAAGCGGCAATCGATCTGTTAAGTATGGCAAATACCCGCAAGGTCGCAATCCTTGGAGATATGTTTGAGCTGGGGAACAATGAGAAGGCTCTGCATGAAGAGGTTGGAACCTATGCGGCATACCATAAAATTGACTGTGTGATCTGCGTGGGTAATCTGTGCAGACATATGTATGATGGCGTGAAAGCTGTAGAATCTGACAGCAGGGCTTACTATTTTGAAGACAGAGACATTATGCTGGAACATCTGGGAGAGATTCTCCAGACAGGTGATACTGTGCTGGTAAAGGCTTCTCATGGTATGCATTTTGAAGAAGTGGTGAAGCAGATACCACAGATACTGGCGTGATGGGGTTTAAGGTTTGGTTAAGGTTTCACTTCTCTTTCTTTAAGGAAGTCATGTTATGATAATATCATCAAAGAACAAAAAGCACATGATGGATGTATATAAAGGAGAGATGTAACATGATGTGGACAAGAAAAGAACTAAAGGAAAGAGCGAAGGAAGCGCTCAAACGTAACTACTGGAAGATTGTACTGGTATCACTGATTGGAATGCTGATTGGTGGGGGACTGGGCAGTTCGGGAATCTCCGGCGGCGGAAGTGATATCCGTGATATGGCATCAGATAATGTAAAGGAGCATTTCACTGAGCATGAAAATGATGATGTAGACTGGGAAGGTGCAGAAGCGGTACTGGATGATATCCAGATGGATATAAGGCCTCAGGACATTGTTGCGGTTGCTTTCACTGTAATTGTGGTTCTGATAGTTGCAGCAATAGTGCTTGCAATAGGGATTGCACTGGATGTTTTACTGCTGAATCCTGTTCAGGTAGGTATCAACCGTTTTATGGTAAAGAGCCTGGACGATACAGTCAGAATTGCGGAAGTGGGATATACCTTTGACCATAATTATAAGAATGGCGTAAAAGTGATGTTCTTCAAGGATCTGTATGTGGTACTGTGGTCATTGTTATTTATTGTCCCGGGTATCTACAAAGCCTATCAGTACCGTATGGTACCTTACATTCTGGGGGAGAATCCGGATATGACATATCAGGAAGTCCTGCAGAGAAGTAAAGATATGATGGATGGTCAGAAGTGGGATGCTTTCGTACTGGATCTGTCTTTCATTCTGTGGCATATGCTTGGGGGCATTACCTGTGGACTGGCAGAGATTTTCTACGTAGCACCATATGTGAATCTGACAGATGCAGCATTGTATAGCAGATTGAGCCGGAAAGACCTGGCAGATGCACAGTCGGTTCCAACGACAATGATGCAGTTATAAGATAAAATTACAGACTGCTTCAATTTTGACTCGTGTTGCACAGTAAATGTGCAAAGAAATGGGGATTTGTATGGCATATACAATTTTGATTGCAGATGATGAAGCAGAGATACGTGACATTCTGCACCTGTATCTGGAGCAGGCTGGATTTCATGTAGTAGAAGCGGCAGATGGTTTTGAGACCCTGTCGCTTCTTGAGAAAGAAGCACCGGATCTTCTGCTTCTGGATATCATGATGCCGAAGCTGGATGGTTACCGGGTATTGAAGACATTACGTGAGAACAGCAATATTCCTGTCATTATCCTGTCGGCAAAAGGCGATGATTCTGATAAAATACTGGGGCTTGATATGGGGGCGGATGATTATATTACGAAGCCTTTTCAGCCTCTTGAGGCAGTGGCAAGAGTCAAATCCAATCTTAGGCGGTTCTATTCTCTGGGAGCAGGGGAGAATCAGCCAAAAGAAATATTACAGGTGAGAGATCTGACGTTGCATGTAGATTCCTGTATTCTGAAAAAGGGTGAAGAAACGATAGATCTGACTTCTGTGGAATTTCGTATTATGAGATTATTTATGGAAAATCCGAATAAAGTATTCACCAAGCAGCAGCTTTATGAACAGGGTTGGGAAGATGCTTTCTACACAGACGATAATAATGTAATGGTGTGTATCAGTAAGCTGAGAGGTAAGCTTTCAGAAGATCCAAATGCGTATATTCGTACCATTCGTGGATTAGGATACCGGTTGGAGAACACAGTATGAACAAATCACTGAAATGGTTTCTGGTTGAACGTTTTCTGATTGCCCTGATTTTTATAGCCTTATCGCAGGAGCTGATTGGCATAGTGTACCGTAAGTTTCTGCCGGGGCTTTTCGTAGTTTTACATATTAATGAAGTAGGGATTGAGAGTGAGGGCAGTATTTTATTATTAATGCTACAGATCGTTCTCTATGTATGCGCCGGTTTGCTGCCTGATGAGATAGCCAGACTTATACAGTACAAATTACAGCAGATTATGGCAGGAGCCTGGCAGCTGAGAATTGACACATCAGCCATACCAATGGCAGACAGCGATAAGTGGGCAGGATTCTATCAGTTTGGCGTAATATTAATCTTTCTGGTGCTTTTTGCAATTACCTTACTGCCCTATGTTCTGGCAATTATGTGGTATTATATTCAGATATCTCACAAGTTAGAGGAACTTTTACAGCAGGAGAAGGAGCAGAAAAAGGTATATGATAAGGCAAGAAATCTGATGCTGTCAGACATTACTCATGATATTAAGACGCCGATTACTACTATATGTGGTTATGCGAAGACGCTGACGGATGGTGTGATTCCTCTAAGTGAGGAGAAAAGACAGGAATATCTACAGGCGATTTATGCCAAGTCCATGCGTATGAGCGAACTGGTCACGATGCTTTTTGAATATATTAAAATGGACAGTGAAGGTTTTACACTGCATAAAGAAAAGACAGATGTATGTGAATTGCTTCGGGAAGTCATTGCCATGATGTATACGGATTTTGAAGAGAAGGGCATGGAACTGGAGATAGAGATTCCAGATAAGCTTGATTCCATAGAGCTGGATAAAAGCCAGATGACGAGAGTGATTACCAATATTCTCAATAATGCCCTGAAATATAATGATGTCGGTACGAAGGTAAGTGTTACACTGGATGAAGAATACAGAATCTGTATAGCGGATACGGGAAGAAATATCGAACCTGAGTTAGCGGAACATATTTTTGAACCTTTCTCCAGAGGGGATAAGGCGAGAAGCACTAGAGGCGGCAGTGGACTCGGTTTGAGTATTGCCCGTAAAATCGTTGAAATGCATGGTGGAAAGATCTGGCTTCGGACATCCCCAAAGAATGGATATACCAAAGCATTTATCATTGAATTACAGCCATAAAACCATAAAATAAGAAAGAAAGGACAATCGCCCTTTCTTTTATTTTGCCATAAGTTCAGCATATTTTTCTTTATTCTTAAAATAAGTATCACTGATAATCTGCTGTACATAGGGAGCAAGCTGTTTCTTATTCTCAGGAGCAAGCTCATTTATATAAATAGGTCTGCCATATTCTACAACGACATGTGCCTTGCGGATCTTGGGAAAATGATCCTCTAAGACGGCAGCACTGTTATTGATCGTAATCGGTACGATAGGACAGTTTGCTTTCTGAGCAATCTTAAAGCTTCCTTCATGGAAAGGAAGAAAGGTATCAGCCACCTTATTTCTGGTTCCTTCCGGGAAGATACAGATGGAAATGCCACATTTCATCAATTCAATTGCTTCCAGAATTGTCTTTAAGCCGGCTTTAATGTCTTTTCTGTCAAGGAAAAGGCAGTGCAGGTTGCGCATCCAGTTGCGAAGCAGTGGAACCTTCTCGATTTCTTTCTTGGCAATGTAACCGGTTACACGGGCTACCTTCGTGTAAGTGATTACAACATCAAAGAAACTGCGATGATTGCCGACATAGAGGACCGGGGTGTCTGTAGGTACATTTTCCAGACCTATGAAAGTAACTTTAGTACCTGCAAGGAAAAGGACAACGCGGAAAGCCCAGTTGACAATTGCCAGAGAGGAACGGTCTTTCACACCCGGATTGAATTTACCAATAATCCATTCTACGAACATAATGGGGATACTGAGTATCAGAAATAGAACTACAAAAAGTACTACAATAATTAATCGGATCATACTCTATACCTTTCTGCTTTCGTGTTTTTCTTTATTATAGTAGAGAAACCTTATAAAAGCAAGGGTTGTACTACATGGAGATCAGTCCGAAGGCATTGGCTACGGAGCTGATCAGAATAATTGCAGCAAAAACAGGACACAAATATTGAATCATAAAATAAAATATCTTTTTACGACGGAAGGGCTTTCCTTCTTTCGTTACCTCTTCTTCGATTCTTTCCGCACCGATTGTACGTGACACCAGAAGACAGATCGTAATGGCAGCAATTGGCATCATGACGGAGTTTGTCAGGAAATCAAAGAAATCCAGAAACTGCATACCCAGAATTTTTACCTTGGCTAAAGGGCCATAGCCTAAGGAAGAGAGACTTCCCAGTGCAATGATAATAACACCAATCAGAAGCGTTGATCTCTTTCTATTCCAGCCCAGCTCATCCTCGAAGGTAGACACGGCACTCTCTGTCAGGGCAATAGAGCTTGTAACCGCAGCAAATAATACAAGCAGGAAGAATAATATGCCAACAAAAGTACCAAGCCCCATACTTTCAAAAACCTTCGGGATGGTAATGAACATAAGGGATGGTCCTGCCTGGAGTGTATTGGAGTCATCACCGGAAAAGGCAAATACAGCAGGAATGATCATCAGACCAGCCATGATGGCAACTGCTGTGTCAAATATCTCGACATTTTTCGTAGATTCTTCAATGGAAATGTCTTTTTTCATATAAGAACCAAAAGTAATGAGAATACCCATGGCAATGGAAAGGGAGTAGAACATCTGACCCATTGCTGTGACAACTGTCATCCATGAGAAATTATGAAGGTTCGGTATGAGAAAATACTTCACACCGGCAATCGCTCCTGGCCTTGTTACAGAATAAATGGCAATAATAATGGATAAAACAACAAGAATTGGCATCATAATTCTGGAAACACGTTCAATACCATTGCGGACACCGGCATAAATGATACTCAGAGTAAATATGGCAAATATCAGAAAGCAGATTTCAGTAGAACTGCCAGTAGATATAAAGCCTGAGAAATATCCATCCTGAGCCAGATTATTACTGTGTCCAAGTATATATTCAAACAGATATTTAATGACCCATCCACCGATAACAGAGTAATAGGGTACGATTAAGATGGGAATAATGGCGTTGATCCATCCGCCAAAGGACAGCCATTTGGATCTGCCAAAGGAATGGAAGGCTCCAACAGGGCTTTTGTTGGTCATACGTCCGATGGATGTTTCGGCAATGATCATTGTGTAGCCGAAGGTCAATGCCAGAATGATATAGATGAGCAGGAATATGCCGCCGCCGTATTTGGCTGCCAGGTATGGGAAGCGCCAGATGTTTCCCAGTCCTACAGAGGCGCCGGCTGCTGACAGGACAAATCCGAGTTTCCCGGAAAAAGAGCTTCTCTTATGATGATTTTGCATGTTATATCTCCTAAATTATATTTTTAAATGTGAAAGGGGGTAAAGAGAGGGACGAATTGCACAGCTTGGACAATGCAACACAGGCACGCCCTCGCTACGTGAAAAACGCCGTGTTAGTTTTTGATAACACATGAAATTAAGTGTAGCATAGGGGAATATGAAATGCAACATATTAGAGACATAACGGGGTGTTTTGTGTAATAGAATAGGAATAAGATAATAAGAATATCAGACAGAAGGGAATAGGAATTGTGAAAAGTATGATAAGAAATATAAAAACACATGTTATTATTGCAGGATTGATAGCAGTAATGGGGATTTTAGGGGGATGTGCGGTAGAGAAGGAGGATGAGGGGAAGGTTAGGGATCTGGAGTTTACGGTGGTATCTCAGGAAGAGCAGCCGGATGCGCTTCGTGATGTGATTGAGGAGAAGAAGGAGAAGCCTTTTCAGATCAGTTATACGAGAGGGGAGGATCTCTATATTGCGGTGGGGTATGGAGAGCAGGAGAGTAGTGGCTATAGCATTAGTGTGAATGAATTATTTGAGACGGAGAACACGATTGTGATAGATACGACTCTGATTGGACCGCAGACATCAGAACAGGCAGCACAGGTGGCATCTTATCCCTATGTGGTAATAAAAACAGAGGGGATTGCCGACAAGACCGTAGAATTTAGATAATACGTATGCTATACTTGGTTTATAATCAAGGTGTAAGCCTGTAATGCTGAAATTCAGACAGCGTATTTCGGTATTTACAGGATGAAATGCTGAATTGAGAGGTAAAATAACATATGATATTAATTAAAAACGGAACGATAATAGATCCTTCCTGTAAGAGAGAAGAGAAGGGGGATCTTCTGATTGCAGATGGTAAGATAGCGAGAATTGCACCATGTGGTGAGATTCAGGAAGAGGGGTGCGAGGTAATTGATGCCACGGGTATGGTGGTTGCACCGGGGCTTGTAGATGTGCATGTTCATTTCAGAGATCCGGGATTTACCTATAAGGAAGATATTGATACAGGAGCACAGGCGGCTTTGCAGGGGGGATTTACCAGCGTGGTATTGATGGCAAATACGAAACCTGTTGTAGATAATGAAGAGACACTTGATTATGTATTGGAGAAGGGAAAGAATACTCCGATTCATGTATACAGCTGTGCCAGCGTCTCTAAGGGATTACAGGGCAAAGAACTGGTAGATATGGCTCTTTTGTATAGCAAGGGCGCAGCTGGGTTTACAGATGATGGTATACCGCTGCTGGATGTCGATATTTTGGAGCAGGCTTTTGTGAAAGCAGCCAGTATTGGTGTGCCGGTCAGTCTTCATGAAGAGAATCCGGCGCTGATCAGTAATAATGGTGTAAATAGCGATATCGCACAGAAGAAGTTCGGTATTGGCGGTTCACCAAGAGAAGCAGAGATAGATTTAATAGCCCGTGACCTTGATATAGCATTAAAAACAGGTGTTATTCTTGACGTACAGCATATCAGTACGAAAGAGGGCGTAGAGCTGGTGCGTCAGGCAAGACAGAAAAGTACTAAGATTCATGCGGAAGCAACGCCACACCATTTCAGCCTGACACAGGAAGCGGTGGTAGAGCATGGAACACTTGCCAAGATGAATCCGCCTCTTAGACTGGAAGAAGACAGACAGGCGATTATTGCAGGTATTCAGGATGGAACAATAGATATTATTGCAACAGACCATGCACCTCACAGCGTAGAGGAGAAGAGTAAGCCGCTGACAGAAGCTCCCAGTGGAATTATTGGGTTAGAGACAGCACTTTCTCTTGGCATTACCAATCTGGTCGATACAGGAAAAGTAAGCATGATGCAACTTTTAGCTTGCATGTCGTGCAATCCTGCCAAAATGTATGGATTAAATGCAGGAAATCTTGCAATTGATTCTACAGCAGATGTAGTTATTTTTGATCCGAAAGCACAATGGACGGTAGACAAATTTGCATCCAAATCTTCTAATTCTCCTTTTGTTGGGAATAAACTAACAGGCGTTATCAAATATACCATTGTAAATGGTAATGTTTACCCAGTGAGATAAAAAATGGGCATTCATCAGATTTGAGTTTGATGAATGCCTATTTTTATTTGTCAGCTTTGTTTTCACGCATGCTGCTTGGGGTAACACCATAGATTTTCTTGAAAGCACGTCGGAAGGTGTTGGCATTGTTGTAGCCTACAGAGATATACAATTCGTTCAGACTGATATCTGTTTCTTTGATCATACGGGCTGCTTCGCTCATACGGATATTCTCCAGATACGTGGAGAAGTTCACGCCGGTCTTTTCCTTGAACATATGCGAGAAATAACTTTCTGATATCTGGAATTCATCAGATATCTTATTCAGACCCATGGATGGGTCCATAAAGTTCTTTTCAATATATTTCTCAATTGCAGTCACCAGATTGGTATCTTCTGATTCTACGGCAAAGAGCTTACACAGAGTCAGAGCAATATCTTCACACAGCTTGAATGTAGCGTGTTCATTGAACTGTTCGTCCAACTGGGCAGTGACTTCTGCGGAAATTCCACTGGGCAGAGCAAATCTGGCTTTTAACAGAGTATTTCGAATATCAGAGAGCAGGAACTTCAACAGATTGATTGGCAGGGAACGTTCTTCGATATTTTCCTGATGAATCAGATTGAATAATTCCAGTACCTGAGAAGTATTGCCGGTCGTAATGAAGTGAATCAGCTTCGTTGACAATTCAGGTGGATAATAGAAGGCATTGGAATCCTTCTTAATAAATTCATACGGAAAGAAGAAATAATTCTTACTGGTATAACTGATAGATTCTACAGCCTGCTGATAAGATTCCCACACATTCGTCAGGCTGTCCGTATTTCTGCCAATACCTGCAAATAACCAGATTCCATAGGTATCCAGCAGATAATTATGAAGCTGGACAATCGTTTCGTTTGTTTTGATGATCAGGTTGGCTTCATCTTCTTTGGCGCATGCCAGAAGCAGTGCATAGGTTCTGTCTGCCGGATTAAAATAATACAGAGGGGAACCCAGATAATTCTGCAGTGCGTTCGCGATAACATGATTGAAGTCATCAGAAGAACGGATCTGCTGCGCATTTTCACTGGAATCACCGGCATTGTTATATGCTACAATGTAGAGACAGTTATAATATAGAGGTTCTCCGACCAGATTCAGATATTCCTTAATATAAGAAGCTTCTTCTTCAGAAGCAATCAAGCCGGTCAGTAATTGCCTTACATAACTGTTACAGATAATGGGACGCTGACTGTCTACCACTTCCTGCAAATGATTCTGTGCTTCCACGGCTTCGTTCAATTCCTGACCAAGCTCTATGATGGGTGCCACATTTCTTCTTGAAAACCGTATAATCAAAGAGATTCCAAGGAGAAAAGCAATTACAAAACACGTGATATATAATGCCTGTTTTGTAATCGTGCTCGAAGCAGAACTAAAAGCAGGAAAACTGTAGTAGTATGTGTAGCCCGTAAGCTGTGACGTATACTTTCCTATTGTGAGTGAACCATGATTATGCGAAAAATTGTTAGTATAATGCAGATTCATAATTTTATCTACGGAGAAATCCGGATTGGATAACAGACTCATAAAAGGAACATTATCCTCATTTACTGCAACAATAAAGTCCGTATCGAAATTGTCGGAAGAGAGCGTGGTAAATAGGGAAGCCAGCTCTTCTTTCTCCAGGACAAAGCATACTACAGCGTTGGCATCCATATAGTACAGATCATCCATGTTTACCATATACATATAGTAGTTTTTGCTGAAATTCGGTGCGACATTATCCATAGGAAGAAACTGGTAATAATTGGATTCTTCTGAAAGTGCTTTCAGCCAGTTGGTATATTCGGGATTTGCATATCTTTTCATCCAGCTATAGTATCTTTCTGCGGATATAAAATAGTTGGGAGACAGAATATAGTCCGTATTAGGCAGATAACAGTACACTTCTTCAATGGGAAGCAGTGCTTCAGGGTACACATCTGTAGAAAGCGTGGTCGCAAGGGCAATTCCCATATCCATAAAGCCCTTGTCATCAGGATCATGAAAGGCAATCAGCTTTCGGAATGTATTATTCTGAAGCAGCTGCCGGCAATAGATATCCATAATCTTTAAGTCTTTTTCAAAGAGCTCTACATTACTGACCATAGTGGATTCCTGCTGGAAATCATACTGCTGCTGTACGTTACGGAAGGTAGACTGGTACAGATACAGGAACAGGATGAGAATGACCAGCAGGAAGATACTGTAAGAGGTTACCATACGCAGCATGAGGGACTGTTTGTCCGTTGTGGAATTTGTATTATTTTTCGTTTCTTTTCTATTCAAAATCATCAAGGTTTTCTCCATGATATTATAAATTATCAGTTTGTATAGTAGTATTGTACCAGTTTTAAATAAAAAAAACAACATGTAAGTACTTACATGAAACCATTGAAAAATGGGGCTTTTTTGGAAACGCAGTCAAATAATGTACGTGACAGCAAAAATTGTAACTTGTTTTAAGAGAGGGGAAATGATATGTTGATTCCAGAGCAAGGGCACAGCCCCAAGGTTCGGAACAGTTAATTTTATATTAGGGAGGAAAGTAAGAAATGAAGAAGAAAGCATTATCTTTACTTTTATCATCAGCTATGGTTGTATCCTTAGCTGCATGTGGTAGCTCTTCTGACAGCGCAAGCACAGCTACAGATTCAAACGCTACTTCATCTACAGAAGCTGCAAACGCAGAAGCTTCTACAACAGCATCTACAGGGGAAACATCCTCTTATGATCTGACAGAACTTAACATTGTAGTAAACGGTACATTAACAGCAACAGTTGATAATGGACAGCAGGCATTCGTTGAGCAGTGGGAAAAGGCTGTAAGCGAAGAACTTGGTCATGATGTTAAGCTTAACATCCAGCAGTTAGACCATTCAGGTTATACAGATGCAGTTGGACGTTTATTCGCAGGTGGCGATTATCCTGATGCAATGATCATGTCAGCAGATATGTTCAAGCAGTATGCACCTACAGGTCTTCTCTGGGATATGGCTGATGCATATAAGAACGCTGATTTCCAGTCACGTATGGATTTACCTAAGATTAATGAGAGCCTGATGGACAGTGAAGGTCATTTATACGGCTTCGCTAACTCATATGGTAACGGATGTGTTACATATGTTAAGAAGGCATGGTTAGATGCAGTTGGAATCAACGCTGAAGATGTTAAGACATATGATGATTATTACAATATGTTACTTGCTTTCCACAACGGCGATCCTGATGGAAACGGCGTAGATGGCGATACATATGGTGTAGTTGCAGCAGGTTTCGTTGGAAACGAAGCTCCTTACATCAACTACTTACCTGAATTCTGGCAGGATGCATATCCAGCAATCGTTCAGGGCGAAGATGGTACATGGTATGATGGATTCCAGTCCGAAGAGACTAAGGCTGCATTATTAAGATTACAGCAGGCATATACTGATGGCGCTATCGATCCTGAAACACTTACAGCATCTACAAAGATTGCCCGTGAAAAGTGGTTCTCCAATGATCAGACTGGTTCCTCAGGTGTATTCACATACTGGGCAGGTTCCTGGTATCAGACACTTACAGATAACCTTGTAAAGAATGATGTTGATTCTGAATTAGTTCAGTTAACTCCTATCGCTGAGATTAAGGATACTGTTGGTGGCTACCTTAACAGAGAAGCTCCTGTATGGGTTATCATTGATGACGGTGACGGAGATAATTCCCGTGAGCAGGCTATCTTCGATACATTAATCGAGACAATGATGGATGGTGACAAGATCCAGACACTTTGGACATATGGTGCTGAAGGCGTTCACTGGTCTACAGAAGCTGAAACATTCACAATTAACGCTGGTACAGATAAGGAAAAGACATACGAGTATGCTGATGGTGAGTTCCACTTAAAGCAGTCTCCTAACGATCCTAACTCTGTATGGAAGAAGAATGCAATTGACCCTGCATTGGTTGTATGCCATTTAACAAATGGTTATGCTGACCAGTCCGAGCTTGCAGCAGCAGGTAATGAATTCTTCACAAGCAACTGTGTAGATGCTCCTGCTTCACCTGTATCTGAGACATTTACAAACGAGTCCGGTACAATCTATGACGCTAAGCTTGCATGCATTACAACAGTTGTAGTTGACGGCGGCGATGTTGAAGCAGCTATGCAGACATACGTTGATACAGTTGGTTCTATCGTTGATCAGTGCTTAACTGAGTTAAATCAGTAAGATATAATTAAGTAAGATAAAGCCGAGTAATCGGAAAAGTTACATATGAGACTGTCCTGTTCCTGTCCGGAGCAGGACAGTTATTCATGAGAGAGTAAAGGCCGTTCTATCCGGCCAAGTAGGAAAAGTGGTATGAGGAAGTAGGAAAGGAAGAAGAACGGTATGAGTAAGAAAACAGTTATGACTTCTACAGGTGTCGAAGTTCGAGAGAAACCGCTGAAGCTTCGTATCTGGAATAACAGGGGCTATTATGTAATGTTCCTGCCGGTTTTGATATTTCTGTTTATTTTTAATTATTGGCCAATGATTGGTATCAAATGGTCTTTCTACGATTATAAGCCCGTAGGATCACCAAGTTTTGTAGGCTTTGCACATTTCCAGAAGATGTTTGCTACAGCAGCATTCTGGACGGCATTCAAGAACACACTTTGGTTGAGTATTATTAAGTTGATCATTACAAACGTATCTGCGGTTGTAGTGTCTATCTTCTTAAATGAAATGGGAAATCTCTTTGCAAAGAAAACTTTGCAGACTATTATATATCTGCCACACTTTATGTCATGGGCAGTAGTTGCATCTATCTTCAGTTTGTTGTTATCTCCATCCAGTACAGGTCTTGTAAATGGTTGGTTGAGAGATTTGGGAGTCCTGACAGACGCTGATAAGAACATCTACTTCCTTGCAAGTACAACATGGTGGCGTCCAATCTTCTACATTATTAATATCTGGAAGGAAACAGGTTGGGGAACGATTATCTTCCTGGCTACTTTGTCAGGTATTAATCCTGAATTATACGAAGCAGCAGATATTGATGGTGCTACCCGTATGCAGAAGATCCGTTTCGTAACAGTACCGGCTCTTGGCAATACAATTATCACTGTATTGATCCTGAACCTGGCTAAGGTTATGAACATGTTCGAATCTGTATTCGTATTATATAACAATGCAGTATATGATGTATCTGATGTTATTTCTACATATATTTATCGTCAGACATTCGCAATTGCACTGCCTAACTATGGTTATTCCACAGCGGTTGGTCTCTTCAAGGGCTTAGTAGGATGCTTCCTTGTTCTTGTATGTAACTGGGCAAGTAAGAAGACTCGTGGCCGCGGTATTGTATAGGAGGTACGAAAATGGCAAAAGAACAACCTAGTCGTAAACAAAGATTACACGTTTTTGACGTTGTAAACTACATCGTATTTATTTTAATCGGTTTACTGGTTCTGGTTCCTATCTGGAAAGTTTTGGTAGACTCCTTCAATGCGGTTGGTGTATATCAGTTCCAGTTATGGCCAAGCCATCCTACTGTTGATGGTTATAAGACCATTATTCAGACATCTGCACTCTACAGACCATTCATTAACTCCGTAGTAACAACAATTCTCGGAACTTTACTTGGTCTGGTATTATCTACACTTGGTGGTTATGTACTTGTACAGTTCAACATGCCTGGACGTAACTTCCTTGCATACATGCTTTTGTTTACAATGATTTTCTCCGGTGGTATGATTCCTGAATACCTCGTTATGAAGAAGATCGGTCTTGTAAACAATATGTGGATCCTTGTATTCAAGCATGGTATGAACGTTTACAACCTTGTACTTATGAGAAACTTCTTTGAAGGTATTCCTGATTCCTTATATGAAGCAGCAGAACTCGATGGATGTTCTCCTATGGGAATCTTCTTCAAGATCGTTCTTCCTCTGTCTAAGGCAGCACTTGCTTCTATCGGTTTGATGTTTGCCGTAACAGTATGGAATGATTACACAACAGTTAAGATTTACATTACAGACCCTGATCAGGTTAACTTCCAGTATAAGTTAAGAAACATGATCATGGACGGTGATACGCCTACAACGGCTTACAATGTATCACAGAATACACTGTTCAATGCAGGTATCATTGCAGCAATCCTGCCATTCATGATATTGTATCCTTTCTTACAGAAATACTTTGTAACCGGTGTTAATATCGGAGCTGTAAAAGAGTAATATCCAGGGGGGCGTTAAGTCCCCCCTTTCTTATTGAAATAAAGGAGAGGGAGAATAAATGAGGAAAATTTTTTGGGCATCAGATTCAACAGTTCAGACTAATAAGTTTATGACCTACCCGCAGACTGGTATAGGACAGGTATTTTCCTTGTATACAAAAGACGATGTAACAGTAGTAAATTATGCCAGAAATGGAAGAAGTACCAAGAGCTTTATTGATGAAGGCAGACTTCAGAGGATTGATGAAGAAATCGGTGCAGGAGATTTCCTGTTTATCCAGTTCGGACATAATGATGAGAAGAGTCAGGACCCTGCCAGATATACAGAGCCTTTTTCCACATTTATGGAGAATCTGGAGATCTTTATCAACGTGGCAAGGAAGCACGGTGCTTACCCTGTATTGATTACACCTTTGGAACGCAGATGTTTTGTGGATGATAAGCATCTTGGCATAGGTGCCCATTCTGACTATGTAGCAGCTATGAAGCAGACAGCAGAGAAATGTAATGTTCCGCTGGCAGACCTCTACAGCATGAGCCGTACGGAGTTAAAGAAGGCTGGTGAAATGGGCAGCCGTAAGTGGTTTATGTATTTCTCCAAGGGAGAGTACAAGAACTATCCTGATGGCAAGACCGATAATACACATCTTCGTTATGATGGGGCAGTATTGTTTGCCGGACTGATTGCAAAAGGCTTGCAGGAAGCTGGCGGTGTCTATGCAGATCTTCTCGTAGAAGAAGAGACATTGAATGAAAAAGAAATAGGTTATCGTACAGAGAAGGGATGATGTGCTTGCACATCATCCCTTCTTATTTTATACTGTAGTTAGTGTGAAATATACCATGTAAGGAATTGGAGGAAGAGCATGTCAGGGAAAAAGAAAGAAACTACTGTTGTAGTGAGTCAAACGGAAATTGCAACGGACATTTATGATATGTGGATAGCAACGGATTTAAGTCTGCAGGCGAAGCCGGGGCAGTTTATCAGTGTATATACACAGGATAAATCAACGTTATTGCCACGCCCCATCAGTATCTGTGAGGTAGATAGGGAGAATCGCAGAATTCGGATTGTATACAGAGTAGCAGGTAAGGGCACCGCAGAATTCTCAGGATATCATGCAGGAGCACCGATTGATATTTTAGGTACACTGGGCAATGGCTTCCCTCTTGAAGCTGCCAAAGGCAAAAAAGCTTTCTTAATGGGAGGTGGTATTGGAATTCCTCCTATGCTTGAATTGGCTAAGGAGCTGGATTGTGAGAAGGATATTATTGCAGGTTATCGTAATTCTGAATTATTCCTGGCAGACGAATTGAAGCAATATGGTAATCTGTATGTGGCAACGGAAGATGGCAGTGAGGGAACTAAGGGCAATGTCATGAATGCAATTGCAGAGAATAATTTAAAAGCAGATGTTATTTTTGCATGTGGACCTATGCCAATGCTTCGTGCAATTAAGAAATATGCACAGGAGCAGAATATTCCAGCCTATATTTCCCTGGAAGAGAGAATGGCATGTGGTGTAGGCGCCTGTCTTGGCTGCGTAGTGAAGACCAAAAACGTAGACGCACATTCCCATGTGAAGAATGCAAGAATCTGTACGGATGGCCCCGTATATCTGGCAAGTGAGGTGGATATCTGATGAAAAATACAAAAGTTACGATTGCAGGTGTAGAATTTAAGAATCCTGTTATGACAGCATCAGGAACATTTGGTTCCGGTATGGAATACTCTGAATTTGTAGATCTGAATTGTCTGGGCGCAGTTGTGACCAAGGGCGTTGCCAATGTTCCCTGGGAAGGTAATCCTACTCCACGAGTGATGGAGACATATGGCGGTATGCTCAATGCAATAGGATTACAGAATCCGGGAATTGATGTCTTTATTGAAAGAGACATTCCATTCTTAAAACAGTTCGATACCAAAATTATTGTGAATGTATGTGGACGAACAGTAGAAGATTATATAGAGGTTGTGGAAAAGCTGGGGGATCAGCCGGTTGATATGCTGGAGATCAACGTGTCCTGTCCTAATGTAAGTCATGGCGGCATTGCCTTTGGACAGAATCCTGATTGTCTCTATGATATTACGAAGCAGATCAAAGCCAAGGCAAAACAGCCCATTATTATGAAACTTTCGCCTAATGTAACAGACATTACAGAGATGGCAAGGGCGGCTGAGTCAGCAGGAAGTGATGCCCTTTCACTGATCAATACTATTACAGGTATGAAGATAGATATCCATAAGAGAGCGTTTGCACTGGCAAATAAGACAGGTGGTCTCTCAGGCCCTGCTATTAAGCCTGTGGCAGTTCGTATGGTCTATCAGGCAGCGCAGGCAGTAAAGATTCCTATTATTGGTATGGGAGGTATTGCCAACGCAGAAGATGCCATTGAATTCATGCTGGCAGGAGCGACCGGCGTTGCTGTAGGCGCTATGAATTTTGTAAATCCTTATACAACTGCTGAAGTTGTGAAAGGAATAGAAGAGTACATGGAGCGTTACCATGTGGAGAATCTGACAGAACTGGTCGGTGCAGTCAGATAATACGCATAATACGCATATTAAGACCTTTCGAAGAATAGAATGTGATAAGTCAGGATTCTTCGAGAGGTCTTTTTAAATATGGAACTTGTGAAAAAGAATATACATACAGAACGGATTAAGGCAAAGGCATTATTGCAGATTCCGCTGGAAGAGGATATTAATGTATCGGACAGCAGACCGGATGTTGGCAAGCCTGTATTTACCAGAGGAAAAATCAAGGTAGATGAAGTAAAGTCCGGAACCAATAAGGTCTGGGTAAAAGGCAGACTTGTGTATCAGATTCTATATCTTGCAGAAGGAAAAGAATCCGGGCTTGCCGGGATGGAAGGTGAACTGCCCTTCATGGAAGAAATCTACATGGATATGGTGGAAAGCACAGACAGGGCTATCTGTAATACCAATCTGGAAGATATGAGAGTGAATCTTATCAATTCACGAAAGCTGAGTATTCAGGCTGTAATCAGTCTTATGCCCAGAGTAGAAGAGAATACCCAGGAAGAAGTCTGCGTGGACTTGAATGGAGCAGAGAAGGAGCAGGCAAAAGGTGGAAAAGAGCTGGAATACCGCAAGAAGCCGTTGGACTATCTGGAAACAGCAGTAAGTAAGCGGGATCTGTTTCGAATCCACGAAGAAAACAAGTTGCCAGCAGGATTACCGGCAGTGGGAACGGTTATCTGGAGAAGTACGGCAATTCAACATGTAAATTTTAAGCCACTTTCGGGAAAGATTGCAGTAGGTGGTGAACTGTCTCTTTTCCTTATATATAAAGAGGATATCAGTGGCAGGACAAATTGGTATGAAACAACGATGCCCTTTAGCGGAAATATTGAATGTCAGGGCTGTGAAGAGATGATGACAGCGGACATTGCGTATGAAGTAGGGCATGAGGAGATTACCGTACGGGAAGACAGCGATGGCGAAGCCAGAATGCTTGGAGTGGAGCTGGCACTGGAACTGGAAATCAAGCTTTTGCAGAAGGAGTCCTCCCCTATCGTAGCTGACGTCTATGGGGTAAGCTGTGAAGTGGCTGCGATCTCCAGTCCGAAGAAGTTCAGACAGCTGCAACAGGATGCCTATCTGGAAGAGAAACTGACCGGCACGGTAAAGCCGGATGGAATTGATACAAAAATATTACAAATATGCCATAGTGAAGCAAAGCCTGAGATTGAGAACTGTATCTTCGGAGATGATGAGATAGAGATAAGGGGAAGTGTCGAAGTACAGGTCTTATATCTGAATAATGAAGATGGTAATAATTTCGCCATGGCTGAGAGCAGACTTCCATTTACCATAACCAGGAAGTTATCAGGACTCCGCAAGGACATGGAGTATAATATAGAGAACTGTTCTCTGAAACCACAGCTGGAACAGCTGCATGTGGTTATGAAGGATGGGGAAAGGATAGAATGGCAGGCTGTATTGACCCTGCATCTGATGCTCTACGGTGAGGCACAGGAAGAGATTCTGACTGATCTGAAGATTACAGAGCTGGACAGTTCCAAATTGGAGAAGCTTCCTGGTTTTGCCATATATTTTGTAAAAGAAGGAGATACACTCTGGCAGATAGGAAGAAAATATTATGTCAGCGTGGATAAAATAAAAGAAGTCAATCAGCTTACCAGTGAAGATATCACGCCGGGAGATAAACTGCTGATTGTAAAATCCGGTGAAATATAAAGAACGGGGCTTTGAACAGCCCCGTTCTTGTTGGTGGTATTTGATTAAGCTAACGAATTAGCGGTATCTTCTGTCGTTGTATTGTCTTTGATGATGACCTTGCCATCGCTATCGGATTTTTCTTCTTTTTTGGAAGAGATGGAATCGAATTTCTTCATGACAGCATCATAAGTTCTCTGGGAAATATCAGGAAGCTTGCCGCCCCATTGTTTCTCAGCCTGCTTATAGCCTTTGACAAATGCATCACGCATTTTCTCAAGAGCCTTGCTGTCGTCACCTGCCAATGCTGTAGCAAAGGAAACGATACGGTCTGAGGTTTGCTCAACACCCCAGTAACCATCATCTGCGATATCCTTCTGGGCTTTTGCTTTGGTCTCAGCATCTACAGTATAATTGCCTTTTGCAAGGAATTTCCAGATATCTGTAGCCTGTCCAAAGGTAGCAGCCTGCTTGGACATCATGTTTTTTACAAGATCAGTAAGCTGAGTCTGGCGCTTCTCCTGATCGGCTTTTAACTGTTCTACAATTGTTTTTCTGTCATCTTCACTGAGTTTGCTCTTATCATAGACAGCAGCTGTATCATCCTGCTTTGGAGTGGTGGCTGTTGCCTGATCTGTATTGTTATCTTTTGTTTGTGTACTGTCGGTTTTCGCAGCTGTATCAGTTTTCTCGTTTTTGATATCAGATACAGTAGCTGACATTGTGTAAGTAAGTCCGTTTACATCCATAATTATAACCATACCTTTCTGTAGCCTGCAGACCTTGAGCTGCGGGCACAAATTTGTGTGTGAAATATTTCACACTGCATCCTTGCATTACTGTGAAACAGATACATTAACTCTCATCTTATATATCGACAGGTCTGTAAGAAAACTTAATAGTAAATGATGGATATTGACGAATCTTTAGAAATTGTATATAATCGAATACAAAATGTATATTGTACTGAATGAAGTACAATGATTACGGTAACGTACAATGCAGCACATGGAAGGAAGAAACATGGATAAATTGAAATATAAGGCAAGAGCCAAGGTGAATTTAGGACTGGATGTATGTGGATGTCTGCCCAATGGGTATCATAAAGTGAAAATGATCATGCAGACAATTGATCTGTATGATGAGCTGGAATTCAACAAACGTAAAGATCCGGATATTATTTTATCCGTAGACAGTAAAGACCCCTTGGGAGATATTGGAAATAACCTTATATTTCGTGCAGCAAAACTGATGAAAGAGTATTATTCCATCAAAGAAGGAATAGAGATTCATCTAAAGAAGCATATTCCCGTAGCAGCAGGAATGGCTGGCGGAAGTACAGATGCCGCTGCTACCATGCTGGCAATGAATGAGCTTTTTGAACTGGGACAGACCAGAGAACAGCTTATGGAACAGGCATTGCGTCTAGGGGCGGATATTCCATTCTGTATTCAGGGAGGAACAGCACTGGCAGAAGGAATCGGGGAGAAGCTTACCGAACTGCCAGCACCGCCCAAGGCATCTATTCTGGTTGCCAAACCTCCTATTATGGTATCAACCAAAGAGGTGTACCAGAGCCTAAAGGCAGATGAACTGAGCAGCCATCCTGATATTGATGGGATGATAGAGGCATTGAAGCAGGGAAGTCTGCAGGGAATTACAGACAGAATGGATAATGTACTGGAAACCGTTACTGTAGAGCAGTTTCCTGTTATTGCGCAGATCAAGGACTTCATGAAAGAACATGGAGCGATGAATGCGTTAATGAGCGGAAGCGGACCTACTGTATTTGGTATATATAAAGAGGAACAGGAGGCATTGGCCGCAGAGAAGGCATTGAGAGAGATGGGACTGGCCAAGCAGATCAAAGTAACACAGTTTTACAATGGGGAAAGGTAGGACAGTATATGAGCGATGCATTTCAGGTAAATGGAACGGACGAGTATTTACCGTTAAGAGATGTAGTTTTTAATACCCTCAGACAGGCGATTCTTACGGGTGAAATGAAGCCGGGCGAGAGACTGATGGAGATTCATCTGGCAAATAAGCTTGGAGTCAGCAGAACACCAATCAGAGAAGCAATCCGTAAGCTGGAGCTTGAGGGTCTTGTAGTAATGATACCAAGACGAGGTGCAGAGGTTGCACAGATCACATGGAAGAATCTCAAGGATGTACTGGAGGTAAGAAGGGCACTGGACGTTCTGGCAGTTGAGCTTGCCTGTGATCGTATGAGACAGGAAGAGCTGACAGAGCTTGGCAAGGCATGTACAGAGTTCAAGGAAGCGACCAGGACACAGGATTGGCGTAAGATTGCAGCGGCAGATGTGCGCCTTCATGATATCATTGTCAGATCAACAAGAAATGACCGTCTGATTCAGCTGGTCAATAATCTGGCTGAGCAGATGTATCGTTACCGCTTTGAATATATTAAGGATGCTACGCAGTATGAACGCCTTATCCAGGAGCATAATGATATATATGAGAGCATTATGCGCAAGGATAAGGGAACTGCAGCCAGAGTCGTGACCCGTCATGTAGACAATCAGGAGGAAGCCATCACCAGACAGCTTCAGCTGGGAAAAGATAAACAATAGTGGAATAAAAGCCATCAGAACGGTCCATACTGATATCAGTAAATGGAGGTATGGATATGAAATGGAGCAGGATATGGAGACAGTGGTTCATGATGGCTGGAATACTGCTGTGGATTGGTATATTGGGACCGGAGATATATGTAGAACAGGGAACCGGATGTCTGACAGACGGGAATGGCAGGGCTTTGACCAAGGAAGAGACAGAACAGCTGCTGGAAGAATGGTTTTATACAGAGGAAAAAGACAGAGAACCTCAGCATGAGATAGTTTACAGAAGCTTGCTGGCAGAGTGGCTGGAGAAGAGATAGAAAGGTGTGATTGCAGTATGACAAAAGATGTATTGCTGTGCATACAGGGACTGCAGTTTGAAGAAGAAGCACAAAATGATGAGGAACTGGATAAGATTGAAACAATCTGTGCCGGTGAATATTATTACAGAAACAATGCTCACTACATTCTTTATGAAGAACTGGTAGAGGGAATGGAAGAGCCTATTAAGAATATGATAAAAGTCAGGGGAAATGAATTTTCTCTGACCAAGCGTGGTGGAGTCAACGTACAGATGATTTTTACCCAGGGTAAGAAAACCATTACAGAATATGCCACGCCAATGGGGGGAATCCTGATAGGACTGGATACCTCCAAAGTAGAAGTAGCAGAAGAGACGCAGGATAAGCTTCGCATACATATTGATTATACGCTGGAAGCGAATTACCAGTATATAGCGGACTGTCATATTGAAATAGTGGTTACTGCAAACAGTGATAAATAAAAAAGGAAAGCATCGGGAGAACCGATCTGCTTTCCTTTTTATTGTTTACTTTAATGGTTTCGCACCTGCTTTTTCCTGCATTTTCTCAACCCATGCCTTGAACTTGCCCTTCTTCTTGCCGGTAGGCTGATTCAGGCTGCCACGGATACCCTTCACATCAGTGATGTAAATACCGCTTATAGTTGCCTTCACTTCCTTCTTAACCGGAACCGTATCAAAGATGGATGCATCACAGATCAAAGACATAATCTGTGGGCCGACTTTAGCTTTTACAATGGGGAATTTCGCTCTCCTTAAATATTTGGGCGTCTGTTCCATGACCATTGCTGGAAGACCGGAATCTTTTAACCGCAACTTCTTCTTATCGATAATCAGCATCGTTACGGTCTGCTTGGCTGCCTCTATCTGAGCCTGTTGTTCTGCCTGCTTCTTCTGGGCTTTACGTCCAAGAAAATACAGGATTGCAATGACTGCTACCAGAACGACCAAAACAATTAAAATAACTTTTAAAACCGGACTCATAAATTGACCTCCTACCAGTCAGTGAATCAATTCACTGCAATCACTTTGAATTTTATCATTAAATATGCAAAAGTGCAAGGAGATTCCCTTTTCAACAGCGGGTTTTTGTGATATAAATGAGTTGTTATATCTTTTTTTGAGGGTATTACTATATATAAGGATTGGAGTTATTATAATGAAAAAGAAAATGGCAATGATGTGTATCGCAGGTGTTATGGCTGTCAGTTTAAGTGCTTGTGGTAATAAGAGTACACAGACAGGATCTGATGCAGCACAGACAACAGAACAGAGCAGCGAGACTGCAGCAACACAAGAGACAGCTTCCGAAGAGGAAACCAAGGTAAGCGAAAGAGCTGATTATGTAGCGCTGGCTGATCTGGATGTAGATGAGTATGTAACACTGGGCGAATATAAGGACATGACAGTGCAGGCTGCCAAGACAGAAGTAACAGATGAAGTGATCGAGAATTATATCAACGGCAATATGCTCACTACATATCCTGTTACAGACAGAGCAGTAGAAGACGGCGATCTGGTTACAATAGATTATGTAGGCAAGAAGGATGGAGAAGCCTTTTCCGGCGGCAGCGCAGAGGGCTATCAGTTAAAGATCGGTTCCAATACATTTATTGATGGCTTTGAAGAAGGCTTGATTGGCGTTATGCCGGGAGATACTGTAGATCTGAATCTGACTTTCCCTGAAAGCTACAGCAGAAACCAGGATCTGGCCGGACAGGCAGTTGTATTTACTGTTACAGTACAGAATATTCTTGAGTCTACTGATTATGAGAATGTAACACCAGAGCAGCTGGAGCTGATGGGACTGGAATATAAGACCAAGGAAGCTCTGTGGGATGCAGCCAGGAAGAGTGTAGAAGAAGAGGCAGAGAACAATTACCAGACCAATATCAATAATGCCATTCTGGATCAGCTGGTAAGTGACAGTCAGTTCACTTCTGTACCACAACCTCTTGTAGATGAGGAAGTTCAGAATTATAATGAATATATGGAAGCAATCTGTGTCAGCTTCTATGGATGTGATCTGGAGACATTTGTTACCACATATTATCAGATGACGATGGATGAGTACAATGCGCAGCTGACAGAGATGGCACAGGAAACAGTAAAGCAGTACCTTGTAATCGAAGCAGTAGCAAGACAGGAAGGTATTGAGATAACAGACGAAGATATTAACAAGAAGGCTGAAGAAGAAGCCAAGGAATATGGATATGACTCAGCTGAAGCACTTCTTGATGAGGTCGGTAAGACAACTTACAGAATGTATATGCTTCAGGACGATGTTATGGCAAAGCTTAAAACCATGACAAACGTAGAGACTGTAGAAGAGACAGAAGAATCCTCCACTACAGAACAGTAAGTATATACTGGTATATAAAAGGGGTATCAGTAGTAGATGAAGAAACGTTTGAAGCATCTGTTGTGCCTGGTTATGGCATTCACAGTGTTTATGGAGTCGGGTGTCTGTGCGTATGCAGATCAGATCAGTGATCTGAAGAAGAAAAATCAACAGGATCAGGATAAGCTGGACGAGCTTGGAGACCAGATTGATGAATTAGCCGGTGAACAGCAGGGAATCAAAGGCGAGATGGATTCCCTGCAGGCTGAGATTGCAGATATTATGGCAAGCATCAGCCTGATCGAAGAAGACATTCAGAAGAAGAAGGAACAGATTGCACAATCGGAGAAAGATCTGGAGGCTGCCAGGGAAGATGAGCAGAACCAGTATAATGCGATGATAGTCCGTATCCGGTTCATGTATGAAAAAGGCGACATGAATTATATAAACCTTCTTATGGAAGGCGGCTCCATGGAAGATCTGGTGAACAAGGCTGATTATATTGAGAAAATATATGATTATGACAGGCAGCTGCTGATACGCTATCAGGAAACCAGGCAAAAGATAGAAGACCTGAAGGTACAGTTGGAGGATGAAGAATCCGAGCTGGAAATGACGCAGGACGAATATAAGGAAGAGCAGGAAGGCATGGAGGCTGCAATGGCAGAGCTGAAGGCTGTCAGTGATGATTATGCACTACAGATCAGTAAGGCGAAACAGCAGGCAGAGGTCTATAAGACACAGATTAAGCAGCAGAATGCCCAGATTGCCAGGCTGGAAGAGGAAGCCCGTAAAAAGGCAGAGGAAGAAGCCCGTAGAAAAGCAGCGCAGAATAAGAATAACACTTCTACTACGACCACCAGTAAGCCCAAGGGAACTGCAACAGTAAATTCAGCAGAAATCCTGGCTGCCAATGGTAGTGATATTGGTAAACAGATTGCAATCTACGCCTGTGGATTTGTTGGAAACCCTTATGTGCCGGGCGGTACCAGCCTGACCAATGGTGCTGACTGTTCAGGATTTACCCAGTCTGTATTCAAAGCATATGGATACAGCATTCCAAGAAGCTCGTATTCACAAAGGACAGCAGGTAAAGAGGTAAGCTTCGCTGAAGCACAGCCGGGAGATATCATCTGCTACGCAGGACATGTGGCTCTTTATATTGGTAATGGAAAGATTGTACACGCCAGCGGTGTGAAGACTGGAATCAAGATAGGATATGCTACTTATCGAGAGATATTAAGTGTCAGAAGAATTGTATAAGAAAGAAGGCAGACAGAAATGTCTGTCTTTTTTTGTGCATTTATACTGAAAAAGCACGGGAAATTTGTTCTTATTTGTGAATAGTATTTCCTTTTGTAAATGATATAATAAAGGAAACTAAGAAACTTAAAGCAGTTTTCAAGTTTCCAAAGAAAGGTGAGATAAGAAATATGCAGTCTCAATTAGAAGAGAAAATACTTCTTGCTGCAATTGAAGAGTTTGGCAGGAAAGGTCTGAAATTCACCATGGATGACATTGCCAAAAATCTCAGTATCAGTAAGAAGACACTGTATCATGTATATGATAACAAAGAGGCTATGCTGTTAGCACTGGCTGATTACTGTTTTGCAGATATCAAGAAGAGTGAGCGGGCAATCGTAGAGAATCCTGATCTGGATGTGGTAGATAAGATAGAGCAGATACTGGTGGTATTACCGGAAAGGTATCAGAATATAGGGTTGAGTAATCTCTATCAGCTCAGTGAGAAATATCCCAATATCTATACCAGAGTATCCGCGTATCTGTCTACAGACTGGGATGCTACTAATGCATTGATCGAACAGGGTGTGGCAGAAGGGAAGATTCGTCCGATTGCGCTTCCGGTTCTGCAGGCAATGGTAGAGAGCACCATACAGAAGTTTTTTGCAGACAGCATTCTGGTGGAGCATGGGATCAGCTATGAAGACGCATTACATGAGATGATACAGATTATTATTCATGGAATCAGGGTAGAGAAGTAACAGAAAGAAGGAATCAGTATGAAAAAAGTACGTGTAGAAGCCAGTACAAAGAAAGACAGAACCAGTGAGATATTTGGGAATCCAATGAGTAAGAAAGTAATACGTAAGGCGCAGAAGAGCAAGCAAAAGAATCAGAAGAAATACGGTGATGATTCCAAGGTCAATTATCAGTGCATCATCAGGGATAATCCCTGCATCGGAGAGCCACTGGGTGTTAAGAATGTAGTTGTCACCAGAAAAGAGGGCAAAGGAAGCTTCGATGAGGAGAAGGGTGTAATTGTAGGAAATATCCGTATGGGATTTGGACATTACCGTATCTCCATGGCAATTGCATCTGCTGCACACGCTCTTGGATATACACCATACTGGATGGATCTGAATTCTTATCCGGAGACTACCTGTACGAAGCTGATCAGTGCACAGAATGAATTATATTCTCTGGGATCAAGAATCTCCCAGAAGAGTAAGCTTTTTAACAAATTCGTATGGGAACCTGTGAATTATGAAGGATTCAGACAGCTTTCCTACAATGCAGCAGATCAGAAGAATGCTGAACTGATGGCACCTGTATATCATAGTGTGCCTAAGGATATTCCTGTTATTGCCACACACGTATGGCCCGCACAGGCAGCAGTTCATGCAGGCATGAAACATGTAGTCAATGCGATTCCTGATAACTGGCCAATGGCGTTACATTATGCGCAGGGCAGTCTTCATACAGTACAGACCCACTATGCATATCAGGGCTATCGTATCGGTAACGGTATGATGAAAGACAAGGTCGTACAGGCAATGCCACCACAGGATCTGATGTATACAGGACATTATATAGATCATGAGCTGGCAGCAAATATCGAGAAGGACTGCGAGGCACGATTATCCAGATTGAAGAATGGAGAGGCTATGAGATTCCTTCTGACAGTAGGCGGCGCCGGCGCACAGATGGAGATCTTCGGTGAAGTACTGCATTATCTGATTCCCTATGTCATTGCCGGAAAAGCCGTTGTATATGTGAATGTGGGCGACTACCGCAACATCTGGGAAATGATCAAGGCTAATCTGCCCGGTATGAAAGGCATTACCACAGAGCACATGGATAACTGGGAAGATACAGTGGCTTTTGCCAAAGAAGCACTGGAAGGAAAGGTTTCAGGAATCCATGGCTTCTACCATGAGAATATATTTGAAGCAGTATACTGTACGAATCTGCTGATGAGAAGTGCGGATGTACTTGTGACCAAACCAAGTGAGCTTGCCTTTTATCCGATTCCAAAGCTCTTTATCAGAAGAGTAGGAGGACATGAGCAGTGGGGGGCTGTGCATTCAGCAGAGCTGGGCGATGGCACACTGGAATGCCGTGATATTGAACATACCATACAGATGCTTGATCTGTTCCTGAGAGATCCGGGTATGCTGGAGAGCATGTGCCACAATATTGTAAATAATAAGAAGCTTGGTATATATGATGGGGCTTACAAGGTAGTAGAAGCAGCGTTTGCATTGAAAAAGGGAGAAATAGAAGTATGAGACTGACAAAGAAGGAAAAAGTATCTTACGGACTAGGGGCGGTAGGAAAAGACATGGTATACATGCTTTCTGCCAATTATATTTTATATTACTATCAGGATATTATGGGGGTGAGTGCTTTTGCCATGGGTGTGATCCTTATGGCAGCACGTATCTTTGATGCCTTTAATGACCCGATTATGGGCGTTGTCGTAGCAAAGACCAAGACACGCTGGGGTAAGTTCAGACCCTGGCTGCTGATCGGTACGGTCATGAATGCCATTATTCTGTATCTGATGTTCATGGCGCCGCCTGCACTCAATGGTGGTGGACTGGTTGCCTATGCAGCAGTGTTCTATGTACTCTGGGGTGTTACGTATACAATGATGGATATTCCTTTCTGGTCCATGATCCCGGCGTTTACAGAGGGTGGTAAGGAGAGAGAGAATCTGTCCACACTTGCCCGTTCCTGTGCGGGTGTAGGTTCTGCCCTGATTACGATCATTACCATGTTGTGCGTACCGGCTCTTGGTTCTATATACAGCGACAGTACTTCACAAAGAGAGATTGAAAGAGTAGGTTTTGGGTGGTTTGCACTGATTATTGCAGCAGTATTTATCCTTTTCACAGTGATTACCTGTCTGAATATTAAGGAAAAGTCAACAGTGAATGTAGAAGCTCCATCTGTAGGTCAGATGTTCAAAGCTCTGATCAGTAACGATCAGGCTATGACAGTAGTTATCACAATTGTATTAATTAACTGTTCTCTCTACATTACATCAAACCTGCTGATCTATTTCTTTAAATATGATATCGGTGGCGCAGGCTGGAATGCAAATTATGTACTGTTTAATACGTTCGGCGGTGGAATCCAGATTATCTCCATGATGCTGTTCTACCCGCTGTTTCGTAAGTTCATCAGTGCCATGCAGGTATTCTACGTCAGCTTCGTTATGGCAATTGGCGGATACGCAGTGCTTCTTGCGCTGATGTTTACGAACCATACTAATATTTATATTCTGATGATTCCCGGATTCTTCATTTTCACAGCATTTGGTATGCTGACTGTACTGACAACAGTATTCCTGGCTAATACCGTGGATTATGGCGAATTGAAGAATAACAGACGTGATGAAAGCGTGATCTTCTCCATGCAGACATTCGTAGTCAAGCTGGCAAGTGGTGTGGCTGCCATGATCGCTTCTATCTGTCTGACAATCAGCAATATCAGCAATGATACCTCAACAGAAGCAGCAGCTATGGTATCAGATTCCTACACCTCAGTAGCTGTCCTTCGTATGACAATGACAGTGCTGCCGATTATTGGCTTACTGGTCGCTGTATTTATCTTTGCCAAGAAGTATATTCTGACGGATGAGAAGTTAGGAGAGATCAATCAGGAACTTGCACACAGACATAAAGCATAAGGAGAAAAAGTATGATTATTGTACAGGATGGATGCTTTGCATTGCAGACTCCCCATACAAGTTATATCTTCAGGAAGGATGCAGCAGGGAATCTGCTGCATCTCTATTACGGGGAGAAAATAGAAATAGAAGAGGAAGGACTTGCCAAAGTATGTGAGATTATGGCACCGGTCATTACCAATCAAAACGGCTGTAGTCTGATTGCAGACACTGCACAGCCCAATCTTTGCCTGGATGATGTATGTCTGGAGATATCCTCCCGTGGAAAAGGTGATATGAGAGAGCCTTATGTAGAACTGGTACTGGCTGATGGCAGCAGCACCAGTGATTTTCGTTATGAAAATTACAGAATAGAGGAAAGTCTGCTGACACCGGAGGGATTGCCGGGGGCTTATGAAGAGAAGGGAAATGGACAGTCACTGGTTATTACTCTGGCAGACCGAAACAGCAAGGTAAAGCTGGAGCTTGTCTATGGCGTTATGGAAGATTGTGATTGTCTGGTTCGATATGGAAGACTGGTTAATTCAGGGGAAGAGACAGTTACAGTCAACAGACTTATGAGTATGCAGCTGGATATGGAAGCAGGAGTCTTGAAGATTACAGATTTCCATGGAGACTGGGCAAGAGAGATGGCTAAGAATGAAACAATACTTCGTCAGGGAAAATATGTAAATGACACGAGTGTCGGTTTCTCGTCCAACAGAGCCAATCCTTTATTTATATGGGCAGATACAGAGACAACACAGGAGTATGGAGATTGCTATGCTGTGAATCTGCTGTATTCAGGGAATCATAGAGAAAGTGCACAGGCAGGGGGACATGGCAAGATGCGTATTCTTGCCGGGATGAATCCTGATTACTTATGCTGGCAGTTGGAAGCAGGAGAAGCCTTTTGCTCTCCACAGGCAGTATTGACCTACTCTCATCAGGGATATCAGGGAGTAAGTGGACAACTGCATTATTTTGTCAGAGAGCATATTGTTAGAGGAGAATGGAAGCATAAAGAACGTCCCATTCTGATCAATTCCTGGGAAGCCATGTATTTTGATGTGCAGGAGAAGAAGATACTCAAGCTTGCCAGAACAGCGGCGAATGCAGGCATGGAACTGTTCGTGCTGGATGATGGCTGGTTTGGTAAAAGAAATTCTGATGCGTCATCTCTGGGTGACTGGTATGACAATAAGGAGAAGCTGCCGACTGGACTGGCTGGACTTTCTGAGAAAATCCATAAGCTTGGATTGAAATTTGGTATCTGGGTAGAGCCTGAAATGGTCAGTGAGGATTCTGATCTTTATCGGAAGCACCCGGACTGGGCGGTACGGATACCGGGACAGGAGCATGCTCTTGGAAGAAATCAGATGGTACTGGATCTGACTAGAGAAGAAGTGCGTAATTATATTATAGAGAGCATGTCCGATGTCTTTTTCAGAGGAAAGGTAGATTACGTTAAATGGGATATGAACCGTAATCTGTCGGATTATTACAGCCAGGGACTTGCACCCAGGCACCAGGGAGAGTTTGGGCACAGATATATTCTGGGATTATATCAGGTAATCCAGACACTGACAGACAGATTTCCACACATTCTGTTTGAAGCCTGTGCTTCTGGCGGCAATCGTTTTGATCTGGGAATGCTGTGTTTTATGCCACAGATCTGGGCAAGTGATAATACAGATGCCATCAGCAGAGCCAGAATACAGAACAGTTACAGTTATGGTTATCCGCAGTCTGTGATTGCAGCCCATGTATCCGGGTGTCCCAATCATCAGACGCTGCGCAGAACACCGCTTACATCACGATTTGCAATTGCCAGTGTGGGGATTCTTGGATATGAGTGTAATCTGAGTGATGCTTCCATGGAAGATATGGAAGAAATCAAGGTGGAGATAGAACTGTATAAGAAATGGCGCAATGTGCTGCAATTCGGCGACTGGTACCGTCTGTATGAAGAAGCGGATAAGAAATCTGTTTATGACATGGATGTCATTAGATGGAATATGGTATCTGCGGATAAGAGCAAAGCCGTAGGTATTATGCTACAGGGAGAGATACTGGCAAACTACAGTCATCATGTATTCAAAACCAGAGGACTAGATGACGCGAAAAAGTATCACTTCTATAACCGGGCTCTGAAGTATGATATACACAGGATGGGAGATCTGATTAATACAATGGCGCCTGTCCATGTAAAGCAGGATTCCCTGCTGCATGATGCCATATCAAAATTCATACGTCTCGATGGTGAGAAAGAAGATAAAGTGGTCAGCGGGGCTGTCATGAACCGACATGGAGTACCTCTGGCGCAGAATTATGCGGGAACCGGATATGGACAGAATACAGCGCTTTATCAGGATTACGATGCCAGAATATATTTTATGGAAGAGGTATAATACGATACTTGCCAAACTTATGTAAAAGGGATAAAATATACGTGCTATATTGTTACATAGAGAAGGATAAGAATATCGTGAATATTACAGAGTATAAAAACCGTGGGGATGGATATAAATGTTATTACGGTAAGGCAACATTAAAAAAGGGATACGGCTTTGTGGATGGTGATGAACCGTTTTATGCGTTGCTAGGCACAAATTCCTGCTACTCTATGACAGAGCTTCTTCATCCGGATGATCTGGATGATTTCCTGGGGGCAGTAGAAATGCTGGGGAAAGGAACACAATATCTGACCGCCAGGATAAGATGTTATGACCAGCAATACCATTATCTTTATCTGGAAATGAGAAGAAATGGAAGGAATATAGATGGTTTTGATACAATAGATATGGAACTGAGCGAGTTTATGGAGCTAAAGGACAGGTATGCCATTTATATGCATCTGATCAGAAAGTACAGGGAATTCCTCGGTCTGCTGTCACAGTGTTACTTTGAATATTCTTTGGAGACAGATGAGATCAATATTTATCATTATATCAATGTGCGCAGCATACCGATTATCAAGTGCCCATTGGAAAAGGCTAGAAATGAGCTGCTTGCCAGTGATGAACCGGATTCTTTGAAGACGCAGTTTGAGGTACTTTACGAAGTATTAAAGCATGGAAAAGATCAGTTCGATGTTACAATAACACTGCCCTCTTATTTTGACGGAACAGTGCAAGGCAGTAAAGAAGACCGCAGACGCCGTTTCAAGGGACGGATGATGTATAAGGATGGAGTCAGATATTTATCAGTGGGCATTATCACTGCGCTGGAAGGTACAGAGGAAAGGAAAAGCTATTATCTGACGGAAAGTGCATACGATCCGGGAACAGGACTGTTCAATAAGCGTGCAATCAATGAGTATACAATAGAAAGAATACGGGACTGTCAGAATACCCATGAAGGACTGTATCTGGCGATTATTGATGTAGATGATTTCAAGACTATAAATGATACTTATGGGCATATGTTCGGTGATGAAGTATTGTCCAGGGTATCTGAGATAATCCGCAGTGATCTGAATGCAAGAGGTGTAGCCGGCAGATTCGGCGGTGATGAGTTCATGGTACTGTTTGAAAATGTAAAATCAGAACAGGAGCTTCGACTTATTCTGAAAACCATCACAAAGAATATCCAATGGGCTTTTGCTGATAAAGAGGTATCTGTTACGACTTCCTGGGGAATTGCAAAATATCCTGAGGATGGAAGCAGCCTGGAAGAGCTTTTTAAAATAGCTGATAAAGCACTTTATATAGCAAAGGCAAAAGGCAAGAACCGCTATATCATATACGATGAACGTAAACATGGAAATATAGTTACAGACAGAGAAATACAGCAAAACAGCGGCATCCGTTTTACGATAGTCAGTGATAGCCGTAAAGCACAGATTGTCCAGGAGCTGGCATTAAAACTGCACAAGGAAGGTGCCGGTGCTTTAAAATCTGCTCTGGAGGCTGTGTGTGCGGGCTTTGATATTGATGGTGCAGCTGTGTATACAGGCGATGATATGCATCGGAGCATATCCGTAGGTAAATACGTAAATCCAATTCAGAATCTGACATGGGCCATGGATAAGAAATATCAGGAGCTGTTTGATGAACAGGGCGTATACATGGAAAGCACCATGAGCCGTCTGAAAGATTCCTATAAAGAAGCAGGCAGGATGTATGTAAGCCAGGAAAATGGAAAATTCGTACAGTTCATGGCTGTTCGGGAAGGCAGACCAGCAGCAGTTGTGGCATTTGACTTCTTCAACAGATCTCCAAAGCTTGGCGGAACAGATACAGGTATGATCAGAATAATTGGAGCTTTCATGGCAGAAGTTGCCGCAGAGTAAGAAGAGGGGAGCATAAGTCTCATGGCAGAGGCTTTGCTCCCTTTTATCAATGGTGATCGAGATGAAGATATTTTTCTCTGGTAGCAAGTCCGCCACGGATATGGCGCTCAGACTTGTTCACATCCAGAACAGAGCGAGCCTGTCTTGCCAGTGCCGGGTTGATCTGTACCAGTCTGTCCGTTACATCTTTGTGTACAGTGGATTTGCTGACGCCAAAAGCTTTGGCAGTCTGGCGTACAGTGGCATTATGGTCGATGATATAGTTAGCAATGGTGATCGCTCTTTCCTCAATATAATCCTTCAAGAAGTAACCCCTCAGAATACTTTTTTACATTGTATGAAGTATTCTGGGGGGGTATGACAATATATGGGATTACAAAGGCGCGATTTTGTGGTCGTGCTTTACTTCAAATTTACGATCCAGAGCATTAAGCAGAATATTAATGGTCAGATTGGCTTTTTTTGTAATATCATTCTGATATACATAGACAGATTCTGGCAAGGGCGGCTCATATTCACTACAGGAAATGACAGTCATGTCAGAATCGGATATATAAGAACGTAACATAAGGGCAAGGCAAGTTCCGATAATCAGGACTTTCCTGCCCTTTATTTTTGATACTGTTTCATCAAAAGACGAAGTGAGAATAATGTCTTCGGCGGGAATATTCTGTGTAATGTATTCCAGGTAAGCTTCATTCTCATAAGGTTCCAGAACAACAGCAAAGTCATTTCCCAGACGGGAATCCTAAAGGAGAATAACTGGGCTGGAAATGATGTGGCAGAAGCAGATCGTGAAAAGTTCAGATTAAACTCAACCGGTAATCAGGTAAATGAATTTGCCATTACACTGGATCTGCATGCCGGAGATCAGTTTCAGGTCATTCCAGACTGGAACTGGAGTGGACAGAAAATTCTACATTGCAGCGCTGGCGTTACCTGTTGCAGGGGTTCTGGTTTTTCAGGTGATTCCCATAGTATTCATGATTCTGATCGCATTCACTAATTATGGAGGAGATATCGTTCCTCCCAAACTGGTTGATTGGATCGGGATAGGTAATTTCACCAAGATACTGGCACTTTCTGATATCAAGAACACCTTTTTCAAAATACTTGGATGGAACCTGATATGGGCGGTTGCTTCCACTTTCCTGAATTATTTTGGTGGACTGGGGCTTGCACTGCTGCTGAACAAGGAGTGTGTGAAAGGCAAAAAGTTCTGGCGGGCATTTAAGTTCATGTTCTCTTACGGAGGACCAATCAATTACTATATTGCATCGGCAGGGGGCAATGCAGTAGGATTTCTGGATATTGATGCAGGAATCAAAGCCAAACTGATCGGCCTGTTTGTCAATGCCTGGATCAGTATTCCTACTTCCATGTTACTGGCAACAGGTATTTTATCCAATATGAACACAGGTCTGTATGAAGCAGCCAGCATTGATGGAGCTGCCAAATGGAAACAGTTCGTTAAAATTACGCTTCCATTTGTTATCTTTTCCACTACGCCGGTGCTTATTACGAGCTTCATCGGAAACTTTAACAATTTCGGTGTGTTTTACTTCCTCAGAGGCGGTCTGTATATGGATGGCTATTTCCTCGCCAGTGATACGGACCTGCTCATTTCTCATCTGGTTATAAGTTATTTAATTTTTCAAATTTATTCTTCAGTTCATCGGACACTTCACCAATCATGCTTGCAGAAGCGGCAATCTCTTCTGTGCTGGCAGCGAGATTGCTGATTCTGCCATTGACATCATCCACAATCTCCATTAAGTGATCTGCCTCTGTTGTAAGGTGTTCAATGGCCTGAACAATCGCATCTTTATTCTTATTGCTATCCAGTGCAGTATCTTTACTGGTCTCACTTAAATGCTTGATTTCATCAGCTACGACAGCAAAGCCCTTACCAGCTTCGCCAGCTCTGGCAGCCTCGATGGAAGCATTCAGGGAGAGCAGATTGGTACGGTTAGCTACCTGGGTAATACTGTTGTTATTGTCCTCTAATTGCAGTAAGAGGTTACTGATCATATGGAAGGAATCCTGCATATTGTTGCAGAAGCTGACAACGTCAGCCATATGACTGCTGATATTGCTGCTTTCTTCTGCATTACTGTTATTGCCATTTACCATTTCGGAGATGGACTGGTTTAGTGTAGTAAACTGCTTTTCAGCATCGGATACCATTTCGCTGATGACCGCATTTTTATCGGATATTTCTTTGTTGGCAGCTTCCATTTCAGAAGAAAGTATCTGCAACTGTGCCTTTTCCTGTTCTACAGTGTCTTTTACATAATGAATACAGTTCGATGGAACATTACAGTCGTTGTGGATTGCACATGCCATATCCTGACAGGTAGAGTAACCGCAGGCGCTGCAGTTAATCTTGCGCTGCTCGGCACTATTCTTGTTTAATGACTGGAAGATAGCTTCCAGTTCCTGCGTATTAGGACGCTGAATCACATTGCCGGCAGACAGGTCTGTATATTTGCGGGCAAAATCGTTGGGATTAAGCTGTCTGAACTGGCGGTTCAGCGCTGCCAGACGCTGCTTGTGGGAGCTGCTCTCTTTCCAGGGACTTCCTGCCTTTTTCTTCTTGGAAGAAGCCTTGATACGCTGAATCTCATAGAGAATATCGTCATTATCAGCCTTCTGTGGCTCGATTCCTGTACCGTAGAGACAACCCTGCGCACAGTTGAGCGCATCTACCATAAAAGGCAGTTCCTTGTTGGAGGATACACGCTTGGCATAATCGTCCAGAAAATGATATACATGTTTCTCACCCTCAATCTGACGGATGAACAGGTCTTCTCCGCAGAACCAATAGACATTTTCCTTTAATCCACCAGGCATTGGGTAGATGGAACCAAGACCATATTCGATTTCTGTACCGACAGGATCACCCTTGATGTGATGGGTTCGTGCATAGTTCATAAGATGGTCAAAGGTTACGTTGTAGTTCACGTAGCCGTTATTATTGGGATCATCGATCTCGGATTTTTTGGCAATACAGGGACTGATAAAAGCCAGCTTGTCCTGAACATTCATATATTTACGAAGATAGATTGCTGCGCACATCAGAGGTGACTGCACGGGCATCAGCTTGGGAAGCAGTTCAGGAATATAATGTTCTATATAGTTTACAACAGCCGGACATGGCTGGGAGATACCGCCGGTAAAATTGTGTTCTGTAATGTAGCGGATGTACGCCCAGGTAGTAATATCTGCACCGAAGCTGACACTGATAATGCGATTTACACCCATTTTTTTAAGCCCGCCAAGGATACTCTTGTATTCATTTGGATAGTTGGCGGCAAAAGCCGGGGCAATCAGAAGAGATATTTTCTGACCTTTTGCCAGATCAGCAAAGAATTCCTCTGTATCGTCGTAATAGCTTCTGGCATTGTGTTCGCAGGCATCAAAGCAGGCACCACAACCGATGCATTTATCCCCATCGACCTCAATAACAGTGCTGCCGTCTTTTTCTACTGCGCGGTTTGCTGTAATGACAGGACAGACAGAGATGCATTTGTTACAACCAATGCAATTTTCATTGGTATATACGAAGCCTTTATGTAAGCTGCTCATAATGGAAAACCTCCTCGTATTTGTTAAATTTTGGAGCTGTGAAATACATATAAAAACAGCAAATTGTAATAGTACATTTTACGAGATTTCTGTTAATATTATAACATAGTATGGTAAAAAGTGACAACAATACACATGCAATAAAATAAATTGTGTTTTGAGAAGTTCATGCTAGAATAAGGTGTATAACAGATATGAAAACGGAGAATGGGATGAAGAGAATAAGTCTGGATGATTTGGAACATGCATTGCACCCTCAGGATTATCAACAACTGTATGAGGCTGTTTTGCATAGAATTGAGCAGGGAGAGATAAAACCGGTTAAAGCATCTGGTAAAAACGGTAAAAAACCTGTATTATACAGGGAGTACTGGCTGATAGAACAGGCAAGGGGAGACGAAGAAGAATTGGTAGAGGAGCTTTCCTATCAATATGTGCCTGCTATTGCCACAGGATATTACATGAAACATCTACAGCAGTATCGTGAAGACCGGGAATGGCTTATGCTATTGGATCAATATCTAAGGGAACATAAATGCCTGCTGGAGCTCCCCATGTCTTTGAACGAGAGAAGCTATGATATCTGGCATAGAGAGAAATTCCTGAAAGAAGAACAGGGAAGAAAAATACTGAAGCGGTGTGGTATTTCCCTGGAAATGCTCAATCTCTATGAGACATCGGAACCTTTGGCTTATTATACGGATACAAAGGAAATTCCGCAGAATATTCTGCTTGTAGAAAATAAAGATACCTTTTACAGTATAAGAAGGAATCTGCTTGCAGGAAAAAACAAAATACTTGGAATCACTATCGGAACAGTTATATATGGTGCCGGTAAGGGTATTCTGCGCTCTTTCCAGGATTTTACATTGTGCTGTGAACCTTATATGAAAAACGAAGCGAACAGATTGCTGTACTTTGGGGACTTAGATTATGAAGGTATCATGATCTATGAGAAACTGGCTGATAATTTTCTGGACTTTTGTATCATAGAACCTTTTGTACCGGGATATCATGCAATGCTGCATAAGGCAGCACTGAGGGGGCAGGAGCGTTTACCTCATATGAAGGAGAAGCAGAATCACAATATCGGGATGAAATTCCTGGAATACTTTTCCATGCAGGATAGACAGTATATAAATGGTATTTTGGCAAAGAACAGATATATTCCGCAGGAAATCTTAAATGGTGAGGATTTTAATAATGCAATATGAATTTCTGAAACAGTTCCCCAAACGAATGAAGCATGTGGGAATGTATGCGTTAGTGCTGCAGAACAGCAGCCAGAAGCAGACATGGAAACAATACGGATTCCTGAAAACAGATGAACAGATCAATATTATATTTGCCCTCATGCTGTATATCATGGAGCAGTCCTTAAAAGAGGAAAAATGTACCATGGATGATATGGGGGCATATCTGGATTACCTTAATATGACATATTTTAATACGGGAATGTCTTTTGACGATTGCAGAAAGCTGGGAGATTTCATTATTAATGTAATTCTGTCAAATGAAGGAAAGGCAATGTATTTTGACGGATATGATTTTGAGCAGAGAGCATATAAAATCATGAATATCAGTTATGTGTCAAATGAAATCGTATATCTGGATTCGGATGTGAAAAGGACATCCTACCGTTTGACGGAGGATGGCTATAATCTGCTGCTTTCCACGCTGGAAATCGAGAACAATATGAAGCTGACAATTCATGAGATGATATTCAAAATGCATCTGGAGAAGCAAAGCTACGACAAGGCAGTCGATGAGATTAAAAATGTATTTAACCTCTTGAGGATACAGCTCCAGAAGATCCAGGATGCCATGCTGCGTGTGCGTAGAAATGCATTAAGCTATTCTGTTTCGGACTATGAGCAGCTTCTTGGTGAAAATATGGAATCTATTGATATGACAAAGCAGAAGTTCCAAAGCTATAGGGAGACTGTAAGGAAAAGGGCCAAAGAACTGGAAGAACAGAATATCAATGTAAGAAAGTTATCTGCACAGGAGGAGGAGAATCTGGAGAATCTCAGAATCATTGAAAGCTATCTTAACCGTGGTATCGATGAGCACCAGAAAATCCTGAATTCGCATTTTGACCTGAAAATCCTTTATGAAAAAGAACTGGAACTGTTGTCGCAAATGTCATTGATCCAGAGATTTTCATTAAGGACAGATCTCTATGATAAGGTATTACAGGATGCTTCCGGATTGGATAATATAGATATATTTTTAAGACCGTTATTTCATCAGGCTCCGGATAAAATTTATAACCTGCAGAAAGCGACACAGCTTCAGCGTCCAATCAGGAAGAAGCAGCAGGAAGAAGAGGAAGAAGTACTGGACTTTGATGAAGAACAATGGCAGGAAGAATATGCAGCAAGAAAGCGCAAACGCCTTATGCAGTATGAGAACAGTCTTGGGTTTGTACTGGATAAAATGATGGAAAAAGGCAAAATTACGCTGCAGGAGATGGCATCGTCCCTTGGCAGGGAAGAACAGAACACGTTAATTCCCGATATAGATATATTTAAAGAAATCATGGTAGAGCTGATAAAAAGCCGTCATATTGATATAGATGCGCTGCGTAAGGAAAAGAGCGAGTATATTGCAGAGGAAACATTGGATTTCCAGCTAAATGAGATGATATTGGAGTTAGTGGATAAGGATGAAAGAAGGAAGCACATCCATCAGATAGATATATACAGGCTTGAAGATGGTGGTGTAGTGGAGTTTAGAAATATCAGGAATGAGACCGGTGATGGAAAAACAGTACGTTGTTCCAATGTAGCATTGGAAATTGGAGAATAGGTGGGCAAAGATGGCATACGAAATTGAAGAAATCAGGTTAAGCCAGCAGATTTTCTATTATCTGTTAGAGCATTTTGAACTGCGTGAAGAAGAGGAAGAAAGACTATACCGGGCTTATACAGAGGAAGAGGCGGTACAGAATCTTGTAAAATCCCAGGCAACGGAAGCAGAAAGCACAGTGGAAAGATATGGGGATGTGATTTATCTGATCCCGAAGGAAGAAAATGTTTTTCTGGGATTTTCCAAAGCGAAGCTAAAGGAGACATTGTGTAAATCAGCAGCTACAGACAAGGATTTCTACTTATCACAGTTCGTGATCCTGACATTGCTTGTGGAATTTTATGATGGACAGGGAAGCAGCAGCAGGTCAAGAGAGTATATCCGGGTAGGGGAATTGCAGAACTGTATCTCTGCCAGGCTTAAGGAGGGGGTAGAGAATACCTCGGAGGAGGAAGAGGAGCAGAAGGGAATTGCTTTCAGAAATATGTTGGAAGCATATGAAGCACTCCGGTCAGATGATAAAGGCTCAAGGGCTAAGACCACCAAAGAAGGCTTTCTCTATTCTATATTGACTTTTCTTGAGAAGCAGGGGCTGATCGAGTATGTGGAAGAGGATGAGATGGTAAAAACAAGTAAGAAGCTGGATAACCTGATGGATTGGAATCTTTTGAACCAGAATAATTATCAGAGAGTCAGAAAGGTATTGGAGCATGAGTAAAGTCAACGCAGTCCGTTTTATCAATCTTAATTATAATAATAATGCAATCAGGATCAGTGATGAGACCTTTCAAATGGGAGGAAGAAGTACACTCCTGTCCCTTCGGAATGGGGGTGGCAAATCTGTATTGGTACAGATGATGACAGCCCCGTTTGTGCATAAGCAGTATAGAAAGACAAAAGACAGACCTTTTGAAAGCTATTTTACGTCATCCAAGCCTACTTTCATTATGGTTGAATGGAAGCTGGACGGTGGAGCAGGTTATGTGTTGACCGGAATGATGGTAAGAAAAAGCCAGATTATGGAAGAACAGTCTTCAGAACCTTTGGAAATTGTAAATTTTATCAGTGAATATACAACAAGATGTGAAGAGGATATTTATCATTTACCGGTTGTAGAAAAGGGAAAAAAGGAAATTGTTCTTAAAAATTATGGATTTTGCAGACAGTTATTTGAAGACTATAAGAAGGACCGCAGTAAGAAATTCTATTATTACGATATGAATAATTATGCTCAATCCAGACAATATTTTGATAAGCTGGCAGAGTATCAGATCTATTATAAGGAATGGGAAACGATCATCCGTAAGGTAAATCTGAAAGAATCAGGTCTGTCTGAGCTTTTTTCTGATTGTAAGAATGAGAAAGAACTGATTGAAAAATGGTTTCTGGATTCGATAGAGAGCAAGCTGAACCGTGAAAAAGACCGCATGAAGGAATTCCAGTCAATCGTGGAGAAATATATTATCAGTTATAAAGATAATAAATCAAAAATAGAGCGGAGAGATACTATTCTGGAATTCCAGAACGACATGAAAGAACTACAGCAGTATGGAGAAGCGTATCAGATTGCAGAAAAGCAAATCCATGCTATGGAGAACCGTATAGCAGCCTTTCGAAGCGTGCTTGCGCAGATTGAAAAGGACACGGTGGCACGGCAGTCAGAGCAGGAGCAGCAAAGGGCAGGGATGGAAGAACAACTGGCGCACATCATGTATGAAAAATTGTCCATGGAAATATATGAACTGATGGAGCAGAAGAAGTATCATACCGGTAACAGAGATATGATTTCCATGGAAATGAATGAATTGGAACTGGAGACAGAGTATGTTGAGAAGCTTATCCACAGTTATGCCTGTGCAAAACAGCAGAAAATTGTGGATGAATATACCAGAGATAACGAACTGCTTGTGGAAAAGATTGCAGTTTATCGTGAAAACGAGAAGGAGTATGAGCCTGAAAGAAAAAAACTGGGTGGATATCTGCATACTCATTATGGGGACAAGTTCCGCAAAGCAGGGCAAAATGCTGAACAGATCCAAAGGGAATATGACAGCAACCTTGGCAGACAGCAGGAGATGATGGAAAAGGAATGCGAATATCAGACCAGAATAGAGGAGTTAATCGCTGAAATAGCCAAAGACCAGGAAAGACTGTCATCCTTTGACCGGCAGGAAGAGGTATTCAACAGAGATTATCAGGAGCATTTTGTAAGAAATATCATTGGTACATACGAACCGGGAATGCTTCAGATCAAAAAAGAACAGTATGTGCAGGAGCAGGAGCAGCTGCATAGAAGCAATATGCAGCATAAACGTCAGCAGGAAGAAACAGAAGAAAAAGTAAAATCAATGCAAAGAAACCTGCAGGACAGAAATAACCAGAAGATGCAGGAAGAATATGAACTGCGGACTCTTACGGAACAAGGGGAAGAATATAGCAGACAGATCAGGGAAAGACAGGTTATAATGCAGTATCTTGAGCTGGATGATACGTATTTATGGAATGATGGGAAAATAATGGAAGCAGCAGACCGTAAGATCACAGAATGTGACAGAGTACGTGCAGAGCTGGAGAAAGAGCACAATCTGCTGGAAAGAGAATGGAAAAAACTGACATCAGGTGAAATACTGGAGTTACCTAAGGATTTTCAGGAATTACTTACCCGGCTGGAGCTGCATCCGGTGTATGGAATGAATTGGCTGGAGAAGAATGGATATTCTGTAGAAGAGAATACAGAGCTTGTCAGAAGGCAGCCTTTTATACCATATGCATTGATTCTTCCAAGGCAGGAAATGAAGCAGCTTGAGTTACATGGACAGGATATCTGCACGTCCTTTCCCATTCCTATCATTCCAAGAGAAGAACTGGAGCGGACATTGGCACAAGAGCCAACAAGTATGGTCCAATTATCGGGGATAAGCTTCTATTTATGGTTCAATGAGAAATTGCTGGATGAAGATGCTTTACGTGTTTTGATCAAGAACAAAGAATCAGAGATGACCAAAAAGCAGAAGCAGCTGGAGAATAAAAAGACTGAGTATAAGGATGCACTCGACAGAAAGCAGATGCTGGAACGGCAAAGTATCACAAAAGAGAAAGTAGAGAAGAATCGTCAGCAGATTACGGATACGGAGCAGGAAATATCAGAAATCGACAATCAGATTATCCACGATAAAGAAGAAATGGACAGGCTGGAACAAAAGAGGAGTGAGCTTGTACAGATTATTCTGAAAGAGAAACAATGCATGGAGTGGAACCAGAGAAGGGCATCAGATTTTGACTATTTCTGCCGGGAATATGACTCATATCTGGAGAAGCACGACACTCTTGAAAAGAATCGAAAAGAAAAGACAAAATATGAAGATAATAAAAAGCAGGCGCAGGATTTACTGGAAAAGTACCGTGAACAGCAGAGGACACTGGAAAGCAGACAGCGGGAATTAAAAGCACAGACTGAAAATATACAGAAGAAGTATATTCTGTATCAGGAGTATGAGCCAATTGCCCTGGAAGGACAGAATAGGCCGGTGTCTGAGATGGAAGCCAGATACGAAGCCATTACAACGAAGATGTCTTTTCAATTACAGGATCTGGAGCATCAACTGCAGAAAACGAACGGCAGTTTGAACAGGGCGAAAGAGGAACTGGCCAGATTACAGCACAAATTTCTTCTCAAAGAAGATGACTGGAAAGAACTGTATTATGATGAAAAAGAAGAAATGCACCAGGAAAGTGTGCTTGCAGAACGGAAGAAGCAGTATAAATTCAAAGAAGCCCAGTGGAATGAACAGGATAAGCAGATTGGTATCATCAGCAGTAAAATAGATGATAAGAATAAGCTGATGCAGGAGCAATGTGGTAAAGAAGAGATATTACCCAAAGAAGAAATACGTACAATTGACTTTGATGGAAGAAGAAACCAGCTTCTCTATCAGATAAAGGAAACAGAACGTGCCCTGAAGCTTACGGAAAAGAAACTGACAAGTGTACAGGAGAATATAGCATCCTTTACAGAATATGATGATTTCATACAGAAGGAAGAAATCCAATGGGAGGAAGATATTGCGCAGATGGATTCCAAATGTCTGAGAGAGTATGCGGGTATGATCCGGCGCGATTACAGGCATAGCTGTGAGGAAGGTAAGAACAGACGGGATAAAGCAGAAAAAATCCTGAAGATATTATTATGTAAGGAAAAGTATCAGGATGATTTCTACAGGAAACCACTGGATGCCATGATGTCTGTGTCACAATCAGCCCATTTGCTGCTTGCACAGCTTACGACTACACTCCAATCCTATGAAAGCCAGCTGGCAAAACTGGAAGTAGATATATCAATCATAGGCGAGGAGAAGAAAAGGATTGTAGGTCTGTTGGAGGATTATGTAAAAGATGTACACAGCAACATGGGTAAGATAGATAATAATTCCACGATAACGATCAGGGAACGTCCTATAAAAATGCTTCGTCTGCAAATGCCTGAATGGGAAGAAAATGAAGGATTATATCATCAGAGACTGGATGATCTTATCAGTGAGCTGACTCAAAAGGGTGTGGAAATCTATGAAAAGAATGAGAATTCGGCAGAATATATAGGAACACGCATCACTACAAAGAATATTTATGACGCGACTGTCGGAATTAGTAATATCCAGATTAAGCTTTACAAGATTGAGGAGCAAAGGGAATATCCGATCACATGGGCAGAAGTTGCCAAGAATTCAGGCGGTGAAGGATTCCTGTCGGCTTTTGTCATTCTATCCAGTCTGCTGCATTATATGCGTAGGGACGACACAGATATTTTCGCAGATAAGAAAGAAGGTAAGGTTCTGGTCATGGATAACCCATTTGCACAGACTAATGCAGCCCATCTGCTGAAACCGCTCATGGATATGGCAAAGAAAACAGACACACAGCTGATATGTCTTTCCGGACTTGGAGGAGATTCTATCTATAGCCGATTCGACAATATCTATGTGTTGAATCTTGTGACAGCGGGATTAAGAGGAGGCATGCAGTATCTGCGCGGAGAACATACAAGAGGTATTGAAGAGGAGGTCATGGTAACTTCCCAGATAGAAGTGATCGGACAGCAAAGTCTGCTGTTCTGACACTTGTAAAATATTTGCTTGTAATTGGGTAGAAGGTATAATATACTTTGGAATAGATATGCGGTTTTATGCCTGTGCTGCGGTGTGATTCCGCAGGGTAAATAGTATGGCAGCACAGAAATGAGGAGAAAGAATGGATCAGGAAAAGGTAATCGTCATTGATTTTGGCGGCCAGTACAACCAGCTCGTTGCAAGGCGTGTCAGAGAATGCAATGTTTACTGTGAAATATACTCCTACCGGACTGGCATTGAGCAGATTAAGGCAATGAATCCCAAGGGAATCATCCTTACCGGAGGACCAAACAGTTGTTACGAAGCAGACTCTCCGACCTATACCAGAGAGCTGTTCGAACTGGGAATCCCTGTACTTGGCTTGTGCTACGGCGCACAGCTTATGATGCATGTACTGGGAGGAAAGGTAGAGAAAGCACCTGTCAGAGAATATGGTAAGACAGAAGTTATGGTAGATAATACTTCTCCCTTATTTGGAGATGTTGCATCCACGACAATCTGCTGGATGAGCCATTTTGATTATATTTCCAAGACAGCACCGGGCTTTAGAATCTCTGCACATACAGCAGATTGTCCCGTAGCGGCAGCAGAGAACTGTGACAAGAAGCTCTTTGCAATCCAGTTCCATCCTGAAGTACTCCATACACAGGAAGGTACGAAGATGCTCCATAATTTCGTAAGGGGTGTCTGTGGCTGTGCCGGAACATGGAGAATGGATTCCTTTGTAGAGAATACAATCCGTGATATCCGTGAAAAAGTGGGCGATGGCAAAGTATTGCTGGCTTTATCCGGCGGTGTAGATTCCTCAGTGGCAGCAGGTCTGCTCTCCAGAGCAATCGGCAAGCAGCTTACCTGTGTATTCGTAGATCATGGCTTACTGCGTAAAGATGAAGGTGATGAGGTAGAGGCTGTATTTGGCGACAAGGGTCAGTTCGACCTGAACTTTATCCGTGTCAATGCGCAGGAGAGATATTATAACAAGCTTGCAGGAGTTACAGAACCGGAGCGCAAGCGTAAGATTATTGGTGAAGAGTTCATTCGTGTATTTGAAGAAGAAGCAAAGAAGATTGGTGCTGTAGACTTTCTGGCACAGGGAACTATCTATCCCGATGTTGTAGAAAGCGGACTGGGTGGAGAATCCGCAGTTATCAAGTCCCACCACAATGTAGGCGGACTTCCTGACTACGTAGATTTCAAGGAAATCATCGAGCCACTGCGTAATCTCTTCAAGGATGAGGTACGTAAGGCAGGTCTGGAACTTGGTATTCCTGAGAAACTTGTATTCCGCCAACCTTTCCCAGGACCGGGACTTGGCATCCGTATCATTGGTGAAGTAACTGCTGAGAAGGTACGTATCGTACAGGATGCAGATGCAATCTACCGTGAGGAAATTGCAAAGGCAGGACTTGACAGAAGCATCGGACAGTACTTCGCAGCCCTGACCAATATGCGTTCCGTAGGTGTTATGGGCGATGAGAGAACCTACGACTACGCCGTTGCACTGCGTGCAGTCAATACCGTAGACTTCATGACAGCGGAGGCCGCAGAAATTCCATTTGAAGTGCTGCAGACAGTCATGAGCAGGATTATAAACGAGGTGAGAGGAGTCAACCGAGTATTCTATGATCTGACGAGTAAGCCACCTGGAACGATTGAGTTTGAATAACGGACTAAAATGCCGAAAGCCTGTATTTATGCGGGTTTCCGGCATTTGTTTTATCAAATGGCTCTAGTTTGGCTCTATTTGTGGGCGGAGTAATGGGAAAGAGTTTTACAGATTTTGACTAAAGAAGGAAGGATGTTGATAATTCTGTGGCTAGAAAAAATGCGATTAGATTATATTTAACTGGAACTATAGGACAAATTACGGTAATAGCGATCATAGTTTTCCTATTGCGTAAGATAGGGATAGTCGTTGATTACACAACGGTAATTGGGATGATAGCAATTGGAATTGGCGGAATTTCTTCGGCAATGTGGGGGAGCATTGTCACAATTCGATATCGAAAAATAAATTTTAAGAGGATTGTAATCGAGTTTGTGAACATAAAGCAACCTATCTTCGGCTACTTGCTTGTTTTTATGTTTTTGAGTATAGAGTTTTGTTATCTATTAATGGGTGGAATGTTACAAGTAAAGAATTGGTATATTCCGGTTATATTATTTGTAAAAGCAATTTTGTTCGGTGGGATTGAAGAAATAGGTTGGAGATATACGTTTCAACCAATTATTGAGGAACAACATGAGTATGTGTTTTCGACATGTGTGACATTTGTCTGTTGGGGAATATGGCATTTCCTTTATTTTTTTATTGAAGGTTCAATGCAATCAATTCATGTAGGTAGCTTTTTACTTGGACTTTTGACAAACTGTTTTATTTTATCTGCATTATACAATAAAACAAGGAGCTTGTGGATATGTGCAATGACACATGCATTGATTAATACATTATCGCAGATTTCTGTTGGTGGAAATCTCTTTGTTTCACTGGTGTGTAAGGTGATTATTATTTGTATTGCCGTTTTTATTTCAGGAGGGATATGTAAAGATAATGAAAAAAGGAGCTAAAACAATGTTGCGGGTATTATTATGGATAGTAGCAGTTATTGTTATTTTAATTTTGATTTGCTTTGTTTATCATAGATATAGACTTAATGCAGAGAAAAAATTACGAGAGCCATTAGGACAGCTTGTTGATATAAATGGAAATAATATGAGCATATATGTGGAAGGGAGTGGTTCTAGAACGCTGGTATTTTTATCAGGGAGTGGAACCTGTTCCCCTATTCTGGATTTTAAATCCTTATATTCGTTGTTGCGTGATGATTATAGAATTGTTGTCGTTGAAAAATTTGGATATGGGTATAGTGATATTGTTGATGAAGACAGAAATATACAGACTATATTATCTGAAACGAGATTAGCTTTGAATAAAGCAGGGATTGAAGGACCATATGTTTTATGTCCGCATTCTATGTCTGGAATTGAAGCTCTGTATTGGGCACAGAAGTATCCCGATGAAATTGAAGCAATTATAGGTTTAGATATGGCTGTGCCAGAATATTACGAGAATATGAAAATAAATCTTGCACTAATGAAACTTGGACAATATGCAGCGGATTTAGGAATTACCAGACTAATTCCTACACTTGCGGAAAGTGATGCTATAAAGCATGGAACGTTGACTAATGACGAAAAGAATAGGTATAGAGCAATTTTTTATAACAGAACGGCAACTGTAACAATGATAAATGAAGCGAAGAGTGTTAAGGATAATGCAAGAATTGTAGCTCAAAATGGAGTACCACAGGTTCCTATGCTGCTTTTTATTTCTGATGGTACTGGTGGAACTGGTTTTGATAAAGAAACATGGAGAAGGATACAGGAAAAATACATCTCAGAAGTGGAGTCTGGGAAGTACATAGAATTGGATTGCCCACATTATGTGCATGATTATGAGTATGGAAGAATAAGTGAGGAGATTAAAAGCTTTTTAAGTGATTAATATTTATCAGTCATTTGAAGGGTGATTTTGTGGGATTGTATATTGCAGATGTTTTATTTTTTATGGTACAATATCGTCTAAGGAAAGTACCCATGACAGGGTGGTAGCCTCCCGAGTTTATGATACCGGTTTAACGGAATACATAGGAAGGGAGGTGGCGCCGATGACGGCTTATGAGATCATTTCGATTTTCATTGGGATATTAGCATTGTTGATGTCCTTTGGTAGCTTGATTGTAGCGTTGCTTGCCTTTCTCGATAAGAGAAACAAGCGAAAATAAAAATGCCTATCCTGTCTGATCCACAGGATAGGCGGTGTCCTTAAGGACATTCATTAACCTAAACTCGGAGCATCCACCTTTGGAGTGGGTGCTTTCTGTTTAATTAGATATTATCATTTTATGTCTGATAATTCAAGAGATTTCGCTAATTTGGAAAAATTTTTACAGTAAGCTTGTCAGTTCCTTTCGACACAACCATGTTGTCATCAAGCAGATGCTGCTTGATTTCTTCAATGTTCTCATTAATACGCTGTAAACTGGCGTTATATTCTTCTTCAGAATAATCATCTTTCGCATTTATCATATTTTCACGAATTTCCAAAGCTTTCATATAGGTACAAAGTTTCTTGTTGATGAGGTTGTTCTTAAATGACAGCTTTACAGTTGATGGCTTGAAATTGCCCTCATCGTCCTTATCTGCTTCAAATTTCATATCAATCTGATCGTCTAATTTAAACAGCAATGATAATACATCAGAAACTGTTTCTATATCAAAATCCATGAAAATGTTAATACTGATGCCTAATGCATTGGCAATCTTTAAAAGCTGGTCAGGCTTTGGATTTCGGATTCCGTATTCATATTTCTTTATGGTTGCGGAGTTTATGCCGGATAGCTGACCAAGCGTATCTTGCGATATTCCACGCATATTACGAAAATATTTAATCTTTTCTCCAGTAGTCATAAAAACAGCTCCTTTATGATATGTTATCTCTATTCTATCACAATAGGACACATTTGTGTATAAAAAGTTTGATGAATTACTTGACAGACACAAATGTGTACCGTATAATATGGACAAACAAGGTCACAAAAGTGTACTAAAATAAAATATGAAAGGAGAACACAATATGGAGAATACGATGAAGATGTATGTAACAGCAGATGAAGCAGCACAGATTCTTGGAGTATCAAGAGGATATGCTTACAAAATCATTCGTGGTCTTAATAATGAATTGAAAGAAAAAGGCTATCGGGTGATTTCAGGCAAGGTGCCTACAAAGTATTTTGAAGAAAAGTTTTATGGCATGGCAGTTGGTTAAAGGAGAGGAGATGATAATATGCCGGCTACAAGAGATGGTAAGGCTTGGCGCAGCCAGTTCTATTATGAGGACTGGCAAGGCATACGCCATAAGAAGAACAAAAGAGGTTTTAAGACAAAAGCAGAAGCAGAGGAATGGGAGCGTAACTTCCGGCAACAGCAGAGAAAGGATCTGGATATCAACTTTGAGAACTTCGTTGAAATCTATTTTACCGATATGGAGAACAGACTTAGAGAAAGTACGATTAAGAATAAACGATATGTGTTTGACCTAAAGGTTACGCCGTATTTTAAGAAGAAAAAGATGTGTGAGATTAAGACAGCGGATATTCGGGCATGGCAGAATGAACTGATTAAGCAGGGGTATGCACCAACTTATCTTAAAAGTATCAATAACCAGTTGGCAGCACTTTTCAATTATGCAGTCAGATATTATGACCTGAAAGATAATCCTTGCAGAAAAGCAGGAAGTATCGGAAAAAGCAAAGCTGACGATATGGAGTTTTGGACAAAGCAGGAATTTAAGCAGTTTCTTCCGTCTATGGAGAAGAAACCGGAGGCGAAGATGGCATTTATGCTTCTTTACTGGACAGGAATGCGTATAGGTGAATTACTGGCACTTACCTATGAAGATATTGATTTAGAAAAGCGTATTATAAGCATTTCAAAATCATATCAGAGATTAGATGGAAAGGATGTGATTACACCGCCTAAAACACCAAAGAGCAATCGTAAGATTACGATTCCACCATTTCTGGCAGAGGAACTAAAGGAATATTGCAGTCATTTATATGGAATTATGCCAAATGAAAGAATGTTTCGGTTTACAAAGTCTTATATGGAACATGAGATTGTACGAGGCATAAAGGAAACAGGTGTAAAAAGAATCCGTCTGCATGACCTGCGGCACAGCCACGCATCACTTCTGGTGGAACTTGGATTTCAGCCATTGGCAATAGCAGAGCGGCTGGGACATGAAAAGATAGAAACCACATTAAATACTTATTCACATTTATATCCGAATAAGCAGGCAGAACTGGCAGACAGGCTAGAACTGGAGAACGAAGAGGGCAATCTATGAGCGGAGTACACAAACATCCAACAATCAGCTTTCGTGTATCGGACAGAGAGCGGGAAATGCTTGAAGCCAAGATACTTGCAAGCGGTATGCAGAAGAAAGATTATTTTGTACGTTCTTGCATTTATAACAGAATATGTGTTGTAGGAAAGAAAGAGGTCATTTACCAGCTTGTAGAGGAATTGCAGAATATGCAGACAAATCTTTCAGAACTGGTAAAACAACTGGGACAGCAGGAGGTAACACTTACTGCTGAGGGGTTGGAAGATATGCGAAATGACTGTATGGATATGTTACAGGCGATTATTGCAATGCTGGATGGTGCAAAGTATCTCTGGCAGGGAGTACAGATTGATAAAGAAAAAAGTCCTGACAGCGGCAACTGTTAGGACTTGCGGTAACAAAAGAAAACCTCTGTTACACCTGTAAATACAACTAGAGTATAGCAGAGGTTCTTCTTACGAGCAAATAAAAGATTGGAAAATGGAGGACTTTTATGGAGGAACAGAAGACAGAATTAAAGATGATACGGATGTCGGAGGTTGAGTCACAGGAAGTGAAATGGCTGTGGTATCCGTTTATACCATATGGGAAGCTGACAATTATTCAGGGAGATCCGGGTGATGGAAAGACCACATTGGTGTTAAACATAGCAGCAAAGCTGTCAAAGGGAGAAAGTCTCGACAGTGATATGAACGTGCGGAAGCCAGTGAATGTCATTTATCAGACAGCAGAGGATGGACTGGCAGATACAGTAAAGCCGAGGCTTGAACTTGCCGGGGCGGACTGTGAAAAGATACTGGTTATTGATGAAAGTGATAAATCTTTATCTATGGCAGATGAAAGACTGGAAGAGGCACTTGCAAAGACAGGGACAAAAGTATTGATATTAGACCCGATACAGGCGTATCTCGGTGGTGGCATGGATATGAACCGGGCAAATGAGGCAAGAGATATGACGAAGAAGCTGGGAGCATTAGCAGAGAAATACCAGTGTGCAATTCTTCTTATAGGTCATATGAACAAGGCATCTGGTAATAAAGCTGCATACAGGGGCATGGGTTCCATTGACTTCTTTGCTGTGGCGAGGAGTGTGCTTCTGGTCGGCAGAATAGAGGGAGAACCTAATACAAGAGCAGTTGTTCAGATAAAGAATAATCTAGCGGCATTTGGACATCCGAAGGCATTTATGTTATCAGAAACGGGGTTTCATTGGTTGGGAGATTATGAGATTACCGCAGATGAAGTACTTGGCGGTATTGCACCAAAGGCAAATAAGCTGGAACAGGCAAAGCAAATGCTTCGTGAATTGGCAGAAACAACTAATATGGTGCAGAGTAATGAAGTTTTTGAAATGGCTGATGAACAGGGCATTTCAAAGAGAACATTGGAAAATGCAAAGAAAGAATTGGGCATCCGGGCAAAGAAAATCAATAACTCGTGGTATTGGGAATTGGATACAGTAAAACAGAGGTAGGGTAAGAACGCAACATTGCAGGCTATATAGAAATTGCGGAGATAAACTTTGCAAGGTTGCAAAGTATATAGACTTTGCAGTGTTGCGGTCTTGAATGAATTAGGAAAGGAATGGTGGATTGATATGAAAAATGTACAGATTTCAGAAGAACTTTTCGTTGCGATAATGAGATATTTTATGTTGGAACAGGAAGAACTGTTGCCTCAGATAAAACAGGGGCTGGAGAAGAAACTGGATACAATGGTAATGAGAGAATTGTATACAAAATATAAGACTGCACCAACGGAAGAAGAAAAGGAAAGGGCTCGAAAGGAATATTTGGATAGACGAGGTGTGCCGGAGAGTTTTCGGTGGTAGTTTTTCTTAAACATATATAACGGTTGCGTGTCACGCTTCCGTTAGAATGGATAAGGAAAATGTGGTGTGCTTGACATAGTGGAGGCTTGTGTACATTGACTGCCGCAGGCAGAAAAGCTCCCGGCAGGGCGCAAAACCTGACTTGTCAGGTTGCATTTTTGATGGCGTAGCTGTCAAAAGTGCTTTTGCGTTACTTTCGACGAAAGTAACAAAGCCAGAGCGAGGAAACCTCGCTCTATGCCGATATCCGGCGCTAATATGACAGATAAAAGAAAGGGGAAGATTGCCTATGGAGAGAACGATAAGTGCAATGATCGGAAAAGGTTCTGTGAACCATAATACCAGAACATTTACAGCTAAGAATGTAGATAAAAACAGAAGTGCTGATAATGTGGAATTTTGCCAGGAAGATATTAAGCATGTTTATCATAAATTGTTTGATGAAGCACGGGAACGATATAATGCAAAACAGAAACGGAAAGATCGCATGATTGATAATTACTATGAAAAAATCAGGAGGGGTAAGCAGGAAAAGTTATTTCATGAAGTGATATTTCAGATTGGAAATAAAGATGATATGAATGCCAAAAATGAAGATGGATTGTTGGCAAAAAGGATTTTAACGGAATTTATGGATGAGTTCCAAGCCAGAAATCCGAACTTGTATGTATTCTCGGCACATTTGCATATGGATGAAGAAACACCGCATCTGCACATTGATTTTGTACCATATATTACAGGAAGTAAGCGAGGACTTGATACAAGGGTATCATTAAAATCTGCACTAGCGGCAGAAGGCTTCACCGGTGGCACTAGAGGTGCTACCGAATTAAATCAGTGGATTGCATCAGAAAAGCAGGAACTTGCGACAGTCATGGAGCGATATGGTGTGGAATGGCTGCAAAAGGGTACACATGAGAAACATTTGTCGGTGCTTGAATTTGAAAAGAAAGAGCGGGCAAGGGAAGTAGCTGAATTGGTTAGCCAGAAGCGGGAAATATCTTCGGTGGTTGCACAGCTTGGGGAAGAGGTTTCTGTGAAGAAACAGGAATTACAGAATGTTACTATAGAAAAGGAACTGGCTGAGGAAGCTACACAGAAGGCAAATGAAGATAGAACTATAGCACAACAGGAGAAGGAAGTACTGCTTGCAGGTAATCAGAATTTGAGGATGGAGAATACAAGGCTTGAAAGTCGCAAGGACAGACTTCGCATGGAAAATCATGATTTGAAGCAGAAGCAGTTACAGTTGCAGACAGCTAATAAAGAACTGGAACAACGGCATGAAGATTTACAATATACGAATAGTAAATTGGAGAATGTGAATGCTCAGTTATTTGCTGACAATCACACTCTGGAGCAAAGGAATGATTCATTGAAATCTGATAATCAGGCATTAAGACAGAAATATAATGATTTGCAACAGAATAATGTTCAACTTGAAAAGCAACAGAATGAGCTTAAGAGCCATATAGAGCAGATGATGCAGTCGGAGCAGTTATTACAGCGTGATGTAAGAAAGTATGATGAAGCACCGGAGTGGCAGTTGCCGGAACCGGGAGCATTTGCAAGTGCTAAGTCATTTCGGAATAAGGTGGTTATACCATTTGTGAATAAGCTTAAAACACTGATAAAGAATCTGACAATCCAGTGTGTAAGGCTAAAAGAGGAAGTCCTGCAATTGCGAAAAGAAAAGAAGAGATTGTCAGAGGATGTGGAGTTTTACAAGGGCAAGATTAAGGATATGAGTGATAGGACAGAGCTGTTGCAGGAAAAGGCTGATGATCTGGAGCGCGTGAAGAGATATGCTGGTGCAGAGCAGATTGATACGATTATTCGTAAGGTAAAGGAACAGGAGCGTACAGAGCAGCAGATAAGGCGGTATGACAGGTCTTATGGGACAAGATAATGGGAAGGATGGATTGATGAGATGAAAGATAATAGAATGGATAATATCGTGGAATGTGCTTATAACATGGATAACGGCTATGTTGAGGTGTGGTTTACAGATGGAAATATGTTGCGGATAAAGTGCGAAGAAGTGGAGGCTGCTCTGAGGACAACAGAGCAGTCACTGGCGAAGCTGCATAGGTTGTTGGATAACAAGCCAATAGAATATGTGGCAATGGCTTTGTCCGGGGAAATGCAGGCATATTGTGATATTGAGAATGATATGGTTAAAGGAATGTTCGGAACGATTGTGCAGGGGTATTTGAAAAAGGGGTATAATCGGGCTACGGCGGAGATGATGGCTAGGGAGTTTTTTAGGTATGAGAGTTGAAAAAGTAGTTGACAAAATATTACTTTAATATTATTTTAATATTAAAGTAATAAGCGGGAGGAAAATTATGGCTGCGAATTTAATGAATGTGTTTAAGAATACAGATTTAAAAAACGTGGGTAAATCAATGTCAGATGTTGTATCCTTAGCGTTTAAGCCAAATAAAAAAACGGGTGCCAAAATTGCAAGAGCTGTGTTAAGTGATGGAACAACACTTATTAAAAGTGTAACGGCATCTGGAGTGGTTTCAGAAACCATTCATAAATTACCGGAGATTGCATCAGTAGCACAAAGAAATGAAGTTATAAGGGATTTGGCAAAACAGAAAATAAACCAGGAAACAATAGCTGCCATGTTAGATGTATCCCAATCAACGGTTTCAAATGTATTGAGAAAAAAATAATAGTAATATTTTTAAAGATTATACAGAAAGAAGGTGTTATTTTGGGAGAAGGAGTTGATGTTAGCACCTTTGCAAATTCACAATGTGCAATTAGAGAATACATGCATTTTAAATTGGAGAATGAATATATGCATGAGGCAAGAGTTTTAGTATCATCTATGGGAAAAACTCGGTATAATGATATTCTGAAGGTAGTACCTCGAATTGAAACAAATAATTCGTCAATTGATATAATTGGGGATGCGCAATTTGAACTAGATTATTATGGTAAATATACAAATGAATATCAGATATTTACTTTGATAAATGGAACTCTATTAATCAAAGGCGTAGATCGATGGGGAAATCCTATTGAAATTGATATAACGAGTGTATAAAAACCAACATGAATGATATATTAAACTATATGTATGATGATCAGATTACGGGAATGCGTAGCATGTGGTAATCTGATTAATCATAAATGAGGGGCAAAATACCTTTTGACCCTCATATCATATGTATTGTAAATAAATTGAGAGATATTGGATAAATATGACTATATAATGAGGATAAGAATATGAAATGCGAGTCAACAGATTTAGAAATTGAAACGATTGTTAATAGAATAAAAAATGGCGATATGGATTTACAGCCGGATTTTCAGAGAGGCGAGATTTGGACTATTCAAAAAAAGCAAAAACTTATTGATTCAATATTGCGTGGGTGGAAAATCCCTCCGATACATGTGATCCATAATGCACAATCTGTGGATGAAGTGTTAGATGGTCAGCAGAGACTTGCTGCAATACGAGATTTTTTTGACAATATTATTTGTGTTGATGGAACAGTGTTGCCAGAAGATCAGGAAATAGCAAATTTGAATGGAATGCATTACAGAGATCTTCCGTTAAAATGGCAAAGGCAGTTTAGACAGTATAGTGTTGTAATCATAAGATTAACAGAGTATAGACCGGAAGAACCAGCAGAATTATTCTATAGACTAAATCAACCTACTGCATTAACATCTGCAGAACAAAGAAATGCATATATTGGCGCTACTAGGGATCAAGTGAAAGAATTATCAAATAAATTTGTTGCGTTGGGAGCAGATAAAGAAACCATAGGTTTTTCAAATTCGCGCCTAGCATATGATGAGATAATATCAAAATTCTGTTTTGCGGTTGAAACCCATACACTTAAGAAGAAAATTACGTCTAATGATATATCTTTTCAATATCGACAGGCTGTGCCGTTTTCAGATGAGTGTATTGAGATTGTTGATGAAACTTTAAGAAAATTTATGATATGTGTTTCAGAATGGAAGGATTTTAAGTTTTCATTTAATAAAGCAACGATATTTAGTTGGTTTGTATATATTCGTAGAAATCTGGATTCAGAAACAACTGATTTACAAAATACTATTAGTTATATGGAATTTTGTAGAGCTTATATAAAAGGAAAGTATAAAAAAGTTGATGATAAATATATAAAGACCTTCTTAAGTTTACAAAAACAAGTTCCGTTTTTTGAAGTTATGTTAAATACATTTAATCAGAGAACCAGTATGGGAAGTACAGATGCTCTTTCAATAATATATAGAGACATTATTATTACACTTTTTAGAGATATGCTATGGAACGAAGAGTCGGAACTATTGCAGTATACGATGGGCACTTTTGCTGAAGTGGAGAATTTTAATTATACGCTTGAGAAAATTGTTGAAAAGTATAATTGGGGAGAAAATTTTTAGATGAGAAAAGCAAAAGAAACTGATTATTGGGATAAAGTTTATAAAAGAAAATATAGTAGAAATTTATTAAGCGTAGAACTCAATGGGCTAAATAATTTACAGGAGATATCCTTTTCAAAGGGCATTACGGCAATATGCGGTTTAAATGGAGCAGGAAAAAGTACTATTATAGCGGCTGTAAAAGATTTATTAGGATTAAATTTAAACGAAAGTGATTTACATAAATTGAAATCCGCTACAGTTAATGGACAATTCGAATGTGATAATAAGAAAATTTCCTGCTCGAATTGTAATGGAAAACGCTTGTATGATACAGGATATGATTTGGATAGCATTAAATACGTGGATTGTGATGAGAATATTCAAATTCAAGAATTTAATATAAGACAAGCAAATATTGAAGAGTTGCTTGAACAAAATGAGGAATATGAATTATCACCAGAACAGATCAGTGATATTTGTTATCTGACGGGGAAAAGATATCAATCATGTAAAATATGGGAATTTGAAGATATTGAAGGGATAGGAATAGTTCCATTTTTTAATGTCACTATTGATGAAATAGAGTATGATTCAAGAAGTATGGGGCGAGGTGAACATTTTCTTTTTTATTTGTATTGGTACATAAATAAATGTAATTCGGGAACAATTGTCATTATTGAAGAACCTGAAACATATATAAGTATATGTTCACAAATTCATTTTGCAAACTATTTGGGAAAACAAATAGCAGAAAAAGGGATTCAGGCAATTGTTACGACACATTCGCCTTATTTGTTAGAACATGTAAAAAATAGTAATATACGAATAGTAAGTAGAATGGGAAATATGGCTATGATTACTAAACCTGATGACGATATGATGGCAGAGGATATATTAGGTATTACACAAAGCTATACGGGAACATTATTTGTTGAGGATAGGGTAGCATATGATTTTCTATCAATTATTTTAGAGGATAAGGCACCATACATTTTAAAAAAGTATACGATCGATGTAGCTGAAGGTGGAGAAAAGGCTATAACTTATCGATTGGAGTTTCCGTCAAGTGATAAAATAAAATATAATTTTATAGGAATTTACGATGGAGACATGAGGGAACGATTAGATACATCAAAATTAAATTGGAAATGGTTATTTTTACCAGGGAATAAAGCACTAGAAGAGTTATATAGGGAGTATTTACATGTGCCGGAAAATCTCGAGAAGTTTTGTGAAATCGTTGGAAAAGAAAAGAAGCAAATTATTACTATGTTAGCAACCATTGATGGAAATGATTATCATGATTGGTTTGAAGAATTGAGAAAATTTTTAGGAATTGATGGTAAAATGTTGGTTAGGAATTTTTATCGGATAATGCAAGAAATGGATAAAGAAATTGAAGAATTTATTGCAGAATTAAAGAAAAGTATAGCATAAAAGGAGTTACTTTTATGCTATGCATAAGTCATAGGAGTTTGGAATACAGGTATTATATGGCTCCATTTTGGCTCTAAAAATTTTAGATGAGGTACACAAAAATGCGAAATAAGATGAATATGAAGAATAAAATGCACGAATGTGTACCAAGAAACAGCCAGATAAATCTCTCAGCCCAAGAGTTTGAATAACGGATTAAAATGCCGAAAGCCTGTATTTATGCGGGCTTAAAGCATCTTAAAAGTTGATTTGATAACAATTTGATAACATTTTGCGAAACTTATTTGTTTAAGCGTAGCGAGTGGTTTTGAAGTTAAGTCCAATAGAAAAGGTCTTACTGAACAATGTTTCAGTAGGATCTTTTTTCGTGCCATGAAAATGAAAAGTCTATTCCCAATGTACAACTTGTCTATTATTTGGGTAACGACACAGCCACTTGCGCTAAGTAGAATATTACTTGTAAGAAAGAGCAATCGGTACTGTTAGTGGTTAGCATCCACAGAAGCTGTAATACCGGCGGAATCCTTCATGGGGTAATGGTAACGCCATTCATCGTATTCATCCTTGGAGATTTGACCTTCACGAAGCTTGTTCGCCTGCGCATACCAGGCTGTGAAATTGTCAAATAGCTGAGGATAGGAGGGATTATCAAACTTCTTTAAACTGAGGCAGATTTCACCGTCAATATTTGTGATTTTGAAGCCATAAATGTCCTCTAATGCAAAAAGAGTGTGCATCAGACCATCATAGCTATCTATGTTCGGTACTGATAACGCGAGGGGTGACACCCCCAGCGTCTCTGCAAGTAAAGCAAGGTAATTGTCTTTAGGGGAGCGAGCACCGGATTCGTATTGGGCAATGCGGACATCAGCTGATTTCTCGTCAAAGCCAATGTGGGCACCAAGGTATTTCTGTGTCATACCACGCAGGGTACGGAAAAAATGTATTCTTTCACCAATAGCCATAGCAAATAGTTCCTTTCTTAGATGTGAGGTGTGTATCTAAAAAGAACTATAACAAATATGTTTAGATAATGCAAGATAAACTAAACAATAAAGTTAAATGTTTTTATGGGAGACTATTGACTTAAACAAAAATGTATAGTATTTTGAGGAAGGAGAAATTAAACAAAAATGTTTAGTGCGAATGAAGGGAGGAGAAGACAATGAGTGCAATGTTTATCGGAGTTACCGAAGTAGCAGAGGTTCTTGGAACTTCAGAATCCTACGCATACAAGCTGATTCAGAAGATGAATAAGCAGATGCAGGAGGAAGGTTACAAAGGACCGATTATCCGCGGCAGAGTGGATAGAACCTATTTTTACCAGCAGTTCTACGGCACAAGAAATTATGAAAGGAGCGATGTGTAATGCCGATTTATAAGGATAAGAAAAATGGTACATGGTATGCGATGGTTCGCTATAAGGATTGGACCGGAGCAAACAAGCAGAAATGCCAAAGAGGATTTGAAACAAAGCGAGAAGCACAGGAATGGGAGTATCAGTTTAAACTCCAAAAGAAAGCAGATATTGATATGACGCTGGAAGCTTTCTGCGAGCTGTATGAGAAGGATGTGAAGCCGAAGCTGAAGCTAAGCACTTGGCTTACAAAGGAATCTATCATCAAGCACAAGATTATTCCTTATCTGGGAAAACGCAAGATTTCAGAAATTACAGCAAAGGATGTAATCGACTGGCAAAATAAAATGCGTGAATTGGAGACCGGTGCTGGAAAGCAGATGTCACAAACCTATTTAAGAACCATACATGCCCAATTAAGCTCCATTTTCAATCACGCCATCCGTTACTATGATTTGAGTAGTAATCCGGCGAAGAAAGCTGGAACCATGGGCGAGGAAGAGGGCAAGGAGATGCTCTTTTGGACAAAAGAGGAGTATGAAAAATTTGCAGAGGAGATGATGGATAGACCTCTTTCTTATTACGCATTTGAAATGCTTTACTGGTGCGGAATCCGTGAAGGAGAGTTGCTGGCACTGACACCGGAGGATTTCGATTTTGAGGCAAAGACAGTACGCATTAACAAAACCTATCACAAGATTGAGGACGAAGATGTGGTTACAACCCCAAAAACGAAGAAAAGTAATCGAGTTGTGAAGATGCCGGAATTTCTGGCAGAGGAAATGCAGGAGTGCATGAGGATGTATTATAGTCTACTGCCGACGGACAGAATATTCCCGGTAACGAAGCATTATCTGAGGCATGAAATGATAAGAGGGTGCAAGGCATCTGGTGTGAAACAGATACGGATTCATGATTTGAGGCATTCTCATGTATCGCTGCTCATCAATATGGGATTTTCGGCAGTAGCCATTGCAGATCGTGTGGGTCATGAATGTGAGAAGATTACATATCGGTACGCACATTTATTCCCATCGGAGCAAAATGCAATGGTGCAGAGATTAGATATGGAACGCAAGGAGGAAAAATAATATGTCTGCAAAATGTATGGACAAGTACAATCGTTGGAGAAGTAAGACGGTGGGATTTCGTGTCTTGCCGGAGGAGGATGCTCTTTTGGAAGCGGCTGTGAGACTCTCAGGGCTTACCAAGCAGGATTACATTATGAGAAAGCTTACGGATAGGGAAGTTGTGGTAATGGGAAATCCGAGAGTGTATAAAGCCTTGAAAAAGGAACTGGAAAAGGTGCTGGCAGAGCTTGAGAGAATATCTCATGCCGGAGAGCTTCATCCGGATTTGTTAGAGGAAATCGAACTGATAAATAGGACATTGTACGGACTAAAGGAGGACGCAGAATGAGAGAATATGGGTAAAAAATAATGCCCAGCCTATAAATAGGCAAGGACATTAAATTGAGCCTCTGATAGGCTATTAACTCGCAATTAAAGTATATCAGAGGCTCTGTGAAAAAACAACGGAAAATAAGGAGAATACCATGGAAAATGAGAAGACAGAGCTTAAAATGATTCGGATGTCAGAGATAGAGACACAGGAGATAAAGTGGCTTTGGCATCCGTTTATCCCCTATGGGAAATTAACCATCGTGCAGGGAGACCCCGGCGATGGAAAGACAACAATGATATTAAATCTTGCAGCACAGCTTACAAAGGGTAAATGCTTTGAAGACGGAAGCGGAGTGGATGCACCCATGAAGGTGATTTACCAGACGGCGGAGGATGGACTTGCAGATACTGTGAAGCCAAGGCTGGAAAAAGCAGGAGCGGATTGTGAGCAGATACTGGTAATTGATGAGAGTGATAAATCCTTATCTATGATTGATGAGCGCATAGAGGAAGCATTAAAGGCAACCGGAGCTAAGATGCTGATATTGGATCCAATACAGGCTTACCTTGGTGGCGGAATGGATATGAACCGTGCAAATGAAGCCAGAGAAATGACCAAGCGATTGGGACAGCTTGCAGATAAATATGAGTGTGCCATCATCCTCATCGGTCATATGAATAAGGCGGCAGGAAGTAAGGCTGCTTATCGGGGAATGGGTTCCAGAGATTTCTTTGCAGTAGCAAGAAGCGTGTTGCTGGTAGGAAGAGTAGAAGGAGAACCAAACGTAAGAGCTGTGGTACAGATTAAAAATAATCTTGCAGAGTTCGGGCACTCGAAAGTATTCCAATTGTCAGATGAAGGATTTGACTGGCTGGGAGATTATAAAATTACAGTGGATGAAGTGTTGGGAGGTATTGCACCCAAGGCAAATAAGCTGGAGCAAGCTAAAAGACTTCTGATGGTACTTGCAGAAACCAACAATATAATGTTATCCAGTGAGATTATAGAACTGGCATCTGAGGAGGATATTTCCAAGAGGACAATGGAAACTGCCAAGAAGGAACTGAATATTAATGCAAAGAAAATCAATAATGCCTGGTATTGGATATTGGATGATTTGAAACAGTAAAAGGAAGACCGCAACATTGCAATGTGTATAGGTTTGCAACCTTGCAAGACCGCAATAGGTAGACACTTGCGGTGTTGCGGAGTTGAAAGGAGAGGTGATTATTTTGAAAATGGTTCAAATACCGGAAAGCTTGTTTGTGGAACTTATGAAATATCACGTGTTGGGAATAGAGGACTCTTTGCCGAAAATCAAAAGCGGGTTAGAAGAAAAATATGAAGCAATAATGAAAAGAGAACTATATACAAAATCAAAAACAGCTAAGACTCAGGCAGAACGGGAAGAGGCAAGAAAGGCATATCTTGATAAGGTGGGAATGCATCGGGGTTTTAGGTGGTGATAGTATCCGAACTGTTGATAGAAATTAATTTGCAATTGGATCGGAGGTGAAAATGTATGAGCAGGAAGAAAAACAAAATACAGAAAACGTATTATAGTAAAGCTGAGGGAGAGAACCGAACTATCAATTTACAGTTTCGTGTGACCGAGGAGGAATTGAAAAAGATTGAAAAGCGGCAAGCGGAAGTAGGAATACTTAACAGAAGTTCTTTTTTGAGAAAGATGGCACTTAACGGGATTTGTATTCGTGTAGAGGCTCAGTATTTACGAGAAGCGAGTCAATTGCTGTGGCGCACCAGTAATAATATGAATCAATATGCCAAGAAAGCAAATGCAACGGGGAGCATTTATCTGGAAGACATTAATAGTATGAAAGTAAAATATGACGAGCTGATTCAAGTATATGGAAATATTTTGCAGCAGTTTAATGAAATTGCAGAAGCAATTTATTAGCACATTTATGTGCGTAGCCAGTTTTGCCAAAAACTGTTCGGAAGGGCTTGGGAAATTTCCCAACAAGAGGCATTTGTATTACAGATGCACTGCTTGCCAAGTTTGTTTTTAGGAGATTATGGAGCAGGAGCGTGACACGCCTCTGTCTATTATGGTGAAAGAAGAATATTGAAAAAATCAAAATTGAATTGAATAATTCAAGAAACCTTGCTATAATTTTTATGAAATGCTAAAGCGTATGTTTGTAGAAGGGCAAAGCTATGAAAGTGAATTATAATAAATTATGGAAGTTACTGATTGACTTAAATATGAGTAAATCACAGTTGCGTGAAAAGTCAGGTGTTACAACAAATGTGATTGCCAAAATGGGAAAAAATGAAAATGTTTCTACCGAAGCATTATGTAAGATTTGCAAAGCATTAGATTGTCAGCTTGATGATATTATGGAATTGGTTGAAGAAGTAAGTGCGTAGAAAAATAATTGAAAGATAGGAAGAAAAAAATGTATACATCAATAGAGTTGTTTGCTGGAGCAGGTGGACTTGCATTAGGAGTTGAGAAAGCAGGATTTCGTACGCTTGGTCTGATTGAATTTGATAAAGATGCGGCTGATACTTTGAAGAAGAATCGCCCGGAGTGGAATGTGATTCATGATGATATTGCAAATATTTCTGCCCTTGATTTGGAAGAATATTTTGGCATTAAGTCAGGAGAATTAGATTTGTTATCGGGAGGAGCACCTTGTCAGGCATTTTCTTATGCAGGAAAGAGATTAGGCCTTGAAGATGCCAGAGGAACATTGTTTTATCATTATGCATTATTCTTGGAAAAGCTACAGCCTAAAATGTTTCTGTTTGAAAATGTAAGAGGATTGTTGACTCACGATAGAGGAAAAACATATGCTACAATGCTCGAGATTTTTGCTAATGCAGGATATACAATCGTTAAGCAGGTTTTAAATGCTTGGGATTATGGAGCACCGCAGAAGAGAGAGAGATTGATTACAATAGGAATCAGAAATGATTTGGCTGATAAGACAGAGTATAGATTCCCGGAACCGCACGAATATAAACCGGTACTGAGAGATGTTTTATTAGATTGTCCAGAAGGTCCCGGTGTTCCCTATGGAGAGAAGAAGCGTAAAATTTTTGAACTTGTTCCGCCGGGAGGATATTGGAGAGACATTGACCCGGAAGTAGCAAAAGAATATATGAAGAGCTGTTGGGAAATGGAAGGTGGAAGAACCGGAATTTTAAGAAGGATGAGTTTGGACGAGCCATCGTTGACAGTGCTTACATCACCATCACAGAAGCAAACGGAGAGATGCCATCCACTTGAAGCAAGACCTTTTACTGTAAGGGAAAATGCAAGATGTCAAATGTTCCCGGATGAGTGGGAATTTTGTGGAAATGTATCTTCACAGTACAAACAGGTGGGTAACGCAGTGCCGGTTAGTTTGGCATACGATGTAGCAAAGGAAATATATAATTCACTACAATTACTTGAAAAAAACGAAAGGACTAAAATGGCTATATGAAATCATGGGGATTAAGCTTTATTACAGAAGAAAATTTTAAGAAGCATGTTGCAGCAACTATAGAAAAGTATGGGGAAAAGCTGGAATCATTTGATATAAAAAGATTCAATAAGAATATTGTTGACCCAATTAAATTGATTTTTGATAAAACTGTTTACCAGACTTCTTGGAAGGAAATGGTGGGCAATGAAATCTTTAGACAGAGGGATAAATCTAATAACAATGACATTGGATATTTTCATCAGAGAATATTCCAGTACATTGATAAATGCCATGTTCCTGAGAATGGCAAGGAAGGTGGCTGGGATGTAATATATCAAAATCCGGACGGCATAGTGTTGCCGGATGGCGATGTGGTACATACAGTATATGTGGAGATGAAGAATAAGCATAATACAATGAACTCTGCATCTTCCGGAAAAACATATATTAAGATGCAGAGCCAGTTGCTTGATGACGATGATTGTGCGTGCTTTTTGGTTGAGGCTATTGCTCAGAGAAGTCAGAATATCAAATGGGAAACGACGGTAGACCAAAAGAGGGTATCACATAAAAGAATTCGACGAGTTAGCTTAGACCAATTCTATGCATTAGTTACCGGGGAGCAGGATGCGTTTTATCAAATGTGCATGATTCTTCCGGAAGTTATTAGTGATGTGGTAACTAACAGTGAATCTAAAGTGCCTCATGATATAGTTTTGGAAGAACTGAAAAATATAGCCAATTCAATGGGTGAAACTGATGAGGATGTTGCAATGGCGATTGCAATATATTTGTTGGGATTCAATTCATACAATGGGTTTGCCAAACTTGTTCAGGGCAAGGAAGAGCCGGATGAAAATATGTTGAAGCGAATCTATGCGTATGCGAAGGGGATTAGTGATAGCTTAAAAGAAGAGTAGTTGTATCTGATTAACAAAGGAGTAAAAAATGTGGAATTTAAGTTATACTGCTTGTAGTTTTGTGGTAAGAGAGAAATATCAAAATGCAGAAGTGGCAGATTTGAATGGAAATTTTACCGCTTGCATAGAGCCATGTCAGACATATTCTGGCGTGATAGATGTTTTTAAGGATTATTGTAAGAAACATGAGAAGTTACTAGATAAAAAAGAAGAAAAACGTTTGTATAAGATGGATATTATATCTCAAGGTTCCGATGAAAAGTTAGATTATTTATTGGTGGAAATAGAGAGTGGTAGATATGGATATAAATCTAATATAACAGATAAGGAAACACAAAAGGTAGAATACCAACAGAAGGAAACAGATGCACCTTTGATGAAATTTTATTTAACTATTTTGGTGCCTAAAAATGTTGAAAATGCAAAGGTATATAAAGGTTTTATGTTTTTTCAGAACTATGGTCAGTATGGTGTGAAGACAGAAACTATACGCGGAATGAAAAAATATTTTTCTGAGACATTTGATTTCATGCTATGGGTGGGAAATATTTCGCCAGAAATATTTGTTGAAACTATGTTGAAAGCAGAGAGTATTAAGAAAATATTTTTTGTTAGAAATAATATTTCATTTGATGCGTCAGATAATGTAAGATTTGCGTATGGAAAAGAGCAGAGAGTTCTGGAAAAGATGAGGCTGTCAGAAGGATTTATTAGCAGACTTCGAGGATATCTCTCCGGAAGTAATCGTATATTTGAATTTGAGAGTAAAGATTATAATGATGTAAAGTTATGCATCAATATGGGAGGAAGAGACCGCATAATTGGCTTGAATAATATTGAAAATGTTAGTATTATTGAATCTCTTCCGGATGATTTAAAGAATGCGGACGGAGACATTAATACACAGCGATTGGTGACTATTGTGAGTACACAAGCAAAGGAATACATGAAGCGTGTTATTTGCTATAGATAGAAGGGAGCAGGTGTATGAAGGTTCTACAGACTATTATTTCATACAGAGTACTTTTACCGATAGGACTATTACTAATAATTATATATTCTTTTCAAAGAGTTAATAATTTTATTAAAATACGAGGGATAATGAAAGAACATGTGAAAATTTTTGGAGGTTCAAAGCTTCAGATTCTTTTTTTCTTTGGAGTCCCCGTTTTATTTGCTACTTCATTCGTTCAATTAAGCGATTTTAATCAAGATGCGTTTAATACATTGTATGTTGTAATTACAATACTAATTACAATGTTTTTTTCTATATTAACTGTTTTAGCTGGATATAAAAATGAGGAAGATGAACAGTATGAGATTGTGCTGAAGGAGACCAGAAGTAGTATATTATTTGAATTAATAGTTAGTATTTATATTACAATATATGCTTTTGTTTTTCAGATGGTAATAGATGTAATTGATTTGGTTGTAAAATCTATATTAAGTTGGATTTTATATTATATGATTTTCTTTTTGTTGTTAAATATGTTTATTGTCATAAAAAGATATAAAATATTAGATGAGATACAATAGTAAGTAGCTTTGTTCAATATATGATTACATTTCTTTAGCAATATCAGTTTGGATAATCTATACAGATTTTATTGAGTGAAGAGAATTTATTATTTGCAGCGAATGCGTAGGGAGCAATACAATATGGAATTTATGGGTGATAATTTAACATCATATGCTCAGGAATTGTTAAAAGAAAATTTATATATGGGTTTAGAATTTGAAGAACAAGAAAAACTTGAAATCATGTTACGCCAAGATGTTGAAGTTTTGTCTCAAAATATTGAAATGCAATTAGGGAGTGGATACAAGGGGGTTGAGTTTGAACTATATGATGATACAGGATTTAGAATATGTTCGGAATTGGCGGGGAAAAATGGATATAGAGGTGTTATTAAATGCTCGCGTTTAATAGTAATTGGAACATATCAAATGTTTTATTGTATGGATTATAGTAATATCGTATCAGATGGGAAAAATATTGATAATATAAAAATGATATTATTCAACATGTCGATGATGTGCATGTTTTATCATGAATTAGCCCATATATACAGAGGTCATTTGGGTCTCTATAATGTTTGGAAAGATGAAGGTTCATTAGAACAGCATTGTTTGGATATTCAGACTTTAGAGTGGGATGCAGATAATTATGCTGCAACACAAATGGCAGATTGGACTACAAGAGTAAAGAAAGCATTGCTAGTAGATGACAGAAGTGATTTTGCAATGAAAATGGCTTGTGGAGCTATTCATGGAATGATGTATTGGCAGAGACAAGAAAATGATTTTTGTAATATTAGTAATAAGGAGCACTTACCAATATTTTATAGGGAAGTCATAATGTTAAAATGCATAGGTGATCTTTTGAATAATTTGTACGATATTTCCTCATATATAGTGGGATATGAAATTGAGTTTAAGTGAATTCAAGGAGTATCTTTTGATGCAGCAAAAGCATATTTTGATAGTACGGATGGAAATGAGGGTTATATTTCAAAAATAGAAAGAAATTGGGAGAATATTAATAAATGTTTAATTCCATATTCGGTTTTTCCATTAGATGAATTGGTCTCTTTTGAAAGTAATTAGTGAGCGATTACTTTTGAGCATGATAACATTTCCATGATAACAAAATGATAACATTAGTTCAGCTAACCCATATACATTGGATAATTGAAACTAATTGGTATCAAATCAAGCGAAAACTCCTAAACAGATTTGTTTAATGCGATGGAGGATTTGTCGAGTTTGAATAAATGGGTAAATCCCTACAAAGCCTGTATTTATAGGCTTTGTAGGGGTTTTTTATGTGCAAATGGGTACGATTTGGGTACACAATTTAACCTGGAAACATAAAAATGTTTCGCATGGAGTTTACTTGATTGATGGGATTCTTGAATCTAAACAAATGGGATTCTTCATCTGGAATATCAGGCTCACAGGATACATCCACAATTTTCACTAAATATTTTGATTCTAAAATATATAATGCGCCTAATATATACAGAGTATTTTTCAATGAACTATCTGTAAAATTTTCCGTACGACTGTGTTTTATGTTGTCATAAGATTGCCACCACGATAAAGATTTTGCAGGCAGGCTAATTGACCATGACTCAAATGGTTTAATTGAAAGTTGTTTTGATAATACATTAAGCTCAATATCTATAATGGCAGGCTCGTTTTGAAGTATTACGTTAGCATAGTGAGAAATTGTTTTTCTATCATTGAAGTTGAAGGAGCAATACAATTTAAAGAAAGAGTTTAATTCTGCTCCAATACTTTGTATTAAAGAAGCATATTCATTTGAAAAAGTAGAGTAGTTAGAGGTAGATAATTCTACATAATTAAACGTATTGATTAATTTTTTTTCGAGCATTAAATAGTAGCCCCAATAATCATTTAGAAATTCCTGTCTGTTCATATGATTCCCTTCGTAAGTTAATTTTTAAAATCTACAAAATTATGATTTTGGATTCAATCCTATCTTATCCATCACATCATCATGTGCCTTTTGAATTTTCAATCTATCTTGCCATGCCTCCGATTCCGGATAAATATCCATCCAAACATTGAAATCAGCTTCTGCTTTCAGCAGAGCTTCCCCACGTTTTTTCACATCTTTGATTTCATTACATTTCTCGACTTTATCCATATATTTCTCATATCGTTCTAACCATGATCGCATCAGCGATAATGTTCCAAAGCTGATTCCTACCATATCATTTCCATCTTTATCCTGATATTCAAATAATGAACCGTCATACTGGCGGAATATCTGAAAAAGTCGGTGTATGGCTTTCACACCATCAAAATCTGAATTTGCAAGTACTTCAGGGTTGACCGCAAGTGCTTCTGCTATTTTTTCAAGGGAAGATGGTTTAGGATTCCTTCTGCCACTTTCGTAAGCACGAATATAGGCTTCACTTGCACCAACCATTTCTCCTAATTGTCTTTGAGTTAGGTGACGTTCCTGACGGATGCGCCTTATATTTTCACCAACTGTCATTGTGATTTCCTCCTGATTTAAAACTATGAATGTTTCAATATCATATATAGAATAACACACCAGATAAAAAATAAAAGAAAAAAGATATTGGCACGCAACAAATGTTGCGATAATATAAAAACGAAACAAAATGATACTATACAGAACCAAGTAAAGGAAAAGCGATATGAACGAAAAAATTTACTACAGTGCAGAAGACATTGCAAAGATGCTCGGTGTAAGTATGGGAAAATCCTACAAGATTTTGCGGGAAATGAACAAGGAACTGGCTGGAAAAGGTTTCCTTACAATCGCAGGCAAAATTCCGGTGGAGTATTTTCGAGAGAAATGGTATGGCGGAGCCAAGGAGGTGAGTGCATGAGCTGCAGTGCAAAAAGAGATCCAAACGGAACATGGCATATTCAGTATCGATGGACGGACTGGACAGGAACCAAGAAGAAATCCCAGAAGCGAGGATTTAAGACAAAGAAAGAAGCTGAGGAATGGTATGCACATTTCATATTGCAGCAAACTTCAGATCCGACCATGACCTTGGATGATTTCTGGGAGATATATAAGGCAGATATGGAGAAACGACTGCGGAAAACCACTATGAAGCAGAAAGAATATGTGATGAAAGACAAGGTGATTCCGTATTTTGGAAATATGCCTATCAATGCAATCACAGCTCCTATGATACGAAAGTGGCAGGGAGAAATGATTGATAAAGGATTTAAGCCGACTTACCTGAAAACGATAAATAATCAGCTTAGTTCTATTCTAAATTATGAGGCACTTGCCATGATGAAACAACGAATGAGAGGATAATTCAGATGCGGAAAGAGTATCGTTCAAGCAATGTTCGATTCTGCATGGATGATGAAAACCAGCGTAGAACATGGGAATATTTGCAGAGCATTACAAGAAAAGAAGGCTCTTACGAGAAAATACTTTCAGACGCATTTGTTCAGATATTGGATGGAAACCATGCAATAGAACAAGAAGCATCATCAAAATCTTCATATGAAACAGAATACTCTGTTATATTATTGAGCTTACCATGTAAATCTTGAATAGTTGTAAAAAGGATATTAATATCATCACTTGGGAGATTGGATAAAGGCATTAGTAAGGCTGAATCTTGTTGCTTTATTGTTATTAGTTCAGGCAGTATATGTTGGAATCAGAGTGTATGCGAGAGGCTGTAAAAGAGCCAGAGGCTATTATTGATGTTGAGGTGTGAGAAATATCGCAGAAAGGTGGATGAAATTTATGGAAAAATTGGAGGAAGTTATTGTAGAGAATGGTATTACTTATGTGTTAGGTGATGATGATATTTATTATCCGGATTTACAGTTACCGGAAGGAACAAATTATAATATCGGAAAGTTTGGACATATGAGGTGTGAGTATCTGAAAGAGTTCAAACATGGATATTATATGGAGCTGTTATTTGATGGAAGACTAAATGAATATCTGCATGAGATTGACGAGGAATGTTATGAGATGCGGGACAGGCTCGTGGAAAAGATGAAGGAAAAACAAGGTGTGACAGAGCAGTTAAAAGTGGAGAATCAGATGCTTTGGGTGGGGAAGATGAATAATCTTATTGCTTGTGCTGAGGAGATTGTGGTAAGGGAGGTGGTGTATGTGTAATATAGAGGGCGGCTGGGAGGCTACTCTTTTTGGACGGTATAATTATAGAAAGAATATTCATATTATGATAGAATAGGAGAAAAGACTTAAGGAGTTGTCATGATGATAAAAAAGGTAAATTTCAAAAAAATTTATTGTATATTTGCAATTTCATTTGTATATTTCTTTTTAGAAATTACTTTGTTTCGGATTGTTAAGCCTATAGGTTTACAACAATATTGGGTAATTATTCCAACATTGATTTATATTGTTTCAAAATTGTATAAAAAGTTTGAAGACAAAGTCGTAATTTATGATTTGTCAATTGAGATATCAAATATATTGGCACTTCTGATGCTGTACATTTCTATTAGAAATAAAAATATAAATGACCTGATTTGGAACAAGTATAGTTTTTTATCTTTTCTTACATGTATACTCCTTTTATTTGCTTTGATAATAAAGCAAGATATTTTAAAAAAGACAAATGAGGAGAAAAAGCGGGGAAATAATTATTTATTCAATTTGTTTTATCTAAATACATCCAAAACACATGAGATAGCGATGTTGATTGATAATAAGATTATGAAGACGATAGAAAAGGAGCAAACTTCAGAAGAATTGTTGAAACGTAGTATTTCAGGATTTTATGGTAAAAAAGATGTTTTTGCAAATGAAATGGGATATTCCAATGAAGAAAGTTCTAAAAAGAGAGTATATGAGAATTTTGATGTCAAAACAACAAAATCTATTATGTTACGGAAAATATATGAAACTGCTTTGGAAAATTCAAATAAAAAACTTCAGGAAGGGGATTTGGTACTTTTTGAAAATATTGAATTACAGCAACGTAATATTGACGATACGATAATGATTTTGAATGTTTTGCAAGATAGTAAATTTAAAAATCAAGGTAATGAAGATTTGGAAATCAACTTAAATAAGATGATGGAAAAGATGCTAGATGATTTTACTATAGACTATACATTTAAGTATAAATGGAAAAATGAAAATGATGAACAATACATTATTCAATTGCCGTATAAGTCGTCAGACAATTTCGAAAATGGATATCAACATAACGATTTGCAATTGGGAAAACTGAGCCTTATTGGTATATACCGCGGCAAAGTGAATTTCTCAGAGAGGGATAGCATATCATCAAAATTTTTGGATCTGATGAAAGACTCTTTTGTTGATGAGAATTCTACAGACAGTAAAAATGATATAATGCAGCTAAGTTATAACGAAAAAGAATCTAATACTTTTCCATTTGAATTTAAACATAATAAATTGAGGGATACAATTTCGTTGATTGATGTTATAGCAATTATTCAAGAGATTAATATTGGTAGTAAAACGGAGAATGAGTAATTATGTTATTTGTTTATGAAGATACAGAAAAGAGAAGAAAATTTAAGGATAAATATTACAACTATAAATTTGTAGGTCCCTCTTTTTTTATTCGTGATAGCGACAATCTGAATGATATTTTGTATTTAGTAGAAGATGAACACTATGATCATCTTATAGTGGACATATCGAATTGGATAAAAGATGGAAATTTTTATAAGGTTTATTTTGAAAGATTTCTTGTGATACTTCTAGATAATGTGGATGATATACATTTTTGTATCAAAGAAAGTTTATTGGATGAGTTTCTTCAATGGTATCCGGATTTTTTTGAAGAAAAAGATATTGATAAGACCTATGCTAAAAATGAGGATGTTCAAGAAAATACTGATAAAGAAATAGATATTTTGAATTATATAATTCCAGACAAAGTGTATGTATATGATAGAATTCAATCATTAGAAAAATTTGATAAAAAAAAGATAATGTCAATTAGTGAACTCATTGATAAATATGAAGGAATATTTCTTCGATATGACATAAAGAAAATAGATGAAAAACTTACAGAAGGAAACATTGAATTTATTGACATAACATCCCTTGTACAAATTATTCAATTGCGAAGTGATATACTTTTACAGGCTGAACTTCTTTTTTTACAGATTACTTCTGCATATTGCAATAAATTCTGCATAAAAAGAGACTATGTGCGTACCTTGGAAGAAAAATTTCCGTATATGTTTACGGAACATGAACAATTAGTAAAAGAACTAGAGAAAGGGGAAACAGAAGTAGATGCTTGCAAAAAAGATTTAGATGTAAATGAGATAGGAAGAATAGCTGATGAAATAAATTATGCTTTGAAGGGACATGATGATTTTAAAACAGACTTTAAAAGAAATTTGTTAAAATATTCATTTTTAAACAATATGGGTGATAGGAAAATCTTTTCAATAATTATTTGTGGAGAATCAGGAATTGGAAAAACTGAGTTTGCAAAAATTGTTTCTGAAAAAATGTTTCCACAAGAAGAGTTGATAAAAATAAATTTTGGAAATTATTCGACAGAGGGAGTCCTTAATAGTCTTATTGGTTCTCCATTGGGATATGTCGGTAGTGAAGAAGGAGGGGAACTGATTAATAAAATAAAAAAATCTAAATCAAAAGTTATTCTGATTGATGAGTTTGAAAAAGCAACATCTAGTGTATATAACTTTTTTTATGAATTATTGGAGGATGGAATATTTACCGATCGGCATGGCGAAAAGCATGATTTAAATGGATATATAATTGTTTTTACATCTAATATGTCTCAGAAAATGTATCAAAGTCATATACCAGATTCTTTAAAGTCTAGATTTGATATGGTGTATTATTTTGTTGATGTCCCTAAAAAGGAAAAACAAGCGTTTATATATGATAGTGCTATGAAATTGATTGAAAAATTGGAACTTTATTTTGGGAAAAAGATAAATTATGATTATATAAAAGATGAGTTAGAGAAACTTGTAGCTTATAATAATTTACGAGATATAAAGAGGAAAGTAGAGGATATCGTGTTTGTTGAGTTTTTTCGAGAGGATAGTTAAACGTATTAGTAATACTTGAATGTCTATATAGAAAGAAGGTGTTTTAAAATAAAACAGAAATGTAAAGAGTGGTTAGGAAGTGCAGCAGGTCGAATTTCTTTATTGTTATTTATTATTAGTCTTCTTATGTTAATTATTGCATGTTCTTCGTGGGATGCTACAAGTGAAAGAGCAGCGAGTAATATCAATAATATTTTGTTTGGTATATCAACTAATTTATTGGGAATTATTGTAACGGTTTCGTTTGTTCAATATTTTATTGATAAGCAAAACGAAAAGCAAGCACAGCAAGAAGAGGCAACTTTAATAAAACGATACGACAGATTTATGGAAGTACTTATAAAAAGGTATTTAATGTACTTTCATTATGTAACTACACCAATGGATAAGAGACAAAATGAGAATCCGCTAGAATTAAAAAATGATTTTAATTTTGAGGATATGTGTGATTTATATGAACAATCTCTCTACACTTGTGAAGGAATATTTGAACCTTCAATAGTTCTTTTTTATAAAGCTGAAGAAAAGCTGCGTAACTATATTATTGATATGGTGGAAAATATTGATTTTAAATACAATGAGGAACTTTTGCAAATTCTTATGTGCTTTGTAGAATCGTCAATTGAACATGATATGAGGGGAGCTATATTAGGAAATATTAATACACAGTCAGGTGGTGAAAAATTAACAAAAACAATAAGTAAATACATAAAGGATTCATCGCACCAATGGGTTGAGAAAGGTAAACGAGGAGAGTTAAGTGCCAATTTAATGTTACCGTACGTTCAATTGTATCAAGTGTTAAAAATAGAAATAGATTTGTTGATTCAATATAATCAATATTTAAGAGAGTTGAAATAACAGATACTTTTGCGTTGTTTCGTCACTACATATCAGTAACGTTCTTTCTTTTAGCTCTTGTGTTTTTGAAAAATTATATTTTTTTTTTATCAGAACTGCATATAATATAAGTGAGCAAAGGAATTTGCTCGATTTAAGTGCGTTGCTACTTTGAGTGCAAACCTTTAATTTAAGTGCTTCACTACTTTGAATGTGAACCTTTAATTTAAGTGCTTCGCAGCTTAAAATGCGAATCGTTAATTTCAGGGAGATAAGCATCTTATCTCCCTATTTTGTTACACTATGGATAAAATGGATTTTTATCGCATAAATGAGGAGTATAATAGATTTCTCCAACGATACGAAAAAGAAAAAAGAGGCGTTACGAAAGTACCTAATATTCGTTACACAGACCGTAATAAGTTTGCATTTGGTGCAGTTATGCAGGTAAATGGGATGAATTATTATGTGTCGGTATCCTCTTTTGATAAGAAGCAGGCGGCAAACATTTTGATTCGTGTTCCGGGAGATGAAAAAGAAGTAAAAGGTTCCTTACGATTTAATTATATGGTTCTAGTTCCAAATGAATGCATTGAAAAACTAATAATCAAAGATGTTGAGGATAAGAAATACAGGCTATTGTTAAATAAAGAATATCAGTTTTGCATGAACAATGCAGAAAGAATTCAGAAGAAGGCTAATAAAATATATGAGATGGTTACAACAAAACGCAAGCAGATTTTAACCGACAATAGCTGTGCGTTCCATATTTTAGAGGATGGGTATCGGGAGTACATAGAGAAATACCTAAAGAGTGATTCGAAGTGATTGCGGTTGCAAAATGCTTGCAAAAAGTTCCAAAACGATGAAGAATACATAGAATATCAAGAATAATTATACAAAATATGCCAATCTATAATTTGGCTAGATACAATATATAGTTTCTAATATCGAGTTTGAGTTGTAAACAGAGCTTCATAAATGGCGTAAACAAGCCGTTTATGAGGCTTTTTCTTTTATGGTGATACCTATACGATACCTGTTTTGATAGTACCACAGATATTAATGAGTACTAAACAGAAGTGTCATAGGTATTATCTATTATCACATTTCTTTTTATTTTCAAAAATTATCCCAATTATATGAAGCACCAAAAACTGGTGCAAATTAGTGAAAATACACTAGTGGTGTCACTTCCGTAATTTGTGGGTTGATGGCATTGTGAGAGAAGATTTATATAAGGCATATTATGTGGTGTCGGAGAAAGAAGAAATCGTTGCAGACGGGGGGAGATACCGGGGGTGGAAGAGGAGGCTGAGGTTGAGAAAGCAACGGCAGTAGTTGTTGAGCCGGAGACAGATGTTGTGGTAATGAATCCTGCCAATAATCAGAATGAAACCAGCAGACAGAAATAGCAGATTGATATTGCTAGAGAACAACAGATTGATTTAGATGGCAAAGAAATTTCAGAGGCTTGTAATTTGACTGGTGTGAATGTGGCAAGAATGGACGAAAGAATAACTGATGTAAGTGGAAGATAAGATGTGGAATAGTGGCAGAGGAAGGTGACTTCTGTAACTTTGATTTTTAAGATAATCTATGATTAATTGAGAAACAATCGCAGGAGATTGCGAATGCTGTTGATGATGTGGTGATTGCGTGGTATCATATAAAAATATGGTACATGAAAGCGGAGGTCAAAATGAAAGTATTGGTAATGAATTGTAGTCCTGTAAGAAATGGAGCAACAGCAGAAATTGTTAATATAGTTACTGCTCGTCTGGAAAAGAAACATGATGTTAAAAACATATGTATTGATGATTATGATATAAAATTTTGCAAAGGATGTAGAACTTGTCATAATACAGCAAAATGTGTTCAGAATGACGATGTTGATAGGATAATTGAGCAATATGAATGGGCTGATATTGTTATATCTGTCTCTCCGTCATATTGGGCAGATGTACCAGGACAATTTAAATCTTTTATTGATAGATGCACTCCGTGGTGTAACACACATGAACCGCATGCCAAGATAAGTAGTGGTAAGAAGGGATATGTTATCGCATTAAGAACTGGACCGAGAATGAAGGAATGTGAGAGGATTATTGCAACCATAGAACATTTTTATGGACATATGGAAATTGAATGTTGTGATAGACTTGTTTTGTGTTCGGTGGAATATAAAGAAGATTTGGACTGTAGGAAAGAAGAAATTATAAAATTTTGTAGTCAGATAGAGTAAATGTTTTATTGTATCTTACAAATATTTCAGAAAGAGTTAAGGATAGGTGGTAAAATTGATTCGAAAAGCTACTTTAGAGGATGTTGCCCAACTTGTGAGTTTGGCAATTCAGATGTGGAAATCACACACAGTTGAAGATTTAACAAAGAATTTTTGCGAACATATAAGAAAAGGAAAAAATATTATTTTTCTTGCTATATCAGAGGAACATATAGTTGGATTTGCACAATGCGGATTAAGATTTGACTATGTAGAGGGAACTGATTCTAGCCCGGTAGGATATTTGGAAGGCATTTTTGTTTTAGAAGAATATAAAAAAAGAGGTTATGCGAAAGAATTGTTAGGAGAATGTCAGAATTGGGCAAAAGATCAGGGGTGCCTTGAGTTTGCGAGTGACTGTGAGTTGAATAATGAAGATAGTCTTAAGTTTCATTTGAAAATGGGGTTTGCGGAAGCAAATAGAATTATTTGTTTTACGAAAAGGTTAACAGATTTAGAGGAGTAGTATGTGATGGCGAAAAACTATGAATATAAAAAAGCAACCATAGCAGACATAGATGAACTTGTAAGGACTAGAATTATCGTCCTTCGTACTGCCAATAAACTATCGAATGATGTGGATATGTCATTGGTGGAAAAAGAATCCTATGAGTATTATAAGAACGCATTAGAAACTGGTGAGCATATTGCATATCTGGTGTATGATAACGAAACCTTTATTGGCGCTGGTGGTGTCAGCTTTTATAAGGTTATGCCGACTTACCATAATCCAACAGGTAAAAAGGCTTATATTATGAATATGTATACAGCATCGGAATATCGGAGACAGGGGATTGCATTTCATACATTAGATTTACTGGTAAAGGATGTAAGGAAACAGGGCGTATCACAGATTGCTTTAGAGGCGACAGAGATGGGACGGTCATTGTATGAAAAATATGGATTTGTAAAAATGGAAGATGAAATGGAGCTGATCAAATGACAAGAGTTTATTTCGTGCGTCACGCACAGCCGGAACATGATTGGGAAGAAGACAGGACAAGACCTTTGACGGAAGAGGGTAAGAAAGATTCTGCAATTGTGCTGGAATTTTTGAAGGATAAGAAAATAGATGCGTTTTATTGTAGTCCGTATAAACGTAGCATGGATACAATTGCAGAGGCAGCAGATTTTTTCACAAAAGAGATTATAACAGATGAGAGATTGAGGGAGCGTGAAAAGGGACTTGATGGAAACAACCACGGAATGTTCCGAAAACGATGGGATGACCATAATTATCATGAAGAGGGTGGAGAGTCCATTGCTATGGTGCAAAATCGTAACATAGAGGCACTGAATGAGATTTTATCAGATAATACGGATAAAGATATTGTTATAGGAACCCATGGTACTGCCCTTAGTACGATATTGAATTTTTATGATAGTAATTTTGGTTGTGAAGATTTTCTGCGAATTATAGATTGGATGCCATATATTATCGAACTGGACTTTGAAAGCAACTGTAATGAAATGGAATCTGAATGTCCGATTTACAGTTTTAAGTTGTTTGCCAAACAGGAACATTGTTATATAGAGAAGGAATTTAAGGGGAAGCAGCGTGCGGATAAAAAGTAATATTGTTTTATCTAAGGAAGGATTGTAGTTATGCAATATGCAAGAAAATTGAGAAAAGGAGACAAAGTAGCGATTGTAAGCTTGTCAAGTGGAATGCTTGGTGAAGAATTCTGCAGTCATAATATTGAGATTGGCGTAAAGAGATTAAAAGAATATGGTTTGGAGCCGGTATTTATGCCAAATGCTTTGAAGGGTATTGAATATTTGCAAACTCACCCGCAAGCAAGGGCGAAAGACCTAAAAGATGCATTTCTGGATAATTCTATTGCAGGGATTATTTGTGCAATTGGTGGTGATGATACATACAGACTTTTGCCTTATCTAATGGAAGATGAAAAGTTTATAAAGGCGGTAGAGGAGCATCCAAAATTATTTACAGGATTCTCAGATACTACGATCAATCATTTGATGTTTTATAAACTGGGCTTATCTACTTATTACGGACCAAACTTTATTTGTGATTTGGGAGAAATTGCAGATGAGATGTTACCATATACCCAAAGGGCATTTGAGAGTTATTTGGAAGGTAATGAATCTGATGAAATTATATCCAGTGATACTTGGTATGAAGAAAGAGAAGATTTTTCAAGAGCCGTAATAGGAACAGAAAGAAAAACTCATAAGGAAGAACGTGGGTTTGAACTTCTCCAGGGAAGTGAAATTTTCCAAGGAGGATTATTAGGTGGATGTTTGGAAAGCCTTTATGATGTATTGACCAATAGCAGATATGAAGATGAAAAGGAAGTTTGTGAAAGATATGATCTGTTTCCAAATAAGGAAGAGTGGGTTGGTAAAATTCTATTTATAGAAACCTGCGAAGAAAAACCGACTCCTGAATTGTTTGAAAGAGAAGTGTTATTACTGAAAGAAAAGGGAGTATTCGACGTGGTAAATGGTGTATTAGTTGGAAAACCACAGGATGAAGCTTATTATCAGGAATATAAAGATATTCTTATTAGAGTGATAGGCAATGAAAAACTTCCGATTGTTTATAATGTGAATTTCGGACATGCTACGCCACGATGTACGTTGCAGTATGGTGCTGTTGCAAAGGTAGATATGAAGCAGAAAAAGATTTATGTGAATAGGTAGGAGTGAATACTATGGCTGTATCATATAACAAATTATGGAAATTATTAGTGGATAAAAAAATGAGCAAATCTGATTTGCGTAAAAAGGCAGAAATTGCTCCTAACACGATGACAAAATTACGTCGTGATGAAGAAGTAAGTCTTACAATCTTAAGTAAGATATGTAAGACTCTAAATGCAGATTTTGGCGATATTGTGGAATATGTACCGGATGCGGAAATTTGGGATTTGTATGATGAAAATAGGGAACTTCTTGGGAAGGACCATGTTAGAGGTGAGCAGCTACCAATAGACGGATACCATCTGGTGGTACATGTTTGGATTCGCAATTCAGAGGGAGAGTATCTGATTGCACAGCGCTCGGCAAACAGACCAACATATCCGCTGATGTGGGAATGTGTAGGTGGATCGGTTGTAAAAGGTGAAGATAGCTTACAGGGAGCAGTCAGGGAGGCAAAAGAAGAAGTTGGTGTTGACTTAAATCCTGAAAGTGGACAAGTTCTTTTTGCAAAGACACGAAAAATCATAGAGGGTAAAATCTTTAATGATATTTTAGATGTGTGGTTGTTTGAGTATGATGGAGAGGTTGATTTGAGCAATGCCACAACAGATGAAGTGGCGCAAGTTGCGTGGATGGGCAGAAGTCAGATAAAAGAATTGTTTGATGCAAATATGTTTGTGCATACATTGGAGTATTTTTTTACGGAAGTGGATAAGAAAGAAATGTTGAAAAGAAGCTAGTTGTTATGAAGCAAATTGAGTTGGGGGTATAAAAGTGTGCGAAGGTGCTTATGTGACAGATAAAAGCAATAAAACGGTGCCGCAATAATTTTTTTATGTGATAGATAATGCAGATTGTTTGATCAATGATGATGTTAGGAGATTCGTTAATTTTGAGTTATCAAATCAGTATATGCTTTTCTTACAAAATTGTGATGGATTTAATGTATCTGATAAGAGTTTTAAAGTGCTTAAGTTTGATAACTACAGAATAACACTGGCAGGGGAGTTGTGATTTTATGTATTGCAATGGAGATGATGGAATATGAACAGATTTTCAGAAAAAGATTGGAAACTATTTCGCAGTAAGATAGCCGGATGGCAAGAGGCTTATATGGATAAGCTGAATAAAGAATATATGGCAATACTAAGTGGAGAGGGAAATGCTTCGGAAAAGTTTTGGAAGCTAGAGAAAAGAATTAAAGAGGATAAAAAAGATTGTGGTGTACAATGTGAAATGAGCAGATCAAATCAGTTTTACATTATGTTGGAACTACTGAATGAGAGAGCAATAACTATAGATGATCTGGAAGATTTTAGCGAAGATTTGAAAGAGACAATGAAACATTTTTTCAATAGATAAAACAGGGAGGTATGTCAATATGCGTGATTCAATAGAAAACATATCACAACTTCAGAAACAGTTGAATGAGCTGCAACTGGAAAATCAGATATTAAAAAACATATTGGACAAAGCAGGATTGTCATACCATAAGGAATTATCGATATTTAGACAAAGTGATAGTAAAGAGGATTATGATTCAGAACAGGGCAAAAGAATTATTCATCCGCAGGCAATAACAGAAAATATGGCAAACAAGTTCTTTTATATGTTCTGGGGAAGACAGGATGTTTATGCAAAGCGTAGTGTTAATAAAGAAACTGGAAAAGCAGCGTACTATCCTCAGTGTAGTAATTTCTGGACAAGTGTGTGTCATAAGAAGATAAAAGATGGTGTTAACTGTAAGGATTGCAAGAATCGTTCTTATAAGCCAATAACAAAATACGATATATTAAATCATTTGCAGGGAAATGCTTATAATGCATCTGATGTAATAGGTGTTTATCCACTTCTTAGCAATGGAACATGCAGGTTTATGGTATTTGATTTTGATAATCATAATAAAGGAGCGGAGGAGAAGGATTTTGCAAATGTTGATGATACATGGGTTGAAGAAGTTGAGGCAACGAGAGAAATCTGTGTATTAAATGGAATAGATCCATTGGTAGAACGTTCACGGTCAGGCAGAGGGGCGCATCTATGGATATTCTTCGATAAGCCGATAGCAGCTTCATTGGTAAGAAAATTTGGATTTGCATTGCTTGATAAGGGTGCAGAACAGGTTAATTTAAAATCTTTTAAATATTATGACAGAATGCTTCCGGCACAGGATTCGTTATCAGATAATAGTTCACTTGGTAATCTGATTGCGTTGCCGTTGCAGGGGAAGGCTTTGCAGGATGGAAATAGTGCGTTTATTGATGGCAACTGGAATGCATATCCTGATCAATGGAGAATATTATTTAGCAAGCCAAGATTATCACAGGAATTTTTAGAAGAAAAAATAAAAAAATGGACAAATCCTATTGAGGATATTGCTGCAAACGCTGACGAAAGTGATAGGGAAAAACCATGGAACAGAATGCAGATTTTTAATAAAAATGATGTAGATGGGAAGATACATATTACATTATCAAATGGAATATATGTGGATAATACGAATTTGAAAGCGTCTATGCAGAATAGAATCCGCAGAATGGCAGCAATCAGTAATCCAATTTTCTATAAAAATCAGGCAATAGGAACATCAAATTATGATACTCCAAGATGGATTTATCTAGGAAAAGATCATCTTAGTGGATATATACAGATACCAAGGGGACTGCAGGATGAACTTCTGGAAAAGGCAAAACAGGCAGATATTGATTGTGAAATCGAAGATGAGTGTCAGCAGGGAAGAAATATTAATGTGGATTTTATAGGTGAATTGCGTTCTGAACAGGATAAGGCATTAAAAGAGCTGGTGAAATACGATAACGGAATACTTCATGCTGCAACTGCATTTGGTAAAACTGTGGTTAGCAGTGCGATAATTGCACAAAAGAAAGTGAATACATTGATTATATTGGAATCATCAGCATTGATAGAGCAGTGGAAAGAGGCATTGGAGAAATTCTTAAATATTGATGAGGAATTTCCGTCATATAAAACTAAGACAGGAAGGATACGGAAAAGAAAAAGTTTGATTGGAACTCTGCAGGGAGCACATGATTCAATGACTGGAATCATAGATATTGCAATGGCAGGTTCACTGTGCAAAAAGGGAGAGTATCATAAGCTGTTGAATGAATACGGACTCGTGCTGGTTGATGAGTGCCATCATTCTGCTTCTGAAACAATAGCCAATGTTTTAAAAGAAGTGAAAGCAAAGTATGTATATGGTGTGACAGCAACTCCCAAAAGAGGAGATGGACTGGAAAAAATCAACTATATGCTTATCGGACCTATAAGATATAGCTATACGGCCAAGGAAAAAGCAAAGGAGCAGGGAATACAGCATCTTGTGTACCCGCGTTTTACCAGGACTGTACCGCCTAGAGGTGTAATTACCGATAAGATGCATCCAAATGAAGCATATGAGATTATTCATAATAATGACGTCAGGGATGAGCAGATTATTGAGGATGTGAAGAATTGCGTAGCAGCAGGCCGGACACCGGTTGTTTTGTCACGATACAAGGATCATTCTGAAAAATTCTATGAACGGTTAAAAAGCTATGCAGATCATGTATTTCTTATGACAGGTAACAACTCTAAGAAAGAACACAGGAAGATTCTTGAGCAGATGCATCAGGTTGATAAGAATGAATCACTTATACTGATAGCTACAGGTTCTCTTGTAGGAGAAGGCTTTGATTTTCCAAGACTGGATACACTTTTTATGGCAACACCTGTATCATTCCGTGGGGTAGTTGAACAGTATGCAGGACGATTGAATCGTGATTATGCAGGTAAAGAAAATGTAATAATATATGATTATGTGGATAATCATATCCCAATGTTTGATAATATGTATATGAAGCGGCTGAAGGCATATAAACAGATTGGCTACGAGCTTTCTAGTGGCTTGAAAGCCGATAAACAGATGGTTAATGCAATATATGAGGGAGATAATTATAGAGAAACTTTCCATAAGGATCTACTTGATGCCAATAAAAATATAATCATTTCCAGCCCAGCCATCAGCGGACAAAAAGTTTATGAATTAATCAGCATGCTAAAGGAAAAACAGGAGGTAGGAGTTCAGATTACAATAGTTACATGGACTCCGGATTCATATGGATTTGGTGATGCAGCATATTGGATGCAGTTACATGAAGATATGCGTAAAGCTGGCTTTTATATAAAAACAGTAGAAGAATATTGCGACCGCTTTGCTGTTATTGACCAGGAAGTAGTATGGTATGGAAATATTAATCTGATGGCGAAGGATAAAGTTGATGACAGTATTATGAGAGTCATGAGTAAAGAGATAGCGGGTGAATTGATGGAAATCACATTTGGAGATAATGATAGAGAAGGTAGGTGTAATGTAAATGACTGAACAAGAATTTAAAGAAATATTACATAAAGAGGAAACAGACACAGTTGAATTTAAGTCTTGGATAAATGCAAGAAATATGAAAGAAATTATTTCCCTTGCTGTTGATGAATTAATAGCGTTTGCCAATACTAAGGGCGGAACAGTTTATTTTGGAGTAGAAGATAAGCCAATTGAAGTTACTGGTTGTGATAGGAATTATGATGGTCAGCGTATTATTGAGGGAATTTATGATAGAACTGTACCACCATTATTTACAGAAATATCAGACTTCGAGTATCAAGGAAAACTCGTTATTGCAATATCAGTTAAAGCAGATGGAAAGACATATACAACTACAGGTGGTAGATGTCTGAAGAGATTAGGTAGAAATTCAAAACCAGCATATCCAGATGAATTAAGTAATGTGTATTCATCTGTGCAGAATCCTGATTTTTCGGGAAGAATCATAGGAGAGAGTACTCTAGATGATGTAAATAAATTGGAAGTGTACAGCTTAAAGGAAAAGCTGAGAGTCAGAGATTCTAAATCTACATTGCCAGATTTGGAGGATATTGAGTTTTTAAGAGATTTACAACTTGTAAAATATGATGGAGATGTAGAAAGACTGACGATTGCTGGGTTACTGTTCGTTGGAAAAGAAGCATCTATTCAAAGACTGTTACCGCAGGCGGAAGTTATATACCTACATTATTCAGCCGATAATTTGGAAGAATATGATGCAAGGCTAGATTTGAAGTTGCCGTTGATAAGCGTTATCAACAAGTTGACAGAGCGGGTGCAGGCATATAGTAAGATAGAGAATATTCAGGTAGGATTATTCAGACTTGAAGTTGAGGATTTCCCTGAAAGGGTATTTCAGGAAGCATTGCTTAATGCGTTGTCTCATAGAGACTACCAGAGTAATGCTGCGGTTTATGTAAAACAATACCCAGATCGAATAGTTATTGAAAATCCGGGTGGATTTCTTGATGGAATTACAGAGGATAATATTATAACTCATCCATCGATTCCCAGAAATAAACTAATAGCGGAGACACTTCAAAATTTGAAGTATGTCCAGAGGACAGGTCAGGGAGTAGATATTATTTTTAAGGACATGGTTTCGATGGGCAAGCCATATCCAAGATACAGATCATTTAATGATGCAGTTTCACTTACAATATTTAGTGCAATAGATAATACTGAATTTGTTAAGTTTATTACAGAAGTACAAGATAAAAATAGTAAAATTATGTCTTTGGCTGAGATGATGATATTAAGAGATCTTTTAGATAACAGAAAGGAACAGTTATCAGAGTTGTCAAGAAAAGTCCAAAAATCTCTAGATGAAACGAAAAAATCATGTAATGAACTGATTAATAGTGGATTAATAGAGATTGTTGGAAAGGAATACATGCTGACAGCTAAGGTTTATGAAGCATTAAAGTCAGACGTGGAATATACAAGAGATAAAACTGTTCAGTATATCAAGGCTAAAAATATGATTTTAGAGTATTTACAGACGAATGACCAGATAACATCTGCTAAAATACAGGAAATGTGTGGATTTACTAAACAACAGGCAAGAAGTGTTATTGATAAGATGAGAAGTGAGAAGCTAATTAACTTAAATGGCAAAGGACCGGCGGCAAGATATGTTATATTTGATGGATTGAGTGATAATTGAGTTTTGGGTAAAATAAAACTCAATAGAAAACTCAATTAAAATTCGTTAAAAAACACAGATGTATGAACAGATACAATGATGATTATTTATTAAGTATTTGCTTGATATTTTTTAGTCAATGATAGTTAAGAGTTTAGTTGAGTGCAAAGCATTGGTAAGATTAATGTCACAAGTAAGATGGTATATTATCAATCTATGTTAATGCTTCGAGTTTTTTGAAAAAACTCGATAGAAACTTGGAAAGCAATTTAAGATATAACCTGTTATGCAGACTTAATTAAATTCATTCATAGCATCAACATATTCCTGTAACACATTAGGTTTTGAATGTAGTTGCAACTTTGTTAAATGAAGCGTATGTTTTAAAAGAAGAAGAGCATTAAAGTTTTATGCATCTATCGTGAATGATATAGGTCATAGCAATGAGTTACATTGCCATGCATACCAGGCAATGAAATCAGCCCTGGAAATTAGAGATGCTAATATGTATGATGATGCAATTTGTTATTTTCGGAATGAAATTAATGAATATGAAAAACATTGTGATAAGAAAATACTGCAGGAACCAATAGTCTATAAGAAATATGACCTTGGGGAAGCTGAAGAAATTGCCTATAGAGTATGGTGTTTATCACATCATCTTTTTCTAAATCTGCTAAATGATTTGATAAATATAGAAACAGCTTTTGCACATGATCCATTAACAATTACGCATTATATGGTGGATAAAAGGAAAGAAATGAGAGATAGTACAGAACCACCAAAGTGGTTTTCGATGCTTAATCAATTAAAAGAAGAATATATTTATTCGCTATTTGATCAGATAGCCTTTTTTATTAATGACTTTTGGAAATTAGGAATAAAAGAACGTTATGCAAATGCAGCAAATGTCTTTAGTCATGATAATTATCCTAAGGAAAATGTGGCATTACAAGCTATATTTTGGAGTTATTGTGAGTTGAATGAGCGCTTTGGAGATGCAGAGAATCCATCTGAGAAGAAATGGAAAGTGCTTCGAAATGCGCTTGAACATAAGTTTGCTAAATTTCATGAATATTCTTATAAAGCGCCATTAAAAACGGCGGAGGATGGGTTCTACCACATTTCTGAAGATGATTTAAAGAAAGGGGTAATACGGTTACTTGAACTAGGAAGAGAATGGTTGATATATCTTGTATATGCAATAGAAATTGAAGAAAGAAAATCAACAAATAGTGACAATGTATTTTGTTTGACGATACAGGATTTTGGTGATGAGTGGAAAGTATAGTTTTTGCAGACAAATGTGATATTATATAATAGAGATATAAAATAGATCCCCATAGGAGAACCTAATTCATGAAGAATGTAATACATATTTATGGAGCCTCTGGTTCTGGAACAAGTACATTGGGCAGAAAAATCAGTCAGGAGCTGTGCTATAAATTTATGGATACAGATGATTATTTCTGGCTGCCAACCAATCCGCAATATACCACAAAGAGGAGTAAGGCAGAACGACTTGCCCTGATGAAAAAGGACATTTTAGAAAATGATAATGTAGTAATCGCAGGCTCCTTAGTAGACTGGGGAGACGAATTGATTCCCTTTTTTACACTGACAGTGAGACTTGTTACGGATACGGAAGTTCGGATTGAGAGACTAGAAAAGAGAGAAAAGCAGAAGTTTGGTGATCGAATTCTGCCAGATGGCGATATGTACACAACTCATATGAAATTTATGGAATGGGCGAGAGCATACGACACCGGCAGCGTTGATATGAGAAGTAAGGCGGAGCATGATGAGTGGCAGAAATTATTGCATTGTAAGCAGATTGTCCTGGATGGAGCAGCAGATTTGGAAGATAATTTCCATGCAGTGCAGGAAGCAATAAATTCTGGCAGAATAATAAGAGAAGAAGAAAAAGCTTTAGATAGATAAGAGCTATCGGGGGGGTATTATGGCAAAATTGATAATACTTAGGGGTAATTCAGGTAGTGGTAAGACAACAATTGCAAAAGAATTACAGAAAAGTTTGGGTAGAAACACAATGCTCATCTCACAGGATGTAGTTAGAAGAGATATGCTGAGAGTGAAAGACGGGGAGAATACAGAAGCATTACCTTTGATGAAAGAACTTTTGACATATGGTAGAAATTATTGCGAGATTGTGATATTAGAAGGAATTATGTACGCAGACTGGTATAAGCCGCTATTTGAGCTGGCAGTTCAACTGTATGGCACAAATATATTGGCGTACTATTTTGATCTGCCATTTGAAGAAACACTGAAAAGGCATCAGACTAAGCCAAACTGCAATGATTTTGGCGAGGAAGCAATGCGCAGATGGTGGCGTGATAAAGACTTTTCAGATGTATTAAATGAACATGTCATTACAGCTGAAAAAGATATACAGACTATTATTAGGGAAATCTGTGACAGTGTTTAGTGAGGAGCATGTATGGCAAAATCAAAGCAGCAGGAATACCAATGAAGTATTCTACAAGAGAAAAACTTGAGAGAAAAGAAGCAGGGTTGCTGACGGGATTGAAAGCTGAGATTCTTAGGACTGGTATGACAATTGAGCAGGAGAGGCTGTTATAGATATGCCTGAGTTATCCGATATTTAATATGGAAAGAAGTGCAATAAATATAAAACAATCAGAATGGAAGGGGATACATATGGAAATCACGAACAATATAAAATACGTAGGTGTTAACGATCATCAGGTGGATTTATTCGAGGGGCAGTATCAGGTTCCGAATGGAATGGCATACAATTCCTACATAATTCTGGATGAGAAAATAGCAGTCATGGATACTGTGGATGGTGCTTTTGCGGAAGAATGGCTGCGAAATGTGGAGCAGGTGCTTGCAGGAAGAAAGCCGGATTATCTGGTAATTCAGCATATGGAGCCAGACCATTCAGCAAGCATTCCTGCTTTCTTGCAGAGATATCCTGAGACGGTAGTTGTCTCGACTGCAATGGGCTTTAAGTATATGGAGCAGTTTTTCCCGGAGATAGAAATTGCTGCTGAGAAGAGAATCATAGCAGCAAACAGTGGAACACTGGAGCTTGGAAGTCATACGTTACATTTTGTATATGCACCTATGGTACATTGGCCGGAAGTTATGATGACATATGAAGCGTCAGAGAAGATTCTTTTTGCAGCAGATGGCTTTGGTAAATTCGGTGCGCTGGATGTTGAGGAAGACTGGGTGGATGAAGCCAGACGTTATTATATCGGCATCGTTGGTAAGTATGGAGCGCAGGTGCAGGCTGTTCTGAAAAAGGCGTCAACATTGGATATTCAGACGATTTGTTCTCTTCATGGTCCTGTATTAAAGGACAATCTTGGATTCTATCTGGAGAAATACGATAAATGGTCGTCTTATCAGCCCGAAGAGTCAGGTGTTGTGATTGCTTATGCGTCTGTCTATGGCAATACGAAAAAGGCAGCACAATATCTGGCAGATAAATTATCCAAGAGTGGTCAAAAGACAGTATTGTATGATCTGGCAAGATGTGATAAAGCTGCTGCGATTGCAGATGCTTTCCGTTATGATAAGCTGGTACTGGCAGGAATCACATATAATGGAGATTTATTCCCATGTATGCGGGCTTACATTGAGGGGTTGACAGAGCGTAGTTATCAGAACCGCAGGGTGGCAGTGATAGAGAATGGAACCTGGGCGCCCATGGCAGCCAAATTAATCAGGGGAATGTTTGAAAAGAGTAAGGATATTGCTTTTACAGATACGAATATAACGATCAAATCAGCAATGAATGCACAGAACAGGGCAGAGCTGGATAAGCTGGCAGCAGAGTTGGGATAACTGGCAATTGACAGGGTAGACTGTAGTGTAGTACAATGTTTGTAAGGGGTAAGGGACACTGAGAAGGTGTTCCTTTTTGCTTTTTTGCAGGAGGTAGAATATGAATAGTAAGAGAAAGAATCGTTTGGTAACTTTGTTGACCATCATGGCAGTTGCTGTCTGCTCTGTTTTTGGAAGTCCTATTCAGGCTAAGGCTGCCGCGAGTGATATTGCTGTATTAGATCAGCTGTCTGCGCAGGCACAGTATCCTGTTGTCATGAATCTGGGAGCCTATGATGAAGCAACAGGCGGTGTGTTGAATGCGCTGGCTACACAGGCTTTTGCCTCATGGGCATCGGACAATTATATTAATTACGAATACATTTCAATAGATGAAATGTATATAGCGCCTTTTAGCAGCACATTGGCATATGCGGAAATGACAGCACCTTTCACATCATTGTTGACAGAAGTGGCAGCAAGTGAAGATGGGGATACATTGATTGCTGCAATGCAGTATGCACTGATGATCCATTATAGTTATATTTCCAGTGCGAACGAGGCAGTCAGCAAGATTGTGTATGGTTTTCTGTCAGCATCGGACGGAACCTATATAGGGTTTGCAGGAACAGATGAAGATACGACGAATATGGCATATCTGGCTATGTACAGTCTGTTCTATTCGGGACAGCCGATCCTTTATTCTACTGATATTTCTCTGGATGACGGGTTGGATGTCATAAGTGAAGATACTTCATCGAGACAGGCAGATACAAGCGCACAGGCTTCCAATAACAGCAGCAGTACAGCTATGTGCTGGCTGTCGGCTACAGGTTCCAAGTATCACAGTATTAATAACTGTGGCAGAATGAATCCGAATAATGCAAGACAGGTGACGATTGCAGAAGCAGAGCGTCAGGGATACGGAAGATGTAAGAAATGCTGGTAGACATATGCTAAAAACAGAACCGCATTGTCAGTGATATACTGCAATGCGGTCTTTTGCTATGAACTATATTGTTCCATCTTTTTGCGCCTGATCTACTTCAATGGCAAGTTTCTTGACCTGACCGGAGAGCATAAGCAGGGCAATCAGGTTGGGAACAGCCATCAAGCCATTGAAGGTGTCTGCAATATCCCACAGGAGTCCGAGATTGATTGTAGCACCTACTATGGAGACAAAGGAATAGATTACAAGGAATGGTCTGACTAATTTCTCACCGCCCAGAAATTCAATACAACGGGAGCCGTATAAGCCCCAGCCAATAATCGTACTGAAAGCAAAGCAGCACATGGCGACAGCGGTAAAAATAGATACCCAGCTTCCATAAGTAGAAGTAAAGCCGGAGATGGTCAGTTCAGCACCGGCAGCCTGTCCGTAAGTAATACCTGGTGCAGCCAGGAGGATGACCAGACCGGTCAAAGTACAGATGATAATAGTATCCATGAATACTTCAAAGATACCGAACATTCCCTGATGTACAGCGTTATCAGTATCCGCACATGCATGGGCAATGGAGCCTGTACCGAGTCCGGCTTCATTGGAGAAGATACCGCGGGAGACACCCTTCTTCATACTCAGGAACATGGAGCCGATCACGCCGCCGGTGGCTGCTCTTGGGGAGAAAGCACCGCTGAATATTTCGCTGAATACAGCGGGTACATGTTCAATGTTCATGATAATAACGCCCAGAGCCAGAATTACATATAATACCGCCATGAAAGGAACCAGTTTCTCTGTGACCTGACCGATTCGTTTGATGCCACCTAACAGTACCATTGCTACAAGCGCGGCAATAAAGATGCCGAAGATCAGGTTCGCTTTGTCATTGGTTCCATCAATGATATGGAAGCTCATCAGGGCAGAATTGATGGAAGCAACGATGGTGTTTACCTGTGTGGCGTTGCCTGTACCGAATACAGTCAGCACACCGAATACTGCATAGAGAACCGCCAGAAAATACCACTTTTTAGATAGTCCGTTTTTGATGTAGTACATGGGACCGCCTACATACTCTCCATTGGAGTTCTTCTCGCGGAAATGGATTGCCAGTGTGACTTCTGAGAATTTCGTACACATGCCAAGGAATGCGGAGCACCACATCCAGAAGATTGCACCCGGTCCACCAAGGGCAATCGCACCAGCAACACCTGCAATATTACCGGTTCCTACTGTTCCGGCAAGGGCAGTACAGACCGCCTGAAAAGGACTCATGGAGCCGTCTTTTGCCTGCGTTTTATCAAAAATTTTGCCAACTGTATTTTTCATGGCGACGCCAAATTTGCGAATCTGAATGAATCTTGTGCGGACAGACAAGAGAAGACCTACGCCGATAATACATATCATAGCGGGGACACCCCAGATGAAGCCGTTGACCACCTGGTTGATGCTTGCGATTTTTTCTACCATATTTACCGTACCTTTCTGCTGGCTGTTTTGCATACAGCACTTTATCTCATTGCAATGCTAAAGTTTATTGCTCTTATTATGACATGAAATACAGGAATATTACAAGTACTAAAAAGAAACACTATAGGAATTTTGTTTAAAATCCGTTATAGTAATGGTGTGTGAAAATTACTGGAAAGGCAGGTAATGAGTATGGATAAGAACAGAGATTTAAACTGGGCAGTGCTTGGAACCGGCGTGATTGCCAATGAAATGGCACAGGCACTTGTTAAAATGAATAAAAGGCTGTATGCAGTAGCCAATCGTACACATCAAAAGGCTTTGGATTTTGCCGAAAGATATGGTGTGCAGAAGGTATATGATCAGATTGATGAGGTATTTGAAGATGAGGCGGTAGATATTATTTATATTACAAGCCCGCATAATACCCATTATGAATTTATGAAAAAGGCTCTGGAGCATGGCAAGCATATCCTGGTGGAAAAATCCATTACACTAAACAGCAGGGAGCTGGATGAGATGATAGCACTTGCCGCAGAGAAGAAGCTGGTCCTTGCTGAAGCCATGACTATATGGCATATGCCAATTTATAAAAAGCTCTGGGAGATCGTACAGAGTGGGCAATTAGGTAAAGTGCAGATCATAACCATGAATTTTGGCAGCTTTAAGGAATATAATATGTCGAACCGTTTCTTTAATATGAATCTGGCAGGAGGAGCCATGCTTGATATCGGGGTGTATGCCCTTTCTATCGTCAGAAGCTTCATGGAAGAGAAGCCGGAGGATATTGTCAGTCAGTGGAAAGCATCTCCTACAGGTTCTGACGAGCAGGCGACCATCCTGTTAAAGAATAAACAGGAACAGATGGCAACGGTTGCCCTTTCCATGCATTCCAAACAGCCAAAGAGAGCAATGATAAGCTGTGAGAAGGGCTATATCGAGATCATGGAGTATCCAAGAGCTGATAAGGCAGTGATCGTAGATGCTGAGAGTGGAGAAAGAACCGAGATAGAGAGCGGTGAGACCGCCAATGCCCTTTATTATGAAATGATGGACATGGAGCAGGCGGTAAGAAGCGGGGATGCTTCCAATATGCAGCTACAGTATTCCAAAGATGTTATGGATATTATGACAAAGCTTCGCAAGGACTGGGGCATGAAATACCCTGGAGAACAATGGTAAAAAAATTTTATAAATCTATATTACCATGTGGTGCTTCTTATGCTACAATATAACGTAGAATTTTAACCAATATAGTAGTGGTAAGTGAGAGGAAACACACATGAGAATAGGTTTTGATAATGACAAGTATCTGAAGATTCAGTCAGAGCATATTAAGGAGCGGATCAGTCAGTTTGGTGATAAGTTATATCTGGAATTTGGTGGTAAATTGTTTGATGATTACCATGCATCCAGAGTTTTGCCGGGATTTCAGCCGGACAGTAAATTACAGATGCTGATGCAGCTTTCTGATGTAGCAGAGATTGTCATTGTAATCAGTGCGGCAGATATTGAAAAGAACAAAGTCAGGGGAGACCTTGGCATCACATATGATGTGGATGTATTGCGTCTGATCAGTGAGTTTGAGAAGAAAGGACTCTATGTAGGCAGCGTTGTCATTACGCAGTTTGCAGGACAGAGTGGTGCAGTCCAGTTCAGGGAAAGACTGGAGAAGAAGAATATTAAGGTATATCAGCATTATATTATTGAGGGATATCCTTCCAATATTCCATTGATCGTAAGTGAGAGCGGCTTTGGCAAGAATGATTATATTGAGACGACCAGGCCATTGGTAGTCATTACGGCACCGGGACCGGGCAGCGGTAAGATGGCGACCTGTCTGTCACAGTTATATCATGAGAATCTGCGAGGTATTAAGGCTGGATATGCGAAGTTCGAGACATTCCCTATCTGGAATATTCCTCTGAAACATCCTGTAAATCTGGCTTATGAAGCAGCAACAGCAGATCTGAATGATATCAATATGATCGACCCGTTCCATTTGGAAGCCTATGGTGAGACTACTGTTAATTATAACAGAGATATCGAGATTTACCCTGTGTTAAATGCCATCTTTGAAGGCATCTATGGTGAGAACACATACTACAAATCACCAACTGACATGGGTGTCAATATGGCTGGTAACTGTATTTTTGATGATGAAGCCTGCTGTGAAGCCTCCAAGATGGAGATTATCCGCAGATATTATACCGCTATAAACAAAGTTGCCAAGGAAGAGGCTTCTGAGAATGAAGTCTATAAGATAGAGCTTCTGATGAAACAGGCAAAGATCACGACAGATGATCGTAAGGTTACAGTAGCTGCGAAGAAAAGGGCAGAAGAGCTTGGTGTGGCATGTGCAGCCATTGAACTGGAAGACGGTACAATCATCACGTCTAAGACAACGGATTTTCTGGGAGCATCAGCAGCACTTCTGTTGAATGCATTAAAATATCTGGCTGGAATCGAGCATGATGAGAAGCTGATCAAGCCGGAAGCAATTGAACCGATTCAGGCGCTGAAGGTTAATTTCCTGGGGGGTAAGAACCCAAGACTGCATAGTGATGAGGTATTGATCGCACTGGCACTTACTTCTGTCAGCAGCGAGAATGCCAAGCGTGCTATGGAACAGATTCCAAAGCTGAGGGGTTGTCAGGTGCACACTTCTGTTATGCTTTCAGAAGCTGATTCCAAGACCTTCAAGAGGCTGGGAGTAGATCTGACCTGTGAACCGGTAAGAAGTGGATTAAAATTATATTAAGGGAGGAATAAACAATGGCTTGTACAACGATTTTAGTTGGTAAGAAGGCGTCCTATGACGGTTCTACCATGATTGCACGTAATGATGATTCAGCATCAGGACATTTTACAGCGAAGAAGGTGGTTGTCGTGCAGCCACAGGAGCAGCCCATCAAATACAGATCAGAGCTTTCTCATGTAGAGATTGAGCTGCCATCAGATCCTATGAAATATACATGTGTTCCCAATGCCGTGAAAGGTGAGGGGGTATGGGCTGCAAGCGGCGTAAACGCAGCCAATGTTGCCATGACAGCAACAGAAACCATTACTTCTAATCCACGAGTGCAGGGCGCAGACCCGTTAGTGGTATATCAGCCTGCAGCAGATGGCAAAGAGGAAGTTGCAGGCGGAATTGGTGAGGAAGATATCGTATACATCGTACTTCCTTATATTCACAGTGCCAGAGAAGGTGTGAAGAGACTGGGAAGCCTTCTGGAGCAGTATGGTACATATGAAATGAATGGTATTGCTTTTCAGGATGCGGATGAGATATGGTGGCTTGAGACCATAGGCGGTCATCACTGGATTGCCAGACGTGTACCGGATGATGTTTATGTAGTTATGCCGAATCAGCTGGGAATCGATGCTTTTGACCTTGAAGATGCACTTGGAGCACAGAAGGACTATATGTGTTCACCGGATATGAAGGAATTTATTGAGAAAAACCATCTGGATCTGTCAATGGACGGCAGACTCAATCCACGTGACGCATTCGGAAGTCATGATGATTCTGATCATGTATACAATACACCGCGTGCATGGTTCATGCTCCGGTATCTGAACCCTCATACAAAGAAGTGGGATGGCCCTGTATCCGAGTATACACCCTGCTCTGATGACCTTCCATGGTGCATGGTACCTGAGAAGAAGATCACAGTAGAGGATGTAAAATATGTGTTATCCTCTCATTATCAGGGAACGCCCTATGATCCTTATGCAGCATACGGAGATAAGTCCATGAGTGGTGCATACCGTTCTATCGGTATCAACCGTAATGACTTTGTGGCAGTGATCCAGATTCGTCCGGATCAGCCCAAGGACAGCAGCATCATTGAATGGGTGGCTTTTGCCTCCAATGCCTTCAATGTACTGGTTCCCTTCTATGCAGATGTGAATGAGATACCAGAATATCTTGGCAATACCACAGGAGAGGTATCTACGGATAATTTCTACTGGTCAAGCAGACTGATTGCGGCAATGGCAGATGCTTCCTACAGAAAATCCATCTTCCATATTGAGCGTTATCAGGAGCATGTGATGTCCAGGGCACATGAGCTGATCGGACTGTGTGATGCCTCTCTTGCAAAAGAGAGTGATGCAGACAAGAGACTGGAGCTTAAACAAAAGGCAAACCAGGCTCTGGCTGATATGCTTAAAGCCGAGACTGCGTCTACATTGGATAAAGTATTATATGAATTAAGTAATTTGATGAAGAATGCATATTCCAGATCAGATGCCTAGGAAATTTACGGTGGGACTATAGTCCCACCGTTTTCTTATACTTGAAAATCCACTAAAATGTATAAGAAAATCCAATATAATGCATTTTAGTGAAATTTTTTGTATAAATATACTTGATTTTAGCGCATTGATGTGGTAGCATATTAATCAGCGCAAGGGAGCGGTATACACGAATACAGTTTCAGTGCGCTCATTTTATAAACACCCATAATTGCGGGGGTGGGAGGTCTGAACAGTTCAGACACAGAATAACTCTAAGGAGGAAATGTTATGAAAAAGATGAAAGCTACATTAGCAATCGCAATGGCTTCCGTTCTGACGATTGGTCTCGTTGGATGCGGCAGCAGTTCAGCACCGGCTGCTACAGAGCAGACAAGTGCTGCAGCAGGCACAGATACGACAGCTTCAGCTGAGGCAACAACTACAGCAAGCGGTTCTGACCTGAACATTATGTTAGAGACACCTGTTGAGTCACTTGACCCACAGCAGGCAACAGATGGTACTTCATTTGAAGTTATCGCAGACTATACAGATGGTCTGATGCAGATGGATGCAGACGGACAGGCAGTACCTGCCCTGGCAGAATCTTATGACCTTTCTGATGACGGACTTACCTATACATTCCACATTCGTGATGATGCTAACTGGAGCAACGGTACTCCTGTTACTGCAGCAGATTTCGTATTTGCATGGCAGAGAGCAGCAGATCCTGAAGTTGCTTCCGAATATTCCTATATGTTAAGTGATATCGGTCAGATCAAGAATGCTGCAGATATTATCGCAGGCAACAAAGATAAGAGCGAACTTGGTGTTACAGCAGTAGATGATAAGACATTACAGGTAGAATTAAATGTTCCTGTCAGCTACTTCCTGTCACTGATGTATTTCCCTACATTCTATCCTGTAAATGAAGAGTTCTTTACTTCATGCGGTGATACATTTGCAACAAGCCCTGAGACAGTACTTTCCAATGGTGCATTCGTACTTGACTCTTATGAGCCGGCTGCAACAGCTTTCCACTTAACCAAGAATGCTGATTACTACAATGCAGACAGCATACAGCTTGCTGGCTTAAATTATCAGGTAATCCAGGATTCACAGCAGGCATTGATGAGCTACCAGACAGGAGCTTTGGATACTACTCTTGTAAACGGTGAACAGGTTGACCAGGTTAAGGATGATCCTGAATTCCAGGCAATTGGTGCAGGTTACTTATGGTATGTATCACCTAACATCAAGAATGTTCCTGAACTTGCCAACTTAAATATCCGTATGGCACTGACAATGGCTATCAATCGTGAAGCTATCACAACAGATGTATTAAAGGATGGTTCCACACCTACATATACAGCAGTTCCCATTGAATTTGCAGCAGGTCCTGATGGATCTGACTTCTCCGGAGATCAGTCCAAGTTCTCTGATGTATGCGCATTTGATGCAGATAAGGCAGCAGAGTACTGGCAGGCAGGTCTGGATGAACTTGGTGTAACAGAGCTTGCACTTGACATGGTTGTAGATGCTGATGATGCACCTCAGAAGGTCGCTCAGGTATTAAAGGAGCAGTGGGAGACAACTCTTCCGGGACTTACAGTTACTCTGACAATTGAGCCTAAGAAACAGAGAGTACAGGATATGCAGGATGGTAACTTCCAGTTAGGACTTACACGTTGGGGACCTGACTACGCTGATCCTATGACTTACCTTGGAATGTGGGTAACAGATAATTCTAACAACTATGGTTTCTGGAGCAATGCAGAATATGATGCTATCATTGATGAGTGTACAACTGGTGATCTGTGTACAGATGCAGAAGGACGCTGGACCAGACTTTACGATGCTGAGAAGATCGTAATGGACGAAGCAGTTATCTTCCCTCTCTACACACAGTGTAATGCAGAAATGATGTCTTCTAAGGTTACAGGCGTTGAGTTCCACCCGGTTGCTTTGAACCGTGTATATAAGAATGCGGTAAAGGCAGAATAATAGAAATTTGTTAATTGGAACCGCACTAAGGAAGTCTATACCTTGGTGCGGTTTTTGTGCCTGATAAGGCTTAAAAGAGTTTGAACACAGACGGGGAGGCAGAAGGTGAAGAAATATACGATAAAGCGAGTGATTACTTCGCTCTTTACACTTTTGGCGATTTTATTGGTTTTGTTTATACTGATGCAGCTTATGCCGGGTTCTCCATTTAATGATGAGAAATTAAATGCAGACCAGAAGGCAGCCCTTTATGCAAAATATGGTCTGGACCAGCCAATTATCGTACAGTTTTTTAAATATGTAGGCAATATGTTAAAGGGTGATCTGGGCGTTAGTTATAACATTTCCAAGAATACCCCGATTTCACAGTTGATTCAGAGCAGATTACCGATCTCTATCAGAATCGGTGGATTTGCAGTTACAGTAGGTGCAGTGGTAGGATTGATCCTTGGACTGATCGCAGCTCTCAAGCATGATACGATATGGGATACTCTGGCAACGATTATCTCCGTTATTGGCGTATCTGTTCCATCCTATGTATTTGCGCTGGCACTGAGTTATAATTTTGGATTTAAGCTTGGCTGGTTTCCTATGTTATTCTCCCAGCAGGATATCTTTGGTTCCAGTGTATTGCCCAGTATTTCATTGTCCATGTTTACCATGGCATCCATTGCCCGATTTACGAGGAGTGAGATGCTTGAAGTATTGGGAAGCGAATATATGTTATTGGCAGAGAGTAAGGGTATCTCAGGTTCTGCACTGATATTACGTCATGCATTGCGAAATGCGCTGATTCCTATTATCACAGTACTTGCACCGTTGATTGTAGATCTGATGACAGGTTCTCTGGTAGTAGAGAAGATCTTTGCGATTCCCGGCGTAGGAAGTCTGCTTGTAACAGCAATTCAGTCCAATGATTATAACGTAGTTATTGCATTGAGTTTTATTTATTCTGCAATGTATATCGGTATCATGCTGGTAGTGGATATTCTCTACGGTATCATTGATCCGAGAATCCGACTTGCAGGGAAAGGGGAATGATGATGAGCGAGATAAACACACCCTATGTACCTGTAGATGCGGATTTTGTATTAAAAGACAATGCAGGTGCGATTACAATTGATGAGAACTATGCCGCACAGAACTTCTGGAAAGACGTATTGATCCGTTATTTCCGTAAAGTAAGTGCAGTTATTGGTCTTGTACTGATTATATTGATTACTTTATTTGCAGCAATCGGACCGGGTATGAATGAGTATACATATTCAGGACAGGAATTGAGCCAGAAGAACTTCGCCCCACGTGTGAAGGCACTGGAGAAGTTCGGTATCTTTAACGGTGATGAGTCAATGCGGACCACGACAGGCTCCAAGACCATCAATTATTATGTGGAAAAAGGGCTGGACGATGTAGAATACTGGTTCGGAAGTGATAATTTTGGACGTGACATCTGGACACGTACCTGGGAAGGCGCAAGAGTATCTCTGATTATTGCCATTGCGGCAGCAATCATTGATATGGTCATTGGTATGAGTTATGGTCTGATATCCGGATATTTTGGTGGTAAAGTCGATATCATCATGCAGAGAATCCTGGAGATTGCCAATGGTATCCCCAGACTGGTTATTGTTACACTGCTTCTGCTGGTTCTTCAGCCTGGTATGCTGACCATTATTTTTGCATTGATGCTGACTGAATGGGTAGGTATGAGCCGTATTGCCCGAGCAGAAATGCTGAAATTAAAGGAGCAGGAATTTGTTCTGGCTTCCAGAACACTGGGAGCAGGTAACTTCTTCATCATCTTTAAAGAAGTTCTGCCTAATATCATTGGACCAATCATTACACAGGTTATGTTCTCCATTCCTACTGCGATTTTTACAGAGGCATTTTTAAGCTTCGTAGGTCTGGGTATTCCTGTACCACAGTGTTCCTTAGGTTCCCTGATTTCAGAGGGCTTCAACAGCTTTACAACACATCCGTACCAGATTATTCCACCTATCGTGGTAATGGCATTACTGATGTTGAGCTTCAACCTTGTAGCAGATGGATTAAGAGAAGCACTTGATCCTAAGATGAAAGAAATGTAAGGACGAAAGGAGAAATAAGATGTCAGAAGATAAGAACACAATTCTTCAAATCAAAGATTTGGATATCACCTTTCGTACTACTGCTGGACCAGTCCATGCAATACGAGGTGTTAATATAGACCTGCAAAAAGGAGAAACGGTTGCCATCGTAGGAGAATCCGGTTCCGGTAAATCTGTTACGATGAAGGCTGCCATGGGTATTCTTGCATCCAATGCAACAGTAACAAACGGCAGTATTGAATTCTCCTATCATCATGCTGATGGAACACCGGAGACGGTAGATATTCTCAGCAAAGATAAGAAATGGATACGTAGACATATCAATGGCAAGAGAATTGCCATGGTATTTCAGGACCCGATGACAAGTCTTGATCCTACTATGACAATTGGTAAACAGATCATGGAAGGTATGATCTGGCATTTCAAGACTCCGAAGAAAGAAGCTTGGGCAAAAGCCGTGGAGCTTCTCAAAGAGGTAGGTATTGAAGATGCAGAGAAGAGAATGAAGAATTATCCGCATCAGCTGTCCGGCGGTATGAGACAGAGAGTTGTCATTGCGATTGCACTCTCCTGTAACCCTGACCTGCTGATCTGTGATGAGCCTACAACTGCGCTGGATGTAACCATTCAGGCGAAGATTATAGAACTTATCCGCAGAGTACAGAAGGAGAGAGGTATCTCTGTTATTTATATTACACATGACCTTGGAGTTGTAGCAAAGGTCGCAGACTATGTCAATGTTATGTATGCAGGTAAGATTGTAGAAAAAGGCACGATCAATGAGATATTCTATGATCCCAAGCACCCTTATACCTGGGGGCTTCTCTCAGCAATGCCTGATCTGGATACGGATGATGAAAGACTCTATACCATTCCTGGCTCACCGCCAAACCTGCTGCATGAGACACAGGGTGATGCCTTCGCAGCACGTAATAAATATGCGCTGGAAGTAGATGATAAGGCAGATCCTCCTATGTTCAAGGTATCGGATACACATTATGCAGCTACATGGCTGTTAGACCCGAGAGCACCTAAGGTAGAAATGCCGCAGGAGTTGAAAGCTCGATTAGAACGTATGAAGAAGGAGGCTAAGGATTATGGCAGTGAATTATAATGCAAAGCCGCTTCTTACGGTAGATGGCTTGAAACAGTATTTCAAAGTGAGCAGTTCTTTTACAGTACATGCTGTAGAAAATGTGTCTTTTGAAATCTATCCGGGTGAGACTTATGGATTGGTAGGAGAATCCGGTTCCGGTAAATCTACCATTGGCAGAAGTATCATCAGATTATATGACCCAACAGCAGGTAAGATTGTATTCAATGATGTGGATATCAGTGGTAAGCTTGGCAGGTCTACAAGCCAGATGCTCCGTACACAGATGCAGATGATTTTTCAGGACCCGATGGCTTCCCTGAATCCACGTAAAAAGATAGGTGATATCATTGGAGAAGGTCTGGATATCCATCATATGTATAAGACAAAAGCAGAACGTGAGGAGAAGATCAAGGCGATTCTGGCAAAGGTAGGACTTTCACCAGAGCATGCAACCCGTTATCCACATCAGTTCTCCGGTGGTCAGAGACAGCGTGTTGGAATAGCCAGAGCATTGATCATGAATCCCAAGCTTATTATTGCAGATGAGTGTATCTCTGCATTGGATGTATCTATTCAGGCACAGGTTGTCAATCTGATGAAGGACATTCAGCAGGAAACAGGTACAGCATATCTGTTTATCGCCCATGATCTGTCCATGGTTAAGTATATTTCAGACAGAATCGGTGTATTGCATCTGGGACATTTACTGGAGACAGGAACTACAGATGAGATCTTCAATAATCCAATCCATCCATATACCAAGAGCCTGTTGTCTGCGATTCCTGCACCGAACCCGGTTGTAGAGAAGAACAGAACAGCACTTACCTATGATTATAAGACATCGGGTATTGACTATAAGCAGGGAACACAGCACCTCGTAGATGGTACACACTATGTAAAATGTACTGATGACGAGTTTGCCAAGTGGACGCTATGATGCCTGCGGATTGTTCCAAGGTCTTTGGCATCATATATGTAACAGTTCAGCCGCGCCATTCGCAAAGACGCCTGACGGCGTTTTTCCACTGCTGCGCAGTTAACTTTGCTCATAACCTGGCGCTCATCTCATGACTTATAAAACGATTCCATTCATGCAAGCATGATGTCCTCGTTTTTTAAGCCATGGCTGAACTGTTACTCATATATATTAAATATTTACCCATCACGCGACTGTGATGGGCTTTTTTATGTTATACTATAAATACATTTCACAAATATATGGAAAGGTACGGTGGACAGTATGTGTACAGCGGCAACTTATAGAACGAAAGATTTTTATTTTGGAAGAACACTGGATTATGAATGTAATTATGGAGAGGAAGTAACGATCACTCCCCGCAATTATCCATTTGCTTTCAGGCATATGGGAGAGGTGAAGACACACTATGCAATTATTGGTATGGCACATGTGGCAGCAGATTACCCGCTTTATTATGACGCCATCAATGAAAAAGGTCTTGGAATGGCAGGACTTAACTTCGTTGGAAATGCCAAGTATCAGGAAGTAGAGCAGGGCAGAGAGAATGTGGCACAGTTTGAATTTATTCCATGGATCTTGTCACAGTGTTCCTCAGTAACAGAAGCAAAAGAAAAACTTGGCAGGATGAATCTGGTAGGAACTACATTCAATGAGTATTTCCCGGCAGCACAGCTTCACTGGCTGATTGCAGATAAAGAAAGTGCCATTACAGTAGAATGTATGGAAGATGGATTACGTGTCTATGATAATCCGGTGGGAGTTATGACCAACAATCCGCCATTTCCTACGCAGATGTTCCTTTTGAATAATTATATGGGATTATCCCCCAGACAGCCACAGAACCAGTTCTCAGACAAGCTGCCGCTTAACACCTACAGCAGAGGTATGGGAGCCTTGGGACTGCCGGGAGATCTTTCTTCTGCATCCCGCTTTGCAAAGGTGGCATTTACTAAGATACATGCCATTTCAGGAGAATCAGAGAATGAAAGTGTGAGCCAGTTCTTCCATATCTTAGGATCTGTAGACCAGCAGAGAGGCTGCTGTGAAGTGGCTGAGGGCAAATATGAGATTACACTGTATACCTCATGCTGCAATGCAGATAAGGGAATCTACTATTATACGACCTATGAAAACCATCAGATCACAGCAGTAGACATGCATAGAGAGAATCTGGATGGTAGTGAACTCGCACATTACCCATTAATTCAGGGTGAGCAGATCAGGTGGGCGAACTGATAATTACAATAAGACTGCTATGCCAGGTGGAAAACTCTGCGTAGAACTTCATCTTCTACCAGAATCTGCTTAGCCAGTTCACGATACTGTTCTTCATGAAGATAGGTGTGGCGGAAAGGCTTGATAGAAGGTGCAAGATCTATTGCCTGTTTATAGTATTCTACATTCAGATTCAGGGTGCACACATAATCCCAGAAACCAGTCTGGGTAAAGATGGTATTGACTCTCTGATAACGATGGTCATGCACACGACTCATCAGGTATGTGGCAATACCGACCTGAATACCATGAAGCTGAGGTGTCTCCAGCATTTTATCCAGAGCATGTGAGATCAGATGCTCACTGCCACTGGTGGGGGCGCTGCTTCCTGCAATTTCATTTGCGATACCGCTCATGGCAAGGGAGTCCAGTAATTCTTTCAGGAACAGGCGGTCATGAATCGTCTCAAAAGGTGTACGCACGAAGCTGTTTACTGCCTTTTTCGCAATCATCATGGCAAAATCATTGACCTGTGCAGCGCCATGCTCTGCTTCAAACTGCCAGTCATAGAGGGATGTGATCTTGGAAACCATATCTCCGATACCAGAGTAGAGGAATTTCTCAGGTGCACTTTTGATTACATCTGTGTCTACAATAATGCCATAAGCCATACGTGCGGGAACAGAGCTGCGCCTTTTATTAATAAGCAGGGAAGCGCTGGCGCTGGAAAAGCCATCACTGGAAGCAGAAGTCGGCACGCTGATGAAGGGAAGCTTACGCAGAAATCCCATATATTTGGCGGCATCAATGACTTTGCCACCGCCCAGACCAATGACCGCCTGTGTGGAATTGGGCAGCGCAAAGGCAATGCGGATGATATCATCTATATCGACTGTATCCAGTTCACAATATTCCAGAACTTCAATTCCTGTATTGTGCAGGGAAGAGAGAACCTTCTGACCGAACATGTCAATCAGACCATTTCCAAAATAAATAACGACTTTCTGTAAATTACTTTCCTGCAGATAAGGCCCTATCTTACTCAAAGCTCCGTCTTCAACTTTTAATATCGTGGGAATTGCAATGTGACTGCTGTTTATTTTTGCCATCTTTATAACGACTCCTCTCAATAACCTGAAACTTTTATAACAAGTCTATTATAAAAGTTTGTTAGATTTTTGGCAACCATTGTTATGCTTTGACAAATTATAAAAGACTTGATTTCTCAGAATATTACGTGTACAATATCTATAACACGTATGGAAAACGTTTTCCATAGAAAAATGGGGTAAAAAAATGTTCAAAACTATGCGGGCTGTATTTTTATCTTGCATAGATATGGACAGAGAGCAAAAGAGAGGTATGGATTAATATGGAGTTTGCAGCAGTTTTTCACAGATCAACAGATAATTATTGCTATGCGCTGGACGATAATCAGCTCATCATTAACCTGAAGACAGGGTATGATGTGAAGATCGTGAATATCATTTATGGAGATCCCTTTGCCAATGGTATCTTAGGTGGAGGCGAGGAATGGACGGGAGAGAAGGCTGGCATTCCTTTTAAGAAGAAATTAAAGAATCAGATATGGTGGACGACTACCATTATTCCACCTTTTAAGAGATTGAAATATTACTTTGAACTGATTACTGATACAGAGAAGTGGTATTATTTCGAGGATGGCTTCGTCAGTGAAGAGCAGATGCAATTAAAAGGCAGAAGCCGTCAGTGCTTTACAATGCCCTGGTTGAATCCGGCGGATGTGAACAGAACCCCTTACTGGGTCAATGAGACTGTCTGGTATCAGATTTTCCCGGACAGATTCTGCAATGGCAATCCGGCAAATGATCCCGAAGGCACGAAGCCTTGGAAATGTGAATCAATCAAGGGACACAGAGATAATTATGGTGGAGATCTGGAGGGCATTACACAGAAACTGGATTATTTACAGGATCTGGGTGTGACAGGGCTGTATCTGACGCCAATTAACGAGTCACCTTCCAATCACAAATATGATACGACAGATTATGAGCGTATAGATCCTCATTTTGGCAATGATGAGGTAATGAAAGAGCTGGTCGCACAGGCACATGAGCGGGGAATTAAGATTATGCTGGATGCGGTGCTCAATCATGCAGGCTATTATTTCAAGCCGTGGCAGGATGTATTGGAGAAAGGACCGCTATCACAGTATTATGACTGGTTCATGATTAACCAGTGGCCTCTGGATGATAAATGGCAGGCAGCGAAGAAAGGGCAGCTGTATACCTTTGCCTTTTTCGATGGAATGCCAAAGCTTAATACCAATAACCCAAAAGTCAGAAAGTACCTGGTGGATGTTGTGTGCGGCTGGGTGCGTAAATATGACGTAGATGGTATCCGTATTGATGTAGCCAATGAAGTGTCCCATACCTTCTGTAAGGAACTCAGAAGTGCGCTCAAAGCCATAAAACCTGATATCTATATATTGGGAGAAATATGGCATGATGCAATCAACTGGCTTCGCGGGGATGAATATGATGCAGTTATGAATTATCCTCTGGCTGGCAGCATGAAGGACTTCTTTATTGATAAAAGCCTGACAGATGAGGACTTTGAGTGCATGATTAACCGTTGCTATACCAATTATATGCAGCAGACAAATGATGTGCTTTTTAACATGTTGGATTCCCACGATACGCAGAGACTCCGCAGTATTGTATCAGGAATGGATGAATATGATGCGCTGCTGACATTATTGTTCACCATGCCGGGCAGCGTGTGCATCTACTATGGAACCGAGATTGCCATGGAAGGTGGATATGACCCTGATTGCAGACGTTGTATGCCCTGGGATGAGATAGAGCAGGGAGACTATGCATTACAGATCTCCTTTATGAAAGAGCTGATTAATCTTAGAAAGACACAGCCTCTTATGAGAGAGCGTAACTTCCACTTCCCGGCTGAATATGAGAATCCGAGAGTCATTCAGTTCGAGAAGATTGGCTGGAGCGAGAAGCTGGAAGTACTGGTCAATGCCAGCGATACTTCAGTAGAACTTCTCCATCCACAGCAGGGGGAGATACTCTTTTCCCGTAACCTGCACACCACCAAACTTGCCCCCGGCGGCGTCTGCATCCGCTATATTGAGAAAGAAAAATAAGGGCGAGGGGCGAAACCATTCCATTTACATGCATGGCGTTTCACGGGATATTTTAAGATATCATTTGTTAAAGTCAGTCTATTTTATTTATAATTCAGGCAGAATATTTCCGTAATAAGCCACACCCGATATAAAAATAGAACTTTAAATCTTTCACATAGTCTAAAATTTATGTTAAACTATACCTGTCTGCATTCTAAGACTTGCAGACAGGTATTTTTAATAATCCAGCGAAACGCCCGGCACGGGGCTGATTGTGAGGATGTTACCATGCATAAGCAGGTACTTTGGCGCGGCCGGTACTTAATGTGCACAGCCGTAAGGCGCATGCACATTTATGTACCGCTGCCAGCGACAAGTAGCGAGAGCGTGCCTGTGTTGCATGGTAACATCCTCACAATCCCCAGCGCCATTCCCGTTTCCCTGTCCCAGGAGAATATATGATATTAAAGAAACAGATCCCAGAGGACTTCTATAAGTTGTTCCGCACCAGAAATATGGACGCTTATATGATGTTTCTGGTAGCGATATATGAAGAAAACAGTGAATTGTATACAGCACTTGGACTGACCCTTGAGGAAGGACAGGCTATTATCGCGGAAACCATGAGTCGTGGACAGATAGACTGGCAGGAAGATGAAGAAAGTCAGGAAGAAGAGACACAGGATACAGATATGGAGACAGATGCTGTGTACCCCGGAACACCTTCTGCAATACTCAGGCGCCTCATCCGCTGGGGATGGCTGCGCAGTGATTATGATGAGAAACTCAATACCTATATACTTTCTTTTCCAGAGTATAGTCAGATGTATGTGGAACTCTTCGAGAAATTGCAGAAGGAAGATGAGACAGGAGAAAGAGAGAGCATCCTTGCCATTTACAGTGCATTGTTCACCTATCATTCTGATAAAGAGAAAAACAGTGAGATTCTAAAGAGCGCCCTGCGGACATCCAAGAATCTGGAACAGCTGCTTTCCAATATGCAGAATGGTATGAGGACATATTTTGAAGAATTATCCCAGAGTAAGAATTTCATGGAGATTCAGCAGGTGCTGGTAGATGAGATCAATAACAATGACAGTAAGAGATATGCGATTCTTACCACAACAGACAGCTTTTACCGATATAAAGAGGCTGTAAAAGAGCTCATCAGCCAGATTTTAAATGATAATGAGAAACGTAAGATACAGATCATGGAACAGCTGAATGAAGCAGCGCCGGATTCTATGGCGAAGTTCAGACTGGAACAGTCTCTTAATTACTATGAAGAAGCTACGGTAATGGTATACCGCATTGAGCGTGAATTTGACATGATTGAGCGCAAGTATAACAGATTGATTGAGCAAAAGGCAGTATTTGCCAGACGCGCACTTGCCAGAATCCGCTTCATTTTCCAGGAAGGAGCCCATGACGAAGACAACATCCCCAAGCTGCTGCGTATTATGGATGCCAGTGAGGACAAGGAGCAGATCCTGGATGAGCTGAGCAGCCATATCAGGCTGTCAGCACCGTATAAAGTATATGATGATGACAGTATGTATACCATCAGAGAAGAGAGTGATTTACAGTTTAATCCATTGACAACAGCAGAGCAGGATCAGCACAGAGAAGATGAGATTACCGATTTTGTGCCCAAACCTCTTTATACCAAGAGACAGCTCCACGCATTCCGTGACCGGAATATGAAGGATGGTGCATTTGTCACGACAAAGGAGACAGTATCCTCTATAGAAGATCTGGAGAAAATGATGTTTTTGTGGCAGGAGATTACAGAGAATCAGAGCGATGAGGATGTTGTAAACTTAGGCGGAGAGTTCACCAGTCCGGATGGATATACTTTTTCCGAGCTTACGATTCGAAATATGCATCCTGAGACAGAAGCATGAGCAGATAACAGGTAAACCTGTTATCCCAAATAGCATCGAGAATGCAGTTTTGCACATGGGGTTCTGAATAGTTATTAATTGAGAAAGGCTTGAAATAACAGATGTTAAAATATATGGAAGAATTGTCTCCCGGCGAGGCATCAAATATCAAAAAGACAATACAGGATCTGTTTAAACAGACGTGTATATTGCAGGTAAAATGTGATCCTGTAACCCTGGTACAGAGGGATAATCCCAGATACAGAACCTGTGCCAATCACAGAGAATTTATAGCGGCGTATCTTTCCCTGCTGGACTTGGAGCTGATTCATGATCCACAGGAACAGCTTTTCAGAATTCAGGGCGAGGGTCTGCCAACAGAGCGTATGAATCTGATGACGACACGTATTATGCTGCTTTTAAAGATCATATACAGAGACAGGATTATGGGGGATGGTCTGCGTGCTACGGTGACAAGCCTTCGGGAGATCAGAGAGTACGGAGCCAGTACGAAGCTGATCATCCGTAAGCTTACCAGTCAGGAGTGGCAGGATGCACTGACGCTGTTAAAAGTACATCAGATTATCGAATTACCCGGTGCAGTAGGCAATGTAGAAGATGATACGCCAATCTATATATACAGTACGGTCAATATCTTCTGTTCTTCGGTTACGATTGAAGAACTTGTGAAGAAGTATCGTGACAGGACAGAAGCAGCGATAGACGGCACGACAGAATAGGATTACTGTACAATAGCGTATTATATAGAAAGGTTCGGTTAGTAGAATAAGTGAAACAGTCTAAGAAAATATTTACCAGAATGTGCCTGAATAACTGGGGCGGCATTTCTCATAAGATACTGGAATTTAATGAATATGTAAATCTGTTCAGTGGCAAGAGTGGATCAGGTAAATCCACAGTAATGGATGCCATACAGGTTCTTTTATATGGAAGCTTCTCTCCAAGCTTCCTCAATAAGGCGGCAGATGATGCCAAGAACAGGAGAAGCGTGCTCAGTTACCTGAGAGGGGAACAGAAGGATGGGACAGCCAATCGTGAGAATGCTGACTTTTGCTCTACAATTGTACTGGAGATAGAGGATACAGGTACGCATAATTACACCTGTGTAGGTGTGGCTTTTGAAGTAAAACACAATGACAGTGAGATCAGGAAGTATGTCTTTTTCAGCCATTCAGGGCAGATACCGGAGTCTGAATATATCAACTCCAAAGGATATGTATACACCAATCAGGAGATTAAGAAGCTGCTGGAAGTAAGGGCGCAGTCAGATTCTAACAAGGGCAGGGATGTGAACCGTACGTATACTTCCAGAGAGGCATATATGGCTGCGCTGTATGATGTGATTCTTGGTTATATTGACGGAACCCGTTTTCAGATTATGGAGAAAAGTGCCATTGCGTTAAAGATGACTAATGGTACAGGTCAGTTTATCAGAGATTACATGTTCCCTAAGAGTGAGAGCAATGTCATAGAGAAGATCAGTGACCAGCTGGGTTCTTATAGAGATATTCAGGATAAGATCAAGGATATGCGCCATAGAATCGAGCTTCTGCAGGAGGTGCGTGAAGCCGGCAGCCGCATGCTTGAAGTCAGCACAGGGATTGCCAAAGCCAATGCAATGATACGTTGTATTGATGTGGTAGAATTACAGGATAAGATTACATCCGAAGAACAGCAGATTGCACAGCACAAGGATGAATTGGACAGACTTGCTCTGGAAATGGAGAAGGACAGAGCCATTTTAAAAGACATTGACGAAGAACTGATTCAGGTAAAAGCGGATCTTCAGGCGAGCGATCTGGGTGCGAAGAAAAACCAGATGGAAGCACAGAACCAGTTGGCTAAAATGCTCACAGAGAAGAGTAAGCAGTGGCGTAAAATGCTGGAAGGACTGCGCAAGTGGGAAGAGGATGAGGCAATTACAGACTATGTCAGCAACCCTATGCTGCAACGTATTCATGCCTTTTGCAGCGGCAGCATCACAGAACCGCAGTGTAACGACCTGAGACGTAATATCCAGAATACCTTAGTGGATATCGAGGAAACGCTGGAAGAATACAAGGAGCAGAAACGCGAATCTGATAAGGAATTGAAGGAACTGCGGACTCTGGTAGATGACATGAAGAATGACAGGAAGCCGTATTCTGCTATATTAAAGGAAGCAAGAGGCGCATTGGAGCGCAGACTCAGCGACCTTTATGGACGTACCATTAAGGTCTATATCTTTGCAGATATGTTCGATGTCAGGGACAAGGAATGGAAGAACGCTATTGAGGGAAGAATGGGCAGACTCAAGCTTTCTCTTGTGACAGAACCCAGGTATGCCCATGATGCAGCAGTTGCTTTTCGTGAGATGAAGAAATATGAAGAGGTTGACCTGATTAATACGGCTGCAATCGAAAAGAGTCAGCCACAGGCAGAACAAGGCTCCCTCTATGAAGCAGTGGAGACAGGATATCCTTATATTGATGCATGCCTCAAGCGTTATCTGGGCAGAATTATCAAATGTCATACGACGGAGGAACTGGAACAGGTAAAAGACGGTGTTACACCGGACTGCTATTCCTACAGTAATTATATCTTCCGCCATCTGCGTAAGCGTGATTATGATAAGTACGCATGTATCGGAAGTAAAGTCTCCAAGGCAAGACTGGAGGAATATCAGGCAGAGCTCATGCGTCTTGAAAGTGAGAATGCACAGCAGATGCAGGCGATCAACAGGCTGAGTCAGGCTTCAGCTTTTGAAAGACTGACAGAGGAAGATTCCTATATTGTGTCTCTCTCCGATTCCGGTAAGGAGCTGGATAAAGTCATGGGTAAGATCAATGCTCTGAAAAAGGATATAGAAGTATTGGAGCAGGGAAAATATAAGGAATTGCAGGAGCGCAGCAGCAGACTGGAAGAGAAGAAGGAACAGAAACAGACTGAAATTGACCAGAATCAGGGCGTAATCAACAGTATTGAACGCAGGAAAGGTCATTTAGAGGGCGAAATCGAGAATAATAAAAAAGCACTGGATGAAAGTCTGATGGGCTATATTCCTAATGCGGAACTGGAAGCAGAAGTGGAGAAGCTTTTAAAGACACGTTCAGGTCAGGCTATCAAGAGTCAGAAGAACAGAGAAATCACAGAGCTTGAAGAGAAGGAGCAGCAGGAGCTGGAGAACAGACAGGCTGCAAGAAACCGCTTTAACAGAGAATATCCTTCTGTAGGCTTCAGTGGCGCAGAGAAGAGCAATGATGCATATGTGAATCTGTTGAATGAGTATGAGACAGATTATGAACCGAAGTATGAAAGCGAATTTGAGAAGCAGTGCAATATTATCTATAAGAGCCTTCGGGAAAATGTCATTGCGACCATACATGGTGACATCAATGCTGCTAAACGCCATACGCATGAGATCAACCGTCTGCTTCGTAAAACCAATTTTGCAGACAGCACCTATCAGATCAAAATAGAACCTGCAAAAAATGAGAATGGGCAGTTCTATGAGATGCTGACAGCACCGGAGCTTGACAGCAAGAATGTGGGAAGTGGTGTCATAGATGGACAGATCAGTCTTGGTGAGGATGAATTTTACCAGAAATACGAGAATAAGATCAAGCTTCTGACAGATAAATTCATGCCGATCAAGGATGAAGATGGCTCCCATAGAGAGCAGCGTCTGAAAGAAATGGAGCAGTATGCAGATTATCGTAATTATCTGTCCTTTAGTATGTATGAGCAGGTAACGGATGCACAGGGCAACGTAATTCGTGAGAATTTCGTAGATGAGATGGCAGGACGTGATTCTGGTGGTGAAGGTCAGAACCCGAAGTATGTGGCACTGCTGGCTGGTTTTGCAATGCTTTATATGCAGCAGAGTAACAGGGATTCCAAGATTAAACTGGTGCTGCTGGATGAAGCCTTTTCCAAGATGGATCAGGAGAGAAGTGCCGTCTGCCTGCAATATGCGCGCAAGATGGATTTACAGTTGATTGTCTGTGTACCCGATGAGCGATTGCAGTCACTGATCCGCAATGTAGACTGCGTATATGGCTTTAGAAGATATCATAACCAGATATCCATGATGCATATTGACAAAGGAGATTACCTCAAACTGATGGAGGGAGAGGAAAACGACTAAGGTCGGATGAGAAAAGGGGGAAAAACATGATTGAAATTATGGAATTGGTTTTGAAGCACATTGTAGAAGTGGCGATTCTGTTTTTTGAGTTCGTAGGTGTTATCGTCATTATTATCTCAGGCTTGAAGGGCGTCTATGCGTATGTTCGCCGTTCACCGGATATGAAGATCACGCTTGCACAGGGACTGGCAATCGGTCTGGAATTCAAGCTGTGCAGTGAGATATTAAAGACTGTTATTGTAAGAGAATGGACAGAAATCGTCACGGTTGCGGGAATCATTGCGCTGAGAGCCGCATTGACATTCCTGATCCATTGGGAGATTAAGGAAGAGAATCATGAAAAAGACAAGCAGTAAGAGAATAGCCGCAGTACTGATATGATGTTCTAATTATTATAGAACAATAAACTTTCTTAAAGAAATATGAATTGTTAGCACTCTCTATTGACGAGTGCTAACAATGGTGCTATAACATAATCAGAACAAGGGAAGAGAGATAAAAATCAAATCCCTGCTCTAACAGAAACGTATCGTAACAGTGTAGGACATAACCTACGGAGTTTTATATAAGGAGGAATTGATTATGTTGATGCCTAGTATTTTTGGAGAAAATTTATTTGATGATTTTATGGATGGTTTTGCTTTCCCGACAGCTAATTGGAATTATGCGAAGAACACAGCCAATGTAATGAAGACAGATATCAAGGAAAATGACAAAGGTTATGAACTTGATGTTGATCTTCCGGGATATAAGAAAGAAGATGTTAAGGCTGAACTGAAGGATGGATATCTGACAATCAGCGCATCCAATGATAACACGAAAGAAGAGAAAGACGAAGACGGCAAATACATCCGTAAGGAACGTTATACCGGAGCTGTCAGCAGAAGCTTCTATGTTGGCAAGTATGTTACGGAAGAAGATATTCATGCAAAATTTGAAAATGGTATCTTGAAATTGTCCGTACCTAAGGTAGATGCACCAAAGGTAGAAGAGAATAAGTACATTTCCATTGAAGGATAAGGATAATGATTTCTACCCCCCGCAGATTTTCCCCTGCGGGGGGATTTTTTTGATATAAAAAGAACGTATGTTTAACAAAAATCATAGTAAAATAAGCGTATATACTTATAACACATATTCCATAAAAAATGATATGCTATGTAATACATGCATTTTGCATAAAAAAGGAGGATAAAAGTTATGAAATATGTCAGACAGTTTATGTTGATTCTGATGATTTCTTTTTGCGGTGAATTATTAAAATGTCTGCTTCCACTACCCATACCAGCCAGTGTATACGGATTTGTTCTTTTGTTTGCCGGACTTATGACAGGAATGATCAAGCTGGACATGGTGAAAGATGCAGCGAAATTCTTAATAGAGATTATGCCGCTCATGTTTATTCCGGCAGGAGTAGGATTAATCTGTTCCTGGGATGTGCTTAGACCGATATTGATACCTATTGCAGTGATTACGGTAGTAACTACAGTCGTTGTCATGGCATCCGCAGGCAGAGTGACACAGTGGGTAATACGAATGGAAAAGAGGAATAAAGAATGAATGAGGTAATGGGAAATTCCCTGTTTTTTGGAGTTATGATCAGTGTGGCTGCCTATGAGATGGGCGTTCTGCTGAAGAGAAAATTCAAGCTGGCAATTTTTAATCCGCTGCTGATTGCCATTGCAGTGATCATTGTGATTCTGGCAATTACAGGTGTCGAATATGATACATATAATGATGGAGCCAAATATCTGAGCTATCTGTTGACTCCGGCTACTGTCTGCCTGGCAGTGCCTCTTTATGAGCAGTTGGAGATATTAAAGAAGAATCTAAAGGCAATCCTTGCGGGCATCCTTGCCGGTGCACTTACCAGCGTGACCAGCGTTCTGATTCTGGCAGTATTCTTTGGACTTACCCATGAACAGTATGTCACATTGTTGCCAAAGTCCATTACCACAGCCATTGGAATGGGCGTATCTGAAGAACTGGGAGGAATCGTGACAATCACAGTTGCCGTTATCATCATTACGGGAGTTCTTGGAAACATGTTCGCAGAAGCTGTATGCAAGATATTCCGCATTGAGGAACCTATTGCAAAGGGCATAGGCATCGGTTCTGCCTCCCATGCCATCGGAACTGCCAAGGCAATGGAGCTTGGAGATATTGAAGGTGCAATGAGCAGTCTGTCAATCGCTGTATCAGGATTAATCACAGTAATGCTGGCAAGCGTGTATGCACAGTTCCTGTAAATGTTATTCTATAATTATTACGACACAAAGGCGCATGCAATTCCTGCATGCGCCTTCTTTGAGGATAGATATAATAACCAATGAGAATTTACTCAGTTATCATCGTAGAGGAATCAGTTTCACTAATAATCTCATTCGTGGAACCGTTAATATACCGGACAGTGGTTTTCGCATCTTCCGGTGACACGCCGGCAGCAATCTGCTGTTCATTGCCTGCTGTGTAGAATGACATGACTAACATGGATTCATATGTATTCATGACATCAGACTCCAGCGTGATTGTAAACACTGTGTAATCAGATGTTACTTCAATAGAAGTAATGTCAGGATAATATTCTTTATCATCCAGAATAGTCTGAATGCTGTCAGCTAAGGCATTACCACTATCTGCTTCAACAGATGTGGTTTCTTCTGAAGGTGTTGCGCCTTTGGAAGAATTACAACCTGTCATTAAAATAAAAACACAAATTGTCAATAAAATTAATCGTATCTTTTTCATCATATTGTCATACTAACATATCAATATCAAATTGTCCATACAAAACAATAAAATAATAAATTATACCATATATTGCATATTTCGTATTTGCTGTAAGAAAAATATGTACTAGAAAATCCGATAAGGAATGCCATTTGTTATTCTAAGGGAAAGGAAGGTATATATATGGATTATAGAATACGTATGCGTAATTTGCGGGAGGATAGTGATAAAACTCAGCAGGAAATTGCGACAATCCTTGAAACATCACAGACTATGTACGCAAGATATGAGCGAGGAGCTAATGAAATGCCTATCAGACATTTGATTCGTCTTGCACAGTATTATAATGTTTCAACAGATTATTTCCTTGGTCTTACAAAGGAAAAGACTCCATTTCCAAAAAAATAAAAAATTCAAAAAATGACGCATGTGGTTTTCTAAATTTAAGTAGTAAACATATTTACTATAAGGAAAGAAGAATAAAATAGGCAGAATCAATATACTGCTTCTGGGTATTGACCAGTCGGGCAGTTCAAGCAGTTCCAGCTCATCCAGCAGCAGTTCTGCAAGCACAGCAACAGCTAAGCAATGTCTTTATCTAATGCAAAGTATATATACGGAAAAATATTAAAAGAAAGAGAATCAATGCCAGCAATTTCAATCAGCGAGAGTCAAGAAGTGAAAAAACAATTTAAATTTGTAGGAATAAGATGTACTAATATGAATTTTAAAATTACAACATATGAGGATTTCAAAATGGCTAGAGCATTAATTTTAAATGGGGTAAATGGATAGATAATAAAATAGAAAAGGAATGAATATACATAGTAAAACCGGACTTTTTGTGATAATATAATATCATAAAGTTCGGTTTTTATTTATCTGAACAAGAACAAAAGTTCCGAACATATGTATTGACTTCGTACAAAATATATAGTATTATACCTATCGAATGGTATTATACGAATAACATTTGAAGCATATAAGATGGAGTGGTACATATGGGAGAAAAGGATCTGACAGAGAATTACCTGGAGGCATACAATGATGTTTTTGCTGACATTATAAATGTATTGTTGTGTGATGGTAAACAGATCATTCTGCAGGAGCATCTGGAAGCGGATGGGAACAAGACTATTTATAAAGCTGATAAGAAAGTTCATGAGCAGGAGAGGGACATAGCCAAGTTCTGGAAATACGGGTATATCAAGATAGCGTTGCTTGGACTGGAGAATCAGACGGATGCTCACCCATACATGCCACTTAGAATGATAGGATATGATGGAGCAGCTTACCGAAGCCAGATACTTAAAGAACATGAGAATGAAGGGAAATATCCGGTGATTTCCATTGTACTGTATTTTGGAATGGAACATTGGGATAAGCCGAGAAGTTTAAGGGGATGTTTTAAGAACATTCCTAAGGAATTAAGTCAATATGTGAATGATTATAAGATACATGTATTTGAGATAGCATATTTATTGCCTGAACAGGTGGCAATGTTTCAGAGCGATTTCAGGATAGTGGCAGACTATTTTGTACAGATGAGAACGAATAAGGAATATAATCCCAGTCAGGAAGTCATGAAGCATGTGGATGCAGTATTGAAACTCATGAGTGTTCTGACTCAGGATGACAGGTTTGAAGAGATGCAGAATGGTGCACAGGGAGAGGTGAAGACGATGTGTGAGGTATTGGATAATGCGATCAGTAAAGGAAGAATTGAAGGAAGAGCAGAAGGAAAGGCAGAGGGCATACAAGCTATGGTAGAGTCATGTCAGGAATTGGGTGTGTCTGCAGAAGCAGTAAAGATGCAGCTTGTTAAGAAGTTCTCTATGACGGAGCAGGAAGCACAGCAGAAACTGGAATTATACTGGAAGTGAATTAAGCTGCAATATATTAATCCTATTCCATATAGGATGCAGCAGAAATGTTCTGAAGAGATTTTGCAAGTAATATAAGGAATGTTATACATATAAGGCAGCGACTACAAATGCTGCCTTATATCATTTACAATATAGTGAAGTGTGTTTACAGAGATTTTTTTAAAGACTCAATTTGTGCCTGAAGTTTAGCAATTTCGTCAGCCTGTTCAGCAATGACACCAGCCTGTTTAGCAATGATATCAGCCTGATCCTTCAGCATCCGTTGGTCACGCTTTTGGCGGCGGATGAAATCTTCACGGTTCTCCATCTGGCGACGCATTTCGCGGTCAGAGTAGAGTTCGTGCATGGTGTTAGCGGCTTCTGTAAGATATTTATTATTTGCAGCAATCATCTTAACATCCTCCCAAGTAGTAGCTTTAAAAAGCCTTGCCCAATTGTCCAATCCCCAGTGCTTATCTTCGCTGGAAGCATTATTTATCTGCTTTAAGTCTAACACATGAATTGCAAATTTGCTACTGTAAACGTGGTGGGTTTCTGTATCCATCATAAGATTTTTAGAATAAAAGCTGGGGTTTTCCGGGAAAGGTGTGAAGTCCAGAATACCAATCTGGATTGCCGGAAGGGTAGTGCTGTAATCATCGTCTTTGTTGAGGTTGTTAAATAACCTACACAGGTAATTGAGAGAGCGCTCCGACCAGTCATGGTAATTAACTACCTGCATTTCCAGGTTAACCTGACGGTAGCCAACTACAATATGCTCTGAGCTGTGGGAAGAGTGAGACAACGGATATTGTCATGAATGTAGCAGGCGCAATAATAGGATATGGGATTTATCGTCTGAACAGGTGGCAATGTTTCAGAGTAATTTCAGGCTAGTAGCAGACTATTTTATACAGATGAGAACGAATAAGGAATATAATCCCAGTCGAGAAGCTATGAAGCATATAGATGCAGTATTGAAACTCATGAGTGTCCAGACTCAGTATGACAGAGCTACGGAATAAATAAGATATTTCCCCAGACTTGATAATTTTTTATCAAATTATATTGTAATCTGGAATAAAATAGATTAAAATAAGAAGGTGAATGAGAAAAAAATAACAATGTTTATGTTATATATGCATAGGAGGTATTATCATGTCCAAAGAGATTAAGTGCATTGGTGTGTTGACAAGTGGTGGAGATGCACCGGGTATGAATGCAGCAATCCGTGCAGTTGTTAGAAAAGCAATTTCTAATGGCGTTACGGTAAAGGGTATTAAGAGAGGTTACGCAGGTCTTTTAAATGAAGAGATCGTTGACATGCAGAAGCAGAACGTTTCTGATATTATTCAGCGTGGTGGTACAATTCTTGGTACAGCTCGTTGTCTGGAATTCAAGGAGCCGGATGTACAGGCTCATGCAGCAGACATCTGTAGAAAGCACGGTATTGATGGCTTGGTAGTAATTGGTGGCGATGGTTCTTATCGTGGTGCGCAGGCACTTGCAAGAAATGGAATCAATACCATTGGTCTTCCTGGTACAATCGACCTTGATATTGCATGTACAGAATATACCATTGGATTTGATACAGCAATCAACACAGCGATGGAAGCCATTGATAAGGTAAGAGATACCTCTTCATCCCATGAGAGATGTTCTATCATCGAAGTTATGGGACGTAACGCAGGTTACATTGCTCTGTGGACAGGCGTAGCAAATGGCGCAGAGGATATCCTTCTTCCTGAGAAATATGATTATAACGAGCAGGAACTGATTAACAATATCATTGCCAGCAGAAAACGTGGTAAGACTCACCATATCATTGTAAATGCAGAGGGTATTGGACATTCCACATCTATGGCTAAGAGAATTGAAGCAGCTACAGGTATTGAGACTCGTGCAACAATTCTTGGCTACTTACAGCGTGGCGGCAGCCCTACATGTAAAGACCGTTTCTATGCTTCTATCATGGGTGCATATGCAGCAGATATTCTGTGTGCAGGTAAGTCCAACCGTGTTGTAGCATACAAGCATGGTGAATTTGTAGACTTCGACATTGAAGAAGCATTGAACATGGAGAAGACAATTAACGAATATCAGTACGATATCTGCAGAAAGTTATCCAGATAATCTGGTTTAATAAATAAAATGCAATGATACAATCCGAAGATAAGATTCTTATTTTCGGATTGTTTTTGTTAGGGTGGATTGCTATAATGAGCCTAGTACACCGTATAAAGGAGATAACAGGGAGTTGAAAAAACAAAATAAAAACAAAATTAAACGTTCAACTACCAGACTGGTTGCGTTAGGATTTGCTTTGATTATAGTGATTGGTACAATGCTGTTGAGTCTGCCAATTTCCGTGCGCTCAGGGCAACCCAATATCATGAATGCACTTTTTACAGCGACTTCAGCGACTTGTGTGACAGGGCTGATCGTAGCAGACACATATCAGAACTGGACTACGTTTGGAATTATCGTGATTTTCACGTTGATTCAGATAGGCGGACTGGGATTTATGACGATAGGTGTCTATATCTCTATTATCCTGAAGAAGAAGATAGGCTTAAAACAGCGTGAGAATCTGCAGGAAAGTGTGAATTCTATGGAGATAGCAGGGGTGGTAAGACTTGCACGGAAGATTGTGCAGGGAACTTTTTTAATAGAAGGAATCGGAGCACTGCTGTTATCGACCAGGTTTATTCCACGATTCGGATTACAGCGTGGAATTGCTTTTTCTATTTTTCATGCAGTGTCTGCTTTTTGCAATGCAGGATTTGACCTGATGGGATATGAAGAGGCTTATGCGTCATTGGTGTCCTTTGAAGGAGATGTTCTGGTCAATATGGTGGTCATGTTCCTGATTCTGACCGGAGGTATCGGCTTTATTGTATGGGATGACCTGATGCGTAACAAATGGCATTTTAAGAAATATCTGCTTCATACGAAGATTGTTTTAACGTTTACAATCGGGTTGACGGTCATTGCAACGATTGTTTTTCTGGTTCTTGAGAATCATGGAGTACTGGCTGGATTAACTCCGGTGGAAAAAGCATTGGGTGCGGCCTTTTGCTCAGTAACACCAAGAACGGCAGGGTTTAATACCACAGATGTGGCAGGACTTTCCAATGCAGGTAAGCTGTTGACGATATTGCTGATGTTTATAGGCGGAAGCCCAGGCTCTACAGCAGGTGGTGCCAAGACGACAACGATTGTGGTATTGCTTCTGTATGCTGTGGCAATGATACGAAATCACGAAGATATCAATCTGTTTGGAAGACGGCTGACAGATGATGTGGTAAAGAAGGCAAATGCAGTTGTAGTGACGAATTTTATGCTGGCTTCGCTGGCAGCGGTCATCATTATGGCGATGCAGCCTTTTGATATGGCAGATGTGCTGTTGGAAGTATTCTCAGCAATCAACACAGTGGGAATGAGTACGGGTATAACCAGAGATTTGAACACCGTGTCACGGTTGATTCTGATTGTATTAATGTATTGTGGGCGATTGGGAAGTTTATCTTTTGCACTGGTATTTGCCCAGAAAAACACATCAGATACCATCAGGCTTCCGCAGGAAAAGATTATAGTAGGATAGGAGAACGCAATGAAATCAATATTGATTATTGGGATGGGATGTTTTGGTCATCATCTGGCGAAGAACTTTCTGGAAAATGGACATGACGTCATGATTATAGATGAGAATGAAGAAGCTATTGAGGATATGGTGCCATATGCTACCAGCTCCAAGATTGGTGACTGCACCAGGGAAGAAGTATTAAAGACAATAGGTGTGAGGAATTTTGATGCTGTATTTGTCTGCATAGGTACGAATTTCCAGAGTAGTCTGGAGATTACCAGTCTGGTAAAGGAACTGGGGGCTAAGCGGGTCATCAGTAAAGTGACCAGGGATATTCAGGCGAAGTTCCTGCTGCGCAACGGGGCAGATGAGGTAATCTATCCGGATAAGGACATTGCGGAGAAATGGGCAGAGCGTTACAGCCTGGATAATATATTTGACTATATTGATCTCCCAGGTCCTTATGGAATCTATGAGATCAGCCCTTTGCAGGAATGGGTAGGCAAGAGCATCAGAGAGTCTAATATTGCTGCAAAATACAAGGTGTCCATTCTTGGTATTCGCAGGGGTGAGGATGCGGAAATGAATATCATGCCCTCAGCAGATTATGTGATTCAGGATAAAGAACACCTCATGGTCATGGCGCACAATGATGTGGCAGCCAGACTTTTGGATACAAGGAAAAAACATAAGAAATAAACACAGGGAGATTGGAATGATAACAAGCGCTTCAAATCAGAAAATGAAGAATTTAATGGCATTATGCCAGAAATCCAAGGAGCGGCGTGCACAACAGTCTTTTATTGTAGAGGGATCTAAGATGTTTCTGGAAGCGCCACAGGCGTGGATTAAGGAAGTCTATGTATCAGAGAGCTTCTGGGCAAAGTGCAGCTTTAAGGATTGCCTCAAGACGACAGGCTATGAGATAGTATCTGATGATGTATTTAAAAGAGTTGCAGATACCAGAACGCCACAGGGAATCCTGAGTGTATTAAAGACACCTCACTATGAACTGGAACAGCTGCTGGCGCAAAAGGCACCACTTCTGGTTATATTGGAGGATTTACAGGACCCGGGCAATCTTGGTACGATTCTGAGAGCGGCAGAGGGCGCGGGAGTAGATGGTGTCATTATGACAAAAGACACGGTAGATATCTTTAACCCCAAGGTAATCAGAGCCACGATGGGATCAATCTACAGAATGCCTTTTTACCAGACAACGGATTTGAAGGACACAATCTACACGTTGAAAAATAAAGGAATCCAGGTCTATGCAGCACATCTTGAGGACAGTGTATGTTATGATGAGGCAGACTATCGTGTTGGAACAGCATTTCTTATTGGTAATGAAGGAAACGGATTGAAGAGAGAGACAGCAGATGCGGCAACGAGATATATTAAGATTCCCATGTTAGGGCAGGTGGAATCACTTAATGCGGCAATGGCAACCTCTATATTGATGTATGAGGCAGCCAGACAAAGGCGAGAAAGGCAGGGTTATTAAAATGAAGATTGGTTTTATAGGTCTGGGAAATATGGCGAATGCCATGATCGGTGGAATTCTTGCAAAAGGATTGTATACAAAAGACGAGCTGATCGGTTCTTCTAAAACGGAAGCGACTGCTGAACGTATACATGAGAAATACGGTATTAAAACATGCACGGATAATGCGGCGATTGCCAAAGAGGCAGATGCTGTTGTATTGGCAGTAAAGCCTGTCTTTTTCCCGGAAGTGATTGCGGAAATTAAGGAGTTTGTAACAAATGACACGCTTGTCATTTCTATTGCAGCAGGTAAGAGCCTTGACTGGATTGAGAAGGAATTCGGTAAGGCAATCCGTCTGGTAAGATGTATGCCGAATGTACCTGCGCTTGTTGGAGAAGCATGTACCGGTGTATGCATTAATAATACAGTCACAAAAGAAGATGAGAAGCTTGCTCTTGAATTGATGGAGAGCTTCGGCAAGGCAAGTTTGATACCGGAGAGACTGATGGATGCGGTAATTGGTGTCAGTGGCAGTTCACCGGCGTATGTATTCATATTCATAGAAGCTATGGCAGATGCAGCAGTACAGGCAGGAATGCCAAGAAGCCAGGCATATGAATTCGCAGCGCAGTCCGTAATGGGAAGTGCAAAGATGGTTCTTGAGACCGGCAAGCACCCGGCAGAACTCAAAGATATGGTATGCTCTCCTGCGGGAACTACTATCGAAGCGGTGAAGGTTCTGGAAGAGAAAGGATTTCGTGCAGCTGTTATGGATGCCATGGAAGCCTGCGTCAACAAATCAAAATCCATGTAATTTTTTGTGAAAAGTGCATAGAAAAGACAGACAAAGAGTCCGTTCACTTGACAAGTGGTGGACTCTTTGCTATTATATAAAATCGTAATGATGTTAACAAAAACGTAACATTTGTTATAAGATTGTATCAAGAACGAAAAGACTTTGAAAAATTGGAGAAAACTATGGAAACAAATCTTAGAAAATGGAGTTCCATGCTATATGTACTGTGTCTGGCAATGGTAATGACAATGATGCCTATTACTACAGATGCTGCTGAGACACGGGATTTGGTAGTGACAACATCTACTAAGAAGCAACAGGATACTTCAATAGAGCAGTTGAATGCAGGAGCTGCCGTTCTGGTAGATGTGGATGTGGCAATGAATGATGCAGAGCTTACCACATTGGTCAGAAAGCAGACCTCAGATATTGCTCCGATCCATGCAATGGATGAGAAGGACACGGAATCTACACTTGTTATGGCAAAAGTTAATCAGTATGTTAATATACGTAAAGAGCCGAACCAGGATTCTGAGAAAGTCGGAGTATTATACAAGGATTGCGGTGGCGACATTCTGCAGCGCCAGGACAGCTGGACCAAGATTCAGTCCGGCGATGTGACAGGATGGGTCAGCGATGATTACCTGTATTTTGGAGAAGAAGCACAGAAGGAAGCAAAAGAAGTCGGTATTCTGACAGCCTATTCAGAGACAGAGACACTTCGTGTCAGAAAAGAAGCAAGCCTGGATTCAGGAGTGCTTGGATTACTGGCTATGGGAGAAGCTGTAGAAGCAATAGAGGAAGACGGTGACTGGGTAAGCATCAATTATGAAGGTGAGACCGGTTATGTGGCTGCTGAATATGTGAAGGTAGAGTTTGATCTGGATACAGCAGAGTCTGTAGAAGCAATCCAGGCAAGAGAGGCAGCGGAGAAGGAAGCAGCCAGAGCGCAGGCTGCAGCAGAGAGAGAAGCAACACGTAAGCAGCAGAAGGAAGCAGTTCTTACATCTGCATCTGAGTTGAATATCCTTGCAGCCCTTGTACAGTGTGAAGCAGGTGGAGAGAGTTATGAGGGACAGCTTGCAGTGGCATCTGTTGTTATGAACCGTGTCAGATGTGGGGCATATCCTAATACGATTACAGATGTAATCTATGCATCAGGTCAGTTCTCGCCGGCTAACTCAACGAAGATGAGCAATCTGGCATTGAGTGGTAATATTAAAGCCAGCTGTCTTCAGGCAGCACAGGAAGCAATCAACGGCAACTGCAATATCGGAGATGCACTGCATTTCAGAAGAGCAGGAAACAAAGATGGCATTATTATTGGAAATCATGTATTCTGGTAATTCAGATTTAAAGTGCAGATATTTACATCTGCACTTTTTGTTATGGGAGTCCTGTGCGGACTCTTTGTTTTTCTTGCCCAGATACATAAAACGTAGTACAATGGAGCTATTCTGAATAGTTACCAACATTTGAAGGAGGAGAAGTTATGGATTTAAAAGGACGTCATTTTTTAACACTTAAAGATTATACACCGGAAGAGATTGTATATCTTTTGGATTTGGCTGCTTCCTACAAGGAGAAGAAGAAGAAGGGAATCCCTCATGATACACTTCGTGGTAAGAACGTAGCACTTATTTTTGAAAAGACAAGTACAAGAACCAGATGCTCCTTTGAAGTGGCAGCACATGATCTGGGAATGGGAACAACTTATCTTGACCCTACAGGATCTCAGATTGGTAAGAAAGAAAGTATTGCCGATACAGCAAGAGTATTGGGAAGAATGTATGAAGGTATTGAATATAGAGGTTTTGAACAGACTATCGTAGAGGAACTGGCAAAATATGCAGGTGTACCTGTATGGAATGGTCTGACCAATGAATATCACCCTACACAGATGTTAGCAGATATGCTTACGATCAGAGAGCATTTTGGTACACTCAAGGGAATTAAACTGACTTATATGGGAGACGCCCGCTACAATATGGGTAATTCCCTGATGATTGCATGCTCCAAGTTAGGTATGCATTTTACTGCATGTACAGCGAAAGAATATTTCCCGGCTGCAGAGCTTGTAGCACAGTGTCAGGAATATGCCAAGGAATCAGGTGCTACCATTACACTTACAGAGGATGTGGATGCAGGTACTAAGAATGTGGATGTTATTTACACAGATGTATGGGTATCTATGGGTGAGCCTGAGGAAGTATGGGCAGAACGTATCAAAGTCCTTTCCCCTTATAAGGTTACAAGCGATGTAATGCGCAATGCCGGAGAAAAGGCAATCTTCCTGCATTGTCTGCCTGCTTTCCATGATCTGAAGACCAAGATCGGTAAGGAACAGGGAGAAAAGTATGGATTTACAGATCTGGAAGTAACAGATGAAGTATTTGAATCTGCACAGTCTCTTGTCTTTGATGAGGCAGAGAACCGTATGCATACCATTAAAGCTGTCATGGCAGCTACTCTGGGGGCATAAGATATATGAACAAGGAAGAGATTGTCCGTCTTTTGAAAGAGAAGGATGATTATGTCAGCGGACAGGAATTATGTGAGTATTTTGGCGTATCCAGAACTGCTGTGTGGAAGGCAATCAAACAGCTGGAAAAGGATGGATATCAGATCGAAGCAGTCAATAATAAAGGATATCGTCTGACGGAAAGTGATGATATGATGTCTGCAATTGAGATCAGCGCCAATATAGATACCAAATGGGTCGCAAGAAATCTCGTTTATCATAAAGAGACAGGTTCCACCAATCTGGATGTAAAGGCACTGGCGGAAGAAGGAAAGCCGGAGGGAACTCTGGTAGTAGCCGATATGCAGACAACAGGAAGAGGCAGAAGAGGCAGAGCCTGGGTATCGCCTTCTGGAGAAGCTATTTATATGTCCTTGCTGCTTCGACCGGACTGTAACCCGGATAAGGCATCTGCGCTGACGCTGGTTATGGCACTGGCGGTTGTGGAAGCGCTGGAAGAGATTGACCCTGATGGCTGTGGTATCAAATGGCCTAATGATGTCGTGATGAATGGGAAAAAGGTATGCGGTATTCTGACAGAGATGAGTGCCGAGCTGGATGCAATACATTATGTTGTAGTGGGTGTGGGCATCAATGTGAACCAGTCGTCTTTTGATGGGGAGCTGGCTGACAGGGCAACTTCACTTTACATGGAGCTTGGACATAAAGTGAACCGCTCCAGATTCATTGCAAGAGTCATGCATTATTTTGAACAGGAATATGAGATATTCCAGAAGACATATGACCTGTCAGGGCTGGTAGATACGTATAATAAATATCTATTGAACAGAGAAAAGAAAGTGCGAGTACTTGATCCTAAGGGTGAGTACGAAGGAATCGCCCGCAGTATCAATGAGAAGGGCGAACTTCTGGTTGAGAAAGAGGATGGAGAGATTGTTGCCGTGTATGCCGGTGAAGTATCAGTCAGAGGCATATATGGATATGTATAATTAGGAAAAGGCTGGTAAACAATGGAAAATCAGGATAAGCGAGTTGTGCTTTGTGGTGCAAACGCATATGAACAGAAATATTATTTTAATGAGCAGTTTAAGGGAATCCCTCAATCAATACAGGATGAACTGCATATCATCTGTGTACTTTTTACAGAAGAGGTAGGCGGTGTATTCACAATTGTATTTGAGGAGGATGGAAGTGTAAGCTTTGACACCGAAGCATATGAAGATGACATTCTATATGATGAGATCAGCAGTGGTCTGTTAGTGAAAGAAATCAAGGTGCAAAGACAGGAACTTCTGGAATCCTTAAGTCTGTATTACCGTGTATTTGTCCTTCATGAGAGTGTGGGTGATGCATTGGATGCGGAAAAGGATGATAACTGACAGGAAGGATAAAGATATGTTATTAGTAGTCGATGTAGGTAATACGAACATAACCTTTGGTGTGTATCGTGATAAGGAACTGGTGACAACATTCAGACTGATGAGTAAGACTCCGCGTACTTCAGATGAATATGGAGTATTGATCACGGAACTGTTGAGCAAGAATCATCTGGCAATTGATCAGATTGAAGGAATCGCAGTGGCAAGCGTGGTTCCCAATATCATGCATTCCCTCATTGGAGGAATCAGACGTTATGTAAATCAAAATGTTCTCATTATTGGTGCGGGAGTTAAGACAGGCATCCGCATTACTTCTGAGAATCCAAAGGAGATTGGACCAGACAGAATCGTGGATGTTGTTGCAGCCTATGAGCTTTATGGCGGACCGGTTCTTGTGCTGGATTTTGGTACAGCGACTACGTATGATCTGGTAACAGAGGATGGCTGTTTCTCAGTTGGTATTACAGCACCTGGCATCCGTATCTGTGCCAAGGCACTTTGGGAAGATACGGCGAAATTACCTGAGATTGAGATTAAGAAGCCGGATACCATACTGGCAAGAGAGACAATAACCAGTATGCAGGCAGGACTGGTGTTTGGACAGATTGGGCAGACAGAATACATTATCCGAAGAGTCAAACAGGAGTCCGGTTATGATAACCTTAAAGTAGTGGCAACAGGTGGACTGGGACGCATTATCGCAGAGGAGACAGATCTGATTCAGGAGTACAACAATTCCCTGACGCTGGAAGGTCTCCGCATTATATATGAGAAAAATAAAAGGAATAACTAAGCATGAAACTTACAATAGGTGACGTTACTCTGGAGAATAATGTCATATTAGCACCTATGGCAGGAGTAACGGATCTGCCTTTCAGACTGTTATGCAAGGAACAGGGAGCAGGGCTTTTGTGTATGGAAATGGTCAGTGCCAAGGCTGTGCACTATAATAATAAGAACACAGAAGCGCTTCTGGAGATTCATCCGGAGGAAAAGCCGGTATCCTTGCAATTATTTGGTTCAGAGCCGGATATTATGGCAGAGACAGCATCCAGAATAGAAGAAAGGCCTTTTGCCATTCTGGATGTCAACATGGGGTGTCCGGTGCCAAAAGTTGTAAATAACCATGAAGGCAGTGCCCTGATGAAAGACCCACAACTGGCTGGACAAATTATACATGCGCTGGTGAAGGCAATCCACAAGCCTGTAACCGTCAAAATCCGCAAAGGCTTTGATGATGCCCATGTAAATGCTGTGGAAATGGCTAAGATTGCAGAAGCTAACGGAGCTGCGGCGATAGCAGTACATGGAAGAACCAGGGAACAGTATTATTCAGGAAAAGCCGACTGGGACATCATAAGGCAGGTAAAGGAAGCAGTGTCCATACCTGTAATAGGAAACGGAGACATAGTGGATGCGCTTTCTGCCAAGAAAATGATGGATGAGACCGGATGTGATGGCATTATGGTAGGCAGGGCATGTCAGGGCAATCCGTGGATATTCAGAGAGATTACGCAGTATCTGGATACTGGAGTGATACCACCTAGACCCGGTATGGAGGAAGTGAGAGACACTATATTGGAGCATGCCAGACTACAGTTAAAGTATAAGGGTGAGTATATTGGAATCCGGGAAATGCGAAAGCACGTAGCCTGGTATACCAAGGGATATCCTAATTCAGCCAGATTGCGTGATATGGTAAATGAAATGGAGACTTTCGGACAGCTGGAAGAGGGCATAAACAGAATCTTTCAGGCTCGCTGAAATCTTGACACCGACAGTAAAAAAGGCTATACTTAGGTGTCTTATGAATATGAACACAATAGAGATTATATATAGAAGAAAGGGTATAGAACCATGGAAGCAAAGAAAAACTTATTAACACGTGAAGGTTTAAAGAAATATGAAGATGAGCTGCATGAACTCAAGGTCATCAGAAGAAAAGAAGTAGCACAGAAGATCAAGGAAGCAAGAGAGCAGGGCGACTTATCAGAGAACGCAGAATATGATGCAGCCAAAGACGAGCAGCGTGATATCGAAGCAAGAATCGAAGAGCTGGAGAAGATTTTAAAGAATGTAGAAGTTGTAGATATGGAAGATGACAGCGAGAACTTGGAGAAGGTAAGTTTTGGTCTTGCTGTTAAAGTAAAAGATAATGAGTTCGGCGATGAGATGGAATTCAAAATCGTTGGTGCTACAGAAGCTAACAGCTTAAAGGGCAAGATTTCTAATGAGTCTCCGCTTGGTAAAGCTCTCATTGGTGCTAAGAAGGGTGATATTGTATCTGTTGAAGCACCAGCAGGTGTAATCGAATACACTATCCTTGATATTTATAAACCGGAAGCATAGAAGAAGTTACACACAGAGTTTCGCTTATACTGCGGAAATTGTGGAATACAAATACGCAATCTCAGCATAGATGAAAGGAGTATTGGGAAAAGTGTCACAGGAACAGAATCAAACACAGAAGAACCAGGAACAGGATGTTAACCAGCTTCTTAAGGTAAGAAGAGAGAAACTTGCAGCATTACAGGCAGCAGGCAAAGACCCGTTCCAGATTACAAAATATGATCAGACACATCACACCAGTGATGCAAAAGAATTATATACAGCTCACGAAGCAGAACTTCTCGCAGGAAGAAAAGCTCCAAGCGTAGAGGGCTTAGATGAGCAGCAGGCAAAAGAAGTATTGAACGAGGACTACAATGAAAGACGTGCCATCATGGATGCAAGTCCTATTAATGTATCTATAGCAGGCCGTATGATGTTCAAGCGCGTTATGGGTAAAGCTTCTTTCTGTAATATCAAGGATCTGAAAGGAACTATTCAGGTCTATGTTGCAAAAGATGCTATCGGTGAAGAAGCATATGCAGATTTCAAGAAGTCTGATATCGGTGATATCTTCGGTGTGAAGGGATATGTATTCCGTACAAAGACAGGTGAGATCTCCATTCATGCTGTAGAAATGACACTGTTATCCAAGAGCTTACAGATTCTTCCGGAGAAGTTCCATGGACTGACAGATACAGATACCCGTTATCGTCAAAGATATGTAGATCTCATCATGAATGATGAGAGTAAGGAAGTATTTATCAAGCGCTCCAAGATTTTAAAGGAGATTCGTAACTTCCTTGCAGGCAGAGACTTCATGGAAGTTGAAACACCTACGCTGGTATCTAATGCCGGTGGTGCAGCGGCAAGACCTTTTGAAACACACTATAATGCTTTGAATGAAGATGTGAAGCTTCGTATCTCTCTGGAATTATATCTGAAGAGACTGATTGTAGGTGGTTTGGAGAGAGTATACGAGATTGGCCGTGTATACCGTAATGAAGGTGTTGATACACGTCATAACCCTGAATTTACTCTGATGGAGTTATATCAGGCATATACAGATTATGAAGGCATGATGGAACTGACAGAGAGCATGTTCCGTTATCTGGCAGAGACAGTATGTGGTTCTACTAAGATTTCCTACAATGGTGTAGAGATTGACCTTGGCAAGCCATTTGAGCGTCTGACTATGATCGATGCCATTAAGAAATATGCAGGTGTTGATTTTGATGCAGTTGCTACAGATGAAGAAGCGAAGGCAATTGCAAAGGAACATCATGTAGAATATGAAGAGCGTCATACAAAGGGTGATATCGTAAACTTATTCTTTGAAGAATTCTGCGAAGAGAATCTGGTACAGCCTACATTTATCATGGATCATCCTCTGGCTATTTCACCATTAACCAAGAAAAAGCCAAGCGACCCATCCAAGGTAGAGCGTTTCGAGTTATTTATCAATACATGGGAAATGTGTAATGCTTACTCTGAGCTGAACGATCCTATCGACCAGAGAGAACGTTTCGCACAGCAGGATGCCAATGCGGCAGCAGGCGATGACGAAGCAGAGCATACTGATGAAGATTTCCTGAATGCACTGGAGATTGGTATGCCACCTACAGGCGGTATCGGTTACGGTATCGACAGACTGGTTATGCTGTTAACTGACTCCCAGGCTATCAGGGATGTATTATTGTTCCCGACAATGAAGACCCTGGAACCAAAGCGGGCTGAAAACAAAGCCGAAAAAGCAGCGGTAAATGGTTCTGCAGAGGATGCAACTGTGTCCGCGCCAGGCGCACAGATTGATCTTTCCAAGGTGAAAATCGAGCCTTTGTTTGCAGATGATGTAGACTTTGAGACATTCAGCAAGTCTGATTTCAGAGTGGTTAAGATCGAAGCCTGTGAGGCAGTGCCGAAGTCCAAGAAGCTCTTGAAATTCACACTGAATGACGGAACAGACCGGAAACGCACCATTTTAAGCGGTATTCACGAGTATTACGAGCCGGAAGAGCTGGTTGGTAAGACCTGTGTGGCAATCACAAACCTGCCGCCGAGAAAGATGATGGGTATTGATTCCGAGGGTATGCTGATTTCTGCAGTGTACGAGTATGACGGACGGGAAGGCTTAAATCTTTTGATGCTGGATGACAGTATTCCGGCAGGAGCAAAGCTGTACTAAAGAGGTCATTTACTACAAAAAATCGCGTTACTACAACTTTTCTACAACTTTTGCGCGAGACCCTACGAAACCGGATGAAGCAATATGAAAGGCGGATCTGCTTATAAAATGCAGATTCGCCTTTCTTTTTACATCAGCTTCATGTTCACACTAATGTTTTTTGCCTTCTCCTGCATATTCTCTTGTGTGATATGGGTGTAGATGTCCATTGTAGTAGAGAAATCGGCATGCCCCATGACTTGCTGAATGAATTTAACATCGTTGGTGCTTTCGCAGAGCCGGGTACAGAAGGTGTGCCGCAAGTTGTGAACACTAAAATGAGGGAGCAGATCCGGTTCACGGTCTTCCAGTTCAGCCTGATCCATTTCCTCCATGTTGTAAGTTACGCTGATTCTCTCAATCGCCCGATTGATATTGTGGGCGCTCATGAATGAGCCGGTTCTGTTGCGGAAAACAAAACCGTGAACTCCTCCTAACACCAGTTGATCGTCTGGATACAATGCGTCGATGGTTTCAATCTGGAGGCGAAGCTGCTCGGCCACCTCTGGATAGAGGATAGGGATAATTCGTGTACCGCTCTCAGTTTTGGGAGTGGTAATGTGAAATCCGGCTTTTCCGTCAATGACCCGGTAGATTAAGTTGTGGTTGACGGAGATTGTGTTTTCGCTCAAGTTAATATCGCTTTTGGTAATGCCGGTACATTCTGCTACACGCATTCCTGTTCCAAGGAGCACAGTCATGATGGGGAGCCAATGGCTGTATGTAGGGGACTTGGCAATAAAACGCAGGAAATTCTGCTGTTGCGTTTTAGTGAGTGCGATCCGCCGTTTAGGCTTTGGAGCGCTGCCATCCGTCTTGAGCTTGCGGTAAATGCCCTTGCTGGGATTTTTGCGGATGTAATCGTCGTCCACGGCCATTTCAAGCGTAGGGTGAACAATGGTGTTGATACTCTCCAGTGAGTTGATAGCAAAGCCGTGTTTCAGCAGTTTGGTATAAAACGCGAGAATATCACTTCTGTGGATTTGTGGAAGAGGCATGTTAGCGAAAGGCTCTTCTTTCACATAGAAGTCCCACAGGTAAAGATAATTTGCTCTGGTAGAGGGCTTCAGTTTGATGTTGTTATTCATGTAGACCTTGAACATATCATTCAGGGTAAGCTTCATGGCTTCCTGAGTACGGATGCCATCATCCTTATCTTTGTTGATCTGCTTTTCTTTGACACGAAGACTTGCGAGATCGGAGTCGTAAAGATATTTCTTTTTAGTGCCTAATTTGTAGACATACATATAGCTGCCATCTGCCCGTTGTGTTTCTCCGGGCCGAAGATTTCGCCCTTTGTTGTCTTTTCTCACTTTTGCCATTACTGGTACCTCCTGATTATAAAAGTGTAGTGCGCCTTACTGGCATGGTTATTTAGCCGGAAATATCATAAAGATATTCTTTGATACGCTGGACACTCCATAGGACACGGGTGTTCATGGTAATGCGTGCATTGGCAAGATCCCCAATCTGTACTGCAGTGTGCCTTCCACAGCACAACAGTTTGCAAAGGGTATCGGTATCAACAGCCAAGCACTGCTCCGGCGGTAGGTCATTCGGTTTTCTTTTCTCCATAATCGTCCTCCTTTTTTCGATTACAATGATCCCTTACGATTTGTAGAAGAAGGTTTTCAACAAAAACAATGAAAACGGTCTTGAGGTCAGGAAGTATTGAAATAACAAAAGAACTCTAATGGGGCCATTTCCTACGCCAGAACGGTTCTGCCGTGTATTTCAGGCTGCTGCTGTGCAACACTTCGATTATGGGCGCGCTTCTGTGGTCATCGCACACTGTCCAGAATTCCTGTATAACTCCCCATAGAGGTTATGAACTTGTCAAGGTACTAAAAGAGCGTAGGGATCATCCGGTATTACCAAATGATCCGATACATCCTATAAATAGGCGGGGAAGAAAGAACTTCTGCAAAGAGGAAAGAAAATTTAAAGAAAATCCAAAATCAATATATAGAATGTTTGAATTGACAAGCACTATATATTGTGTTAGAATTGCAATGTAATTGATTTTTGTGCGTTGCCCGTCAGGGTACACAGGCTTTAGGGCTTGTGTTGCGGAGTAATGACTGCATTGCACACGCTGTTAATTTTGTACTTGTGTCAGTAGTATCACTGCGCCTTTTCAGGCCGGTATATTGCTGGCTTTTTTTATTTTACGGGATTTACCCACCATTGCGAGAATGACATCGGTTCATAGGCAACTATGGACGCCAGGCTTTATGCCGTCTGTCATTCTCGCTTTTTTATTGCCTGTAAGCCTGAAAGGGCTTTAAGGATAAATCAAAACTGAGAAAGGCAGGTCATGTACATGAATGTGAAGCAGAAAAGAAAGCAGAATGGTCGGCGGGTCAAGCCGGCACACTCCACGGACTGGAAGATGAAGAGACAGGCAGTATCTTCGCTCCGGCCCCAAAATGTTGCACCAATGGCGAGGGCAGTTATTTTGCCCCGAAGATCACGAAGGGGGATTTGATATGTCTGGCAGCAATAGTGCTGAACGAAAGCGGCATGAACCGCTGGTGCTGGTAGAAACGGCAGATCTTTCAGAAGAAGAATGGCTGGATTACCGGCGCCGTGGAATCGGCGGCAGCGATGTATCAGCAATCTTTGGCACTTCTCCATTCCGGACAGCCAGGGATCTGTACTACGACAAACTGAACATAGCGTCAGTGGAAGATGATGAGGGCAACTGGGTTGCCATGGAAATGGGGCATTTGCTGGAGCCTCTGGTAGCAAAGATATTCGAGCGGAAAACCGGATATCGGGTCTACCAAATCAAAAAGATGTTCCAGCACCCACAGTATCCTTGGATGCTGGCTGATGTGGACTACTTTGTGGAACTGCCGGATGGCACCACAGCGATCCTTGAGATCAAGACCACAAACTATAATGCCAGAGATAACTGGTGGATGAATGGGAAGGAGACTGTTCCAGTCTACTATGAATCTCAGGGGCGTCATTATATGGCAGTAACGGATCTTGACCGATGTTTCTTTTGCTGCCTGTATGGTAACAACGAGGAGGAAGTTATTATCCGGGAGGTCAAGCGTGATTTCGAGTATGAGGCTGAGATGGTCTTTTTGGAGCAGTATTTCTGGGAAAACCATGTGCAGCGCCATGTGCCGCCGCCCTATACAGAAAGTGGGGCCTTGATTATTGAGAGCGCACGCAAACACTTTGGCCCGGCAGATAAAAATGCCCCGGCCGTTGCACTTGACCTGGATATGACTGCAAAACTTATGCAGTATTTGCGGCTTCTGGATGAAAAGAAAAATGCAGAGGTGTACTCCAAAGAAATCGACAAGGATATTCAGCGTCTGAAGGCGCTGTTGATTGCGGAAATGGGTACCAGCTGCACTGCAGTCTGTGAGCAGGAGGGAGTGAACTATACGGTTACCTATACCCCTGTTCGCAAGTCCGTCATCGACAAGGATAACCTGCTTCGGTTGAAACTGGAGCATCCGGATATTTACGAGCAGTTTGTTACAGTATCCGAATCCAGACGGTTCAGTGTTAGAGCCTCGATTATGGAGGCCGCTTAGTGAGGTGAAAAAGGATGAATTGTATTGGTACCTACGACGGGACGATTTTTTATAATCCTGCCAATAAGTTTTGTATCATCAGTGTAAAAACCGCAGACCAGAGTGTGCCAGCTGAGGCCAGGTCAAACAGGCGGTACAAAGACCATTTGATTCGCTTTACAGCTGTGGGGTATGAGATTCCACGGACAGATGCGGTAGAGTTGGAACTGGATGGTGAATGGGCAAAAGGCAAGTATGGTGTCCAGCTCCAGGTGGAGCAGTGGCGTGAAATTGTGCCCAGAACAAAAAACGGCGTAGAGGGCTACCTTGCCTCCGGGCTTATCAAAGGGATTGGTCCCAAAACTGCCGCAGACATTGTGGAGCGGTTCGGTGTGGACACATTGGATATTCTGGAACACCAGCCGGAGCGGTTGTTGGAGATCCGGGGCATTACGGAAAATAAATTGGAGGACATCAAAGCTTCTTATGCAGAAAACCGTATGCTCCAAGGAATTATGACCTTGCTGGCACCGTTTAAGATTACTCCCAAGACGGCATTGAAAATATATCAATATTTCGGCCCGACCAGCGTAGAGATTTTGGAAAAGAGCCCATTCGAGCTTTGCCAGATCTCCGGCTTTGGATTTCGGCGGGTAGATGCAATCGTACAAAAGAGCGGGGGCGATCTCCATGACCCCATGCGTATCAAAGGGGCTGTCTTTTGTGCGCTGGATGAGGGCAAGAGTAAACGAGGCCATCTGTACATCAGTTCTGAAGAACTGGAGAAATCAGCGCTGAAACTGCTCAATGAGAAGATACCTGTACCGGAGCTTCGCCTGCATCAGCAGGAAGTCAGGGATATGATGCAGGAAATGATCCTGAATGGAGCAATCGTTTCCGTGAAGGATAATATCTATCTTCCCAGAGTGTTTGCCCAAGAGGATGAAACGGCGCGCCGGATCGCCCAGCGTCTGGTCACCCAGATGCCAGTAGAGCATATTGCGCCGGTGCTGGAACAGGTCAAGGTTGAAATGGGACTGCGCCTGTCTGCACAGCAGGAGGCTGCGGTCTATGCTGCATTTAGGCATGGCTTGTCAGTGATTACGGGTTCTCCTGGTACTGGTAAAACAACAGTGCTGCGGACGATACTTGAGGTTTACCGGCGGCTGCACCCTGATGGCAAAATTGCTCTTATGGCGCCTACCGGTCGGGCAAGCCGCAGGATGTCGGAGAGTACCGGCTTTGAGGATGCCCGAACATTACACAGTGGTCTGGGACTGACCAGTGAAGAGGATGAGGGTAGCCGGAACAGAAAGTCAGAGCCACTGTCGGCCGATTTAATCATTGTGGATGAGTTTTCCATGGTGGATATGTGGCTTGCCGAGAAATTCTTTGAGCGCATGAAGGCAAATGCCAGAATCGTACTGGTAGGCGACCCAGATCAGCTTCCGAGCGTAGGAGCCGGAAATGTGTTTCGTGAGATCATCGAGACCCAAATCGTCCCGGTAACGGTGCTGGATCAGATTTTCCGTCAGTCGAAGGACAGTCTGATTGCCTATAACGCCAAATTTATCAACGAGGGCAATACCAAACTGTTTTATGGACCGGACTTTGTTTTCGTGTCTGGTGATAGTCAGGAAGACACCGCTGAAAAGATTACAGAACGGTATTGTTTGGAGATACAGGAGAGTGGCATTGAGAATGTGCAGATTCTTTCACCTTTCCGTTCAGAAGGCGCCGCATCGTCGGAACAGCTGAATGAAACCATTCGTGAATTGGTCAACCCATTCCGCTCTGCGGAGGAAGAAATCAAGTTTGGCCCCAGGATATTCCGGGTCAATGACCGCATCATGCAGACCAAGAACACAGAAAAGGTCTCTAATGGAGATCTGGGCTTCATCCGGTATATTAAGGACACTGACCAGGGTAAAAAAATCGGCATGGATTTTGGCGCTGGCAGAACACTGGAATACGGCGTAGATGATTTGAGCAATGTGGATCTGGCTTATGCTACTACGATCCACAAGGCTATGGGCTCTGAGTATGAGACCGTTATTATGCCGCTGCTCAAAGCGCACACCATCATGATGTACCGTAATCTGCTCTACACCGGAATCACGCGTGCCAAAAAGCGGGTGGTTCTGATTGGGCAGAAACAGGTATTGTTTATGGCAATCCATCGTAATGAGATCGGCAAGCGGAATACGCTGCTGGGTATGCGTATTCAGATGTATTTCAAAGCCTACGCAAAGAAAGCCGGTATCCCCATTCCGGCTGCGTTGGAAGAACAATTAAAGAACGCAAGTTAAAAAAGAGAGGTCAGATGCAGAAATAGCACTTGGCGTCTCCTATTTTTATGTCAGAAAGGAGTTTCCAACATGAACGAAAAAAGTAATCCGATGCCTATGATGTACAAAACAATTCCGGCAGTGGCAGAACTGAACAAGGTGCCGGGCTTTGACCCGCTCAAATTTCTGCGCCATAAGGTATCCAGAAAGACCAATGAGGAAATGCTGCAGTTGGAATTGCCTTATCAGAAACTGTGGTTCCGTCTGCGTCACCCACAGGGCCGCATGAAACTGACTACCCTGCGAATCACGGAACAGCTTGCGATTATGGAGGCCAGAGTCTATCTGGACCGCAGTGATGCAGAGCCCATCAGCAGTTACATCTCGCAGCATAGTGCAGAAGAAGGTACTGACTATGTACAGGCTGCCCAGGATGAGGCATTGAGTGCTGCGCTGTCGGATGCCGGTTTCGGTCTGCAGTTTGCCGATGTTGCTGTTGACAGTACGGGCAAGGTGTTTGGAAGCAGTATTCCGCTTTCCGGGACGGCTCCTATCCGGCAACCGATGCCAAATGCGGCGAAGAGGCCCGTAGAAGCCCCTGGAGCGGCGCTGCGGCAATCTGGTGGGGAAGTTCATGCCCGGCCGGAAAAAGCGCCTCAGAACGCCGTAGAGGGCCGTAATACGCCTGCTCGTCCGGCGCCTATTCAGAAACCTGCGGCAAAGCCGGTTCAGAATGAACAGTCCCCGGTTTCTCCGGTACAGCCAGTTGTCCAACAGATGGTTGCAGAAGAGAAGGAGAATATGGATACACTGCCTGCCGGCAAGGTAGAGGAGAATGCTCCCAATATGGAGCTGCCGGTACCGAGCCGCGAGGTTACATTGGATAGCAGTCCAAAACAGGATGATGTGTCTGAGCAGCCGACCGCCTCCGTATTCCAATCGGATGAACCGGAAGAACTGCCTGTGGCGCCTGTTGTCCAACAGGAAGCACCCGATCAGCCTATGGCGCCTTCTTATACGGAGAGCACTCCGGTAGAAGACATCTTGAAGGTAATGACCTTTGAAGAAGCGCAGAATGTGGTGGTGGATAGCGGTCTGAGCAAAGGAAAGACCATGGCAACAGTTGCCAAGGAGCGTCCGGTGAGTCTGAAATTCTACCTCACCCCCGGCAACAAGAGCACCAACAATATCGTTCGTGCTGCGGCGCAGATCATGCTCGATGGTATGGCCGCACAGAAAGCCGGATGATAAGCAGCCCCATCTATGGGGCCAAGAAGGGAGGGAGAACAGATGGACTCATATCCAGGAGATTTTCCGTTCGGTATTATGGATGTAGTGGAACTTCTACATCTACGAATCAGACGCCGACAGGCAAACAGTGTATATGTGGATTGCCCGTTTTGTGGTGACCGCCGCGGTAAGATGAATGTGAATTTCGTCAAAAATGTCTGGCGGTGCAATTATTGTGATGAGCATGGCGGTATGCTTGCGCTTTATGCGCGGCTAAACAATACGACTACATCCGATGCGTATTGGGAAATAGGAGAAGCCCTGTGCAACGATTTTCACAGGGAACGGCCGAACTCTGGATATGAGATGGCAGGAAACCAGCAGGCTGGCACTGGGTCCCCGGTTTCGGGGACTCAGACCGACCTTGCGGGATATGAGAGGAGGGGCGAACTAAAAACAGTGCAGCAAGCAGAACGGGCCAGCGGACAGGAAATTCATCAAACGCTTTCGCTGCTGCTCGCTATGCTGCCTCTTCAGCCTGCCCACCGCAACCATCTGCACTCCCCAAAACGGGGACTGTCGGATGAACAGATCGACCGGATTGGGTTCAAGAGTACTCCACCCCCATTCCTTTGCCGCTCCATTACCGAGCGGCTGATGAAACAGGGATGCAAGGTGGAGGGGGTGCCCGGCTTTTATCTGGATGACAGCGGGCGCTGGACCATGAACTTCTACCGAAAAAACGCAGGGATTTTGATTCCGGCTGTGGGATACGACGGTATGATACATGGCCTGCAGATACTTTTGGATAGTCCGCTCAAGCAAAAAGATGATCCACCGGATAAGTCAGGAGCCAAATACATCTGGTTTTCGTCCTCGTCCAAAAATATGGGTGTCACATCCGGGAGCCCGGTACATTTTATCGGCAATCCATCTGCTCGGGTGGTCTATGTCATTGAGGGACTGCTGAAAGCAGACATCTCGCACTGCCTGACAAACCGGACTTTTGCGGCGATTGCCGGCGCAAACAACACAAGCCAGTTGGATACGCTGTTTGCACTGCTGGCACAGAATGGCACTGAGGAGATCATTGAGGCTCATGATATGGATAAGTACAGTAACCAAATGACCTCCAACGGGGCATCTAAGATCTATCTGATGGCCCGGAAAAATGGAATGGCATGTCGTCAGCTGACCTGGAATCCGAATTATAAAGGGTTTGATGATTGGCAGCTTGCCCTTCGGGAGAAAGAACAGAAGGAAAAGGAGGTGCAGAGAATGAATTTTAAGCAGCAATATCTGTGCGGTAAGTGTGACTTTACCTATATAGATGGCTGCGTCGAGCTTTGGCACACCAGAGCGGAGAAAGATTTGGACCTGACAGAGTATCTGGGGCTTACAAAGGAAGAGTATCAGATATTTCTTGCTCAGGGCAATCGGGCGCTGAAGGATATTCTGGACAGCCAGAGAGTTTTCCGGAGGTTTTGCATTTACCAGCTTTGCCTAAGTGAGACACAGACAGTACCATTCGCATTCAAGCGACTGGATGCGCTACATAAGGCTGGATATGAACAGCCGCCTGCCGCCGCCTATCAGACGGTATGGAGCGCAGAGGTCTGTTGCCCAAAGGGGCAGAATGACATGGAAGTGCTGGGGCGCCTGTTCCTGGACTTTAATGAGCATTTGCCGGAAGATTACAGAGGTCGCCCGTTGGCTCCATCTGATGTGGTGGAACTGGACTGCCAAGGCAAACGCACATACTTCTATGTGAATGACTGCCGGGATTTTGCGCCGGTACGCTTCTCCCCATTCTTGTGTAAAAGACTTCCGGAGCCTGCTCAAAAACAGGAATGAAGGGATAGGGGTCAGATGCGTATTGCAGAAAAGAAGAAAAGCCAGATTACAGCACTGTATGAGCAGTGCTCCAATCTTCCGGCAGATGTCAGAAGTTGTCTGGAGAATGGCTACTTTACCGTAACGGTACCTCCACCCTGGAATATGAGCAATCAAAAGGCTGCGCAGGAGGTGCAGGACAAAATCAAGGAATGGTCAAGGCAGTATACTGGCGTGGTCTGCTACTGTTTTGACAACTTCAGCACACTTTTATATGTGCTGTGAGCAACACACAATGGCATGGAAAGGGTCATAACGGCCTGCTCCATGCCATTTTTTGCGAAAGGAGATTTTACAATGGGTGTTTTTTCAGAAATAGCAATGGAGCAGCAAAACAGTATGTTCGATTCGTCTGCAGCCTTTGAGGATGATGAAGCCTTTGAGCTGGAGGAGATGGAATCTTTGCCTGTGCCGCCTGTAGGTACAGACACTGTCCCAGTATCGGCGGCTTCGGTTTCTGCCAGTGAGACTGCTTCGGCTGATGCAGAGGAAGAACCTGTGGATGAAGTAGCGTCTGATGGGGAAGAGAAGTCTGCTGAGGAGGGGAATTCGGCACAACCGCCCGCCGCAGAAGATGAAGAAAAAAAGCGTGCGGAGCATGAGGCGGCTGAAGCCCAGCGCAAAGCGGAATTTGACGCCAAACAGCAGGCGAAGAAAGCCGCGGAGCAGGAGCAGATCGCCCGTCTGGAAGCGATGAGTGATGAAGAAGTAATCGCGGCCTCTACCCAGAGGGTGAGTACCGATGTGGAAAAACTGACACGGCGAAATATGAAGGAATGTGTGTCCGAGCATATCCAGATGCTCTGTATGGAAGATACGGCGTTTGCCCGTCTGACGATGCATCCGAAAAAGAACATGATCCGCTGTTTCCAGTACATCAACCGAAAGGCATGGGATTATGTGCAGGATGAACTAAAAGCAAGCGGAACCCACCCTGGTCCCGGACAGCAGACATATGGCTGCGATGTGCCGGATGATATGTGCTATCAGTGGGCAGAAGATTATTTCCGTGACCCTGATGCCAAGGAAGACCATGAGGATGAGGAGAAGTTTGTTCCCAAGCCGTATGCTGGGAAGTCCTCTGCAAAGAGCAAACCCAAGAAGGCGGCAGAGAAGAAAAAGACGGAACCCAAGGCGGCACCCAAGCAGGAGGAAAAAAAGCCTTCTCAGGATGGGCAAATGTCGCTGCTGGATTTTGGGATGGCAAAGGCAGGCTGAGCCGGCAAAGGAGGAAAAATGAAGAATGATTGCTTATAAGGGTTTTCGCCCCGGGCTGATATGCCGTGGCTATCAGTTTGTGATGGGGCTCAATACGACTGAAAAAGCAAATTGCAGGGAAAATGGATTTCACTGCGCGGAAGACCCGCTGGACTGCCTTAGTTATTATTCCAGCCTGGAGCATTCGGAATATTATATTGTCAACGCCGGCGGCGACATCGATGAAGATGAGCATGACTCCAAAATCGCCTGTACGGAGCTGACTGTGATTAAGCGGCTCACCAAAGAGGAGCTGTTTTTACATGGTTTGGCCTACATGGCAGATCATCCGCGCAGGGTGTGGAGCTCCCATGTGGCAGCCAACCGGGCAATGGCGAACTGCGGCTATGCGGTGGTACGGGGTAAAGACCCCGTTGCCACCGGCAGACTGGGAGACATCCTTGCTTTTGCGAAGGAAGCACCGGATTCGGAAAGTATCGTACAGGTTGCAGTGGGCCGGATTGACGGCGTTACATTACTGCCTGATGTGTGGTATAGCGTAGATTTGACAAAGAGGATGGTGAATTGAGATGAAAAAAAGAGCCCTGATGGCACTTCCCAAGCTGACAGCGACGGATGAAATGAAGCAAATCGCGACTTCAGACCTGCCAAGAAAGGAAAAAACTGACTACGGAGATGTTCGGGAAGTCTGTGAGTATTATACCTATCTAAGATGTATCAAACAGGATGGGATATTGAAGGTGGCTTTCTTTTTCCCGGAGCATCTTCGCCTGGATGGGAGTAATCCGGCCTATGAAGTGTATCTGGATAAAGAAAAGCGGCAGTTTATTACCTATAACAGCCTGATACAGAAATGGAGCGAATCCAAGCTGGACAGACTGGACTGGAAGCGGCAATACTGGTATACCAAAGCCTACTGGATCAGCGATGAAGATGAGACATCTATACAGGCATATCTGAACATCAATAAAAAAGCGGTAGAGGCAATCCGGCAGTTTCAGCGGGATGTGCGTGATGAACAGCTCGAACAGCGGCACCGGCGGGAAACTGACCCATGGGATAAGGATATGGAACAGGTGCCGGAGCTTCCAAAGGACTGGAGCCGCTGGGTGGATAAGGTTGCCATTCGGCAAAATTACATTTACTACCACTATAAAAAGGGCGGCGCCAAAACAGGTTACTGTACCTACTGCGAAAAGGAAGTGCCGATCAAAGTACATCCCCATCACAATCAACAGGGCCGCTGTATTTGCTGCCGGCATCCGGTAGTATTCAAAGCCTATGGACGAGCGGGGTATATGCAGACAGAAAAACATTTTGCCTACCTGATCCAGCGATGCAAAGACGGCTTTGTAGTTCGTGAATTTCAGGCTGACCGGACATATGGGAAAGAAAGCCTTCCAAACTCCAAGCTTTATTGTCAGGAAATCCGGCGCACGATTTATGACCGGGAAAGAAAACCAAGAACCTACTATTGGGGTCTGTATAAACAGCGAAATATGCGCTGGATTTCCGGAAGCCCCTGTTCTTATAGTTGGTCTGGTTCGCATGATGGACGGGTTTATGGCAAAACACTGCCAACTTTGGAACAGCAGGAACTTCGATGCACAGGGCTCGTCAACTGGATTCGGAAGCAGAAAAGCGTTGATCCGGAAAAATATCTGGCTGTGCTCGAACGGATACCTCAAATGGAACAGATCAGCAAGGTGAACCTGCCGAAGCTTACCAAGGAATGTTTCAGTTCCTGCGGAACAGTCAGCGAACTAATCAAAAACCATAGTGCCGGGAGTCTGATTAAAGCTCTGGGCCTTGACAGCAGGAGGTTTCAGCGACTTCGACTCCATAATGGAGGCTGTGATCTGCTGCGGTGGCTGCAATATGAAAAGGGCATCGGCAGGGAAATCCCGGATAATGTCCTTTTGTGGATGTGTCAGCAGGATATTGAGCCTGGGGATGTCCAGTTCATTGCTGACCGCATGAGCATGGTGCAGGTCTATAACTATGTACGGCGTCAGATGCCATCCTTCCGGCGAAACAGCCATGAGGTACTGCGTACCTGGGAGGATTATCTTTCCATGGCAAAGAAATTGCACATGAATGTATATGATGAGATCGTATATCGCACCAGAAAACTGCGGCGGCGCCACGATGATCTGGTGCTCAAATGTCAGGAGAAGGATATTGAACTGCAGGCCGAGGAGATGGAGGAGAAATTCCCCCATGTTAATGCCATCTGTCAGGAAATCAAAGCGAAATATGAGTACGCCGATGCGGATTATATGGTAGTGGTGCCAGACGGTATTCTGGACATTATTACCGAGGGGCGTGCGCTCCATCACTGTGCAGGCAGCAGTGACCGCTACTGGGACCGGATTGAGCGGCGAGAAAGCTTTGTGGTGTTTCTGCGTAAAACGGCTGATCCTTTCCATGCCTATTACACGCTGGAAGTGGAGCCGGATGGAACAGTGAGGCAGAAACGGACGGAATATGACCGGCAGAAGAAGGACATTGAGCAGGCGACCGAGTTTCTGCAGAAGTGGCAGCGGGTGATTACTGCCAGGCTGACAGAAAGCGACAAGGCGCTGGCTGCGGAAAGCCGGATTCTTCGTGAGAAGGAATTTATCCAGTTGAAGAAGGATCGTGTCATCATCCATACCGGTCATTTGGCAGGAAGGCTTTTGGCGGATGTGCTGATGGCAGACCTGATGGAAAACACGGATAGCATCCAGTCTCCGGTATTGGCTGCTGCAGCGTGACAAAATGAGAATGGCCGGGCGTCCTTGAGGGCGTCCGGTCATTGATGAAGAAGGAAGGAGCAGAGCATGAAACAAATTGGAAATCTGGCAGTGGTTTGCGCCAGGCGACAGGATGTGCTGCTGCAGGTTGGCAGTGAAAAGGTATGTGTCCATGTGGGAGCCGGGCCAGAGCGGAATACGCTTCACGCAGCGTGGAATGATGATGACGCCATTCAGCGTATTGTCCATGAATTGAATTTTGGCAGGTATGCAGCCGGCAGAAATGGGCTTCATACCGCACAGCAGGATTGCCCTGTGGGGCGGGGAAAGGAGAAAATCGCATGATCAAAAATCTGAATCAGCTGCGCAGGACACTTCGGGAAGGGACACAGTTGGAGATATTGGATCACTGTCGGCCGGAGTGTATTGGGCAGATACGGAACATTACGCTGGTAAACACGCAGGGCTTTTATAGTACCGTAGCGAATCAGCCGGATGCGTCTGCCAACAGAGGCAACGGCGGCCGCGGCCCGATCCTTTGGTGGGGCAGAGCCGCCCACTGGCAGTTTGCAGACGGTGTTTGCAGTGTTTTCGACAGTGAACAGAAGCATACGGAAGAAGAACTGGTTATGTCCTTCCGGGTACTTGAAAAGGAGGCAGCATAATGGAACGGAATATTTTTGAAAAGCAGAGGGAATTGAATGACCGGCTCAACCGCTAT